>OKYT01000677.1_pt1 | contig 6674 bp, 7 predicted proteins | sample 1601811 | NCBI WGS metagenome assembly OKYT01 (sample SAMN02675044, study PRJEB24791) | human gut metagenome, SKBSTL002 | isolation source: stool | host: Homo sapiens | place: USA | reverse complement strand
TGATCGGTACAAATATAGTGAAAGCCGGGTATCGCACCAAATTATTCGAATGCTGGCGGCCGTTTTTCCCGAACCGGTGCTTTCCGATCGAGATTCGCACCTGCCGGAGATGCCTTCGAATATATCGGGCAATCCGGATTTCGGCTGCCTCCGTTGGATTTTCCGGTAAATATAGTCGAAATTTGCGGGAGTCGCAGCCGTTCGGCGCTTCTTTCCTGCGAATTAACAATTTCTTAATCGACATCGGCTTCGACGTAAATCCGTAACGGCTCCTCCGATCCCGACGCATAGAGTTTCAACAGTTTCATCTGCCAGCCGTGCTCGCCCCGCGAGTCGAACCGGACGCTGAACGGGATTTCCTCGCCCGGCTTCAGGGGCCGTCGGTCGAATTCCGGGGTGACACATTCGCACGAAACCTCGTAGCGGGCCACCACCCATGTCCGGGACGAAGTATTTTGCAGCCGGAACCGTTTGATGCCTGTTTCGCCGGAGTGGAGCCGTCCGAAACGGATCGTGTCCGAAGTACCTTCGGTGAGCGTTTCATCCGATATTTCGAGCGTCGGCCCGCACTGGACGAGCTGCTGACCCCCTACCTGCACCAGCAGCTGGTGGACGAGATCGAGCTGCTGGACGGCGCTGCCGAGGAGTTTGATCTGGACAAGGTGCTGCGCGGTGAGCTGAGCCCCGTGTTCTTCGGCTCTGCATTGACCAACTTCGGCGTGGAGCCCTTCCTTGAAAACTTCCTGCGGCTCACCTCCGCCCCGCTGGCCCGCGTGGACAGCCTGACCGGCGAGCCGGTGGACCCCTGCCGGGACGAGTTCTCCGCTTTCATCTTTAAAATTCAGGCCAACATGAACAAGGCCCACCGCGACCGCATTGCCTTTATGCGCATCTGCTCCGGCAAGTTCGAGCGCGGCATGGAGGCCTACCATGTGCAGGAGGGCAAGAACATCAAGCTGGCCACCGGCACCCAGCTGATGGCGCAGGATCGTGCCATCGTGGACGAGGCCTACGCCGGCGACATCATCGGCCTGTTTGACCCGGGCATCTTCTCCATCGGTGACACCCTGTGCACCGGCAAAAAGAAGGTCCAGTTCGCGGGCATCCCCACCTTCTCCCCGGAGCACTTTGCCCGCATTGAGCAGAAGGACACTATGAAGCGCAAGCAGTTCGTGAAGGGTATGGAGCAGATCGCGCAGGAAGGCGCCATCCAGATCTTCCGCGAAGTGGGCGGCGGCATGGAAGAAGTGGTTGTCGGCGTGGTCGGCGTGCTGCAGCTGGAAGTGCTGGAGTACCGTCTGAACACCGAGTACAACGTGGAAATTCGGATGCAGCAGCTGCCCTTTGAGCAGCTGCGCTGGGTGCAGAACGACCCCGACACCTACAACCTGCGGGATCTTGACCTGACCAGCGACACCAAGGCTGTGGAGGACATGAAGGGCAACCGTCTGCTGCTGTTCACCTCCGACTGGGCGGTGCGCTGGGCCGAGACCCACAACGAGAGCTTGCAGCTGAGCGAGTTCGGCAACATCTGATAAAAGAGCGCTGCGGAGTGCACCTGCGCTCCGCAGCCTTTTTTATATAGCAACCAAGAATACAACATAGAATGCCAGACATCAGAATGAGGGTTCCCATTGCGGGGAACACTGCTGGCACGGAGGGTAAAGTATATGCAAAACATCAACATTGGCAAAAGCGGCATTGCCGTGCCGTTTCTGGGCATGGGTACATGGGCCATCGGCGGCGGTGCATGGTGGGGCGATAACGACGACGCACTGTCCGTAAAGGCCATCCAGACCGCCGTGGAGCAGGGCATCCAGTGGATCGACACCGCGCCCATCTACGGGCTGTACCACAGCGAGGAAGTGGTGGGCGAAGCCATGAAGCACATCGACCGCGACAAGGTGGTGCTTTCCACCAAGTGCGGCCTGGAGTGGCGGCACGAGACCCCCATCCTGCACAAGGTGGTGGACGGGGTACAGGTGTACCGCGACCTCTCCGCCAAGAGCATCATCGAGGACGTGGAGGACAGCCTGCGCCGTCTGCACACCGACCATCTGGACGTGCTGTACACCCACTGGCAGAGCCCGGACTTCGGCTTGTACCCGCTGGAAGAGACCATGGAAGCCATGATGAAGCTGAAGGAGCAGGGCAAGATCCGCGCCATCGGTGCTTCCAACGTCACCTCCGATATCATCCGGGGCTACTGCCGCTACGGCCAGCTGGACGTCATTCAGGAAAAGTACAGCCTGCTGACCCGCCGCATTGAAAAGCAGCTGCTGCCCACCTGCAAGGAGCTGGGTGTCTCGGTACAGGCCTACTCCCCGCTGGAGCAGGGGCTTCTGACCGGCAAGGTGACCATGGACACCACCTACCCGGAGGGCAGCACCCGCAACACGAACCCCTGCTTCCAGCCCACCCGCCGGGCACAGGCGCTGGAACTGCTGGCAAAGTGGGGCGATCTGACCGAGAAGTACGACTGCACCATGGCGCAGCTGGTCATCGCCATGACCGCCCGCATGATCCCGGGGCTGCACGTTCTGTGCGGTGCCCGCAAGCCGGAGCAGGTACTGGACAACGCCGGTGCGCTGCACATCAAGCTGGACGGTGCCGACGCCGTCCGCATGAAGTGGGACGTGGACGCGATCTCCTGAGGATAAACCAAACAACACCGGAGCATCTTCGGACGCTCCGGTGTTGTTTTTTACTCTTATTCTCCCCTTGCCAGCGCTTGCAGCTTTTTCTTATCCAGCACCTGCACGCCGCCGCGATACAGCCGCACCCAGCCCTCCTGCGCAAAGTATTTGAGCATCCGGCTCACCACCTCGCGGGCAGAGCCCATGTACTTTGCCATCTGGTCGTGGGTCATGCGGAGGTCCGCGCCGCCGGTCTTGGCAAGCTCGTCGGTCAGAAAGATTGCCAGCCGCCGGTCAGCACTCATGAACAGAATCTGCTGCATCGTCCACATGGTATCGGAAAAGCGCTCTGCCGTCATCTGGTAGGCGTAGCAGCGCACATAGACGTTTTCCTGCATCAGCTGTCGGAAGATGCCCGCGCTGATGCACAGCGCTTCGGTGTCCTCCTCGGCATCGATGTAAAGGTCGATGTTCACGGCGTCCATCACGCAGGAGGCAGACAGGATGCACACCTCCCCGCCGAACAGGCGGTACAGCGTCACGTCCCTGCCGTCCTCGGACAGCAGATAGGAGCGCAGCTGCCCGCTGCGCAGTAAAAGGATGCCCACACAGCTTTCCAGCGGGCTGTGCACCCGGGCGCCTTTGGCGTAGTGCACCGGGCGGGTAAAGCGGCACAGCCGCTCCTGCTCTTCCGGGGTCAGCTGCTCCCAGAACGGAAACGCACAGGCCAGACACCGGGCGTGCGGAGATGCTTCTGCCATACGGCTCACCCCTTTCGCAGCGCCTTGGCGGCTTCCGTACCCGCCAGTGCGCCCTCATAAACGGCCTTTGCCACCTGCAGCAGCCCGCCGGTGCAGTCTCCGGCGGCGTACAGGCCGGGCACGGTGGTCTGCATTTTGTCGTCCACCACGATGCGGCTGCCCTCTACGGCAGCGCCCAGCTTTCGGGCAAGTGCGGTGCTGCCCGCCACGCCCAGCGCCACAAATATGCCGGATACCTCCCGCACCGCGCCGTCTGCCAGCTGCACGCCGGTGACAGCCTGCTCCCCCAGAATGGCTTCCACCTTCTGGGTGCAGACGCTCACCTCGGGCGGGAAGTCTGCGGTCAGGGCTGCGCCGTTCGTCAGCAGGGTGACGCTTTTTACCACCGGCAAAAGCGCCTGCACCTCATGCAGGGCGTACTCGCCGCTGCCCAGCACCGCCACGTCCTTTCCGCGGTAGAAAAAGGCGTCGCAGGCTGCGCACCAGCTTACGCCGTGGCCTTCCAGCCCGGTCAGCCCCGGGATGCGGGGCACCGCGCGGGAAGCACCCGTTGCCAGAATGACCGCGTCTGCCGGGTACGCGCCTGCCAGCGTTTCCACGGTCAAACGGTCGGTCCATGTCAGCCCCACGGCCTCGGTCTGCACGAATTGCACCCCCAGCCGCCGGGCGTTCTCGATGCTGCGGCGTTCCAGCTCCTGCCCGGAGACCGGCTGGGCGAAGCCGTAATAATTTTCGATCTTTTCGGCGCGCGCCAGCGCCCCGGAGCCCTTGGTCAGCACGGTGGTCTGCACCCCGGCGCGCACGGCGTACAGGGCAGCGGACACCCCCGCCGGGCCGGAACCTACGATAACGATGTTGGACATGGTGTTGCTCCTTTGCATGGTTCATTGCCCTTATTATACACCAAAGCCGCGCAGATTTCTGTGACCGGGTCGCAAAAACTTTTTGGGCGGCGGGCACTGTTCAAGCTCCGGGGCGTGTGCTATACTGTTGTCATGTTAAAATTTCTGCCACAGGGGGCTTTTGCTTTATGTCCAAACAACGTCTGCTTTTCATCACCACCGGCGGCACCATTGCCAGCGTGCGCACCCAGCAGGGGCTGAAGCCCGTGCTTTCCAGCGAGGAGCTGCTTGCCCATCTGCCGGAACTAAAGGAGCTGTGCTGCCCGGAAACGCTGGCGCTGTGCAGCATCGACAGTACCGACCTCGGACAGGAGCACTGGCTCATGATGGCACGCGCCATTCAGGAAAACTACGCCTTGTACGATGGCTTTATCATCTGCCACGGCACGGATACGCTGGCGTACTCTGCGGCGGCGCTCTCTTATCTCATCCAGAACGCGGATAAGCCCATCATCCTCACCGGCGCGCAGCAGCCCATCTCCAACGAGATCACCGACGCCAAGAAAAACCTGCGGGACAGCGTGGTCTGCGCCATCGACCCGGGCAGCCGGGGCGTGATGGTGGTGTTTGGCGGGCACGTCATCGCAGGCACCCGCGCCAAGAAGAACAAGACCATCAGCTACGACGCCTTTGCCTCGGTCAACTTCCCGGAGCTGGCGCTGGTGCAGGGCGACCGGCTGGTGCGGTACATCCCCTCGCCGTGGCCCACCGGCCCGGTGGAGTTCAGCCGCACGCTGGACAGCCGGGTGTTCCTGCTCAAGCTGACCCCGGGTATGTCCCCGGCGCTCATCCCGGAGATCTTCCACCTGTACGACTGCGTCATCGTGGAAAGCTTTGGCGTGGGCGGCATCCCGCAGCAGCTGATGGACGCCTTTGCCGCCGGGCTGGGCGATTACGAGACCACCCACAAAGTGCTCATCATGACCACGCAAGTCACCTACGAGGGCAGCGACGTGGGCGTGTACGAAGTGGGCAAGCGGGTGCGCAACCGCTTCCGCTTCTTAGAGGCCCACGATATGACCATCGAGGCCGTAGTGACCAAAAGTATGTGGCTGCTGGCGCAGAACTGCGAAAGCTTTGACCAGCTGCAGCAGCGGTTCTACCGTCAGGTGAACTTTGACACCTTCTATCACTGAGCCACTTTTTCAGAACACCAGCTGCACCAGCAGTACATAGCAAAGGGTGCCCCCGGTTACGCTGAGCAGGGTCTGGTGCTTCCACTTGTGCAGCGCGATGGTCGCCAGCAGCGCAAGCGCTTCCGGGATGCCGTGACTGCCGGAGAACGGGGTGACGCCCTTCAGGCAATAGACGATGAGCATCCCGAAGATGGCGGCGGGCAGCACCCGCCCCAGATACCGCACCACCTCCGGGGGCTGCTGCTCCTTGCTGGAAAAGATCAGAAACGGCAAAAAACGGGTAAGCATGGTGGCGGCGGTGCACACCGCAATGGTAAGCCCCATCTGAACTGCTGTCATTCCTCTACCTCCCCGGCTGCTTTTTCCATCGGACGGCGCAAGGCCAGCAGCAGCACCAGAATGCCGCCCATGGACGGCAGCAGAAAGCTGCCGGAGCCGAATACCATCAGACACACCAGCGGCACGGCAAGCCCGATCAGGGCACTGCCGTGCTGCTGATCTTTTTCCCACTGGTTCAGGAAGATGACCGTGAACATTGCGGTCATGACAAAATCCACGCCCTCGGTGCTGAAGGGCAGCACCGTGCCCAGCGCAGCCCCAAGCCCGGCGCTGCCCACCCAGTAAAGCTGATCCAGCAGGGTGATGAAGAACATGAACCAGCCCTTGTCCACCCCTTCCGGCGGCGTTGCCGAGCAGGTGATGGAAAAGGTCTCGTCGCTCATGGCAAAGATCATGTAAAAGCTGCGCCAGCCGTAGCCCTTGTAGCGCTCCAGCATGGCAAGGCCGTAGAACAGGTGCCGCGCCTGGATCATCAGCGCCATCAGAAAGGCCGACAGCGGCGAGAACGCGCCCAGCAGCAGACTTGCCAGCACGAATTCCAGCGAGCCGCCGTACACGACAGTGCCCATGAGCATGGGCATCCACACCGGCAGCCCCAAGGACTGCACATAGATGCCGTAGCCCAGCCCCAGCACAAAATAACCTGCCAGCACCGGGATGGTCTGCGGAAAAGCCGCCCGCAGCGCCCGCAGGCAGGGGTGCGGCAGAGCAGGGGAAACGGTTCGGGACAGATGCTGCATAGAAAAGCTCCTTGCTTTGCGGGAACAGCGGGCGGCCGCCCATATACCCACATAGATTGTATGGAATAAGTGATTTCTATTATAGCACATCCCTGCGCTTTTGCAAGACGGCTGGTGTCCTGCTGCCGGGACGATTTGGAATGCGCTCCGCGTTGCTCTG
>OKYT01000639.1_pt1 | contig 7051 bp, 5 predicted proteins | sample 1601811 | NCBI WGS metagenome assembly OKYT01 (sample SAMN02675044, study PRJEB24791) | human gut metagenome, SKBSTL002 | isolation source: stool | host: Homo sapiens | place: USA | reverse complement strand
CGATCTGTTCCTTTCCAGCCTGACCAAAAACCAGATCATCGCCGCCGTATCCGGTGTGGCAGCGCTGCTGCTGGCTTATATGATGCCCAGTCTGCGCACCATGTTCACTACCGGCAGCGCGGTGGCGCTGGCACTGTTCACCGCCATTGCCGCCGTGCTCAGCGTGGCGGCGGGGCTGCGCAGCAAAAGCTTTACGCTGGGCTGTCTTTCCTTTGCGGGGTGCTGCGTGGCGCTTACGGCGCTGTTTCTGCTCAAGAGCAGCTGGCTGACCGAAGCTTTCAGCGCGGTGCTCAGCGCCCTGTGCCTGTTTACCCCCTTTGAAGAATTTGTCAACAGCAGCTTTTCCATCCCCACACTGGTCTACTACCTGACCGTAGCGGCGGTGTTCCTGGTCTTCACCGCGCAGGGGCTGGAAAAGCGCCGCTGGAACTGAGAGGAGGCCGCAATGATGAAATGGAACAAGAACGCATCCTCTCAGAAAGGCAGGGTATTCCGCAGCGGACTGCTGTCCACCGCCATGCTGGCAGCAGTGCTGGTGCTGGCGGTACTGCTCAACCTGCTGGTACGGGCCATCCCTGCAAAATATACCGAGTTCGACCTCTCCGAAGCCAAAATGTACACCCTGAGCGACAGCACCAAAGCGCTGGTGGAGGGGCTGGAAAAGGATGTGCACATCTATTACCTCTGCGAAACCGGCAGCGAGGATGCCATCATCACAAAGCTGCTGGATCACTACGCCGCCGAGAGCGGGCACCTGAGCTGGGAACAGAAGGACCCCACCCTGTACCCCACCTTTGCCGCAAAGTACGGTGCGGAGAATGTTTCCACCGGCAGTCTGATCGTCACCTGCGGGGAGAACAGCACCGTACTGGATGCCGCCGACCTGTACGAATACGATTACACCGACTACTACACCACCGGCTCTGCCAGCGTGACTTTTGGCGGCGAAAAGCAGATCACCTCTGCCATCTATAAGCTTACCGCAGCCGGACAGAGCCACGCCTACTATACCACCAACCACGGCGAACAGTCCCTGACCGACTCCCTGACCGATGCGCTGGATGCTCAGAATATCGACGCCCAGCCGCTGGATCTGCTTACAAGCACCATCCCGGAGGACTGCAATCTGCTTATCATCAACGCGCCCACCAGCGATTTTACCGCAGGGGACGGCCTTGTGGATGAGATCAGCCAGCTGCAAAATTATCTTGCGGCGGGCGGCAAGCTGCTGCTGACCAGCAGCGTCTACGCCCAGACCCCGCAGCTGGACGCCGTGCTGGCGCAGTTCGGCCTTGCCCGTGCAGAGGGCATGGTGGTGGAGGGCGACAGCAGCAAGGCGCTGTATAACTCTGCATGGTCGCTGCTGCCGGACTACGGCACGCCCACCGAGAGCACCGCGCTGAACGGCGTGAACACCAATACCCATGTCATGCTGTCGGTGGCGCAGGGTATCACGATCACTGAGACCGAGGATGTCACCGCCGAGCCGCTGTTGAACAGTTCCTCCTCTGCCTATGCCAAGGTCGACATCAACGACCTTACCACTATGGAGCGGGAGGAAGGGGACGCAGATGGCCCCTTTGCGCTGGCCGTCTGGGCACGGAACGAGGATACCGGCGCCGAGGTCCTCTGGATCGGCTGTCCCAACATGGATAACGAGCAGCTTTATCAGTCCATGCCCGGCAACCTGACCTTTTTGCAGGGCTGCGCTGCCTCGCTGGTAGGGCAGGATGTCCTTGTGGACACCAAGGCGCTGGAAGCCGAGCCCATCACGGTGGCAGGCTCTACCGCCGCTGCACTGGGGCTGACCTTTGTGTTCGTGCTCCCGGCGGCGGTGCTCATTGCCGGGGCAGTGGTGGTGCTGCTGCGCCGCCGCAGATAAGGAGACCACCATGAAAACAAAACAGCGTGTCCTGCTGGCGCTGCTGGCAGCGGCAGTGCTGCTGGGCACGTTGCTGTGGGCGGTGACCCGCAGCAACGCCAAGGCCGAGCAGGCCGCCGGCGCCGCTGCCGAGGGCAGCATTCCGCTTTCCAGCTTTGCCGCCGAGGACTTGGAGCAGATCGAGTACACCTATAACGGCGAGACCTACACCCTGCAATATTCCGGCGGCAGCTGGCAGCTGGCGCAGGACCCCGCCTATCATCTGGACGAAAGCGCCTGCAACACCATGCGCACTGCCCTGATGGCACTGAATGCCAAGCGCAGCCTGACGCCGCAGGCAGGGGAGGACTACGGTCTGGACAGCCCGCAGCTCACCGTCACGGTCACGGCGGCAGGGCAGAGCAATACCCTGACCTTCGGGGCAGAAAACCAGGTCACCGGGGATCTCTATGCGCAAAAAGCCGGGGACGATGCCATCTATACCGTCAGCGGCAACAAAGCCGCCTGCTTCCAGCTGGATAAGGCCGGGCTTTTCGGCAGCTTCTGCCCCACCGGACTTACGGCTTCTGCCATTACGCAGGTAGCCTATACGCTGGCAGACGGCACCTCCGTCACCCTGAACGCCGTCAGCGAGCCGACCGAAAGCGCCGACAGCACGGACGCAGACAGCGCCTCTTCCTCTGCCTACGAGACGGTGTGGCGGCTGGCCTCTGACCCCGCCGCCAGCCTTGCACAGGACAAGGTGCAAAGCCTGCTGTCTGCCTTGTGCACCTACGTTACCGCCCAAGCCACGGACGCCGACCTTGCCGCCTGCGGTTTTGATGCACCGGTATTCACCGCCGCAGTCACCAGCGAGGACGGCTCCACCGTACAGCTGACCTACGCCTGCGGTACGGACGGGTGGTATCTGCAGGTGAAAGGGGATACCTCGGTATACACAGTGGATACCAGCACTGTGCAGGCGCTTCTGCTGACGGAAAGCGACCTGAAAACGCAGGAATAATTGCTTTGATACGCTGCACCGAAACCAAGGTGCAGCGTATATTTTTTTGCAGCTTTTTATAAAGTTGCGGCAAACATCGGCAGAGTGATTGACAATCCGACTATGATTGTTTATTATAAACCGTGACAGGGTAAGTCCGCCGCGCAAGATCATGCTTCTGTGCGGGGCGGAGCATCCCTTATACGCAAAAAAGATGGGGCAGGTTCCCTGTCTTTTTTCGTATCTGAGAACAAGGAGGATAACATATAAAATGGACAACTCGGTGGTCGTTTCACTGCGGGATATCGTAGTGGAATTTGATGGACAGCGCATTCTGGATGGGCTGAATCTGGATATCCATGACAAGGAGTTCGTGACGCTGCTCGGTTCCTCCGGCTGCGGCAAAACCACCACCCTGCGCCTGATCGCAGGCTTTCTGGAGCCGAACGCCGGCAAGGTGCTGCTGAAAGGGAAGGACATTACCGGTGTGCCGCCCTACAAGCGCCCGGTGAATACCGTGTTCCAGAAATATGCGCTGTTCCCGCACCTGAACGTGTTCGAGAACGTGGCCTTTGGTCTGCGGCTCAAAAAGCTGGACGAGGACACTATCCGCCGCAAGGTGCGCGATATGCTGGAGGTCGTGGGCTTGAAGGGCTTCGAGCGCCGCAGCATCAGCCAGATGTCCGGCGGCCAGCAGCAGCGCGTGGCCATCGCCCGCAGTCTGGTCAACGAGCCGGAGATCCTGCTGCTGGACGAGCCGCTGGGTGCACTGGACCTGAAGCTGCGCAAGGAGATGCAGCTGGAGCTCAAGCGGTTGCAGCGCGAGATGAACATCACCTTTATCTATGTCACCCACGATCAGGAGGAAGCGCTTACCATGTCCGATACCGTCGTGGTCATGAACGGCGGTAAGGTGCAACAGATCGGTACCCCGGAGGATATCTACAACGAGCCGAAAAATGCCTTTGTGGCAGACTTTATCGGCGATTCCAACATCGTGGACGGCGTGATGCACAAGGACTTTCTGGTGTCCTTCTCCGGCGTGGACTTCCCCTGCGTGGACCGCGGCTTTGCCCGGGAGCAGAGCGTGCAGGTGGTGGTGCGCCCGGAGGATATCGAGGTGGTATCCCCCGTGGAAGGCCAGCTTGTGGGCGTGGTGAATGATGTTATCTTCAAGGGTGTGCACTTTGAGATGCACGTGGAGTGCGAAGGCCGCGAGTGGTTGATCCACTCCGCCCGTGCCTGCACCCCCGGCGAGACCATTGGTATGCGCATCGGCCCCAACGAGATCCATATCATGGCGCGGAGCGAGGGGTGATGTGCCATGAAGATCTATGATAAAAAGCTGGCCTATCCGTACTTTGTATGGATGGTGCTGTTTACCGTTGTGCCTCTGTTCATTGTGGTGTACTACGCCATGACCGATGCCGAGGGCAACTTTACCCTGAATAACCTCACCTCCATCAGCGGCTACGGTTCGGTGTTTGCCCGCAGTCTGCTGCTGGCGCTTATTGCTACCGTTATCTGTCTGGTCATCGCCTTCCCGGTGGGCTATTTTCTGTCCCGGTTGCGGGTGAACAAGCAGCACATCATGCTCATGCTGGTCATGCTGCCCATGTGGATGAACTTTTTGCTGCGTACCTACGCATGGATGGGTCTGCTCAGCGTCAATGGCCCGGTGAACACCCTGCTGGGCTTTATCGGCCTTGGCCCCTATACCATGCTCAACACCTCCGGTGCGGTAGTGCTGGGCATGGTGTATAACTATGTGCCCTACATGATCCTGCCGCTGTACACCAGCATGACCAAGATCGACCAGAGCCTTGTGGAAGCTGCGCAGGATCTTGGCGCCAACACCACCAAGACCCTTGTGCGGGTGCTCATCCCCATGAGCGTGCCGGGCATCAGCACTGGCATTACCATGGTGTTCGTGCCGGCAGTTTCCACCTTTGTCATCAGCCGTATGCTGGGCGGCGGCTCTAATCTGCTGATCGGCGATTTGATCGAGATGCAGTTCTTGGGTAACAGCTATAACCTGAACGTTGGCTCCGCCATGAGCCTTGTGCTGATGATCATCGTGCTGCTGTGCATGAGCTTTACATCCAGCTTTGACGAGGATGAAATGGAGGGCGTATCCTGATGAAAACAAAACATCTGCGCCTGATGCAGCGGGTCTACATCATCCTGTTCTTCTGCTTCATGTACCTGCCCATTGCCTACATGATCGTATTCAGCTTCAACCAGAGCAAGGGCTATTCGCTGTTTACCGGCTTCACCCTCAAGTGGTATCGCAGCCTGTTCACGAATGCGTCCATCCTCCATGCGCTGTGGGTGTCCGTTGAGGTGGCAGTACTGTCCGCCATCATTGCCACGGTGCTGGGCACGGCAGCCAGCCTTGGCATTGCCTCTATGAGCCGCAAAAGCCGCCTGCTGGTGACCAACATCACCTATATTCCGGTGGTTAACCCGGAGATCATCACCGGCATCTCCCTGATGCTGCTGTTTGTGGCTTACCAGCGCTTTGCCGAGGGAGTCTCCTGGCTGCCCGATACCATCATGGGAATGCCCACGCTGCTGATCGCGCATATCGCCTTCAATGTGCCCTATGTCATCTTCAACGTGACCCCCAAGCTCAAGCAGCTGGACATCAAACTGTATGAGGCAGCTCTGGATCTGGGCTGCGACCCCAGGCAGGCGTTCTTCAAAGTCATCCTGCCTGAGATCAGCCCGGCCATCCTGTCGGCCTTCCTCATCTGCCTGACCTATTCCATCGACGATTTCATGATCTCCTACTTCAACTGCGGCACCGTGGAGACCCTGCCCATTGCAATCTACTCCATGACCCGCAAAAAGGTCAGCCCGGAGATCTACGCACTGTCCACCATCATGTTCGTGGTCATCCTCAGCGTCATTCTGGTGTCCAATGCCATGGAGAGCCGCAGCTACCGCCGGGATCAGAAAACGCTGCGAAAGGAGGGCGCATGATGAAACGCATTGCTGCAATACTGCTGACGATGGCTGTGGCGCTGTGCGCCGCATTGCCGGTGTTTGCCGCCGGTACCATCGAGGTGACCGAGGATGTCTCGGTGTCGGATGATTACGACTGGACCCGCTTCAAGGGGCAGAACGTCACCCTGAACGTCTATAACTGGGGCGAGTACATCTCCAACGGTTCGGACGACAGTGTGGACGTGGTTGCCGCCTTTGAAAAGCTGACCGGCATCAAGGTGAACTACACCACCTTCGACTCCAACGAGTCCCTGTACGCCAAACTCAAGTCCGGCGCAGCCAACTACGATGTGATCATCCCCTCCGACTACATGGTGGCAAAGATGATCAACGAAGGGATGCTTGCACCCCTTGACTACGAGAATATCCCCAATTTCCAGAAGATCGATACGGGCTACCGCAACCCGGATTACGACCCGCAGAACGCCTACACTGTACCCTATATGCTGTGCACCACCGGCATCATCTACAACACCACTATGGTGGACGAAGCCCCTACCTGCTGGGCAGACCTGTGGGATGAACAGTATGCGGGCAACATTCTCATGTTCAACAACAGCCGCGATGCCTACGCCATCGCCGCGTTCAAGAGCGGCCACAGCATCAACCCCGCCACCCCGGAAGATGTGGACGAGGTGGTGGAGGAGCTCAAGGCACAGAAGCCGCTGGTGCAGGCCTACGTCATGGACGAGATCTTTGATAAGATGATCGGCGGCGAGGCTGCCATCGGCGTGTACTACTCCGGCGATGCCATTACCATGATCGATGATAACCCGGATCTGGCTTGGGTGTTCCCGGAGGAGGGCAGTGTGCTTTCGGTGGACTGCATGGCTGTGCCTGCTGCCAGCGAGCACAAAGAGGCCGCCGAGATGTTCATCAACTTCATGTGCGAGACCGACATCGGTAAGGCTAACAGCGAGTATATCGGCTACACCACCCCCATGCACGATGTTTGGGAGGTGCTGGACGAGGATCTGAAGACCAGCGAGATCGCCTATCCGTCTGAGGAGGATGCTGCCCGCGAAAAGGTGTTCACCGCCCTGAGCGACGAGGTGAACAGCGAGCTGGATCTGAAGTGGAGCGAGATGAAGAGTTACGACGAGGGCGGCAGCAGTCTGCTGTTCCTTGCGCTGCTGGCAGCCATGGTAGCGCTGGCCTGCTTCAACATCTGGCGCAAG
>OKYT01000619.1_pt1 | contig 7271 bp, 3 predicted proteins | sample 1601811 | NCBI WGS metagenome assembly OKYT01 (sample SAMN02675044, study PRJEB24791) | human gut metagenome, SKBSTL002 | isolation source: stool | host: Homo sapiens | place: USA | reverse complement strand
CCCCCTTTTTTTCCTGCATATTTCCTCTGTCCGTTGTCCATACTCCCTTTGCCAGAAAGCGAAGGGAGTATTTTTATGGATGAGCAGATGTTTTGTTTCCAATGTGAGCAGGCGGCCAACGGGACTGCCTGTACCGGTCGGGCAGGCGTGTGCGGGAAATCGGCTCCGACCGCAGCGGCGCAGGACCGGCTGACCGGTGCCCTGATCCGGTATGCGGAGCAGCTCATTGGCGAAGGCCGTGCTCCGGCTCCGGAGCAGGCTTTGCTGCTGATGCAGGGGCTGTTCACCACCATCACCAATGTTGATTTCGACCCCCAGACGGTGGCGCAGCTGACCGATAAGGTCTGGAAGGCCAAGCAGGAAGCCTTTGCCTCGGCCAGCCCTGCACCTGCACCAGTGTCCGACTACGATATGCAGAAGCTGTGGCAGGAGCCGGACCCGGACGTCAAGAGCCTGAAGTCCTTCGTGCTGTTCGGCCTGCGGGGCATGGCGGCCTACTCTTACCACGCCCGGGTGCTGGGCTATACCGATGGCGAGATCGACCTGTTTTTCTGCACGGCGCTGCGGGCGCTGGCCGAGGAAAGCGACAAGGACAAGCTCTTCAAGCTGGTGGAGGACACCGGCATCATGGCCTACCGGGTCATGGCTGAGCTGGACAAGGCCAACACCGGCGCGTTTGGCGACCCGGAGCCGGTGGAGGTGTCCCTGACCATCGAGAAAGGGCCTTTCATCGTCATCTCCGGCCACGACCTCTACGACGCACAGCAGCTGCTGGAACAGACTGCAGGCCGGGGCGTCAACGTCTACACCCACTCGGAGATGCTGCCCGCCCACGGCTACCCGGAGCTGAAGCGCCGCTACCCCCACCTCAAGGGCAACTTTGGCACCGCATGGCAGAACCAGCAGCGGGAGTTCGAGGACATCCCCGCGCCCATCCTGTTCACCACCAACTGCATCATGCCCCTGCGCGCCAGCTACGCCGACCGGGTGTTCACCACCTCGGTGGTGGCTTACCCCGGCGTGCCCCACATCGACGAAGGGCGCGACTTTTCCCCGGTGATCGAAAAGGCGCTGGAGCTGGGCGGCTACGCGCAGGACACCCTGCTACCCGGCCTGAACGGCGGCTCCACGGTGACCACCGGTTTTGCCCGCACCGCCGTGCTGCAGCACGCGGACGAGATCGTGCAGGCGGTGCGGGACGGTAAGCTGCGGCACTTCTTTCTGGTGGGCGGCTGCGACGGTACCCGGCCCAGCCGCCGCTACTACACCGAGTTTGCCCGCCTTACCCCGCCCGACACCATCCTGCTGACCCTGGCCTGCGGCAAGTTCCGCCTGAACGACCTGCCCCTTGGCACCGTGCCGGGCACCGGCCTGCCCCGCATCCTGGACGTGGGCCAGTGCAATGACGCCTACAGCGCCATCCGCATCGCATTGGCGCTGGCCGACGCCTTTGGCTGCGGCGTCAACGACCTGCCCCTCTCGCTGGTGCTGTGCTGGTTTGAGCAGAAGGCCGTGTGCATCCTCATCGCGCTGCTGGCGCTGGGCATCCGGAACATCCGGCTGGGGCCTACCCTGCCCCCGTTCCTCTCGCCGGGGGTGGTGCGCACCCTGCAGGAACGGTACGGCCTCAAGCCCATTGCCACCCCGGAAGCCGACCTGCAGGCCATTCTGGGCGGGTGAGGTTTCGTTTGGTTATTTTACAACAAACCCGCAACTCAGAATTGGCGGTTCTGCCGGTGGAAGAGATCTCTCTGGCACCGGACCCCGACGCAGACGCCTCCGCCCCGGAAGCCCCGGCTGACTCTGACGACACCAACGGCACCGAAGCTGCCGCCGCATCCGACGCCCCGGCTCAGGCTCCCCACACGGAAGCTCCCGCCGCCGCACAGCCCGCTGCCCCGGCAGTGCCCACCCTGCCCCAGACCGGCACCACCGGCTGGATGGCCGGTGTGCTGGCAAGCCTGGGCTCCCTGCTGCTGGCCTGCGGATGGTTCTTCACCCGCAAATCAAAGCATTCCTGAGTCCTGAGTGTTCCGCATCACTCAGGGCAAATTCCTCCAAACCGCCGTACCCGCGTGCACAACGCCGGGTGCGGCGGTTTTGCTTGTATGCCGCGCACAGCTGCGGGGGCTCGCGGCGTTTCGCACAAGAAGCGGCGCAATGTGTGTAGCATATTTGGTGCAGCTGTCACTTGAAGATTTTTCAGGAATCTGTATAATATCAGGTATCGGAACAAAGGCGTTCCGCAGGGGCATCCTATGCCCTTGCGGGGCGCTTTTTTCTTTTTGCAGGGGATAAAAAGCTGCGGAGGGTGCCGCAGCCCCCGGTAAACAAGTAAAAAGGATGGGAAAGACTATGGAAAACTTTACAGAGCAGAAAACCACCCTTGGTCTGTACGACCCACAGTTCGAGCACGATGCCTGCGGCATCGGCGCTGTGGTGGACATCAAGGGACGTAAAAGCCACCAGACGGTGGACGATGCACTGTCCATCGTGGAGCGGCTGGAGCACCGCGCCGGTAAGGACGCCGAGGGCAAGACCGGCGACGGCGTGGGCATCCTGCTGCAGATCAGCCACAAGTTCTTCTCCAAGGTTGCCGAGGAGCTGAACATTCGGCTGGGCAATGAGCGGGAGTACGGCGTGGGTATGTTTTTCTTCCCCCAGAACGAGCACCTGCGGGCACAGGCCATGAAGTTGTTCGAGGTGGTCACCCGCAAGGAGGGGCTGGAGTTTCTGGCATGGCGCGAAGTGCCCGTAGACCCCGATGCCGTGGGGCAGAAGGCGCGGGACTGTATGCCCGCCATCTGGCAGTGCTTCATCAAAAAGCCCGCCAAGGTAAGCAAGGGCATCGAGTTTGACCGCCGCCTGTACATCGTGCGCCGCGTGTTCGAGCAGGCCAGCAACGGCACCTATGTGCCCAGCCTGTCCAGCCGCACTATCGTGTATAAGGGTATGTTCCTCGTGCACGACCTGCGCCGCTTCTACGCTGATCTGCAGGACCCGGATTATGAATCCGCCATCGGCATGGTGCACAGCCGCTTTTCTACCAACACCAACCCCAGCTGGATGCGTGCACACCCCAACCGCTTTATCCTGCACAACGGCGAGATCAACACCATCAAGGGCAACACCGACGCCATGCTGGCGCGTGAGGAGAGCATCTCCAGCCCCATTCTGCAGGACGATATGAACAAGATCCTGCCCATCATCAACACCTCCGGTTCGGACTCCGCCATGCTGGATAACACTCTGGAGTTTATGGTGATGAACGGTATGGATCTGCCGCTGGCCGTGATGATCACCATTCCCGAGCCGTGGGAGAACAACAAGAACATCAGCCAGAAAAAGCGGGATTTCTACCAGTACTACGCCACCATGCTGGAGCCGTGGGACGGCCCCGCCGCCATCCTGTTCTCGGACGGCGATGTGATGGGCGCGGTGCTGGACCGCAACGGTCTGCGCCCCAGCCGCTACTACATCACCAAGGACGGCCGCATGATCCTGTCCTCTGAGGTGGGTGTACTGGAATGCGACCCGGAGAACATTCTGGTCAAGGAGCGCCTGCGTCCCGGCAAGATGCTGCTGGTGGATACCGTCAAGGGCGAGGTGGTGGACGACGAAAAGCTGAAGGAGCTTTACGCCAGCCGCGAGCCCTACGGCGAGTGGATCGACCGCAATCTGGTGCAGCTGAGCGGGCTGAAGATCCCCAACGTGAAGGTGGAAGGCTACACCGGCGAGCAGCTGACCCGGCTGCAGAAAGTGTTCGGCTACAAGTACGAGGACGTGAACACCATGATCCTTGCCATGGCGCGGGCGGGCGCAGAGCCCTCCGGTGCCATGGGCACCGACACCCCGCTTGCCGTGCTCAGCAGCCAGCATCCCCCGCTGTTCAACTACTTCAAGCAGCGTTTCGCGCAGGTGACGAACCCGCCCATTGACGCCATCCGGGAAAAGGTAGTCACCTCCACCAGCGTTTACATCGGTGCCCACGGCAACCTGCTGGAGGATAAGCCGGAGAACTGCAAGGTGCTCAAGGTGCACAACCCCATCCTGACCAACACCGACCTGTTGAAGATCAAGTACATGAATGTGCCGGGCTTCAAGGTGGCTACGGTATCCATCAACTACTACAAGAACACCAGTCTGGAAAAGGCCATCGACCGGGTATTTCTGGAAGTGGATCGCGCCTACAAGGAGGGTGCAAACATCATCATCCTGTCCGACCGGGACGTGGATGAATACCATGTGACCATTCCCAGCCTGCTGGCTGTTTCGGCAGTGTCCCAGTACCTCATCCGCACCAAAAAGAGCACCGCACTGGCGCTGATTTTGGAAAGCGCCGAGCCCCGGGAGGTGCACCACTTTGCCACCCTGCTGGGCTACGGTGCCTGCGCCATCAACCCCTATCTGGCACACGAGACCATCGGGCAGCTGATCGACGAGGGTCTGCTGGACAAGGACTATTACGCCGCTGTGCAGGACTACGACAACGCCATCCTCAACGGCATCGTGAAGATTGCCTCCAAGATGGGCATTTCCACCATCCAGAGCTACCAGAGCAGCCAGATCTTTGAGGCTGTGGGCATCTCGAAGGAGGTCATTGATAAATACTTTACCGGCACGGTGAGCCGCGTGGGCGGCATCAGCATGGCAGACATTCAGGCCGATGTGGAGGCGCTGCATAACGCCGCCTTTGACCCGCTGGGGCTGGATATCAACATGGAGCTTGCCGACAGCGGTGCCCACAAGTTCCGCAGCGGCAAGGAAGAGCACCTGTTCAACCCCCAGACCATCCACCTGTTCCAGAAAGCCTGCCGCACCGGCGATTACGCCACCTTCAAGCAGTTCACCCAGACGGTGGACAACATGGGTGCCGAGGGTGTGCACCTGCGCAGCCTGCTGGACTTCAACTACGCCGCAGACGGCGGCATCCCGCTGGAGGAGGTAGAGCCGGTCTCCAGCATCGTCAAGCGGTTCAAGGGCGCTGCCATGAGTTACGGCGCACTGAGCAGCGAAGCACACGAGACCATTGCCATCGCCCTGAACCGTCTGGGCGGGCGCAGCAATACCGGCGAGGGCGGCGAGCCCGAGGAGCGCTACCACAGCGAGAGCAATTCCAAGATCAAGCAGGTGGCCTCTGCCCGCTTTGGCGTGACCAGCAAGTATCTGGTCAGCGCCGAGGAGATCCAGATCAAGCTGGCACAGGGCGCAAAACCCGGCGAGGGCGGCAACCTGCCCGGCGCCAAGGTGTATCCGTGGATCGCCAAGACCCGCCACAGCACCACCGGCGTGGGCCTGATCTCTCCCCCGCCCCACCACGATATCTACTCCATCGAGGATCTGGCAGAGCTGATCTACGATCTGAAAAACGCCAACCGCAGCGCCAACATCAACGTCAAGCTGGTCAGCGAAGCCGGTGTGGGCACCATTGCCGCCGGTGTTGCCAAGGGCGGCGCACAGGTCATTCTGGTGTCCGGCTATGACGGCGGCACCGGTGCTGCGCCCCGCACCTCCATCAAGCACGCAGGTCTGCCTTGGGAGCTGGGCATCGCCGAGACCCACCAGACCCTGATCCTGAACGGTCTGCGCACCCGCGTGCGCATTGAGAGCGACTCCAAGCTGCTGTCCGGCCGGGATGTGGCCATCAGCTGCATGCTGGGCGCAGAGGAGTTCGGCTTCGGCACTACCCTGCTGATGGCCGAGGGCTGCGTGATGATGCGCGTGTGCAATCTGGACACCTGCCCCATGGGCATCTGCACCCAGAACCCCGAGCTGCGCAAGAACTTCAAGGGCAAGCCGGAGTACATCATCAACTACCTCACCTTTGTGGCAGAGGAGCTGCGAGAGTACATGGCAAAGCTGGGCGTGCGCACCGTGGACGAGCTGGTGGGCCGCACCGACCTACTGCGGGTCAAGCCCGCCGCCCCGGGCAGCCGCGCAGCGGAGTTGGATCTGGACTGCATCCTGCACAACCCCGCCATTGCAAACAGCAACGTCCACTTTATCAAGGAGGACAGCTACGACTTCCATCTGGAAAACACGCTGGACATGAAGGTGCTGATGAAGAAGTTCAAGCTGGGCAGCAAGGCTCCCCAGAGCGTCAGCCTGAATGTTTCCAACGTGGATCGCGCCTTTGGTGCCATCTTTGGCAGCGAGATCACCCGCAAATACGGCAACGATCTGCCGGATGATGTGTACACCGTGCACTGCAACGGTGCAGGCGGCCAGAGCTTTGGTGCCTTTATCCCCAATGGCCTGACGCTGGAACTGGTGGGTGACTGCAACGACTATATGGGCAAGGGTCTTTCCGGCGGCAAGATCATCGTGCGCCCGCCGCAAGGCATCGACTTCAAGCCCGAGGAGAACATCATCACCGGCAACGTGGCGCTGTACGGCGCTACCAGCGGCAAGGCGTTCATCTCCGGTGTGGCCGGCGAGCGCTTCTGCGTGCGCAACAGCGGCGCGACCGCCGTTGTGGAGGGCGTGGGCGACCACGGCTGCGAGTACATGACCGGCGGCACCGTGGTGGTGCTGGGCCAGACCGGCAAGAACTTTGCAGCCGGTATGACCGGCGGCATTGCCTATGTGCTGGACGAAAACTGGGATTTCTACCAGCGGGTGAACAAGGAGACCGTCAGCCTTGAGCCGGTGGAGCACAAGTACGATGTTGCCACCCTGAAGGAGCTGATCCGCGCCCATGTGGAGGCCACCGGCTCTCCGCGCGGCAAGGAGATCTTGGATAATTTCAGTGCGTTCCTGCCCAAATTCAAAAAGGTGCTGCCTTACGATTACGACCGCATGCTGCGGGTCATCGCCTCGGTAGAGGAGCGTGGTCTGGACGGCGAGCAGGCACAGATCGAAGCATTCTATGCAGTGCAGAAGCATAAGTAAGGAGGGGCAGCAGCATGGGTAAGACAACAGGATTTATGGATTATGCGCGCAAAACCAGCACGGACGTTGCGCCGCTGGAGCGCCTTGAAAATTTTAACGAGTTCCACATCTGGCTCTCGCGGGAGCAACAGCAGACGCAGGCCGCCCGCTGCATGGACTGCGGCGTGCCCTTCTGTCAGGCGGGCATGATGATCGGCGGCATGGCCTCCGGCTGTCCGCTGCAGAACCTCGTTCCGGAGTGGAATGACCTTGTGTATCTTGGAAACTATGAGCAGGCATACCGCCGCCTCACCAAGACAAACTGTTTTCCGGAATTTACCTCCAGAGTATGCCCGGCACCATGTGAAGCTGCATGTACCTGCGGTTTAAATGGTGATCCG
>OKYT01000607.1_pt1 | contig 7432 bp, 7 predicted proteins | sample 1601811 | NCBI WGS metagenome assembly OKYT01 (sample SAMN02675044, study PRJEB24791) | human gut metagenome, SKBSTL002 | isolation source: stool | host: Homo sapiens | place: USA | reverse complement strand
GTCCGGCGTATGGCAGGGTGAAGTGTTCCTGCAAGGCATTCGCCGAAAGCTCCTTGCCCATGCGCGAACCGTTCAGCACACTCCCCGTGCGGTGGTCGATGAAGGTAGCCCCGTAGATGCGCCCTTCCTCCGTGTAGCGCAGTACGGTGTCGATGCCCTTCTCTTTAAGTTGGGAAACAAACCTATCCTTGTCATAAGTGCCTTGCAGCACGGAAAGAACGGTACGTTTCGTCATGTCTGCCAGTTTCCTGTCCTTAATCTCCGATCTGGAACGTACAAACTTCTTCTGCATGGCTTCATAGCCTGCGGACTTCCCGAAGAGCGAGGACTTGAACGGGTTGCCCACCTTGTTGCCCCTGCCGTCCGTGACGGAATAGACCAGCCCGTGATATTCCCGTCCGCGCACGTTACCCCTCGCTTCCTCCACCGTCAGGTTATAGATGGAAAGGAGCGCACGGTATTCGCCCATCGTCTGGAAACGGTACTGCCCGTTCAGAGCTTTCACGGTGCCAGCCACCTGCTTCTTCACATCGCCTGCTGATGCGTCCACCTTGCGCAACGGGTTATCCAATCTCTGATTTTTACGTTCTGCCGGATGCAATCCGTACTTCTGTTCCAGTTCCCTGCGAATACGGTCGCTGCGGCGGTAGAGAAAATCCCGGTTGAGCCTTTTCCCGTTTTCGTCCACGTTGACCGTTACGATGTGCAGGTGGTGGCGGTCTATGTCCTCGTGCTTGAAAACAAGATAAGGCTGGTTTCCGAAACCGAGTTTTTCCAGATACTCGCGGGCGATATTCTGCAACTCAATATCGGTCAGCACATCCTCTGGGTGCGGGTTGAGCGAGATATGCACCACCGGCTTCTCGACCTTCATCTGCGGTGGCAGGAAGGTGTGGAAACCCTCCATCGCCTTGCTTATGTCCACCGTTCCCGAACCGTCATTGTAGATGCGGTTGGTGGTGAGAAGCCGCCCCTGCGCCTCGTTAATCTTCTCCCCGTTGTAGGCAATCGCGCCGTACAACGAACTTCCTACACTGATTTTTGCGACCATTTTGCCTCCATTTCCCTTGAAAGTTCCACAATCTTACGGCTCAGTTTTACGAGTTCGACGGTCTGTTGCTCCAACTTGTAAAGCAACGCCATCGCCTTTTTCTCGGAAAAATGCAGCCTCAGTTCCTTCACTACTTGATTGTAGTTCGTGCCTATCGCGCGGAACTGCGCATGAAAATCGGACAGTTTGGTGTAGTAATCCACCAGCGTCTTGTCCACTTTCAGCACCTTGAACGGCTGCCCGAAGAAGTGCGCCTTCAGGAAAACCGACTTGGCGTAAACGCCCGATTTCTCGAACATGGAGAGGAAACGGTTGTGTTCTTCCTCGCTGAAACGGACGGTGTAGCGGAACACCGCCGGATCGAGTTTGGGATTTCTCCCTCCTTTGTTTCTTCTTTTTTCACTCATATTATTTTGGATTTAGCGGATTGGCGGCATAAGCCGCCGCTTCGAGGCACAGCACCGCAGGTTTGAGAGGCTTCCCGACTTCGGAGGGTAAGCCCGCCCCCTGCAAGGGCAAGGCGTTTTCGTGGCTGCTCAAAATGTTTTGAGCGGCTGAAAACATACCTTGCTATGTTCAGGTGAACATAAAAATCCGTCGGGGACGGATTGGGGATGATTCCTTTCAAACTCCGGGCTGCGCCACCTGCGGCGTACCCTGCCGTTCGGGTGCAAAGTTACGCCCTTAAGGCGATGTCCGACAGAGGCTTGACCCGGACAATCAGTGCCAACCGGCGCAACGTGCTGCCACTTGCCGGAGAAGTGATACAAGTTCCAAAATATCCTTGTTTATTTGCAGTGTGATTCGGATGTGGGACTGAAAATACACTCCTTCCGCCAGATGTTCGGACAGCAATCCGGGCATCAATCCAAACGGTTGAAAACAGGTGTATGTATTCAGATAGTTTTCCAAGCACACGTCCGTGCGGACGGATAAAAGCATGGACGGTTGGACAAACCGATGAATACCCGCAGGCACAGCCGGATTAAGGAGTGAATAAATAAATGAATGGGAGTGCGTGCGTACGTACTAATGACAATACGCTACCGCCACCGGACAGATGTATAACCAAATAAATTATCAAAAAAATGAAAGAAGCAACTTATGTGGCAATCTCCACGCAGAAAGGTGGAGCGGGTAAGACAACCCTGACAGTGCTTGTAGCAAGCTATCTGCACTATGTGAAAGGCTACAACGTAGCCGTGGTGGACTGCGATTTCCCGCAGTACAGTATCCATGACATGCGCAAGCGTGACATGAAAGCCGTCATGGAGGACGGGCATTACAAGGTGCTGGCGTATGAGCAGCTCAAACGACTGAAGAAGAACCCGTACACCATCAGATGCAGCCGTGCGGAAGATGCGGTAAAGACCGCCGAAAATCTGGTGGCAGCGCAGCCCGACCTCGATTTCGTGTTCTTCGACCTGCCGGGAACAATCAACAATGCCGATGTGGTGCAGACCATTTCCCAAATGGACTATATCTTCACGCCCATCATCGCCGACCGTGTGGTGATGGAGAGTTCCATCAAGTTCGCCACTGTCATCAACGAACAGATGATAAGCACGGGCAAGTCCGGCATCAAAGGGATTTACCTCGTGTGGAACATGGTGGACGGACGCGAAAAGACTGAACTTTACAAGGCATACGACAAGGTCTGTGCCGAGTTCGCCCTGTCCATTCTGGAAACACATCTGCCGGACAGCAAGCGTTTCCGCAAGGAGACGGCGGCAGAACGCAAGGCAGTATTCCGCTCCACGGCGTTTCCGGCGGACAAAATACTGGTACGCGGCAGCAACCTCGACAAACTCGTCGATGAGATTCTCGGCATCATCAAAAACTGAACGGCATGGCAAAGAAAACAAGAATCGAGGACATCGACAGCGAAGCCGTAATCAACTCATTTCGACTGGACGATACAAGCATTCCGCCGGAAGCGAGAAGCACGGACGGGAACGCTCCTGTCCCACCTCCGAAAGAAGCGATACAAGAAGCCGTTTCTCCACCCGCCTCGCACTCCAAAGAGGAGCCGGAACGCAGGCGCAGGAACAGCAAGCCGGAAAAATTGGATTATGACACAGTATTCATATGCGGTTCCAATATCACGGCAAGGCTCGGCAAGCAGGTCTATATCCGCAAGGAGTACCACGACCGCATACAGAAGATGCTTCATGTAATCGGAGGCAACGAAGTGACTATCGCGGCATTTCTTGACAACGTGCTGACACACCATTTCACGCTGTTCCAAGACGAGATAGCCGAATCGTTCAAACGGCACATGGAATCCTATAATTTATAAACACTCAAAAACAACAAAGAAGTATGAAAAGAACAAATAAGAACCGTCAGGCTGAGTATCTGCAAACAGGAAAGAGTGAAAGAACCGCTGTCCGTGCAGCAAAGTGTGTAACCGACTACGGGCAGGAAAATACCGACGTTGACTTCCGCAAGGATAAAGGCAGAGACAAACCGCTCTCGACTTTCCTGGAAGCATCGGAAATCAAAACGCGGCAATGTATATACATCAGCCGAGAAATTCATGAGAAAGTCGCTATCGTTACCAGTCGGATGGGAAACGGTTTGAGCATCGGCAAGTTTGTGGATAACATCCTCCGCGACCATTTCCGACAATACGGGCAGCAGTACATGGAACAGATTGAAAACGCCCAAAAAGTAAGATTATGACAAAGGCGTTTTTAATCGTATCGGTTGCTTGCAACGTGTGGTTTCTGTTTCTGCTGTTCTATGACCGCATCATGGACACGAAGCTCATCCGTTTCTTCAGACATATTGCCGGGCTGTGGCGGTCATTGGACAGTACGGTGGCAGAGCAAGGAAAGGATAAGGAAATACCTCACGCAGACACCTCGGACATCATTGGCAAGAGCCGTTTCAAGATGGCATCGACCCGGACAACCGCTGCCATACCGACGCAAGAAGCCGCCACTATTGAAAAAGGCATTGAGCTGTCGGAGGAAGAGGCTACTTTTGACGACGGAAAAACGGGAAACGCATCCCGCCCGGCACAAGTCCCGGAGGAAAAACTCGATGAGACCTTCACGAGCATACCGCCGGAGGAACTGGGATACGGGGACGACGAACCGGAAGAGGACGCCTCGGACACGCCACGGGCTTCGGGCAGCAGCTTTGACGAGATTGACGACGCCTGCAAGACCGCCAAAAACCCGGACGCGACACAGGCGGAACGTGAAAAGGCGGCTAAGGTGTTCACCGACATGGAGGGCACGGAGTTGTACGAGAAAATGATGGAAGGCTCTTCGGAGATAGGCATCCGCATCAAGGGGCTTATTGAAATCCGGCTGAAAAAACCTAAAAAGGTGTTCGTCGTGCCGGACAACATTGAGGAGTTCGACATCCGCAACTATGTATGACAACAATAAAAAAAATGGACATGAAAAAGTGACAATCAACCAACGCGGCGAGGAAACGCAAGGCGCATCCGGTCCGCAACGGACACACCCAAGTCCGTGGAAACAAACGGGCATCCACTAAAACCAAAGTAAAGTAACAGAGTATCAACCGCCCGACAAAGAACCATCCACCCTTTCGACGGCACAAAAAAAGAACAGTTTATGAACAAGAACATCGTAAGAAACAAAAAAGCAATCCTCTCTGCGGCACTCATCATCGCCGCAACCGCCTCCGCCTTCGCGCAGGGAAACGGCATCGCGGGCATCAACGAAGCCACCTCTATGGTGAGTTCTTATTTCGACCCCGGAACTAAACTGATATACGCCATCGGTGCAGTCGTCGGGCTTATCGGGGGCGTAAAAGTGTACGGCAAGTTTTCATCGGGCGACCCCGACACCAGCAAGACAGCCGCCTCGTGGTTCGGCGCGTGCATCTTCCTGATTGTTGCCGCCACCATCCTGCGCTCATTCTTCCTTTAATAAATAATGTATGGCTGAATACCCAATCAACAAGGGTATCGGCCGTCCGGTAGAGTTCAAGGGCTTGAAGGCACAGTACCTCTTCATCTTCTGCGGAGGTCTGCTGGCTCTCTTCGTCCTGTTCGTCATCCTCTACATGGTCGGTATCGACCAGTGGATATGTATCGGCTTCGGCGCGGCATCGTCCTCCCTCCTTGTATGGCAGACCTTCGCGCTGAACGCCCGGTACGGCGAACACGGGCTGATGAAATTGGGAGCGGCAAGGAGCCATCCCCGATACCTTATCAACCGACGGCGGATCACCCGATTACTCAAACGGCAACGAAAGGAAGAAACGACATGAGAAATACATCCAAAATGACAACACTGGAAAACAAGTTCCCCCTGCTGGCGGTGGAGCATGGCTGCATCATCTCCAAAGACGCCGACATCACGGTGGCTTTTGAGGTGGAACTGCCGGAGCTTTACACCGTGACGGGCGCAGAGTACGAGGCGATACACGGCTGCTGGTGCAAGGCTATCAAGGTGCTACCGTACTTCTGCGTCGTGCATAAGCAGGATTGGTTCATCAAGGAGAAATATATGCCGGAGTTACAGAAGGACGACATGAGTTTCTTGAGCCGTTCCTTTGAACGCCACTTCAACGAGCGTCCGTACCTGAAACACTCCTGCTATCTCTACTTGACCAAGACGACGAAAGAACGTAACCGTATGCAGAGCAACTTCAGTACGCTGTGCCGGGGACATATCATCCCGAAGGAGCTGGACAAGGAAACCGCCGGGAAGTTCATGGAGGCCGCCGAACAGTTCGAGCGCATCATGAACGACAGCGGCTTTGTGAGGCTGCGCCGCCTCTCCACCGACGAGATTGTCGGGACGGAGAAGTCCGCCGGGCTGATAGAGCGTTACTTCTCGCTCATGCCCGAAGGCGACACGACCTTGCAGGACATCGACCTCTCGGCAAAAGAAATGCGTATCGGTGACAACCGCCTGTGCCTGCACACCCTCTCCGACGCGGAGGATATGCCAGGAAAGGTGGCTACCGACATCCGCTACGAGAAACTCTCCACCGACCGCTCGGACTGTCGCCTCTCCTTCGCCTCCCCCGTGGGGCTGCTGCTTTCCTGCAACCACATCTACAACCAGTATGTGATTATCGACAACAGCGAGGAAAATTTGCAGAAATTCGAGAAGTCCGCGAGGAATATGCAGTCGCTCTCCCGATACAGCCGGAGCAACAGCATCAACCGCGAGTGGATAGACCAGTACCTGAACGAAGCCCATTCCTACGGGCTGACCTCGGTACGGGCTCACTTCAATGTCATGGCATGGAGCGATGACGCGGAGGAACTGAAGCATATCAAGAACGACGTAGGCAGCCAGCTTGCCAGCATGGAGTGCGTCCCCCGCCACAACACTATCGACTGCCCGACGCTCTACTGGGCGGCGATGCCCGGCAACGCGGCGGACTTCCCGGCGGAAGAGAGTTTCCACACCTTCATTGAGCAGGCGGTGTGTCTCTTCACGGAGGAAACCAACTACCGCAGCTCATTATCGCCCTTCGGCATCAAGATGGTGGACAGGCTTACGGGAAAACCGTTGCACCTCGACATCAGCGATCTGCCGATGAAGCGGGGCATCACGACCAACCGCAACAAGTTCGTGTTGGGTCCTTCGGGCAGCGGCAAATCCTTCTTTATGAACCACCTCGTGAGGCAATATTACGAGCAGGGTACGCACGTGGTATTGGTGGACACGGGAAACTCTTATCAGGGCTTGTGCGAGATGATCCGGCGCAAGACAAACGGGGCGGACGGCGTGTACTTCACCTACACGGAGGAGAAACCGATTTCGTTCAACCCGTTCTACACCGATGATTACGTGTTCGACGTGGAGAAAAAGGACAGCATCAAGACGCTGCTGTTGACGCTCTGGAAGTCGGAGGACGACAAGGTGACGAAGACGGAGAGCGGTGAACTGGGCAGCGCGGTGAACGCCTATGTCGAGCGCATCAGGGCTGACCGGAGCATCGTACCCTCGTTCAATACCTTCTACGAGTATATGCGTGACGACTACCGCCGCAAACTGGCAGAGCGTGAGATAAAGGTGGAGAAGTCCGACTTCAACATCGACAATATGCTCACCACCATGCGGCAGTATTACCGGGGCGGACGCTACGACTTCCTGCTCAACTCCACGGAGAACATCGACCTGCTCGGCAAGCGGTTCATCGTCTTCGAGATAGATTCGATTAAAGAAAACCGCGAACTGTTCCCCGTCGTGACCATCATCATCATGGAAGCCTTCATCAACAAGATGCGGCGGCTGAAAGGCGTGCGGAAACAGCTTATCGTGGAAGAGGCTTGGAAGGCCCTCTCATCGGCGAACATGGCTGAATATCTGCGCTATATGTATAAGACGGTCAGAAAATATTACGGCGAGGCAATCGTGGTGACGCAGGAGGTGGACG
>OKYT01000602.1_pt1 | contig 7475 bp, 7 predicted proteins | sample 1601811 | NCBI WGS metagenome assembly OKYT01 (sample SAMN02675044, study PRJEB24791) | human gut metagenome, SKBSTL002 | isolation source: stool | host: Homo sapiens | place: USA | reverse complement strand
CTATGGGGCGGGCTGCTGGCGGCTGCGCTGGCAGCGTTTGCGGCGGGGTGGCTGGTGCCGGCACGCGCGCCGGTGGGCTGCAATCTGAACGAGCTGACCGCCGCGCCGGACTTTTCGCCCTTTTCCCCTGCTGCACCGGCGGTGGCTACATCCGATGCCGGTACGCCCGCCGCCCCTTCCCTGCCGGAAAAATGGGTCTGCCTGACCTTTGACGACGGCCCCAGCAAGACTACCCCGGAGGTGCTGGCGGCGCTGGATGCCGCCGGAGTGCACGGCACCTTTTTTGTGGTGGCCACCGGCTACAATGAGAAATATCTGCCCCTGCTCACACAGGCTGCTGCCGCCGGGCATCAGATCGCGCTGCACTCTGCCTCCCACGAATACAGCGACATCTACCGCAGCAGCGCCGCCTACTGGAAGGACATCGCCCTGCTGAAACAGCGCATTGCGCCCTATGTGGACGCTGAGAGCATCCGGTACCTGCGCTTTCCCGGCGGCAGCACCAACACCGTAAGCCGCCGCTACGGTGGCAAGGGGCTGATGCCGCAGCTGAAAACCGAGGTAGAGCAGCGCGGCTGGCAGTGGGTGGACTGGAACGTGTGCGCCGAGGATGCCGTGGGCGGGCACCCAAGCGCGGACACCATTTACCGCAATGTGGTGCGGGAGACCGGCGAGCAGACCCAGTGCATCGTGCTGATGCACGACTCGGCCACCACCCGCACCACCGCCGAGGCGCTGCCGGATATCATCCGGTGGTATGCGGACAACGGCTACACCTTTTTGACCGTAGCCGAGGCGCTGCCGCTGGGGTAGTACACCTTACAGCCATTTTTCAAAGCAGCGTCCCAGCAGTACCCCGGCAGAGGCCAGCACCGCCAGCCAGAGCCAGCCTGCGCCGCCGGTCACCACCCACCCCGCCGCCAGAATGGCGGCAAAGGTACATACCGGCGGCACAGCGAGGCGCAGGATATGCAGCAGCTTCTCCCGCTGTGGCGGCAGTCCGGTGTCCAGCTGCTCGGGATGCACAGCATCGCAGCAGATCTCGTCCCGGTACTTGCCCGGGTTGCGGTAGGCCTTATACGCGATGTCGTCCAGCAAAAACTCCGGATACATTCCCTCTTTGGTCAGGGTGAACTGCATCCCCTTTTCCTCTGCATAGGCCTGCAAAGCCGCCGTAAACTCCTGCGGGGTGTTGATGCTGCCCTGCGGGATAAAGAAAAAGTGCTTCTGGTGCTGCACCTGCGCCAGCGTGCAGTAATCCTGCAGCCAGCCGGAGAAGAAGCCCTGCTGCGGGGCGGGGCTTTCCATGCGGGTCAGGCAGGCGTCCACGTCCAGCGTGTCCGTCTGCGGAGCCTGCCGGGCAAGGTCGGCGCAGAACTGCATGGCTGCCGCCAGCTGTGCCGCCTGCTGCTCCAGCACGGTCTGCTGGGCTTGCAGCGCCTGCTGCAGGGGTTGTTCCCCATGCAGCACCGCCCTGATGGTGGGCAGCGGCACATCCAGCATCCGCAGCATACGGATAAGTTTAAGCGTGCGGACATCCCCGGCGGTGTAATCGCGGTAGTCATTGCCCTGCCTGCGTGCCGGTGTGAGAAGCCCCTCTTTTTCATAAAAGCGGATGTTCGGGGCGGACACGCCGCTTTGTTCGGAAGCCTGTTTGATGTTCATTTGCTTCACCTCCGCCCTTACATTACACCTTAAAGCCGGTTGAAGGTCAAGGGTTTTGCGCAAAAAACCGAGCCGCCGCACAAAAATGTGCAGGCAGCTCGGTTTTTCAATGCAAAATATCCGTCAGCGCGGAGGATCAGTCCGCAGACTGGCAGAACACAGAGAAGGTGCGGTAAGCCATGTACAGGTCGGTCTTATGGATGACCTCGAAGGGAGAGTGCATGGACAGCACAGGCACACCCATATCCAGCACCTTGATGCCGCGGTTTGCCACATACTTGGCAATGGTGCCGCCGCCGCCCAGATCCAGACGGCCCAGCTCACCGATCTGCCATGCAACGTCGTCGGCGTCCATCATGCGGGTGACATAGCCCACCAGCTCGGCAGAAGCGTCGTTTGCAGCGCTCTTGCCGCGGCTGCCGGTGTACTTGAAGATGGCAATGCCGCGGCCGGCGTAGGTGCCGTTCTGCTTCTCAAAGGCGCTTGCCCAAGAGGGGTCGTAGGCGGCGGTCACGTCCGCAGACAGGCACACGCTGTTGCGGAAGGCGAGGATGTCGTCCTGACCGGCAGCACGGCAGAGCAGCTGCATAAAGTGGAACACATACATGCTCTGCATACCGGTCACGCCGTCGGAACCGATCTCTTCCTTATCGGTCAACACGCAGATGGTGGTGTGCACGGGATCCTTGGTCTCGATCTCGGCCAGCAGTGCGGGGTAAGCATCCACGCGGTCATCGTGGCCGTAGGCACCGATCATGGAGCGGTCAAAGCCCACATCGCGTGCCTTGGCAGCGGGAACGACTTCGATCTCGGCGCGGGTGAAGTCGCGCTCGGTGATGCCGTACTTCTGGTTCAGCAGGATGAGGGTGTTCAGCTTGACAGCCTCCTTGACGTCCTCTTCCTCCACGGTGTCAGAGCCGATGAGCACGTTCAGCTCCTCGCCCTTGATGCCCTCGCTGAGCTTACGCTCGTTCTGCTCGGCACCCAAATGGGGCAGCAGGTCGGTGATGCAGAACACGGGATCGTTCTCGTCCTCACCGATGGCAAAGTTGACGCTGGAGCCGTCGGCGCGGGTGAACACGCCGTGGATGGCCAGCGGGATGGTAGCCCACTGGTACTTGCGTATACCGCCGTAGTAGTGGGTGCGGAAGTAGCTCATGTGGTCAGATTCGTACAGGGGGTTGGGACGCAGGTCCAGACGGGGGCAGTCGATGTGGGCGATGACCAGACGGAAGCCCTCTTCATAGGGCTTCTGGCCGATGGTAGCCGCCACAACAGCCTTGTTCTCCTGAATGAAGTAGACCTTCTCACCGGGGGCGTAGGCCTTTTTGGGCTCAAAAGCCTTGTAGCCGGCAGCCAGCAGCATCTGCTCGCTGACAACGGCAGCCTCGCGCTCGGTCTTGGCGCTGTCCATAAATTTCTTGTAGCCCTCGGCAAAGGCAGCAGCCTTTTCCTTTACGTCTGCCTGTTTGTCGGCAGCGTATTCGGGGGTGTAGAGCAGCTTTTCAGCGTACTCTTTTGCAGTAAGTTTCTCACTCATGATTTTTTGCTCCTTAACTTTTTATCATTGACCTGCGTACAGACGCTGATAGGTCTGGTAGCAGGCGGTGATCTTGTTGACGTAGTGGTGCATCTGGTTATAGGGGAAGCCCTGCAGCGTTTCCCCGTCTGCGGAGTGCTCCTCTATTTGCAGCAGCTGATCCACCGTGCCCCAGCCGCTGTGGTAGGCCGCTGCCGCCGTGGATACATCCCCTTTGTAGCGCACCATACACAGGTGCAGGTAGTAGCACCCAAAGCGGATGGCGGTATCGGGGCTGTACAGGTCTGCAAAGGTCAGCGGCTCCTCCGGGGCGATCTTGCTGCGCATCCAGAGAAAGGTCTCCTCAGTCATCTGCATCAGGCCCCGGGCATCCACACTGGAGGTGGCCTGCGGGTCGAAGCCGCTTTCGGTGCGGATAAAGGCGTAGACCAGCAGGGGGTCCAGCTCGTAGGCTGCTGCCCATTTTTCCACCAGCTGCTCGTACTTGCGGGGGTACAAAAGCTGCTCTGCCCGGTTGCACAAAGGCGGCACTACGCACACCGTAAGCACCACAGCCAAGCACAATGCAGCCAGCCGCAGCAACCGCCGTCGGCGGCGCTGCTGTTTACGAAGGCGCTGTTTTTCCCGCGCCGCGCGGCGCTCCCGGGCGGCGATGGGGTCGTAGGCTTTTTCATAATTTTGTTCGTTCAAAGCGCTGCCGTCACGCCCCCTTCTGCCTGCAGCCGCTCACACAGGCGGGCGGCTGCGGCTTGCAGCGCCTCCAACCCGGCGTCGTTGTGCAGGGTGTAGTCTGCCTGTGCGGTCAGGGTCCGTTCCGGAGTCTGGGCGTTCAGGCGGCGGGCAGCCATCTCCGGCGAAATGCCGTCCCGCGCCACAATGCGCGCCACGCTGGTCTCAAAGGGTGCGGTGACCACGCACAGGCGGTCACATTCAGCCTGTGCCGCCGTGCCCACGATGACCGCACCGTCCAGCACAAAAAGGGACGCTCCGGCGGTCTGCGCCGCCTGCTTTGCCGCCCGGATGCGCGCCACGATGGCGGGGTGGGTCAGGCTGTCCAGTGCAGCCTTGCCTTCCGGGGTGGCAAAGGCGCGGTCAGCCAGCAGACGGCGGTCCAGCGTGCCATCCGGGCGGAGGATCTCCCCGCCGAACCGCGCCGCCAGCTGCGGCAGCAGCGGCGAACCGGGCAGCAAAATTTCCCGGCTGAGCTGGTCGGCGTCCGCCAGCGGCACACCGTGGGCGGCAAATACCGCCGTGACCGTGGACTTACCGCAGCCGCTGCGCCCCGTGATTCCTAAAGTTATCATAGATCGATCACCCGGAAGGCGGCGGCGCGGATCAGGCGGTTGTACACTGCCATGGACAGGCCGTCCTTCTGCGGGCAGCGGGCGTAGACTACGCCATCGCCCTGCTCATCCAGCGCCCGCAGGGAGCGGAAGATGTGCTTTGCCTGATCGGCACCGTCCCCCTCGCGGCCGTATTCCACGCAGGGCACATCCAGCTTTGCGCTTTCGCCGGTAAAGCACAGGCAGCTGGGGTTCTCGTCTTTATGGGCGTCCACATAGGCCTTGAACTGCGCAAAGGTGCCGTTGAGCAAGGTCACATCGGCCTTGGGGGCGTAGTGTTTGTACTTCATGCCCGGGCTGCGCACCACAGCACCCTCCGGCAGCTTTTCCAGAATGGCCTTGGACACCTCTACCTCTTCGCCGAGGGCGCGTTCCAAGTCCTCCAGCGTGATGTGGCCGGGACGGAACAGGGTGGGTTTATCACCCACCACCGACACTACGGTGCTCTCCACACCCACATCGCACTCGCCGCCGTCCAAAATCAGCGGCAGGCGGCCGTCCATATCGGTGAACACATCCTGTGCGTTGGTAGGGCTGGGCTTGCCGGAAAGGTTGGCGCTGGGGGCGGCAAAGGCGCAGCCGCTCTGCTGGATGACCGCCCGCGCTACCGGGTGGCTGGGCATCCGGATGCCCACGGTATCCAGTCCGGCGCAGCACTCATCCGCCACCTCCGGCCCGCGCGGCATGATGATGGTCAGTGGGCCGGGGCAGAAGGCTGCCATCAGCAGCTGGGCACGCTCCGGCACCTCGCTGACAAGACCCGGCAGCATTTCCGGCCCGGTGACGTGGACGATGAGGGGGTTATCCTGCGGGCGCCCCTTGGCCACAAAGATATCGCGCACCGCCGCACCGTTGCGGGCATCGGCGGCAATGCCGTAGACCGTCTCAGTGGGCAGGGCTACAAGCTGTCCCTGCCGCAGCAGCTGCGCGGCCTCGGCTACGCCTGCTTCATCGGCAGGCAAAACTCTGGTTTTGATTTTCATACGAATCATCGTTCTTTCTATCTGTAAAGTATATTTGCTTGGCAGTCGTTTGGATGGTTTTGCACCCGCAAAACCGGGTTTTACCCGCCCAGCCTTTGCAGCTTTTCAGTCTGCTCGCGGGTGGCAAGGGCATCAATGACCTCGTCCAGATTGCCGTCCATGATCTTTTCCAGATTGTGGACGGTCAGGCCGATGCGGTGGTCGGTGCAGCGGTCCTGCGGAAAGTTGTAGGTGCGGATCTTCTCACTGCGGTCGCCGGTGCCCACCTGCCCCTGACGCTGGGCGTTGATGGCATCCTGCTGTTCCTTCTGCTTTTGTGCAAGCAGACGGCTGCGCAGGATCTCCAGCGCCTTATCCTTGTTCTGGAACTGGCTGCGCTCGTTCTGGCACTCCACCACCGTACCTGTGGGGATATGGGTCACACGGATGGCACTGGAGGTCTTGTTGATGTGCTGACCGCCCGCACCGGAGGAGCGGAAGGTATCAATGCGCAAGTCTTTCATGTCCAGCGCAAAGTCCACCTCCTCTGCCTGCGGCATTACCGCCACAGTGGCGGTGGAGGTGTGGATGCGGCCTTGGGTCTCGGTCTCCGGCACACGCTGCACCCGGTGCACCCCGCTCTCGTACTTGAGACGGTTATACGCACCTGCGCCATCCACTGAGATGATGGCTTCCTTTACGCCGCCAAGTTCGGTCTCGTTCAGGTTGAGCAGTTCCAGCGTCCAGCCACGGTTCTGGGCGTACATGGTGTACATCCGCAGCAGACTGTGGGCAAACAGAGCGGCTTCCTCGCCGCCGGCACCGCTGCGGATCTCCATGATGACGTTTTTGCCGTCGTTCACGTCCTTGGGCAGCAGCAAAATTTTGAGATTATTTTCCAGCTTTGCCACATCTTGACTTTTTTCGCTGATTTCCTGCTGTATCATCTGCTTGAAGTCCGGGTCCAGTGAACCGGGCTCCTCCAGCAGGGCTTTGGCCTGTGCCAGATGATCCAGCGCGGTCTGCCAGTCCCGGTAAGCCTCCACCACCGGCTCGGTGTCGTGGTACTCCCGCATTAACTTGCGGAACAGTGCCGGGTCGGCGGCGGCATCAGGCTGGTTCAGCCGCATGGAAAGCTCCTCAAAGCGGCGGCAGACCGCATCCATCCGGGAAGAAATATCTTGCATCCTTGCAGTTCTCCTTACAAATTCGTTCCGGTTCGGGTGCGTTGGCTGCGCTACTGTGCGCTGCCGGGCTTTACCACCTTTTTGATGTTCTTTTCAATTTTGGCGCGGGGCAGCATGACCTCGCGTCCGCAGCCGGTGCAGCGGATCTTAAAATCCATGCCCACCCGCAGCACCTCGAAGCTGGATGCCCCGCAGGGGTGCTTTTTGCGGGTGAGGATGGTATCTCCCACAGCGATGTCCATATTTATCCGACCTCTCCCTTCTTTTCTGCCGCGCAGATGCCCGGCAGAGCCAGTGTGTGCCGCCGCCCGCTGAGCGGGTGCTGCGCATACAGATATAGTATAATGCAAAGCCGCACAAAATGCAAATATCTGCGCACACTGCTGCATATCGTTGTAGCATCGCACAGAGACCCGAAAACCATATAGAAAGAGGAATGAAACATGATGCAAGCTTATCGTACCGAAAACAGTTACCGTTCTGCCGCCCGTCTGTCCCCTGCCGAGCTGCGGGCTGCCATGGCCAGCGGCGAGATTTTACAGGCCACTGCCCTTGCCTTTGACACCCGGCGGCAGCTGCGGTTTGAGCTGGGCGGCGTAAAGGCAGTGATGCCCTTTGCCCAGTGCGCCGACGGCGCTGAGAACGGCACCGTGCGGGACATTGCGGTGCTGACGCGGGTGGGCCGCCCCACCTGCTTTGTGATCGAAGGGATGAAGACCGGGGAAAACGGCCAGCCCTGCTACCTGCTTTCCCGGGCTGAGGCACAGCGGATGTGCAA
>OKYT01000559.1_pt1 | contig 7915 bp, 9 predicted proteins | sample 1601811 | NCBI WGS metagenome assembly OKYT01 (sample SAMN02675044, study PRJEB24791) | human gut metagenome, SKBSTL002 | isolation source: stool | host: Homo sapiens | place: USA | reverse complement strand
AAATTAAAGGAATTCGGCATCCGACACAAACTCATTAAACCTTTTACACCCCGGCACAACGGAAAAGTCGAGCGTTCCCATCGCAAAGACAACGAATACTTCTATGCATCGCATAAATTCTATTCGTTCCTTGATTTCCAAAAGCAGCTTGCTGTTCACTGCAGAAGGTACGATCGCTTTCCCATTTGACCTCTGGGCTGGCTTGATCCTCTAGCTTTCCTTGCTGAATATAGGAACCGGCCTTCTGCGTCCACTGTGTAACACATCATTGACAAACCTACACTGCATGAATAATTATGGGAGAGAAAATACCATATAAGGCCAGAAAGCCTGGCAGCGGTCGGAAAAAGCGGAAGCCGGAGTACGATGCAAGGAAAAAGCTGAAGGAACAGCTGGATGCTGCTGTAGTGCTTTATAATTCAGAGATGTCATTGCAGGCCATCGCACACGCACTGTCCCTCAACCCCATCAAGGTTCGGAAGCTGCTCATCACAGCCGGGGTCTACGAGTCGGACACGGCAAAGCTCGTCCAACAGACCTTTAATACCCTCAGAGAAACGCAGAGTTATTCTGCTGCTGTCACCTCCACTATGTCCGCTTTGCAGCTGTCCCGCCCCTCGGTGACCTCTTATCTGCCGTATGAGAAGGGCGTGTACTTCCCGGAGGAAGCTGAAGCGGCGAATATCAGTGCCGGGGCAGAGCGGCAGCGTCACTACCGAGCTGTGATTGCGCTGAGGAAGGATTCCTGCGAAGAGAACCTCTGGAAGTGCGTGGTGGCTTTTCGGGGATACAAGTTCAAGACGATGTCCGGCTTGCCCTTTACATATACGCTGAAAAAGGGCAGGGGAGATGAATTCACCAAGGAGCTGTGGATCGACCGCAGAGAGGACAGCAAGAGTCTTGCGTGGAGCTCCGTGATGCTGGCGTATCACAATATCGGTAAAATCGGAGAGGTAGTGGACAGACCCAAGGCGCTGGGAGATATCCGGGGTGTGTCGTATATCTATGGGTTGTTCTACCGCTTTGGTCTGATCGACGTGCCAGACAAGGCTAAAGAGAAGATGGCGGAGCAATAAGAAAACGAGACATATTTTGTTTTAAGATGGAATGTGATATAATAAAACTGGCGGTTTACCGTACTACATGAAAAGGGCAGGTGAATGTGCTAATGTACATCATTTGTCAAGATTCAATCCTTTCATCAGCTATCGAGGCGATTACTGAGGCAGTAAGTCTATTGGAGCTGAAGCAAGAAAAGAACAGAATCAATAAGCGGATTCAGTCATTGCTTCATATTGCTGATGATCTGGCACCGGATTCTGTGGAGTATCAGTGCGTTTATGAAAGAATTCTCGAATTGGAAAGGATGCGAGAACTGATCAGACGCATTAGAAAGGCTAAGTGTGCACAGATTTATGCGCAATTGCATATGCTATGGGTTAATAGAGCCCAAAAGGCCAGTCGCGCGACTGCGGGTTTGACTACTGATCCAATGAGCATCGCAATGCCCATTCCTCCCACGTTTGAGGCTACCTTGAGTAGTTTCGGACGTGGGAGGGATTTGGATGCCCTCGCATGCTGAAAAAAATCAAACAGAAATCGAAAACTACTATCATATTATAGACCCGGAGGGAAGGCTGTCTGAGAATGAGAGGGCTAAAGAAGAAAACAAGGTGTTAGCGAATATGCCTGCTTGCTTCCCGGAAGCACTACGATATGTGATGACACGCTTCGGATTTACGCAAGAGGCGCTGGCCTTTGCATCAAAGGTATCAGAGTCAACGATTGGTCGCTACAGAAATGGAAAGGTTGAAAGTTTTTCTGAGAAAAACGTGGTTGCACTATGCGTTGCTATGCACCTTCCTCCATGGCTTTCGTTTGCGCTCATAGCAAAAGCGGGTTTTAGCTTGGCTGCGACCAAAGAACAGCTAGCACATTTGATGATTCTTAACTGTATGTATATGAGGTCAATTGATGAGGTGAACGAGTACTTAAGGGAAAGAGGAAATGCTTCACTGTCCCGAGAGACGGCACAGGATTGTCGAGCTTCTTGAGATTCTGAACCTAAAATGATGAGCCGTGTGTTCAACTCCCTGCCGGAGAAGGATACACGGCTCATTTGCACTGTTTGAGGATAAGGACAGGAAAAGGCAGATGCGAATCTGCACACTTGGCTCATCAGGAGACCGTGTGAGCCAGCTTAAAATTGAATTGCTGCCTGTTTGGTTTGGTACTGCTCGAATGGGTAGTAAGCCGGGGTGGATTTCAAAAAATCTGAAATTATTTCGGATTTTAGGAGTTTATTCCGGCTCTTTTGCGTTTATAGGATCGGAATTGGCAGATTACACAATTTTCTGACTTATTTCTCGTCGCTTCGATGAAAAGCGGCTGCTCCTATTTACAAATAGAGTTTTGGCTGCTATATTATAAATGTAATAATAGCCTGAAAAGCTCTATTGAAAAGATAATAATTTGTAACGTGGAGGTGTATTACCAGACAAACATAGTCATGTTGTTCAGTTAAAAAAATCCTTCTGAATGACGTCTCAGCAAGAGACATTACATAGGTTTTTAGTAGAGTGCCGCGATTGTTGGAGGCAGTCAGCGCACAATTATTGAGGAGTTATAACTAAACGGTCCTTAATTCAATACTAAAACACTACTGTAAGGTTGAAGTGCGTCTACTTGCTGATAAGACTATAAAATGTCTGGCTAATACACGTCCGGTCAATGAGTACGGAAACGGAAATACATAAGACCGGAGTAAATTTAGAAACAAGTAATGCGTAAGCAACTTGAAATCTGAATTTGCTCCGGTCTTTTTTTATTAAAATTTTCAGCGAAGGAGGTGAACCGAGGTGGCATCCGCTGTACATAAGAATACCGAGACCAAAGCGGCATCCGTCAATGTCAACTCGGTTTGCCGCCAGAATACTGCTGAGCAAGGGATGGCTGCGCCAGATGAGTTTATGGCAGAGGTTCAGTGGTCCATGGCAATACGGAAGATGATTGCAAAACTTGAGTTCGGAGACGCTCTAAAGCTGCTGATGAACGACCGGGATATGTCTGTAGAGAATATGGAGTCTGAGTCCGGACTCTCTGTGTCCACAGTGAAGCGGCTTCGTGCGGGTCAGGAGGCAAGCGCGGAACAAGTCGTTGCCATTTCGGTGGCATTGCGGCTTCCGCCAATGGTCAGCAGTGATTTATTGAGAATGTGTGGAATCACACTGGACTTTAACAATCAAAGGAATACGGTCTATCAGATGATTCTGACGGGCCATTACAAAGACGGTATCGAGAAAGTCAACGTCTATCTTGCAGCTTGTGGATGCGCCCCACTCAAAACTGCCTGCTAAGGTACCTACAACAGAATATCCATGAGGCGATTAGACCATAAAACGGTCTGGTCGCCTCTTTTTTTTTGAAATTTTTTCTGAGGTAAGGGCTCAAGAAGTGAGCCCTAAACGGTAATAAAACGGCGCAGTAAGGCTGCATAAGAGCATCTGACATGACGGTACTTTTTATAAAAGTACGAAATAACGATGCTTTGTGCGCTGCTTTTTAGAGCTCATCTGATGAACTGGTGATTTGAGGTGTTCTCGGTTATCATGTAGTCAGTTCAAGGGACAAGCCCCAAGAACAAAAATATCGTAAGGCCCGATTCTAGAGAGGGTTAAGGATACCATAACGGAGTTTTACCATCCGGCAGACGCTGTCTGCTGCGATAGAACGACCGGTCTATGGGTGTACCTCCCATCTCTGGAATCGGGCCTTTTTGCGTTTTGCAGGCTGGTTCAGTGCACGGCGTGAACCCCTATCCAGTCTCCGTCATCGGTATCCTTCCCCTCCCTGAGTCCGGGGGAAAGGACACGAAAATGACTGACGTGATGAACTGCGTAGACAAGCTGCGGGAGAAGAAGATCTCCGGCTACAAGCAGCGCATGGCTGTGAACCCCTGCGGTGTTTATCGCTAGCCTTCCAAATTTTCGACATTTTACGCTTTATCGAAAATTTGGAGGTTACACATGAGTTTCAATAATGGTAATGAACGTCGCAAGCTGAACGCAAAGTGGGAGCAACTCCGTGTGCAGTACCGCGAAGCCGGAATGAGCGAAGAGGCAATTCAGGCGATGTATGAGTTTGATTTGGGCGTCCTGAACAGTGAACGCGCCTATGATGCCAACACGGTGGCAGTCTGTGATGGCGAAGATGACGTTGACGCAAGGAAAGCAGCTGATCTTAAGCAATATGAGGCTGCGATCACGGTAACGGATACCTACCGCGAAACCAAGAGCCGCTTTGCATGGATCGGCGAAATCGAGAATGAGAGGCTGCTGGCTGCTCTTGAAAGCTTATCGGAACTTGATCTCAAAATCCTTACGCTCTATGTCTATGCCGGGTACACCGAGTCCGAGATTGCAAGTGCCTTGGAATCCAAAAGGATTACAATTCATAAGCGAATCGAGCGAATGACTATGTTTTTGAAGAACTTTTGAACTATTTTCTTTTCCGGGTAACAATTTGCCCCTTCTCGATGGCTCGTAAGTGAAGGGACAATTTCCCAAGCGGCATCTGCCGCAGGGCAAAGTATCCGACCTCGCGCTCCTTGAAAACAGAATAGTTCAATCGTCCGGTACTTCTGTAATTCGCAACCCGGCCATAACGAAGACGGGATGGCTGAAATGCCAATGGTGCGGTGTAAGCCCGCCGCCGGACGATTCCCCACTCCTAGGGAGCCGAGGGCGAATATGGGAGACCTTAACTTATTAAATCAGGCGTGGCCGAATGCTGTTTTCGGTCTTCGTCCACGTCTGTTCTTTTTACTTATTCCATATATTCACATTTTCGTCCTACATAGGAGGTTTTATGAACGAGAACGACCGTACCACCTTAGAGCAAGCAATCTACGAGGAAATGGAACTGACCCCGGAGATGATCCGGTCCATCCGCACGCTCTGCGGTGTCTGCCTTTGTAGTTTTGTAGAATCCAAGGCGTTCAAAATCGCCATTGTTCCCAGCGCAGACCGTAGCATGGACACTTGCACAGTCTGCCAGACCCGGCGCGGTCATGACTACGTTGTGATGAACCGCTGAACAAACACACCGCCCACTGCCAAGGAGGTGCAGCGGGCGGTGTACATATTGAAAAAGGAGGGCAGCTTTTGATTCAAAACTGGAAATTCCAGCGTGGAGACATTTTCTTCACCCGTTTCGACAACGCCACTGGTTCAGAGCAAAGCGGGAATCGTCCGGCAGTCGTTCTCCAGAACGATGTGGGAAATTTTTACTCACCCACGCTGATCGTGGCCACATTGACAAGCAAGGCGGCAAAAAAGTATACCCAGCCGACCCACTGCCTGCTGGTGAACGAGTTTCTCTCCGTACCATCCATCGTTCAGGCAGAGCAGATTTTTACCGTAGACAAGAGCAGGGTGCTGAAATTCCTCGGACACCTCACACCGGAAGAAATGAGCCGGGTGGATGATGCTGTCCGTGCCAGTCTCGCCCTGAACCCGATGGGTAGCATTCAGCGGCTCCCACCTATCATCCGCTCTACGGCGGCTTACGCGCCGCCTGAGGTGGTTGACGGTAAGCCGCCCCTCTATCCCTACACGCCCATCAAATCGTCCTTTGAGGATGCTGGGAGTGTCGAGGACATGATGCTGTACACCGAACTGGAAGCTGCGGTACACGCAATGATCCAGCGGCTGGAATACAGCTTCACATTTAACCCCAGCCTGCTTACCATCCCAAAGCGTAAGCAGCAGGTTGCTGAAATCCTGAAAGAAGCCGAAACGTACATCTGGAGGATCAAGGAGGAAATGCGATGCGCCTGAAAGACAACACCAATCCCTTCATCCATGTCAACCCGCCGTACCAGCTCATGGTCATCCACAGCAGCAAGCTGGTCTATCCCCGCGAACTGTATCAGCGTGGTGTGGAGCGCAAGCGTGTGGCACTGATCGCCGTCCACTTCAACGAATATGTGGCAAATGAGCCGAAGGTCAGTTTCCGCAACGGTCAGTTCATCGTAACGGATGGGCAGCACACCATCGAGGGGCGCATCCTCCGCAACGGTGGCAAAGATCTGCCGATTCTCTGCAAGGTGTACACGGGCATGACCGTGGAGCAGGAAGCCCTGCTCTTTGCCGAGCAGAACGGCTTCTCTGCGCCGCTGACGGCAGGCATCAAGCTCCGTGCCAAGGTGGTGGGCGGCGATGCCATTTCCAAGGCGTTTCTCGCAGCCACCAACCGGGTGGGGTTGAGTCTCAATTATGACAGCCAGCAGCTGACCGATTACCGCATCGGCTGCGTTGGTACGGCTTTCCGGCTCTACAAGCAGATGGGCGAACCGCTCTACTGTGAAACGATGCGGCTCATCGTGGCAGCATGGGAGGGCAAGCCCGATTCGTTCCGGGCATCTGTTCTGAAAGGCATGATGCACTTTGTGGAGCTGTACCACGGCGAGTTCAGTGAAGAACGGCTGCTCCGTGCGCTGCGCAACATCCACCCGGTCGATATTTACCGCATCGGGCAGGACGACCCCGCAAAGCTGCGCGGATGGAAAAAATACGTTTTCCCCATCTACACCGCCTACAACGGCAAGTGCAGAAAAGACGCACTGCCGATGAAATTCTGACATTTTCAGGCATACCTCCCATATACACAAGGGGCATCCGCAAACCGCAGATGCCCCTTGTTACATATCAAAGTGCAATATATAGTGTTTCTGTATTCACTTAACACAACATATAGAGAAAAGAGGTATTCTATGCGCTCTCAGTTCACTTCGTATGAGCAGCTTCCCATCACCCTGACAGCCGATCATGTCGCTGCTGCGCTGGGCATCTCCCGCGCCAACGCTTACATCCTGCTCCGTTCGGACGGCTTTCCCACGCTCCACATCGGTAAGCGGATGGTCGTACCCAAAGACCGTTTTCTTCAGTGGATCACGGACAGCGTAAATGGCTGATTTGACATCCTTGATTCAAGAGGTTTCTTTTTCTATACTATTCCCGAAACGACTTGACATCAGGAAGGAGGCAATATGCCAAGCAAACGTTCACACGGCGAGGGTACGCTTCGCCACCGCAGCGATGGTCGCTGGGAATTACGTATGATGGACGGCTACCAGAAAGATGGTTCGCCGCGCTTCAAGACCTTCTATGGCAAGACCCAGAAGGAGGTCAAGCTCAAACTGAAAGAGTATCAGGATGCGCTTATCAGCGGTGTCCAGCTGGACACGATCCTGTACTTCGAGGATTGGGCAGATACATGGTTCGAGGGTCACAAGGATAATATCGCTCCCACGACACAGGAAAGCTATAAATACTGCCTGAAAATGCTCAAAGAGGGATTTTACCATCGCCCCTTGACCGTCATACGCCCCATCGACATTGAAAACTTCCTGAAAGGGATGCGGCGCGATGGCCGCTCGGATTCTTACATCAGCAAGGCACGAGGGATGCTCTACCAGATCTTTCAAAAGGCAGAAGCCAATGACCTTGTGCGCCGCAACCCGGTCCGGCTTGCTGAAAAAATGCGGGCATCCGGCACCGCAAAGCGCAAGGAAGCCTTTACCACAGCGGAAGTCGCCCACTTAATGAAGGTTCTCCCCGATGACCGCATGGGCTTGAGCATCCGGCTTTTGCTCGGCACTGGAATGAGAATGCAGGAACTTCTGGCTTTGGAGCCGCAGTTTATTGAAGAAGATGGCTCTGTCATTCACATCCGGCAGGCAGTAAAGGTCGTAAAAGGTACAGTCAGCATCGGCAGTCCGAAATCCAAAGACAGTATCCGGGATATTCCGGTGCCGCTGAATGTCCGCCCGTGTGCCATCAAGCTGCGGGATACCACCGATCAGTTCATCTGGGAAAGCCCCAAGACCGGCTTGCCCTGCAATCCCACCCATTTC
>OKYT01000555.1_pt1 | contig 7946 bp, 7 predicted proteins | sample 1601811 | NCBI WGS metagenome assembly OKYT01 (sample SAMN02675044, study PRJEB24791) | human gut metagenome, SKBSTL002 | isolation source: stool | host: Homo sapiens | place: USA | reverse complement strand
CGACTCTACCAAGACGTATGGGCCTGTTTCCAACCAGCTGGATGCCACTACCAGCCCGGAAAAGAGCGTTTGGCTGGATATCTACAACTCCGCGGATAACTTCCTGAGCGCTACTTACCAGCCCCTGCTGGAGAAATATGATGATCTGCTGAACCTGAAGATTGACTACATCGGCGGCGACGGCCAGACCGAGGCCAACATCACCAACCGCCTGGGCAATCCCAGCGCATACGATGCCTTTGCCATCAATATGGTTAAGACCGATAACGCTGCTTCGTACACTTCTCTGCTGAACCAGTGATCCAACGGCAACAGCAATAACTGACAGTTAAGTAACGGCAACGCTATTAGGGAGAATGTATTTCTCCATAGGGGAGAATGAAGTTTTCCCTAATAGCGTTTTTTTATGAAAACAGGTGAGCAGCCGTAGGGCAGTTTGCCAATTTGCAAGACGGGAGTGACGAGAATGGCAGAAGCGAAAGACGATATTGTCTTGTCAATTCGCGGTATGTGCAAGTCGTTTGGCCGCAACCGAGTACTTGATCATATCAATCTGGATGTAAAACGCGGTACAGTTATGGGGCTTATGGGCGAAAACGGCGCCGGTAAATCCACCTTGATGAGTGTGCTGTTCGGTCTGTATCAGCCGGAGCAGGGTACGATACGGAAAAACGGACAGGAGGTCAAGATCAACAACCCGAACGATGCCAACGCACTGGGCATCGGCATGGTGCACCAGCACTTCAAGCTGGTGGAGTGCTTCACGGTGCTCGACAACATCATCCTGGGTGTTGAGGACACAAAGCACGGCTTTTTGCAGAAGGACGAGGCCCGCAAAAAGGTCATGGCCCTGAGCGAAAAGTACGGTCTCAAGGTCGACCCGGACGCGCTGGTCAGCGACATCTCCGTCGGCATGCAGCAGCGTGTCGAGATCCTGAAAATGCTCTACCGCGACAATGAAATTTTGATTTTCGACGAGCCTACGGCGGTTCTGACCCCGCAGGAAATCGACGAGCTCATGGACATCATGCGCGGCTTCAAGGCCGAGGGCAAGAGCATCCTGTTCATCACCCACAAGCTCAACGAGATCATGGCAGTCTCTGACCGCTGCTCTGTCCTGCGCAAGGGCAGGTATATCGGCACCGTTGACATCAAGGACACCACGAAAGAGGAACTGTCCAAGATGATGGTTGGCCGCGACGTGCAGTTTGCCGTCGATAAGAAGCCCTGCGAGGTCGGCAAGCCGATCCTGGAGGTCGAGAACCTCGTCGTGCCGAGCAAGGTCCACAAGAACAATGCTGTCCGCGGCGTCAGCTTCAACGTCCGCGCGGGCGAGATCGTCTGCGTTGCCGGTATCGACGGCAACGGCCAGAGTGAGCTGATCTATGGTATTACGGGCCTCGAAAAGCCCACGTCCGGCACCATCAGACTCGAGGGCAGGGATATCACGAATGCCCCCATCCGCGAGCGCAGCAAGGCCGGTATGAGCCACATCCCGGAGGACCGCCACAAGCACGGTCTGGTGCTGGATTTCAGTCTGGAAAACAACATTGTGCTGCAGCGCTACTGGCAGCCGGAGTTCCAGAAGGGCGGCTTTATCCGTGCCGATAAGGTGCGCGAGTACTCCGACCGGCTGATCAAGCAGTACGATGTGCGCAGCGGTCAGGGCAGTCTGACCACCGTGCGCAGTATGTCCGGCGGCAACCAGCAGAAGGCCATCATTGCCCGCGAGATCGACCGCGACCCCAAGCTGCTGGTGGCAGTGCAGCCTACCCGTGGTCTGGACGTGGGTGCTATTGAGTACATCCACCGCCAGATCGTGGCCGAGCGCGACAAGGGCAAGGCCGTGCTGCTGGTCAGCTTGGAGCTGGACGAGGTGATGAACCTTTCTGACCGCATCCTTGTAATGTACGAGGGCGAGATCGTGGGCGAGTTTGACCCCAAGACCACCACCGTGCAGGAGCTGGGTCTGTATATGGCAGGCGCCCGCAAGCAGGGAAAGGAGGAGCAGTAACACATGAATAAGAAAAAACTTTCCCGCAGCGGCAGCCTGCAAAGCTCTGTTACCAGCGTGCTGGCTGCACTGCTGTGCATCCTGATTGGTTTGCTGGTGGGCTTTCTGGTGCTGGTAGCCATCAACCCCGCACACGCATGGGGCGATGGCTTTGTGCGCATCATCAAGGGCGGTTTCCACGATGCCCCCTACGGTGTGGGCAAGGAGCTTGCCAATGCCGCACCCCTGATTATGACCGGTCTGTCCGTGGCCTTTGCCTTCAAGACCGGCCTGTTCAACATCGGTGCAGCCGGTCAGTATACGCTGGGCGCTTACGGTGCGCTGTACTGCGCCATCATGCTCAAGCTACCTTGGTTCGTCTGCCTGCTGGTAGCAGCCGTGCTGGGCGGCCTGTGGGGTGCGATCCCCGGCTTTTTCAAAGCCTACTTCAACATCAACGAGGTCATTACCTCCATCATGTTCAACTGGATCGGCCTGTATCTGGTGAATGAGCTCATCTACCAGAACGGCACCGGCCCCATGTACGATGTGCGCAACACCCGTACTTTGAACCTGAGCAAGAATGCCGATTTTGCCCAGTCCCTGATCCCGGACTTTGGCTTGAACAAGCTGTTCCAGACCAACAGCACCACCATTGCCATCTTCTTGGCGGCAGCGGTGGCCGTGCTGATCTGGGTGGTGCTGAACAAGACCACCTTCGGCTACGAGCTCAAGGCCGTTGGCCTGAACAAGAACGCCGCCCGTTACGCCGGTATCAACGAGAAGAAGAACATCATCCTCTCCATGGCCATTGCCGGTGCGCTGGCGGGCTTCGGCGCAGGCCTGTTCTATCTGTCCAACGTGTCCCAGTGGAACCCGCTGAACTCCACCAGCCTGCCGGGCATGGGCTTCAACGGTATCTCGGTGGCACTGCTGGCAAGCTCCAACCCCATTGGCACCGTGTTCTCTGCGCTGTTCATCTCCCACATCTCGGTCGGCGGCTCCTTCCTGTCCACCAAGTTTTACCCCACTGAGATCTCGGATCTGATCAGCGGCATCATCATCTACCTGTGCGCATTCTCCATGCTGTTCCGCGGCAAGATCCAGAGCCTGCTGTTCCGGAATGCCGAAAAGACCAATGTGAACGCAGAGCCTGCGCCTGCCGCAGAAAAGACCAAAAAGGAGGGCAAGTAATATGCTGCTTCTGATCAAATATACCCTGCTGTACGGCATCGTGCTGATGCTGGTGGCACTGGGCGGTATGTTCAGCGAACATTCCGGCATCATCAACATTGCACTGGAGGGCATCATGGTCATCGGCGGCGTGGCCGGTGTGCTTACCCTGACCATGCTGCCTGCAAGCCTGTCGCCCTTCCTTGTGGTGCTGATCTCCATTCTGGTGGCAGCGCTGGCGGGCGTGATCTACAGCCTGCTGTTGGCCTTTGCCTCTATCAACCTGAAGGCGGACCAGACCATTGGCGGTACGGCACTGAACCTGCTGGCTACCGCCATTGCCGTGGTCATCTCCAAGTACTTCAGCGAGAGCGGCAGCGCCAAGCTGAACTATTCCAACAAGCCCTTCCTGTTCAGCATCGGCGGGCTGGAACTCAGCGTGTTCGTGCCGCTGGGGCTGATCTTGCTGGTGGTCAGCTACATCGTGCTGTATAAGACCCGCTTCGGCCTGCGTCTGCGTGCCTGCGGCGAGCATCCGCAGGCTGCGGACTCGGTGGGCATCAACGTTTACAAGATGCGCTACGCCGGTGTCATCCTTTCCGGTGCGCTGGGCGCCGTCGGCGGTCTGGCGTATATCGTGCCCCCGGTGCAGACCTGGAACTTTGAAGTCGGCGTGGCCGGTGCAGGCTTTCTGGCACTGGCAGTTATGATCTTTGGCCAGTGGAAGCCTTTCCACATCTTTGGCGCGGCCATGTTCTTTGCCGTGTTCAAGAGCCTTGCCAATATTGCAGACTCTACCTTCCTTGCGCAGCTGCACTGGTCCAGCAACATCTATAATATGATGCCCTTTGTGGCCTCTATGGTCATTCTGGCCTTCACCTCCAAGAACAGCATGGCACCCAAGGCCGAGGGTATCCCCTACGATAAGGGCTCCCGCTAAGCGTATTCGCTAAAAATCTGTAAAACGAAGGCATCCGCAGCCATCCATGTGCTGCGGATGCCTTTTTTGTACGGGGCAGGGCATATTTTGTCCATATATTTGCCGGCAGAAAATGGCATTTTTACTTGTAAAATACAACAAGATGTGCTATCATTATAAAACGAATGTGTATCTATAGGAACCCGGTGTACATTTCTTGCACTGCGGAAAACAAGAAAGGTGAGTTTCGCTATTATGGACGAAAAAGCAACTATGGGACAGTCGCTCCGGAGCACGGAGGACGAGGAGACCATTGATCTGATGGAACTGGCCCGCCTGCTGTGGGCACATGCCGTGCAGATCGTGGCAGCAGCTGTTGCGGCAGCGCTGATCTGCCTGCTGGTGTGTATGTTTGCGCTTACACCCAAGTACCAGGCATCTATCAACATGATCGTGAATACCCGTCAGGACACGACCACCACCTTTACCAGTGATAACTTCAACTCGGCTAAGAACCTGATCAGCACCTATGCGGTCATCATCAAGGGCAACACCGTGCTGAACGAGGTGATCGACAAACTGGATCTGGATATGACCTACACCGAGTTGTATAAGATGGTGGATGTTGCCGATGTGGACTCTACCCAGATCATGCAGATCACGGTCACCGATACCGATGCAGAGCGCGCAGGCGAGATCGCACAGACCATTGCCGACATCGTGCCCGATGTGCTGGTGGAAAAGGTGGAAGCCGGTTCCTGCAAGGCGGTGAGCGATGTGATCATCGATCCCAACAAGGTGTTCCCCCAGACCAAGAAGTACGTTGTGCTGGCCGGTCTGCTGGGCGCTGTGGTGGTGTGCGGCGTGCTGGTGCTGGCACACCTGCTGCACGATACCATTGTGGATGACGAAGATGTTCAGAAGAAGCTCGGCCTGCCCGTGCTGGGCCTGATCCCGGAGGTGTAAGACGATGTGGAATCTGTTTAACAAAAAGAACAAAACTGACGGCGAGCACCGTACCCTGCAGCTGATCACTGATAAGGGGATGCCCTTTGGCTATGTGGAGGCCTACAAGTCTCTGCGCACCAATCTGGACTTTATGGCAGGCTCCATGGACGTGCACACGCTGGTCATCACCAGTACCGTGCCGGAAGAGTCCAAGAGTAACGTGGCGGTCAATCTGGCGCTGACGCTGGCCGAAAGCGGCAAAAAGGTGGCTCTGGTGGATTGCGACCTGCGCAAGCCGGTGCTGCACCGCTATCTGAAGGCCGGTCACAACGTAAAGGGCGTTTCCAACGTGCTGTCCAACCAGTGCACGCTGGACGAGGCGCTGCATGAACTGAAGGAAATGAATCTGACCTTCCTGCCCGCCGGTACCCCGCCGCCGAACCCCTCCGAGATGCTGAGCCAGCCGCAGATGCAGGCCATGGTCAACACCCTGCGGGAAAAGTTCGATGTGGTCATCTTTGATGCACCCCCGGTGTCCGTGGTCACCGATGCAGCCGTCATCGGCCGCTATGTGGACGGCGCAATGTTCGTTGTGCGCTCGGACTACGCCCCCGCCGATGCAGTGCGCGGCGCAGTGAAAAAGCTGCAGGATGCCGGTGTCCGGGTGCTGGGCAGCGTGCTGACCCGCTACGACATGAAGAAGGCACTCAAGGGCTCCAGCTACGCATACAGCTATGCCTACAACTACAACTATGCCTACGGCAAGCAGGATGCCACTGCCGGTAAATAATAAGGAAGCACTGCTATGACCGATCTGCATTGTCACATTCTGCCCGGCATGGATGACGGCGCAAAGGATACAGCAGTCTCGCTGGAGCTGCTGCGCAGGGAATACGAGGACGGTGTGCGCAACATCGCGTTCACCAGCCACTTCAACAGCGAGCGTACCACAGTGGAAGCCTTTACGGTAAAGCGGCAGGCTGCCTTTGAACAGCTGACCGCAGCGCTGGAGGGGCAGCCCATGCAGTTTGATTTCAAACTGGGGGCGGAGGTGTTCTTCTCGCCCGGCCTGTGCGAGCTGGACACCCGGGCGCTGTGCATGGGGGACACCGCTTATCTGCTGCTGGAATTCCCCACCACCCACAAGCCGCATTTTATCCGGCAGACCCTGTACAATCTGCAGCAGCAGGGCATCGTGCCGCTGATCGCGCATATCGAGCGCTACCCCTATGTGCTGGAGGATCCCACCCTGCTGTACGACTGGGTAGCCGCCGGTGCCTATGCGCAGATCAACGCAGGAGCACTGCTGGAGCCTAAGCTCTGCAAAAAGTTGTGTAAGTTCATCCAGTGGGGATTGGTTCATGTCATCTCCACCGACACCCATTCCCCGGACAAGCGCCCGCCCCGCATGGCACAGGGAGTGCAGCAGCTGGAAAAGCTGCTGGGCAGGGAAACTGCTGCCCACATCGTGCGCAACGGCGATGAACTGTTCCATGATCAGGAACTGGACGCGGCGACCCTGCATCAGCCCAAAAAGTTTTTGGGCATGTGGGTCTGATCCTAAAGTAAGGAGAAAACTGCCCGGGCAGAGAATTGCTCTGCCCGGGCAGCGGATTTTAGTATGAAGAAAAATAAGGTCCTGAAAATCGTGTTGATCGTGCTGGGCGCGCTGGTGGCTCTGCTGGCAGCAGCTGTTCTTGGCGTGCTGTTCTACCTCCACAGTATGGCAGCCGGTATTCCTGAAACCCTGCCGGATGCCCCGGCGGACAGCACACAGGTCACCCTGACGGATGATGAGATCGATAAGCTGCTCAGCGGTGAGATCACGCTGGAGGAACTGGCAGATGAAGCCGCCGCGTCCGGCAACGGGGAACAGGAGGCATCCGCCAGCGCTCCGCAGCAGGAGACAGGTGCGGCTTCCTCCCCGGCAGGTTCTTCTGCTTCTTCGGGGAGCGCTGCCTCCCGGACGGAGAGCAGCAGTACAGCGTCCTCCAGCAAGCAGGAGACTGCCGGTACAGCCAATTCCGGTACAGAAAAACCGGCGTCCTCCTCCGGCAAACAGGAGGCCGGCTACGAGGCCGAGGTCAAGGCACTGCTGCGGCAGCTGTACAGCGTCAAGGCACGCGCCGAGGCAGAGCTGAACAGCTGCATTGCCGGAGCAAAGGCAGAGTTCAAATCGCTGCCGGAGTCTCAGCAGACACAGGCGCGCAAGATATCCATCGTGCTGGCCAGAAGTGGCAGACTGTATGCGATGCAGGCGTCCTACGACAGGGAAGTGGAGAGCATCGTCAGCCAGATGCGCGCCATTCTGATCGCCAACGGCCAGAGCACCGCACTGGCGGATCAGGCCATGGCCTCCTATAAGGCACAGAAGAGCGCCATGTACTCCCGGCTGACCGCAAAACTGTACTCCTGACCCGCAAAACGACCACGGACCATCCGCAGCACATTTCCCGGGCACCGACCGTGCTGGAGAAGGGGCTGCGGATGGTTTTGTTTTGCCTTTTTGCTGTAATATGGAGAAAAATGCCAAGGACATAGAGGAATGACTCTACGGCAGAGACGCTGCCTTTTACGCCGACAGGGGAGGGCGGATTGTACGCGCCAACGGAACAATTCCCCAAAAGGCCGGAAAAGTAGCACTTTTACCTACAAATATACAGGAAATTTGTATAAAGTATAAGATTTCGCTCATGCTTTGCTATAATGAAGTGAATTCTTTTCATGTAAATTGACAAAAATCGTGGTTATCCTTATAATAAATAGAGTGTTTCTCGGGTATGGACGATGGTGTTTGTGCAACCGCAAGATGCCATCGTTTTATTATTCGCTTTTCTGTCCGCGTGCCAAGGACAGACGTCCGCTATGTGTGAGGCTGGCGGACTGCGGGAAAGTGTGGCTCGGCCTGAGAGC
>OKYT01000554.1_pt1 | contig 7964 bp, 8 predicted proteins | sample 1601811 | NCBI WGS metagenome assembly OKYT01 (sample SAMN02675044, study PRJEB24791) | human gut metagenome, SKBSTL002 | isolation source: stool | host: Homo sapiens | place: USA | reverse complement strand
GAATTAAAAAGGGAGGCGGGCGAAAAGTTCGCCCGCCTCCTTTCCTTTTTTATCAGACAGCTCCCTCAGGAGGTATATCATGCAAAAAGCCATTAGTAAATACTGGCCGATATTTGTGCTGCCTACTCTGGTCGCCTTTATTATCGGCTTCATCTGGCCCTTTATCTGGGGCGTTTATCTGTCCTTCCAGCGGTTCACCACCGTGTCCAAGACTACATTTGTGGGCATCCAGAACTACCTCTCGGTATTTCAGGATTCCACCTTCCTGCACGCTTTCGGCTTTACGGCAGCCTTTACCGTGGTGAGCACTGTGCTCATCAACGTGTGCGCCTTTGCCATTGCGCTGGTGCTGACCCGCGGCATCAAGGGCACCAACATCTTCCGTACCGTGTTCTTTATGCCCAACCTGATCGGCGGCATTCTGCTGGGCTATATCTGGCAGATCCTGCTCAACGGCGTGCTGGCGAACCTGCAGAAGCCTCTGCTGGCTCTGGATGCCAAGGCCGGTTTTGTCGGTCTGGTCATCCTGATGTGCTGGCAGCAGATCGGCTACATGATGATCATCTATGTGGCTGGCCTGCAGAGCGTGCCCGGCGACCTGATCGAGGCCGCTAAGATCGACGGTGCCAACGACCGCGAGATCCTGTTCAAGATCAAGATCCCCATGGTCATGCCCAGCGTGACCATCTGCACCTTCCTGACCCTGACCAACAGCTTCAAGCTGTTCGACCAGAACGTGGCTCTGACCGCAGGCGAACCCGCCAACGCCAGTGAAATGCTGGCACTGAACATCTACAACACCTTCTACGGCCGCTCCGGTGCGCAGTGGAAGGGCATCGGTCAGGCAAAGGCTGTGGTGTTCTTCCTGATCGTGGTGGTCATCTCGCTGATCCAGCTCCACTTTACCCGCTCTAAGGAGGTGCAGCAGTAATGTCGAAACAGAAAAGAACCTGGGATGTCATCCTTGCTGTTGTAATGGTGCTTCTCTGCCTGCTGTGGATCTACCCCATCGTGCTGATCCTGCTGAACAGCTTGAAAACCGAGGGCAGCTTTACCACCTCTACGGTGTTCCGTCTGCCCACCGCCGAAACCTTTGCCGGACTGCGCAACTACGTTTACGGCGTGACCAAGATGGACTTTCTCTCCAGCATGGGCTACAGCCTTCTGATTACTATCACCAGCGTGGTGCTGATCCTGCTGTGCTGCTCCATGACTGGTTGGTACCTGACCCGCGTAAACAACAAGCTGAGCAAGTTCATGAACCTGCTGATCGTGTTCTCCATGGTCGTTCCCTTCCAGATGGTCATGTTCACCCTGTCCAAAACTGCTGACCGTCTGAACCTGAACAACCCTTGGAACATCTGCATCATCTATCTGGGCTTCGGCGCGGGACTTGCGGTGTTCATGTTCACCGGCTTTGTAAAATCCATGCCGATTGCTATTGAAGAAGCCGCTATGATCGACGGCTGCAATCCCATCCAGATTTTCTTCAAGGTCGTCTGCCCGATTTTGAAGCCGACGATGATCTCTACCGCCATTTTGGAAACCATGTGGGTCTGGAACGACTATCTGCTGCCCACGCTGGTGCTGGACATCAAGACCTTCCGCACGATTCCTATGGCGATCCAGTATTTCCGCGGCAGCTACGGCAAGGTGGAGATGGCACCCATGATGGCCTGCATCATGATTACGGTGCTGCCTGTTATCGTGCTGTACCTGATCTGCCAGAAATATATTATCGATGGCGTGGTCGCCGGTGCTGTCAAGGGGTAAATTTGACACTTCTTCAAGAAAGAGGATTGGCAAATGACCATCAAAGACATCGCGCGGGAGTCCGGCTATGCGGTCGGGACCGTCTCACGAGCCTTAAATAACGCCCCCGGCGTCAGTGCAGAAACCCGTCAAAAAATATTGGAAATCGTAAACCGCCACAATTATGAACCGAACGCCAATGCCAAGCATCTGAAGCAGCAGACCAACGATGGGATCGCACTGATTGTGAAGGGCACCCAGAATATGCTGTTTGCCGGCATTTTGGAACCGCTGCAGCAGATCATTGAGGAAAGCGGCTACGTTGCGACGGTCTACTATATTGACGAGGAAGCCAACGAGGTTGCGCAGGCCCGACGCATCTGCACAGAGCGCAAACCCCATGGTATATTGTTTCTCGGCTCAAATCCGGAATACTTCACGCCGGAGTTGGAGGCACTGGGTATCCCCTGCCTGCTGCTGACGAACAGCGCGGCATCCCTGCGCATCCGCAATTTGTCCAGTGTGTCCGTAGACGATATGGCTGCATCGGACACGATGATCGAATATCTGTACAAAAAGGGGCACCGCCGCATCGGAATCATCGGCGGCAAGCCCAATCTTTCCCGTCCAAGTCTCGCCCGTCTGGCTGGCTGTCAGGGTGCTATGCTGCGCCTTGGTCTGCCGTTTGACATGGAAAAGCAGTATGCGTATGCGCGGTTCTCGCTTTCCAGCGGGTATGAGGCAATGGAGTATCTCTTAAAGCACAGCCCCGACATTACGGCAGTGTTTGCCATGTCCGACCTGATGGCGCTCGGCGCAATTCGTGCGCTGCGGGATCACGGGCTGTGTGTGCCGCAGGATATTTCCGTCACAGGTTTTGACGGCATCGCGCTGGGACAGTACAGTGTGCCCCGGCTGACGACCATCCGGCAGAATATGGAGCAATTGGCGCGGCGTTCGGCGCGGATCCTGCTCCACAACATCCAAAAACCCGGCAATGCCGTGCACGAGATCGTCTCCTTCGATCTGACCGAAGGAGAAAGCGTGCGCGAACTGTGAAGGAAAGATATCCCGGCTGCTTACTATCAAAAGAAAGAGGGGTTCTCTGATGAGAGCAAGCGGCATTCTAATGCCCATTTCAAGTCTGCCCTCGCCTTACGGTATTGGTACCATGGGTGCAGCCGCGCGTAGCTTTGTGGACTTTTTGGTCAAGTCCGGGCAGGCATACTGGCAGATTCTGCCCGTATGCCCCACCAGCTACGGCGACAGTCCCTATCAGTCGTTCTCGACCTTTGCGGGCAACCCGTATTTTATCGATCTGGACGATCTGGCAAAGCAGGGACTGCTGCTGCCGGAGGAATATGCGTCCATCGACTGGGAATGCACCCCAGACTGCATCAACTACGGCGTCATGTACGAAAAGCGCTACGCAGTGCTGCGCTGTGCTGCCAAACGTCTGCTGGCAAAGCCCGGTGCCGACTACCGCCGCTTTGTGAAGGAAAACGACTTCTGGCTGCCCGACTACGCGCTGTTCATGGCGCTGAAGGACGCCCACAACGGAGCCTGCTGGCTGGAATGGGAAGAACCGCTGCGGCGCCGTGAGCCCGCTGCCCTGGCAGCAGCCCGGCAGCAGTACGCCGACGATGTGGCGTTCTGGCAGGCTGTACAGTTTATGTTCTACAGTCAGTGGCAGGCGCTGAAGCACTACGCCAACCAGCAGGAAATCCGCATCATCGGCGACCTTCCCATCTATGTGGCGCTGGACAGCGTCGATGTGTGGAGCTGCCCGCAGGAGTTCCAGCTCGACGAGAACCTGCTGCCCACCGAGGTGGCAGGCTGCCCGCCGGACGGTTTCTCCGCCACAGGCCAGCTGTGGGGCAACCCGCTGTTCGACTGGGACTCCATGGCCAAGACCGGCTACGCATGGTGGGTGCGGCGCATCAAACACATGTGCAGCACCTATGATGTGGTTCGCATTGACCACTTCCGCGGATTTGCGGGCTATTATGCTATCCCCTACGGGGAAGCAACCGCCCGGAACGGCCGCTGGCGCGAAGGTCCCGGCTATGCGCTGTTTGCTGCCATAAAGAAAAAGCTGGGCTGCCCGCGCATCATCGCCGAGGATTTGGGATTCCTGACGGAAGATGTCACTGCCCTGCTGAAGCAATGCGGCTATCCCGGCATGAAAGTGTTGGAGTTTGCCTTTGACAGCCGTGACGGCGGCGATTACCGCCCCCACAGCTACCCAAAGAACTGTATTGCCTATGTAGGCACCCACGACAACGAGCCTGTGAACGGCTGGATGGAAACCGCCGCCCCTGAGGACGTGGCGCGCGCCGTGCGCTACCTGAATCTGACGAAGAAAGAGGGCTATCACTGGGGCATGATGCGCGGCATCTGGTCCAGTGCTGCCGATCTGGCTGTCGTGCAGGCACAGGATCTGCTGGGCCTTGGGCATGAATCCCGCATGAACACGCCGTCCACTCTGGGCGGCAACTGGTGCTGGCGTGCCGAACCCGGTGTCTTTAACACAAGGCTGGCCAAAAAGCTGCACAGTGAAATGGAACTGTACGGACGTCTGCCGGAATGAAAACAGCCTTCGTGCTATGGTGTCGGCTCGTCCTCCGTGCAGGATCCGCTGCCTAAACACATCAAGGCTGCATTCAAATTATTCAACCGTTGTATCACACGATACAACGGTATTTTTATTGACAAAAAGTTCCTGCCGCTTAGCGCTGCTTTATCTTCTTCCGATAGGTTCATTCCCCATCTTGCTTTCTGCCTACAATCAAAATGCTGCAACTGCTGTCCCTGCGGCAAGGAGGGCGGCGGAGATTTTTTGCACGAAGGCGAGGGCTTTGGGGCCGTCGCCGTGGACGCAGACGGAATCGGCCTGCAGGGTTACGGTGCTGCCGTCGTCGGCCTGTACGGTACCCTGCGCCGCCATCTGCAAGACCCGCGCAATGGCGGTATCCTCGTCCTCGATCATTGCGCCGGGGGCGCCGCGTGGCACAAGGCTGCCGTCGGCCTGGTAGCCGCGGTCTGCAAATACCTCGCTGGCAACGGGCAGTCCGATGGCGTTTGCGGCCTTGACCATCTCGCTGCCGGAGAGAGCCAGCAGCACAGCACCGGGAGCTGCAGCCTGCACAGCGCGGCAGATGGCCGCCGCCAGCACCGGATCCCTGGCGGCCATGTTGTACAGCGCACCGTGGGGTTTGACGTGGTGCAGCGGTACGCCCGCCGCGTCGCAGAATGCCTTCAGCGCACCGATCTGGTACATCACGTCGGCCTCGGCTTCGGCGGGGGAAATTGCCATTCTGCGGCGGCCAAAGCCCTGCAAATCCGGCAGTCCCGGGTGTGCACCCACCTGCACGCCGTACTTTTTGCACAGCAGAACGCTCTTTTGCATCACGGACGGGTCGCCCGCGTGGAACCCGCAGGCGATGTTCGCGCTTGTCACATAGGGCAAAATTTCGGCATCCATGCCGATGGTGTACGCGCCGAAGCTCTCGCCCAGGTCGCAGTTTAAATCAATGGACGGCATTGCAACATCCCCCTTAGTATTTCAGCAGTGTGTTTTTTACGTCGGTCACAAACATATACCCCGGCGCATGCGTGATGCAGAATTCCGGCTTCGAGTGCATGACCACGGCCTGGGGCGTGACCCCGCAGGGCCAGAAAACCGGTGTTTCGCCCGGACGAATCGTCACGGCATCGCCGTAATCAGGGTGGGCCAGATCGGTGATGCCGATGGCCTCCGGCGTGCCGATCTGCACCGGCGCACCGTGCACGCGGGGCATGCCCGCCGTGATGGCTACCGCCGCAGGCACCTGTGCGTGGGGAATCGGACGCATACTGACGACCATATTGCCGCTAAACACCCCCGCGGGCGTGCAGGGGATGTTGGTGTTGTACATCGGCACATTGACGCCTTCCTCGATCTGGCGCACCGGGATGTTCGCGTCCAGCAGCGCTGCCTCAAAGGAGAAGCTACACCCGATGAGGAAGCTGACCAAATCGGACCGTTCCTCAAAATAGCGCACCACATCGGTGGTTTCTTCGGTCAATTCGCCGTTTTGGTAGATGCGGTAGCGCGGGATGTCCTGCGCAATATCGCTGCCCGGGGCAAATTGGGAGAAGCTGCGCTCCCCGGCATCGGCTACTTCCAGCAGCGGGCAGGCCTTGGGGTTGCGCTGGCAGAACAGCAGGAAATCCCACGCCAGCGCCTTTGGCAGGACCACCAGATTGCCCTGGGCGTAGCCGTTGCAGCAGCCTGTGGTCGGGGCATCCAGCTTGCCTGCGCGGATCAACGCCCGAATCTCAGCCGGGGGAAATGCGGAATAGTTCATAACGTGCACCTTCTTTTACAAGCGATCTCTTACCCGCTGCCACAGGGCCGCCTGCTGCCGGGCAGCCTGCACGGCCCGGGACGGCGTCACAAAGGTAAAGCATACCCGTTGCCCGGGGCGGAGCTGCGCCAGCGCGGGCAAGTCGGCAGAAATCACCGTGGCAATTTTGGCATAGCCGCCCGTGGTCTGGTGGTCGGCCAGCATGACAATGGGCTGCCCGTCGGCGGAGACCTGCACCGACCCGGGCACAATACCGTCGGAGAGAATATCCGCGCCGCGGCGCATTTGCAGCGGCGTGCCCGCCAGCTTGCAGGCCATACGGTCACAGTCCGGCGTCAGGGTATAGATACCGTGGATAAAATCCTGCCGGCCCTGCACGGTAAAGGCGGCGTCCTGCGGGCCGGGCACGGCGCGCAGCAGCGGCAGCATCTGCGTCCCCTGTACGCGCATGGGGTGCAGCCCGCCGCACACAGCCTTGTCCCGCAAGGGACGGTCCAGCCGTTTGGCAGTGATGGCCTGCCAGAGCGCGGCGGTATCACATGAATCTATGGGCAGGGTATCGCCCGCGGTCAGCTTGCGGCCCTCCAAGCCGCCGATGCCGCATTTTACATCGGTGGCACGGCTGCCCAGCACGGGCGGGGTGGCAATGCCGCCGCCCACGGCCAGATAGCTGCGCAGTCCTGTTTTTGCGGCCCCCATCTGCAGCACACTGCCTGCTTTGGCAAGCAGCGGTGCGTAATAGGGTACGGGCGTACTGTCCAGCACAGCAGGGCTTTCGGCCCCCGTCAGAGCAAAGACGGTGTCCGTTTCAAACCGCAGGGCCGCGCCGCGCAGGGTGCATTCCAGCACGGCTGCACCCGGGTCGTTGCCGACCAGCACATTGCCCAGACGGTAGGCGTATCCGTCCGCTGCGCCGCAGCTGCGGTAGCCCTGGGCAGCATAGCCCACACGGCCCGCATCCTGCACAGTTGTAAGCGGGCCGGGGTCCAGTACGGTGATGCTCATGCCGTGCCCTCCTTTGCCGCCAGGGCTGCAAATTCCGCCGCGGTGATGGGTTCAAATTTTATGCGGTCCCCCGCCGTGTAGGGCAGTGCGCCCGATTCCGGGTCAAACAGTTTGCGCGGCGTGCGGCCGATGAGCTGCCAGCCGCCCGGGCTGGCAATAGGGTAAATGCCGGTCTGCTCGCCGCCGATGCCCACCGCCCCGGCCGGGATGGCCGTGCGCGGTGTGTTCAGCCGCGGGGTAAACAATCGTTCGTCCAGCCCGCCCAGGTACGGGAACCCCGGCAGGAACCCCAGCATAAAAATGCGGTAGTCCCGCCCGCAGTGGATGTCGATGACCTGCTGTTCGGTCAGCCCGGCGTGCTGTGCCACAAAGGCCAGGTCGGGGCCGTAATCTCCGCCGTAACACACCGGCACCTCCACCAGCCGCCCGGCCGCGGTGCTGCTGACCGGGGGCAAAGCGTCCCACAGGCGGCGCAGCGCGGGGATCAGGGTATCGGCATCGGTCTGCAAAGGGTCCAGCGTGACCAGCAGCGCCGCATAGGTGGGCACTGTTTCCACCACGCCGGGCAGCTGCGCCGCCTGCACAGCGGCATCCAGCGCCATAACCTGCGCGTTCACCTGTTCACTGATCTCACTGCCGCAGACGGCCAGCACGCCGCTGTCCCCCACGGGGGTAAACTGGATCATAACAAAAATCCCCTTTGCGTCCGGTATTTTGGGGCTGGTCAGGAAGTGTGCGGTGTTGCCTTAGGTTAGCGGGCGCGCATTGTGCGCCCCTACGGTCCCTAAACGTGCCGTTTTGGGTTCACTGCTTCCTGACCAAGGCCAATGTGCCTATTATAGCACAACCTGCTTTAAG
>OKYT01000553.1_pt1 | contig 7964 bp, 4 predicted proteins | sample 1601811 | NCBI WGS metagenome assembly OKYT01 (sample SAMN02675044, study PRJEB24791) | human gut metagenome, SKBSTL002 | isolation source: stool | host: Homo sapiens | place: USA | reverse complement strand
CAGGCCAAGGATTTTGACGATTTTCTGCGGCTCCTGCAGGAGCAGGGCTACGAGGTCAAGCGTGGCAAGTATGTATCGTTCCGTGCGCCCGGACAGGAACGGTTCACCCGCTGCAAAACGCTGGGCGAAGCCTACACCGAAGAAGCCATCACCGAGCGCATCAAAGGGCGGTTCGTGGAGCGGAAGCCCAAAGAAAACCGCAAAATTTCGCTGCGGATTGATTTGGAGAATAGCATCAAGGCCCAGCAGTATGCAGGGTACGAGAAGTGGGCAAAGCTCCACAACTTGAAACAGGCTGCCCGGACGCTGAACTTCCTGACTGAGCATGAAATCGAAAGCTACCCGGATTTGGAAAGCCGGGTGGCCGAGATCACCGCCGCCAGCACCGAAGCGGCCGCCGCATTGAAAGCAGCAGAGCGCCGACTAGCAGAAATGGCCGTGCTGATAAAGGATGTCACCACCTGTAAGGAACTGCACCCACTGTTGCAGGAGTATCAGCGGGCTGCTGACAAAAAGCAGTTCCGACGTAAACATGAAGGAACCTTGATTCTCTATGAAGCAGCGGCGAAAGCTCTAAAAGAGCAGGGTTTTCAAAAGCCGCCCGATCTCTACGCATTAAAAACCGAGTATAAGCAGTTGGCCGAGCAGAAAGACCAGCTGCAGCGGCAGTACGCCGAAGCCAAACGCCAGATGCAGGAGTGTGGTATCATCAAACAAAATGTGGACGGCATCCTGCGGACAACACCGGGAAAAGAGCAGATGCAGGAACGGTAAATTTGCACAAAATATTGGTCGGATTTTTGAACCCCAAACGCTTAGACCGGGTGGCGTTTCCACCCGAAATCATGTAAAATAGAACCAGACAACGAAAGCGAGGAACCCTCTATGGCAGAAGTGAACGATAACGGCTCTATCCAGCTTTTTGAAGATCAGAAAATCCGTACTGCATGGGATGCAGAAAAGGAAGAATGGTATTTTTCAATTATTGATGTTATTTCTGTTTTAACTGGAACAGCAAATCCACGGCGATATTGGAGTGACCTGAAACGTAAGCTGAAAACTGAGGGAGCAAATGAGTTGTACGAAAAAATCGTACAACTGAAAATGTTATCCTCTGATGGAAAACGGTATAAGACGGATGTTGCCAATACGGAGCAGCTTTTACGCATCATCCAGTCGATTCCTTCCAAAAAGGCTGAGCCGTTCAAGGCATGGCTGGCAATGGTGGGCAAGGAACGCATCGAGGAAACCATCGACCCGGAACAGGCCATCGACCGCGCACTTGATACCTATTTGAAAAAAGGCTACTCCGAAGAATGGATTCACCAGCGGCTTTTGGCAATCCGCATCCGCAACGAACTAACGGACGAATGGAAGAAGCGCGGAGTGCAAAAGGGCAAGGAGTACGCCATCCTGACCGATGAAATCTCCCGCGCATGGTCCGGCATGACCACAGGGCAGTACAAGCGGCTGAAAGGTCTGACGAAAGAAAATCTCCGGGACAATATGACTGATTTGGAACTTGTGCTGACCATGCTGGCGGAAGCCTCCACCACGGATATTTCCAAAACTGCAAAGCCACAGACCTTTGAAGAAAACAAGCAGGTTGCCAAACGCGGCGGCAAGGTGGCCGGCATTGCGCGGCAGGCTCTTGAAGCGGAAACCGGCAAGCCTGTTATCACAGAAAAGAATGCGTTTGACTTCCAGCAGCTTGTGACCGACATTGTAGAAGATGCCGCCGAACTGCCGGAAAATCCCACCGAGAAAAAAGATAAAGACTGATACATGAAAAATAGCCGGACACAGCAACCCCAAGGCCACCGTGTCCGGCTATTTCTGTGTTGACAACCACACATTACTTTGATTGAAAATAATGTGTGGTTGTCAAGCTGGCGGTATTATTCACCCGTAAAATCAAGCCGCTGTCCGTCAAAGTCAACATCGGTCATGCGCTCCAACTTGGCAATGGTCCCGTTCACCAGCCGCCGCATTTCCGTGTCCATGTCCGGCAGGGCGGCGAGCATCCGTGCCATCGTTCGACGGCGGTCAGAAGTGTGGTACATACAAATCAAATTTTCTTCTTCTACGCTGAAATTCATGCGTCAGACCTCCATTTCGTGTTGCTTGCTGCGGGCCGCTGCCTTTTTCGGGCTGGCGGCCTGTTTTGTTTCGGAAAGCTGCTTGCGGACGGAAGTGCGGGGCTTGCAGATGCCCTTGTCCCGGTTTTCGTTTTTGCCAACCAGCGCGTAGATGCCAAAACGGTCTTTCACGCTGGACAGGTGCAGGGACTTGTACGGCAGCATGGCAAGCAGCTGGTCCGTGTCCCGGCTGGATGCCAGCTTGGTGAAATAGGGAGATACCTCCACCATAAAATGATTTTTGTCCGGGCTGTTGGGAGCAGCCAGCCGCTTCATATCTGCCGCGATACGCTGCGCCTCGGCCTCGATCAGCCCGGTGTGCAGTGCCGCAAGATGTTCTTTGAAATCACCGGGCCGTGCCGGTTCCCGGCTGCGCTGCTCCTGCCGGATGGCCGCTTGCAGAAGTTCCGGGTCACGGGGCTGCATTTCATACCGCACGAACTCTCCAAAATATTTGTCCGGGCGGCTGTCGAAATGCTCTTTCGGGCCAATCTCCCGCATCCCGCTTTCGTAGATCAGACGGTTGGCACCCACGGGCAGGGCGGCTTCCCGGATATGCTGGAAATGCTGCTGGTAGTCCAGTTCATACAGATTGCCTTGCACGGTTCCGTTGGCCGCACCGGTCAACTCCACCGCATAGGCAAGAATCCTGTCATGGGTCTGTTCGCCGCAGAATTTCCATGTGTTGTAGGCTTGCGTGTCTTTGAGCAGCACGTCCCGTTCCCGGAAGCAGAATGTTCCAGAGGGCCGGGACAGCCACAACAGCAGCTTATCTTCCGGCTGGTCGCTGCGGGCGGCCTCCCGCAGCATCTTGATGTCATAGGCAAAATCGCTCTGATAGTATGCGGTGTTCTGGTGCATAATGGCTTCCAGCGCAGCGATCAAGTCCATATTTTCAAATTTTTGCACGGCTTATACCTCCAATTCCTTTGTCTTTTCCCGTGGCTGCGTTTGCTTGCTCTGCTCCTTTTTTGCGGCATCCAGCTGTGCCCGGATGGACGGCTTTTTCGGTTTTGCGGCGCGGGACTTCTTGGTTTTCGGTGCCTTTTCCTCGGCCTTGACTGCGGCGGCAAGGTCCGTCAGAGAAATTTGTTCCCCGGCTTTTGCTTTTGCCTCCAATTCGCCCAGAGAGGGCGCGTTGTTCAGAACACCGTCAATCATGTTTTCGTTTTGTTCGGTGGAAAGTTCTGCGGTGCGCAGCGGATTTTCCCGCAAGAACTCCGGCACCTGCTGGAAGCCCACACTGTCGCAGTAGTGGGCGGTGTACTGCCCGTTCAGATGAAGCACCACCACATCCGAAACGGACAGTGAATGTCCCTTGAAGTCTGCCGGATGGTCCACATTGAACGTGCGGTAGATGTCCTCTAAGGTGGTGCCAACAGCCAACGGCGCGGCGTACACCTCCATATAGTTTGCCTTGTCCACTGTCCGGCCAGCAGCCTGCAGGCGGTCGTAAGGTTCAAAACGGTAAACGCGGGTGGAATCCTCATTGCGCAGCTGGTAGATGGAAAAGCTGTCCTGCTGCGGTGCCTCAAAACCTGCCGCCGCGTATTCCTCTACGGTCATTCCGGCAGCGGCCGCTTCCTGCGCGATCTCGGCCTGCACCTGTGCCTCGTAGTCCTGCAAACTCTGGTCGAAGTCGGCCAACTTGGGCGGTTCCGGCAAGTCATACCGGCCTTGGTTGAGCATCGAGCGGCAGTCCTGCACATAGGCCACAACAGTGTTGTAATAGGCAGCCTGTTCCGGCGAAGCGTTCTGTCCCTCCCGCAAAGCGGCGGTGGCTGCCTGCTCCATGGCCGAAAGATTGCAATGTTGTTTGAGGTACGGGATAAACTCGGTCAGCACCATTTCCCGCTCTGCCTTGTCCTGTTCCCACGCTTCCGGGCCTTTGTTGTGCAGAACAAAATTTTTCCAGTTCTCGTCCTTGGCGTAGTATTCGTGGTAGTTCTGGATATGCTGAATCAAAGAACCCTCTCCGTCACCAAAATCCTGCCGTCCCTCGTAGTTATCCGGCTGGCCATTCAGGGTAAAATCAATACGGAATGCGGTCTTGTCGTACCAGCCGCCCGTGTAGCCGTCCTTTTCCCGGTCCGTGTGCTGGGCGGTGTCCAGTTCTTCAAAGACGCGGTTTGCCACAGACAGAGGCATGGTTTCGCCGTCCTGCAGCTTGTCGCTTTCACTCCACAAAATCGTGACCGTAGGCTCTGCGGATAAATCTGTCGCAGCGGCTTTTTCTGCTTCCGGGGCAGAAAGTTCATTTGCTTTTTCCTCCGCCTCTTGGAACGCCGCCAGCTTATCACCCAACAGAACTTCCGCCACCGCGGCTGTCTGCCCCAGCAGATTAAGTGCTTCCTGCCCGGCATCCGGCAGGGTCAGACCGGGCGCGTCCAGCTGCCCACCGTCCAGAGCCGTGTGGTCCGGGCCATACAGAGTGTAGTCATAGCCAGAATCGCAGGTCTGGATGAACAGCGTATTGCCATTATCCAGTGCAAATGCGGCCTCCTGTGCAGCGGAAAGGTCTGCTTCCCGCTGCTGGCGCAATTCGGCCAGATGTTCGTCCAGTGCGGAGATCAACTCATGGGCCGCGCTGCGAATAATTTCCAGAGAGGCTTTCAGTTCGGCCAGTTCCCGGCCGGAACTCCACCCGGCCACATAGCCAAAGGAATACTCGGACGTGTCCAGCCCGTAATGCTGGCAGACGGCATAGGCCACGCTTTCGGCCTGCACCTCGCGGGTGCGGCTGTCCGGGCGGTTGGTCTGTTCCGGGTCGGTGGGGTCGATGGCGTGAAGTTTGGCGTGGGCAATTTCATGGATAGCCGTCTTGATGGTCTGTAACTGGCTCATGCCCTCTTGGATGGCAATGCGGTTGTCAAGCAGGTGGAAATAACCGTGCGCCCCGCCCTCGATGTCCTCAAACCCGATGGGCACCGGGGAAGCTTGCTCCAACGCTTTGAAAAAATCTTGATAGTCCTGCACGCTGCCGGACAGTTCATTCACTGCGATAGATGGCAGCGGTTCGCCCTCGGTCTGGCTGACATCGAACACGGAAACCACCTTAAAGGCCGGAATCTGCACCGTTTTTTCTTCCGTCAGCGGCTTGCCGTCCTTGTCCAGAATCGGCTTGCCCTGTTCGTCCAGCTTTTCCATCTTCTGCTTGACCTTGTACGGCGCAGGAGCAAGGATTTTGATGCCTTTTTCGCCTTTCTTTACGGTGCGGTGGAACGTGTCTTTCCACTTGTTGAAGCCCGCCACCAGTTGGCCGCCCTGCATGGCGATCAGCAAGGTGTTGTTGAAGCTGTAATTGTGGAATTTTGCCATCGTGGTGAGGTAGGCTTTGTAGCGGTCACTGTCGAACAACTGCTGAATGCCTGTTTCCAGCCGGTCCGTGATTTCTTTCATCCGTTCTGCGCTGTCCTTACCGTTCAGGATAATGGGAATAACTTTCTGCGGTTCTGTTTCAGGTTGAACAGGCGGCGGGATATTGGCTGCATCCCGCATGACTTCCGGCACAGGAAAGGACAGCACCCGGTATTCCTCTGGCACAGGCTGGCCCTCGTGGACTTTCTGCCACACATCCCCGCTTTTGACAATGTAGCCATACTCGGTAAACACGCCCTGCTCCTGCTGGGCCACATACCGGCCGAACTGCGCCGTGTCGATGCCGCCCTTCCATTCTTCCGGCATATCCACCATGCCGGAGCGATTCAGGTAGTAATCTCCTAGCTGGGCAGGCCCGTGCACATCCGGCAGATGCACATAGTAGTCCACGTTTTCGGGAAAGTCGGTGATTCTCCCGATGCTGAAAAGCTCACTCTGCGGGGCTTGCAGGGCGGCGTTCAGCTCTGCGCGTTCCCCGGTAGAGAGTGTTTCCAGTCGTGATGCCAGAAAGTTCAGTTCGTCCACATTGGATGCCAGCACCATGTTGTAGGGGATGGCAAAACGCTTTTCTTCCTCGGCAAAATAGCCGGAAATGAAAAGGCCCTGCGGATTATCGGACGAAATGCCGATTTGCCGCAGGGCCGCTTGTACCTGTTCGGTTGTAGTGGGCAGGTCCAGCCAGACGCCATCCCTGCCTTGCTGCTGCCGATTTTGCAGTTGGATGGAAAATAATTCGCTCATTTGGTCACACTCCTTTTGCTATCCTACGGATAGAGAGAGCCGGTTATGGCAAAATGAATGCTTCACCTTACCATAACCGGCCCTCGTATTTTTGCCTTACTCTTTGCGCTCTACCCGGTAATTGACGTACTTGCCTCCCGTATCTGCTAGAAGCACCGTTGCATCATAGGTTTTGCCTGTTTTCTCGGAGTAGAGGCCCTTGACCTTTGCCTTACCGTTTTTGAGCAGAGCAGCGGCGATCTTCGGTGTGAACGCCTTTTTGCGCTGCTCAAAGAAGCGGTCATTCTTCCACATCACGAACTGACAGCTACGATTCCCGCAGTAGAAGTTTTTCTTGCCCTCATAGACGTTTTCACTGCACCGGGGACACTTGCCGATAATAACCCGTTCCGACTGGAACAGGTTTTGCTTATCTGCACTGATACAAGAATAGGTCTTGACCAGCTGGCGCACCTGCGCTTCAATTTCGGCCATGAACTCGTCCGCGTCTGCATTGCCCTTGGCAATCTCGGTCAGGCGGTTTTCCCATTCGGCGGTCAGGACGGGAGAGGTCAGGCTTTCCGGCAGAACCACCGCCAGATTGATGCCGTCCTTGGTGGGGACAAGCTGCTTACCCTTGCGCTGCACAAAGCCCATTTGCACCAGTTTTTCCAGAATCGCGGCACGGGTGGCCGGAGTACCCAACCCCTTGCGTTCCGCTTGGCCCAGGCCACCCTCTCTTGCTCCTGCGGAGCAATTCACCTTGTCCTCCGGCATATCCTCGGCCCCGGCCCGCTCCATTGCTGACAGGAGCGTATCTTCGGTGTAGGCTTTCGGCGGGGACGTGAAATGTTCCGAAATGTCAGCCACCGCAGAAAAACTTTGTCCCTCGGCCAGTTCCGGCAGGGTGTTCAGGGTTTCCGTTTCTTCTTCGCCGTCTGCTTTCAGGGTGGAGCGGAACCGCTGGTCGATCTCTTTCCAACCGGGAACAAGCACCGTCTTTCCCTTGGCGGTGAACTCGTTCCCGGCGCAGGAGAACACAGCAGTCACCGTTTCGTACTCATGGGGCGCAGCCACGGCGCAGAGCAGCTTGGAGCAGACAAGGTTCATCAGCTTGCATTCACTTTCGGCAAGACCAGTGAAACCCTGCTTTACAAATTCGGACGTGGGGATGATGGCGTGGTGGTCCGATACCTTTTTGCTGTTCAGAATCCGGCCCACTTCCGGGGTCAAGCCAAGCCCTTGGGCAAAGGGCAGCAGCCCCAGCAGGTCAGACACAAGATGTTGTGCTGTCTGGCCCATATCCTCGGTCAGATATTGGCTGTCCGTGCGGGGATAGGTCAGCAGTTTCTTCTCGTAAAGATGCTGGGCATAATCAAGGGTCTGCTTTGCCGTGAAACCGAACAGGCGGTTTGCCTCCCGCTGCAAGGTGGTCAGGTCATAGAGCTTGGGCGGCTGTTCTGTCTTTTTCTCCCGTTTGACAGAAGTACAAACGGTAGTTGTGCCTGTGCATTTTTCTTTGAGAGAATTTGCGGTTTCTGCATCCGCAATGCGCCCACTGTCCGCTTTCAAGCTGCCGGACTGGATGCCGACCGTGTAATACTTTTCTTTCTGGAAGCGCAGGATTTTTGCATCCCGGTCCACCAGCATTTTCAGTGTCGGGGTCTGCACCCGGCCCACCGTCAGGGTCTTGTGGTACAGCACCGAAAACAGCCGTGTTGCATTGAT
>OKYT01000504.1_pt1 | contig 8676 bp, 9 predicted proteins | sample 1601811 | NCBI WGS metagenome assembly OKYT01 (sample SAMN02675044, study PRJEB24791) | human gut metagenome, SKBSTL002 | isolation source: stool | host: Homo sapiens | place: USA | reverse complement strand
GCAGCTGCCGGAGCGGTGCTTAAGCCGCAAGGCGGGAATTGTGCGGTGTTGCCATTGATTTGTGTTCCCAATTATGTTCAGGAAAGGGTATACCCCACACGGTAAATGGTCTGGATCTCCTGTTTCAGCCCCAGTTTGCGGCGCAAATGCTGGATATGTACATCCACCGTGCGGGTAATGCCGATGCAGGGGTAACCCCAGGCGGTATGCAGCAGGTCGTCGCGGCTTACAGCCTGGCCGCGGTGGTCAAACAGCACTTGCAGCAGGGCAAACTCCTGCGGGGTCAGGAGAATATCCTCCCCGTGGCGCGTAACGGCGCGTGCCTGCCAGTCAATATTCAAATCCTTGTAATGCGTTGCGGTATAAGTGCTGTGCATTCCCATACGATAACCTCCTTTGGCGGAAAATTTCAACTTTCTATAATATATAAACGAGGCATGTAACCAAGATGTTACAACTGTAAATGTAAAAGATTTATGTCTTTGAACAATGTTTTCAACTTTTCCACAGTGGAAACGGTGGGAAAATCTGTGAAAAACGTTGAAAACTCAGAGTTGCAAAATTGCGCAGGAATAGATGACGAAGTATCGTGTAATTGTTTTGCAGAGATAGTGGAAAACTGACTGTAAACAGGAGAAATTATCCGCAAAAAATGTGGTCAATGTTGAAAACTGCCCTGTGGCAGGGTGGGAAATGGGGAACTTTTGCGGGAAATATTGTGCGCGGGAGGGAGACATGGGACGGTTGACGGGAAAATAAAGGGGGGAGGGCGGGGCCACTTGACCCCGCCGGAACTTTGCCTGGTTGCAAGTAAAAACTGGCGCAAGGAACAAGAAAAGAAAAAAGCATGTGCCCCATCCCTCAAAGATGTAAGCACATGCCTTTTTCTATTTCTATAATTCTATTCTATCGCCATTAAAGTTTTTCGCCAGGACTTTTTTCAAAAAGGCCGCCAAAAAAGCCGCGAATCAAACGTCCAGACGTGCATACTTGGCGTTGCGCTCAATGAACTCCTTGCGGGGTTCCACCTGCTCGCCCATCAGGATGCTGAACGCCTCGTCGGCGCGCTCGGCATCTTCGATCTTGATCTGCACGATCACGCGGTTATCAGGGTTCATGGTGGTTTCCCACAGCTGGTCGGGGTTCATCTCACCAAGGCCTTTGTAGCGGTTCACCTTGGCGCCCGGCATCTCAGCCGAAAGCTGCTTCATTTCGTCTTCGTTGTACGCATACTTGACGGTGCTGCCCTTTTGCAGCTTGAACAGCGGCGGCTGTGCCACATACACATACCCGTGTTCAATCAGCGGCCGCATGTAACGGAAGAAGAAAGTCAGCATCAAGGTGCAGATGTGGGAGCCGTCAACGTCAGCATCAGCCATGATAAAGATTTTGTGGTACCGCACCTTGTTGATGTCAAATTCATCGCCAATTCCCGTGCCCAGTGCCGTCACAACCGGCATCAGCTTGTCGTTGCCGTAAATGCGGTCGGCGCGGGCTTTTTCCACGTTCAGCATCTTGCCCCACAGCGGCAGAATGGCCTGAATGGCAGAGTCGCGTCCCATCTTGGCAGAACCGCCTGCAGAGTCGCCCTCGACGATGAAGATCTCAGTGCGGCTGGGGTCTTTTTCGCGGCAGTCTGCCAGCTTGCCGGGCATCCGGCTGGTCTCCAGCGCGCTCTTGCGGCGCACCAGTTCGCGGGCCTTTTTGGCGGCGGCGCGGGCGCGGGCGGCCTGGGTGGCCTTTTCAAAAATGGCCTTTGCCACGCCGGGGTTCTCCTCAAAGAACTCCATCAGCTTGGAGTAGACCATGTTGGAAACGAGGGTGCGGATCTCGGTATTGCCCAGCTTTGCCTTGGTCTGGCCTTCAAATTCGGCTTCCTGCAGCTTGACCGAGATGACGCAGATCAGACCCTCGCGCACGTCTGCGCCGGACAGGTTCTCGTCTTTGTCCTTCAGCAGGCCGTGGCTGCGGCCGTAATCGTTGAACACGCGGGTCAGGCTGGCTTTGAAGCCCTCTTCATGGGTACCGCCGTCCGGGGTGTTGACGTTGTTGGCAAAGCTCAAAAGCAGCTCGTTGTAGCTGGAATTGTACTGCAAGGCGATCTCTGCCACGCCGCGGTCGGTCTGCCCCTTGAGGTAGATGACGTTGGGGTGCAGCACTTCCAGCTTGCGCTTTTCGCCCAGATAGGTGACAAAGCTCTTGATGCCGCCCTCGTAGCACATCACCTCGGAGCGGTAGCAAGGGTCGCCCTCCTGACCATCCTCCAGCACCGGGGTGTACAGCTGGCGCTCATCGGTCAGGGTGATCTTGACACCGGCGTTCAGGAAGCTTTCCTCCCGCAGGCGCTTTTCCAGCGTGTCGAAGTCGTAGACGGTGGTGTCCTTGAACATTTCCGGGTCGGGCTTGAAGGTGACCCGGGTGCCGGTGACGCCCTCGGCTACCGTGCCGATGCACTTGAGTGCACCGTCCGGGTCGCCGCGCCGGAAGGTCTGCTCGTACTCCTTGCCGTCGCGGCGCACATTGACGGTGAGCCACTCGGAGCAGGCGTTGACCACCGAAGCGCCCACGCCGTGCAGACCGCCGGCCACCTTGTAGCCGGAGTTCTCGCCGCCGAACTTGCCGCCGGCGTGCAGGATGGTGTACACCACGGTGACGGCGGGCAGACCGGTATCGGCCTGAATGTCCACGGGGATGCCGCGGCCGTTATCGGTGACCTGAATGATATTGTCCTTCAGGATCTTGACCTCGATGTGGTCGCAGTAACCGGCCAGCGCCTCGTCAATGGCGTTGTCCACGATCTCGTACACCAGATGATGCAGACCGCGCTCACCGGTGGAGCCGATATACATACCCGGGCGCTTGCGCACCGCTTCCAGACCCTTCAGCACCTGGATCTCACTGGCGTTATACTCGTGGTCGGTCGCGGTATCGGCATTTGTACTGGTAATGATTTCTTCTGCCATATCCTTTCTCCCTTTTGTTCATTTTTGCGTTTGTTTTTTCAAATTATAGCAAAGCGGGAACCGGTACACCATGGTGTACTTTTTTCTCGCCGTTTTGTTGTGTTTTTACGCGCTGCCCGCAGCGGGCGTTCCGGCTGGCACGGTGCGGCTTTCCGGGCAGTTCCGGGGCTTTCCCATCCCTCTTTTTTCTGTGGAGCTTCCGCCCGTTTTCCGCAAATTTCACTCCACCATCTTTTGCGCTCTGCGGCGCATGGCGGCACTGGACAATTCCGAAAGATACACCGCATCCACCAGCCCTCCGTCTGCCAGCACATAGCACTGGGGCAGCTCGTCCGAAAGGCTGACCACCGCCCCGTTCTTCTGGGCGTAGTTCAAAAACTCCCGCCCCCGGGGGGAGGTGGTGGTGGTCTCCAGATCAAAGATACCGATGATGTCACGGTCGTTCAGGACATAGTCCCGCCCCAGATGAATATACATACTGTATTTTCTCCCGTGTCTTTTGTTTGCATAAAGTCCATGGAAATGCGCTTTTTATGCAATACAATTTACAACATTTCTCCATGCTGTCAGACCCGGTTCAGCACCCCGCCGTCCATGCGGTACACCTCGCCGTCAGTCTTTAAAAAGTCCGTGTCATCGCAGCTGGTCACAAAGGTCTGCTTTTCCTTCATGCAGGTAAGCAGATACTGCTTGCGCCCTTCGTCCAGCTCGCTCAGCACATCATCCAGCAGCAGTACCGGGTGCTCCCCGGTGATCTGCGCCGCGGCTGCGGCTTCCGCCATTTTCAGGCTCAGCACCACGCTGCGCTGCTGTCCCTGACTGGCATACACCCGGGCAGGCTGGTCGTCCAGCAGCAGCTCCAAGTCCTCGCGGTGGATGCCGCACAGGCTCTGCCCGGCGCGCAGCTCCTCCTCCTGCCGCTGACGCAGCAGGTCGGCAAGCCCGCCCGGCGCAAACTGGGCGGCGTAGCGGATGCTCATCCGCTCCGCCCCGTGGGAAAGCTCCGCGTAGTTGGCACAGGCGCGGGGAGCCAGCAGTTTCAGATACTCCCGCCGCCGCTGCTGCAAGGCTTCGCCCTGCGCGGCAAGCTCGGTGTTGAGCACCTCCAACAGGGTGCGCTTTTCCGCATAGGGGCGCTCCTGCCCGTTTGCAGAGTGGCGCAGCAGCGCATTTTTTTGCTGCAAAACCCGCACATAGCGGCGGTAACTGGCCAGATACCCGGGGTACAGCTGGCACAGCGCAGCGTCCAGAAACTTGCGCCGCCCCTCCGGTGCCCCCTTGACAAGGCTCAGGTGGCCGGGGTCGAACACCACCGCCGGAAAGCTGCCCGCCAGCGCCGCCGCCCGCTTGGGCGCTGCGCCGTTTACTGCCGCATAGCGGCCGGGCTTTGCGGCTTCCGGGGTGCCCACGGTCATGCGGATATGGGCAGGCTCGGCGGGCTCACAGCCTTCCGGCCTGTCCCGCTGGGTGTCGGCTTCCAGCACCGCAAATGCTTCTCCCCGGCGCACAAGCTCGGCATCCTTGCCGCCCCGGAAGCTTTTGCCGCCGGTCAGCAGCCAGATGGCTTCCAGAAGGTTCGTTTTACCCTGCCCGTTGTTGCCGCAGATGACGGTAAGCTCCCGCCCGGGCTCCAGCCGCGCGGCGCGGATATTGCGATAGTTCTGTACTTCCAGCGAAAGCAGACGCATTTACTGACCCTGCCCGATCTCTACGCTCTGCCCGTCCAGCTCGATGACGTCCCCGGCGCGGCACTTTTTGCCACGCATGGTGCACACCTCGCCGTTCACCTTCACGGCACCGCCCTGCACCAGCTCTTTTGCTTCGCCGCCGGTCTCGCACAGGCCGGCAAATTTGAGCAGGGCATCCAGCTTGATAAACTCGGTATGAATGAGAATCTTCTGCATAAAACGCGCTCCTTAGTCGTTTTTAAACCGTACCGGCAGTACCAGATACAAAAAGTCGTTGCCTTCCACCGGCAGCACCTTGACCGGGCTCAAGGGGCCGCTGATCTCCATGCGCACCTGCTCGGTGCGGGCGTTGCGCAGCGCATCCAGCAGATAGCGGTTATTGAAGCCGATCTCTACCTCATCGCCCTCGCAGGCGGCGCTGAACTCGTCCACCACGCGGCCGAGATTGGTCTGGCAGCGCACCACGACTTTACCCTCTGTAAAGGAGATGCGGAGGGGATTTTTTAAACGCTCTGTAATAATCAGGGAAGCGCGCTCGATGGTAGAGATGAAGTCCTTGGTGTCGATGGTCACCCGGGTGCGGCTTCCGGCGGGGATGACGTTGCGGTAATTCAGGAACTCGCCCTCGATCAGGCGGCTCATGATGGTGTAACCGGCGGTGGTGAACACCACATAGCGGCGGTTGGCACTGATGTGCACGTCCTCTTCGTCATCGTTGGCCAGCAGATGGGACACCTCGGTCATGGTCTTGCTGGGCACGATGATGCGGATATCCTTCACGGCAGTGATGGGGCGCTCCACGATGGCCAGACGGTAGCCGTCCAGCGCAACAACGGTCAGCTTATCCGGCGAGATTTCAAATAATTCACCGGTATGTGCAGGTTTTTTCTCATCCTGACTGACGGCGTACAGAGTGCGCTCGATCATATCACGGAGCACGCCGGTCTTGATGGTCAGGGTCTGCTCCGCGCCGGTGTTGGGCAGATCCGGGAAATCGGTAGCCGGCATAGACTGGATCTCGAATTGTGCCACGCCGCTCTGGATGGTGGTCTTGCCATTATCCGCCGCCACAATGCTGATCTGACCTGCCGGCATCCGGCTGATCATGCTGCTGAGCAGTTTTGCATTCAGCACGATCTCACCGGGTTCTTTGATGTTGGCTTCGATGGTGGTCACGATGCCCATTTCCAGATCGTAGCCGGTCAGGGTGAGCTGAAAGCCCTCGGCCTTCAGCAGAATGCCCTCCAGCACCGGGATGGACGAGCGCATGGTGACAGCTTTGGAAACGCCGTCGATGGCTGCACTGAGCAGTGTTTTATCGCAGACGATGTTCAAAACAGTATCTCTCCTTTTTTCACACTTCCGGCTTGATCCCTGCCCTTTGGGCTGCTGCCGGAAGGCAGTAATATATTGAACTTGTTGTAGTAACCGTAGTAGGGGGTGGGGAAGATGTTGAAAACCCGGAAATGTCTTGCCGGGAAGCGGGGCTTTGGCTTTCCACCGGGTTGTGGAAGGCTCGTGAAGGAAATGTTGAAAGGTGGGGAACGGTGATTCTTTCCACAGCCGATGTGAAGAACTGATGTTAAATGTTGAAAACTAAGTGGAAAGTGTGGAAAGCTTCGCCTTTTTGCCACAAGATATAGGCGTATTTTCCCCTTTTTGTTCCGGTTTCTCCCCATATTTTGGGGTCACACCCTGAAATGAGTATGACTTTTGTCCAGTTTTCCCCGGTTTAAGCCTTCACGTTCTTGATGATATCGCTCACGGTCTCCCGCAGATGCTGGTCGTTCTTCATGTCCCGCTCCATGGTCTTGAGGGAGTAGACGATGGTGGAGTGGTCGCGGCCGGAGAATTCCCGCCCGATCTCCTCCATGCTCATGCCGGTGACTTCCCGCAGGATATAGATGGCAACGCGCCGGGCAGAAGCCACATTGGCGTTGCGCTTGGTGCCCCGGATGTCGGCAGGGGACACGTTGAAGGTGCGGGACACCTCGCCAATGATCTTTTCGATGGTCACCGGTACCGGCTGGGTCTCGTTGAGGATATCCTTGATGGCGTTTTGCGCCACGCTGATCACCGGCTGGATGCCCTCCAGCATATAATAGGCGTTCAGCTTTTTCACTGCGCCCTCCAGCTGGCGGATGTTGTTTTTCAGGTGGTTGGCAATGAACTCTGCCACGTCCTCGGGCAGGTCCAGATGCAGCAGCTCTGCCTTGCGCTTCACGATGGCAACGCGGGTCTCAAAATCCGGCGGCTGCACATCGGCGGTCAGACCCCACTCAAAGCGGGTGCGCAGCCGCTCCTCCAGGCTCTTGATCTCCTTGGCGGGGCGATCGGAGGCGATGACGATCTGCTTGTGGGCGTCGTGCAGGGAGTTGAAGGTGTGGAAGAACTCTTCCTGCGTGGACTCCTTGCCCGCGATGAACTGGATATCGTCCACCAGCAAAAGGTCTGCCACGCGGTACTTCATGCGGAAGTCCTCGGTGCTGCCGGCGCGGATGGCGGCGATCAGCTCGTTGGTGAACTGCTCACAGGTGACATACATGATGACGAAATCGGGGTGGGTGCGCTTGATCTCGGTCTGAATGGCGGTCAGCAGATGGGTCTTGCCCAGACCGGAACCGCCGTAGATGAACAGGGGGTTATAGGCCCCGGAGGGGTTTGCCGCCACAGCCTGCGCAGCAGCAAACGCAAACTGGTTGGACGGCCCCTTGATGAAGTTTTCAAAGGTGAACTCGTAGTTGCCCTGCGGGGAGGCGGGGTTAGCCTCGTACTGCTGGGCCAGCACCACTTCGTGGGGCGGGGTGCTGGGCACCACAAGGGTGATGTCCACATCAAAGCCCAGCACGGACTTGAAGGCCTCCTTGAGCAGGCCAAGGTACCGGTCGGTGACGATCTTGCAGATAAAATCGTTGCGCACCGACAGGGTGATATGGCTGGAGTCCTCAAAGCTGATGGGCTCCAACCCGTCGATATAGAGATTGTACGTTGGCTCGGCCATCTGCGCCTTGCAGTACATCTGGGCCGCTTCTAAAACGTCCTTGAAAGAATCCATAAAACATCCACTCCATTGAATCGGTCGAAGTTTTCAACAATGCTGCTGATACCACGTTAGTATACCACAAAAATCTCCCTGCGTCTATATTACTATAATGTAATTTATAATACATAAGATAAGATGGTACAGCAGCCTTGTGGAAACACGCCAAAAAGACCACAATATCTGGTAGAAAAAAGTTTTCCACAGCAAAATGGTGAAAAAGTTGAAAAGCTTTTAACAGAAAAATCAGAAAAAAGTTTGCAGAAAACTGCAAAAAATGCTTGACAGAACGTCATACTATGCGATATACTGTTGAATTGCAAGCCTGTCCCCAATCTGGGACCGATCAAGACCCCATACCGGGGATAAGTTTTTACGGAGGATACAACCATGAAGAGAACTTTTCAGCCCAAGAAGCGTCAGCGCAAGGAAGTTCATGGCTTTCTGACCCGCATGAGCACCAAGAACGGCCGCAAGGTCATCAATGCTCGCCGTGCTAAGGGCCGCAAGAGCCTGACCGTCTGATCCCGCTTTGCCAGGGATCCGGCGCAGAATTGAACATGCGCACAAAAGACTGCTGATCCAGAATTGGCGGTCTTTTTCTTATTTTGGACGTTCTGCGCGCGGAATGACTAAAAATTTGGCAAAAGATTTGGCACAAAAAACGCCCGGACAGCCTTTTCATGTCGGCGTTTTTTTGCTATACTGAATTTTGAACTTTGCCTTTAGGGAAGTTCTGCGATTTTTTAACCGAAAAGGAGGCGACGGAGCAGTGCGCTATCGTCCCATCCGCCGCAACAGCGAGTTTGGCCGCGTGTATGCCCGCGGCAAGTCCTATGTGAACCCGGCACTGGTATTGTATGTGCTCAAGACCCGCGGCAAAAAGACCCGCGTGGGCCTGACGGCCACCAAAAAGATCGGCCACGCCGTGCAGCGCAACCGCGCCCGCCGCGTGATGAAGGCGGCCATCGACGAGCATCTGGAC
>OKYT01000491.1_pt1 | contig 8835 bp, 6 predicted proteins | sample 1601811 | NCBI WGS metagenome assembly OKYT01 (sample SAMN02675044, study PRJEB24791) | human gut metagenome, SKBSTL002 | isolation source: stool | host: Homo sapiens | place: USA | reverse complement strand
GTGCAGCTGATGGGCGAGGTGCAGCTGGAAGTGCTGCGCAGCCTGCTGGCAGAGCTGGGGCACTACAAGTTCCGCCTGATTGGCGTGATTGTTTTTGCCGTTCTTTCCACGATTTTTAATATTGCAGGCCCCAAGGTGCTGGCCAAAGCCACCACTGCCCTGGCCACCGGCTGGGTGGCCAAGCTGCGGGGCACCGGCAGCATTGACTTTGGCTATATCGGCAAAATCCTGCTGATCCTGCTGGTCATGTATCTGGTTTCCGCTGCGTTCAGTTTCTGCCAGAGCTGGATCATGAGCGGGCTTTCGCAGAAGATGTGTTATGACTTCCGCCGCCAGATCAGCGAAAAGATCAACCGCCTGCCCCTTGCCTATTTTGAAAAGCGCACCGTGGGCGAGGTACTTTCCCGCATTACCAACGATGTGGACACCCTGGGCCAGAGCCTGAACCAGAGCATCACCCAGCTGATCACCAGCGTGACCACCATGATCGGTGTGCTGGTGATGATGCTCTCCATCAGCCCCCGCATGACCCTGATCGCCCTGCTGATCTTACCGGTATCGCTGGCGCTGGTGCTGGTGGTGGTCAAGTTCAGCCAGAAGTACTTCAAGGCACAGCAGGCCACGCTGGGCGTGGTCAATGGTCAGGTCGAGGAGGTCTACGCCGGCCACAACGTGGTCAAGGCCTTCAACCGGGAGGCCGTGGTGCTGGCTGACTTCAACGCCGCCAACGATAAGCTGTACGAATCCGCATGGAAGAGCCAGTTCCTCTCCGGCCTGATGATGCCCATCATGAACTTTGTGGGCAACCTGGGCTATGTGGCAGTGGCCATCGTGGGCAGCATTTTTGCTGCAAACGGCGTTATCACCATTGGTGATATTCAGGCTTTTATCCAGTATGTCAAAAACTTTACCCAGCCCATCCAGCAGCTTTCGCAGGTATCCAATATGCTGCAGAGCATGGCCGCTGCCGCCGAGCGGGTGTTCGAGTTTTTGAATGAGCCGGAGGAAGAGCAGCTGGCCGACCCTGCCCGCCGCGCCGACCCCGCCGACATTGACGGACAGGTCACCTTTGACCATGTGCGCTTCGGCTACACCCCGGACAAGACCGTCATCCACGACTTCAGCTGCACGGTGCAGCCCGGCCAGAAAGTAGCCATCGTAGGCCCCACCGGTGCGGGCAAGACCACCATGGTCAAGCTGCTGATGCGCTTTTACGATGTGGACGCTGGTTCTATCACCCTGAACGGCCACAATGTGCGGGACTTTGACCGCAGCGCCCTGCGCGAGGGCTTTGGCATGGTGCTGCAGGACACATGGCTGTTCAAGGGCACCATCATGGAGAACATCCGTTACGGCCGGCTGGACGCCACCGATGAAGAGGTGATTGCTGCCGCAAAGGCTGCCAACGCCGACCACTTTATCCGCACTCTGCCCGGCGGCTACCAGATGGAACTGAACGAGGACGCCTCCAACGTCAGTCAGGGACAAAAGCAGCTGCTCACCATCGCCCGCACCATTCTGGCAGATAACCGCATCCTGATTTTGGACGAGGCCACCAGCAGCGTGGATACCCGCACCGAGCAGCGCATCCAGACCGCCATGGACCGCCTGATGGAGGGGCGCACCAGCTTTGTCATCGCCCACCGCCTTTCTACCATCCGGGACGCCGACCTCATCCTTGTGATGCGGGACGGCGACATTGTGGAGCAGGGCACCCACGACCAACTGATCGAGGCCGGCGGCTTCTACGCTGACCTGTACAACAGCCAGTTCGAGGATGTTGTGGATTAAAGCACCTGTCGTCACAATATAATTGCAAAAAGAGCACCTGTCGCCTTTTTAGGGCAATAGGTGCTCTTTGTTTTACCCTCTCAGGCATCGCTGCGCGATGCCAGCTCCCCCGAGAGGGGGGAGCTTTTCTACATCTGTCGGTCAAGCTCTCCCTTTGGGCGAGCTTGCACGAAAGTGCCTGAGAGGGTTTTCGTCTTTTCTTTATGATTCCTCCACCGGTTCCAGCTTCAGGCCGAACAGCTTTTCCGAGAGGGACGGCAGCAGCTGCTGCAAAGCGCGGACATAGGCCATCACCAACGGGTCCCCGCGCTTTTGTCCCAGCACGATGCCGAACCGGTGTCCCCTGCCCCAGTCCAGCACCCGCGCAAAGCTGAGATCCGGTCTGCGGTAATAGACTGCAGGAACCATCTTGAGCGCAGGATCCCCATAGGATGCGCTGCGGATGCCGCCCACCGGCGTAAAGTTCACTCCGCGCTCCAGCCCCTCCTGCAGCAGGCTGGTCTCGTAGACGGTCTGGTACATCTCCTTGATGGGTAGCCAGCGATATTGCAATGCCTGTTCCAAGGTCAATCTGCCCACCGGCATATCAGCGGGCGGGTGGATGGGGATGCAAAGTTCTGGCATATAGAACAGCGGCACAAAGGTAAGCCCCTGCGCGTAGAACTCTGCACTTTCCAGCTGGAAGGAAAGATCCATCTCCCCTTTTTTCAGGCTGCGCCAGACCTCGCTGCGGTTGGCACACCACCCCAGAATGGAGGTATACTGCAGGCACAAGTCACTTGTCAGGGAAAACAAGTCGTATGCGAACATCCGCATTGCCTCATGGCAGCCTGCAATCACCAGATGCCGTTCCGGCGGTTTTTCCTGCTGTTGCACCGCGCGGGCGTGGCGCACCGCCTGCTGATACAGAGCCACCAGCTGCTTTGCCTTGGGGTAAAAATCCTGTCCCGCCGGGGTCAGCACCACCCGGCGCGGTACATGTTGGAACAGCTCGAACTGCAGCTGCCCTTCCAGCGTGCGGATCTGCTGCGAAAGTGCCGACTGGGAAAGATACAGCGCCTCTGCCGCCGCAGAAAAGCTGTTCAGTTCCACGATCTTTACAAAGCCTTCCAGTGCGCTCTCGTTCATGCTTTTCTCCCTCCCGCAATACATTAGGTTGGCCTAAATTATAATATAAAAAATATGAATTGTAAACAGCACCCTTCTACGCTACAATTGTTAAGGATTCCGCAAAGTGCCTTTTACTTTGCTGCACGATAAGAAGGAACACAAAGAAGAACAAAAAGAAAGAGAGCGTACCTATGAACAAGATCTCCCGCAAGGGCTTTATCAAGATCGCCGCTGCCGCCGCCATGAGCGGTGTGACCGCCGGTGCTCTGGCTGCCTGCAATTCCGCTTCCGGTTCTGCCTCCACTTCCGGTGCTGCCGGTCAGTACATCCCCGGCACCTACGAGGGCACTGCCGAGGGTATTTCCTCCACCGTCAAGGTCACTATGACCTTCTCCGACAGCGCTGTCACCGACGTGGTGGTGGATACCTCCGGCGAGACCGCTTCCTACGGCGCTGCCGCTGCCGACCAGCTCAATCAGCGCGGTCATTCTGTAACGGTATTTGAACGCAATGACAGAGTAGGCGGTCTGCTTATGTACGGCATTCCGAATATGAAGCTTGAAAAAGATGTTATCGAACGCAAGATTAACATTATGGAAGAAGAAGGCGTAAACTTTGAAACCTGCTCAAATGTCGGCAAAGACATCAAGGCAAGCGAAATTCTCAAGGACTTTGACCGTGTAATCCTTGCTTGCGGTGCATCAAATCCGAGAGATATCAAAGTTCCCGGCAGAGAGGCTAACGGCATTCACTTTGCCGTTGACTTCCTCAAATCAACAACAAAGTCACTTCTTGACTGCAACCTCAGAGAGGGTACATTCATCAGCGCAAAAGGCAAGAATGTAATGGTAATCGGCGGTGGCGACACAGGTAACGACTGCGTCGGCACAAGCATCAGACACGGTGCAAAATCCGTTCTCCAGCTTGAAATGATGCCTAAACTTCCCGACACAAGAAGTGCCGATAACCCATGGCCGCAATGGCCGAGAGTCTGCAAAACAGACTACGGTCAGGAAGAGGCTATTGAAGTTTACGGTCACGATCCACGAGTTTATCAGACAACCGTTAAGCAGTTCATTGCTGACAAGAACGGTAATCTTGTAGGTGCGGAGCTTGTTAAGCTCAAACCCGAAAAGGATGCTAAAACAGGCAGACTTATGATGAAAGAGGTTGAAGGCTCAGAATACAAGGTTGATGTTGAACTCGTACTCATTGCGGCAGGATTCCTCGGCAGTGAAAACTATGTAACCAAGGCATTCGGTGTTGAAACAAACGCAAGAACCAATGTTGCAACGGCAGAAGGCTCACACAAGACAAATGTTGAAAATGTATTTGTTACAGGCGATATGCACAGAGGACAGTCACTTGTTGTCTGGGCGATTCGTGAGGGCAGAGATGTTGCCAAAGAGGTTGACGAAAGCCTTATGGGATACACAAATCTTTAATTGATTACAAATAACCTGATAATCCTCAATTTTTCGATATACCGGTTAATAATCAGAAAGCGCAGGAGCGGATTTCCCTCCTGCGTTTTTCTTTGTCATTTAGGGTTTGTTTCTGTTGCATATCAATATGATTGATGATAAAATAAAGGATATATACAATGCAATAAAATGTGAGGAAATATTATGAGTAACAGACCTGAAACCAATAAACAAAGCTGTCCCGTTTACAAAAAATGCGGCGGTTGTCAGCTGCAAAATCTGTCATATCCCGAACAGCTTGAATTTAAGCAGAAGAAAGTAGAAAAACTTCTCAAACGCTTTTGCACCGTTGAAAAAATTATCGGAATGAAAACTCCCTACCACTACCGCAACAAGGTTCAGGCGGCTTTTTATACGGACAAAAAGGGCAAAATCATTTCGGGTGTGTATCAGTCGGGCAGTCATCATGTTGTCGGAATTGACAGCTGTCAGACAGAGGATGTTATTGCCGACAAAATCATCGTTGCAGTACGCAAGCTCCTCCCCTCTTTCAGAATGACAACCTATAACGAGGACACAGGCAAAGGTTTTCTCCGTCACATTCTTGTAAAAAGAGGCTTTGCGACAAATCAGATTATGCTTGTGCTTGTGACAGGTACACCTGTTTTTCCATCAAAAAACAATTTTGTAAAAGCGATTCTGAAACAGTTTCCCGAAATCACAACCATTGTGCAAAATATAAACCCCTACCGCACCAACCTTGTACTCGGTGACAATCAGAAAGTGCTGTACGGCAAGGGTTATATTGAGGATATTCTCTGCGGTTGCAGGTTCAGAATTTCGCCGAAAAGCTTTTACCAAATTAACCCCATTCAAACCGAAGTTTTGTACGGCAAAGCAATTGAATTTGCAAATCTCAAAGGCAACGAAACCGTGCTTGACACCTACTGCGGAATCGGCACAATCGGCATAATTGCCGCCAAAAACGGCGCAGGCAATGTTATCGGTGCAGAACTTAACGGCGATGCCGTGAGGGATGCAATCGTAAATGCAAGAGCAAATAATCTGAAAAATATCCGTTTCTACAAAGCCGATGCGGGCGAGTTCATGAGAGAAGCTGCAGACGAGGACGAAAAGCCCGATGTTGTGTTCATGGATCCGCCAAGAGCCGGAAGTGACCGAAAATTTCTCGACTCACTAATCAAAATGTCTCCGAAAAAGGTTGTCTATGTTTCCTGCAACCCCGAAACATTAGCAAGAGATTTAGCCTACCTAACCCAAAACAGCCCCTACAAAGCCCAAAAAATCCAACCCGTAGATATGTTCCCCCACACCGCACACATTGAGACTGTTGTACTGCTTTCCCACAAAAAGCCAGACGGACATATCAACGTAAAAGTTGAGTTTGGCGAGGGTGAGGGAAAAGTTCCACTTGATAATATTGCTAAAAGAGCGGAAAGCTATAAGCCCAAAGAACGAGTGACCTACAAAATGATAAAGGAGTACATAGAAGCAAAATACAGCTTCAAGGTACATACCGCATATATCGCAGAGGTAAAGAGAGATTTAGGCTTGCCAATGTATGATGCTCCTAATGCGGTAGAAGAATTGAAACAGCCGAGGAAGCATCCGACAGCGGAGAAAGTGGAAGCGATAAAGGATGCATTAAGATATTTTGAAATTATGGAGGAGATTTAATGAGTAGTTCTATCTTTTTGAGTTATCCAAGACCATTTAAAAAAAGGCAAGAAGAATTTATTGAAAGAATAATTCATTATTTTGAAGAAAGAGAATTACAACCAAGAACGTTAGGGGTGACAGATTATGATATGGATGCGCCATTAACAGCAATAAGAAGGTTGATGTTAGAATCAAATGGATTAGTAACAATAGCGTTTAGAAGAAGTTTAATTAAACAAGGAACAGGAAAACCGATTAGTGATATTGGCGAGGAGGAGTATGATTTATCCAATAAATGGTTAACTAGTCCATATTGTCAAATTGAACCGGCTATGGCTTTCCAATTGGGATTGCCTGTTTTAATACTGAGAGAGAAAGGGGTTATTGCAGAAGGAATATTAGAAAAGGGTGTTCTTGGGGTGTATATGCCAGAATTTGATTTGAATTGCAATTTAGATGATTATTTTAAATCTAAAGAATGGATACAAATAATTCAAAAGTGGGAAGGTTATGTCAGAAAAGTTGTGGATAACAAAGGGAAACCTCCTATGCTGTATTAAATGTTGTTTATGCAGTAGTCTATTACACAAACGGATAAGAAACATTGGAGACCAAGTAGCCTATATAAAAGAGATATCATTCGATATATTAGATTACTATAATATGATCAATCCGCAAATGACCCATTATCAATTGGTAGAATCCTCTCATACTTATGATGTGGTTTTAGGGAAAGAGAAACAACAAGTATTTAATGTTTCACAAAGTATAGGTGCAAATGAAGTCGATAGATTTCAGGTGAAGCTTGCAAGTTCTATAGCAGAAACGCGTATGGTTACGATTTATTACTTAACATTATCGATTATATATGATGAAGATAACAAAGTAGTAAAATCAGAGAAATATCTTTGGGCTGTTCCATCTATTAGTGAATATGCAGCATGTTACATAAGCCATACCAGCATGGAAATTGCGAAGAAAAATTATTTAGAATTAAAGAAAATGAATAACTACGATGCAATTAAAAGCAATCATTTTATAAGTATTCTTAAGAGTTATGAAGAGAATAAGTCAGATTTTTTGATTAAACATTAAGGATAAATGTAGTAGGTTATTGATTACTGCTATTCATATTATAAAGATAATTATATTTTTTCTGTTGATTTGTGGGGATATGTCTTAAAATGACACGCATATGGAGTGCGTAGTCTTGATGTCAAGAAAATAATTAAGCAATATAAAATTCGGCTTGTTTGCTGACTTTTGCAGCAGTTTAAATTATACGCACAACTGCTGCAAATGCTTGGCTGTATCTTGCGGAAACATATCCGCTAATGTTAGGTATCTAAACAGCACAAAACAATTCGAATTAGATGCAGTGGCTCTGTTTTTATCGGGGTACCCCTATTTATTGACATTGAGCCTGTTTATTTAGCGTTATGTTAGATAACTGTTAGACAAACAGATTTTCAGAGGGGTTTTATCTCTGCTGAACGCAAAAGAAAAACGCCCTAAACTTCAATGTTTAAGGCGTTTTTTAAGCTTGGTGGGAGAAGATGGATTCGAACCATCGAAGCATGACGCAACAGATTTACAGTCTGCCCCCTTTGGCCACTCGGGAATTCTCCCCTATCAAGTTTTTCAAAAATCAAAGCCTACTGCCTAAACAGTAGGCTTCAATGGAGCTGGTGGACGGACTTGAACCCCCGACCTGCTGATTACAAATCAGCTGCTCTACCAACTGAGCTACACCAGCGAATTTAGCTTTCGCTCTTGCATTCACTCTTTAATTTCGAGTGCTTATATAATATATCACATTCTTCATCATTTGTCAACACTTTTTTCAAATTTTTTTAATTTTTTTGAAGCATTTTCATTTTTTGAAGATGTCCTCGAATGAGTCAGCTTGACTATTATATCATCCCCAACCCTATTCGTCAAGGGTTTTTGCAAAAAAATTTTTCATTGTATTTTTCAACAAAATATCCTATGAATTTTTATAAACCATTTTTAGAATATAGCATTGCACACCTGAGTTCACAATGATAGAATAATATCATTAACATTACGACTTTTGCGGTAGCGTACATCTTTGAAAAATCAATCGTACACGAAAACATAACAGACTTTATTCACGGCAACATTGTCTGCACCCAAAGTTACTACAAGCACCTTATCGGCAAAGTTAATTATGTTCTGTCGGTAGAAAGCAACAATGCTTATTTTCTGAAAGCACGAGATAAGTTGAAAATGTTGTGGAGAAAACTTTATACACTTTAAATTGGCAAATTACAGAAAAAAAGCACGGTAAACATTACTGTGCTTTTCTTATATCGTCAATAATCATCTGTATATGTGCAATCTGTGAATTATTTAATCCCGTAACATCAACCGTATTTCTATCGTCAATTCCAAGCAAATAGTCGGCACTGACCGAATACAGTCTTACGATTTTCAAGAGCATATCTACAGACGGCTGAATATTATCATTTTCCCAATTACTTATGGTTTGCTTCGTTACATTAAGAGATTTACCAAATTGCACCTGATTCAAACCAAGTGAAATTCTGAGTTCTTTTATTCTTTTACTAAGCATTTCTGCACCACCAAAATAAAAATATCACAATACTATTGTATAAATAATACTTGACAATATTAAAATACTTTGGTATATTAATATTGGACTAAATGAACAAGAACATTTATAAAAAAGGTAGGGTGATTGCTTTGAGGAATAAATTAATAAAATCTTTTAATGTTGAACAAATAAAGAAAGACAAAAATAATAATATCACAGATATTTCATTTAGATACGCAGAAGATCGGAAGA
>OKYT01000480.1_pt1 | contig 9043 bp, 7 predicted proteins | sample 1601811 | NCBI WGS metagenome assembly OKYT01 (sample SAMN02675044, study PRJEB24791) | human gut metagenome, SKBSTL002 | isolation source: stool | host: Homo sapiens | place: USA | reverse complement strand
CCACGCCCAGTGTGGTGCCGCGCTTGATCTTGAAGTTCACGCCGTCCACCGCATGGAGCTGGCTGTTTGCGCCGACTTTGAAGTATTTTTTGAGGTTCTTTGCCTCGATCAAAACCTTTTCTTCCATTGTCATTTCCTCCCGGCTCAGGTGTTGGACTGCGGCGGATCAAACCGGCAGCAGCGGATGAAGTGGCCCGGTGTGACCTCCCGCATCTTCTGGGCCTTTTTGCAGGCTGCAGTGGCATATTTGCAGCGGTCAGCAAAGCGGCAGCCCTCGATCTTCTGGGTGGGGTCAGCCATCATCCCCTCAATGGCCTCCAGACGCTTGGTGTTCTCATCCAGCTTGGGAATGGCGTTGAACAGCCCCTGGGTATAGGGGTGGCGCTGCGTGGTCTCAAAGATATCCTCTGCTGTGCCGTACTCGATGGCCTCACCGGCGTACATAACCATGACCTTTTCGCAGGTCTGGGCCACAACACCCAGATCGTGGGTGATGAGGATCATGGCGGTGTTCAGCCGCTTCTGCAGTTCGTTGATCAGGCCCAGCATCTGGGCCTGAATGGTCACATCCAGCGCGGTGGTGGGCTCGTCACAGATGAGCAGGTCGGGGTCGCAGGAGAGCGCAATGGCAACGACCACGCGCTGGCGCATACCGCCGGACAGCTGGTGCGGGTAGTTTTTCATCCGCTTTTCCGCATCGGTGATACCCACCTCTTCCAGCAGTTCCAGCGCCTTTTTGTAGGCTTCCGCCTTGGGCATTTTGAAGTGCCAGAGCATGCCCTCCATGATCTGCTTGCCAATGGTCATGGTTGGGTCAAGGCTGGTCATGGGGTCCTGAAACACCATGGCGATGCGCTTGCCGTTGATGTGGCGGCGGATCCACTTTTTATCCTTTTGCAGCAGGTCTACGCTCTCCGGGCTGCCGTCGGCGTGGTGGTAGCTGAACCGGATGCTGCCGCTGTTCACGGTGGCATTCTTGGCCAGAATGCCCATGGCGGCTTTCATGGTGACGGACTTGCCGGAACCGGACTCGCCCACCAGCGCGACCGTCTCGCCCTTGTACAGGTCGATGTTCACGCCGCGGATGGCGTGCACCGGGCCTGCGGTGGTCTTAAAGGTGATATCAAGGTCTCGCACCGACAAGACCTGTTCTTTTTTTGCTTCAGGCATGGGGTGTTCCTCCTTACATACTCTTCATCTTGGGGTCCAGCGCCTCGCGCAGACCATCCGCCACGAGGTTGAAGCTGAGCATCAGCAGGCTCATGACCACAATGGGCGGGATGATCTGATAGGGGTGGGTGGTGAAGCTGTTGTACAGCTCGCTGATCAGAGAGCCCAGCGAACACTGCGGCACCGGGATGCCCAGACCCACAAAGGAGAGGAACGCCTCGGTGAAGATAGCAGTCGGGATGCTGAACATGACCTGTGTGATGATGGGTCCGATGATGTTGGGCAGCACTTCCTTGAAGATGATGAAGAAGCTGCCGGCGCCCAGCGTGCGGGAGGCCAGAACGAACTCCTGATCCTTCAGCTTGAGCATCTCCGCGCGGGCAATGCGGCTCATGCCCACCCATTCGGTCAGCATCAGGGCAAAGATGATGGTCACCATGCCGGGCTGTAGCACCAGCAGCAGCAACGTGACGATGACCAGCCGGGGGATGCCGTTGGCTACCTCCAGAAAGCGCTGCATCACCATATCCACTCTGCCGCCGAAGTAGCCGGAGATCAGGCCGTAGCTCATGCCGATGACCATATCAATGATCGCCGCCGCCACCGCGATGATCAGGGAGACCCGGGCACCTTCCCATGTACGGGTCCAGATGTCGCGGCCGTACAGGTCGCTGCCGAACCAGTAGTAGACGTCCAGCTTGTCTTTTTCCTGATAAGCGTTGGTCACCTTGGTGCCGGTGGTGGTGCTCATCTTCTCGCTGCCGTCCAGAATGCCGAACTGCTCAATGCCCGGCACGCGGGGCGCAAAGTTTTTCTGGCTCAGATCCTGCCCGGAGTAGGTGTAGCTGTTCATGCCCGGGCCCAAAACGGCCAGCAGTACGATGATCACGATGAGGACAAGCCCCAGCACGGCGCTCTTCTTATTGAAAAAGCGGATGAGCGCTTCCTTCCAGAAGTTCTGCGCCGCAAAGTTGGTATCCACGCTGATCTCGTCCTCGTTGTGCTTGAGGGCAAAATCCTTTTCCGCAAAGGTGTGCTCCGTGTACATTGCATCCACGGCGCTGACAATGGCATCGGCGGTGGATTCGCCGCCCAGGCGGATCGCTTTTTCTGCCATTTAGTCGTCCCCCTTTGCCAAACGAATGCGCGGGTCGATGATACCGTACAGCAGGTCAACGACCAGCATGATGCCAATGTACATGGCGCTGTAAATAAAGCTCAGACCAATGACCACGTTGTAATCGTTGGACTGGATGGCTGTCACCAGCAGGCTGCCCACGCCGGGGATGGCAAAGATCTTTTCCACCACCAGCGAGCCGGTCATCAAATCCACGATCAGCGGTGCCAGCACCGTGATGATGGGGATCAGGGCGTTGCGCAGCGCGTGGCGGAAGATCAGCGCCGGGCCGGAAATGCCCTTACTCTCGGCCAGCAGCATATAATCCGAATCCAGCACCTCGATCATCTCACTGCGGGTAAAGCGGGCAATGGACGCCATGGTGAACATGGAAAGCGAGATACTGGGCAGCACGCTGGAGCCAAAGATGTCCTTGGCGGAAAACAGCATGGGGAACCAGCGGAACTTAAAGCCGAAGGTGTAGCTCAGCGCCAGCGCGAACACATAGGACGGCACCGATACGCCGATGACCGAGATGATGGTGGCGATGGAGTCCACCACGGTATCCCGCTTCAAAGCGGCAAGAATGCCCAGCACCAGACCTGCGATGGCACCCAGCGTGACCGCCATGCCGCCCACCTGAATGGAGATGGGCAGACGGGACTGGATGAGCTGGGAGATGGGCGTATTTTTGGAGATATTGTAGCTGACACCCAGATCGCCCCGGAGCATATTGCCCACATAGCGGAAGAACTGGATATAGATGGGCTGGTCAAGGCCGTACTTTGCATACAGGGCTGCCCGCATATCGGGCGTCAGCTTTTCATCATTGAAGGGCGAACCGGGCATCAGCTGCATCAGGATGAACAGCACCAGCAGAATTGCCAGCAGCGTGAACAGCGAGGTCAGGATTCGCTTGAGCGTATATTTTTTCACGTCGGGTGGACCCCCTTTTTCCTTCCGGGATCTCGCGGTCAGTCGTTTGTCTGCCGCGGACAGGCACAATGCCAAAAAGGCGCACAGTGGCTTTTTGCGGGCCACTGTGCGGCCTTGTTCAGTGTGCTTTCAGTTTTACTCGCTCTTAGCGGCGTTCTTGTACACGCGGTTCAGTGCCACGGGGTGGAACGCTACACCGGTAACGGCAGAGGAGACCATCTCGGCATTGCACTGACCGTACAGGGGGAAGATGACCGCCTGCTCCAGAACGATCTGCTCTGCCTCGTACAGGGCAGCCCAGCGGCCCTCGGGGTCGGTGCACAGGTCGCCGGTGGTGCACTCGTCAATGATGGCATCGTAGTCGGCATCGCTCCACAGACCGTAGTTGTTGGAGTTGCCGGTCACCCACATACCCAGATAGGTCATGGGGTCGGCGTAGTCGGGGCCCCAGCGGGTCAGGCCGATCTCAAAGTTGCCGTCCTGCATATCCTGCACGCGCTGCTTCTTGGGTTCCACGGTCAGGTTCAGGGTAAAGCCTGCCAGCGTGGTCTCCAGCTGCTCCTTGACGACCTGTGCCACCTTCTGGGGTGCATCGTCGGCATCCACTACCATGTTGAAGGTGAAGGAGTCCTTGCCCAGCTCGCTCTTGGCCTGCTCGTAGTACTCCTTGGCCTTGTCGGCATCATAAGCGCAGAACTCTGCAAACTTGGTCTGGTCGGCGCTGAAATCGCTGCCGTCGGGGCCGGTGGCGAACTGCGGCGGAACGACGGTGTAGCAGGGTGCAGAGCCGTCCTTCAGCACGTCTCCGGTAATGGCGTCACGATCCAGTGCAAAGGTGATGGCCTTGCGCAGGTTCTCGTTGGCCAGCTCCGGCACACTGCCGATGTTGGGGCTGATGTACCACAGGTAACCGGCACCCACGCTGGTAAACTCGGGGTCATCCTTGACCTGATCCACCTGCTCGCCGTTCAGCAAAGTCATGTCCAGAGCACCGGTCTGGTAGCTCATCAGTGCCTGCTGGCTGTCCTTGATGACCTGATAGGCCAGACCGTCCAGAGCGATCTTGCCGGCATCGTAGTAATCGGGGTTCTTTTCCAGCGTAAAGGCGGTTGCGGCAGGCTGGTAGTCGGTCAGCTTGAACGCACCGTTGGACAGCACCGTGTCGGGGCTGGTGCCGAAGGTGTCCTTGCAGGTGTTGTAGAACGCCTCGTTGACCGGATAGAAGGTGGGGAAGTACATCAGGCTCAGGAAATAGCTGACGGGAACGTTCAGCTGGACTTCCAGCGTCTTGTCGTCCACAGCAGTCACGCCCAGATCGGTGACGGGCTTCTCGCCTGCAATGATCTCGGCAGCGTTGACCACCTGACCGATATCCGACAGCATATAGGAATACTCGGAAGCGGTGGCGGGGTCCACGGCGCGCTGCCAGCCAAATACGAAGTCGGCAGCGGTAACGGCTTCGCCGTTGGACCACTTGGCATCCCGCAGGTGGAAGGTGTAGGTCTTGCCGTCCTCACTGATGTCGTAGGTCTCTGCAATGGCGGGAACTGCTGCGCCGTCTGCATCCATCTGCATCAGACCGTCGGTGTAGTCTGCGATGACCTCAAAGGAGGTGCCGTCGGTGGCTACCTGCGGGTCCAGCGACTGAACCTCGGTCTCCAGCATGATATTCAGGGTGCCGCCCTGTGCAGTGCCAGCTGCAGAGGAGGCAGTGCCGGAAGCGGAGGAAGCCGCCACCGAGCTGGAAGAGCCGCCGCAGGCCGTCAGAGCCAGCACAGCAGAGGTGGCACCGGCAGCTGCCAGGAAGCTGCGGCGCGAAATACGACGATCGAATCTCATAGATATTTCCCCTCTCTTTACTGCTTTAGTTTTATACTCTGCTAAAGCATCACGTTCTAAAAATACACAAGGGATGTCCGTTCCTCCTTCCGGAACGATGCACTCCCTTGTGCTATGACGGCATTATACCGCTCCTTTCCGCAAAAGAAAAGGGGTTTTGCAAAATTTGTCCGCGCTGTGCGTTCATTTCTGCGGTTTGTCCAACGTAACGCCCCAGAAATCCCATGATTTTTGTACAATTTCAGTCCATGAGCATATTTCACTTTTAAACAAACATACTTGAACAATCGTGTTATTTCTTTTTTATTTCTTACTTTTGAGTGGCTTTATTTATTTTATAAATCAAGTCGCACGTTTTTCTTTTCGATATAAAACGCAGACTTTCATTTCGCTGCTGTCCTTGTGCAGAGGACAGTTATTGGGACAAAAAGAAGCCGCCGCACAGTGTTTTGTGCGGCGGCTTTAAAAATCGAATTCGTACTGCTGTAAAAAGCGCTTACTTGCCCAGCATCTCGTGGGCAGTCTTGCAGATGGTGGCTGCGTCCAGACCGAACTTCTTCAGCAGGTCCCATGCGGGGCCGGAGCAGCCGAACACGTCCTGCACGCCCACGCGGCGCACGGGGGTGGGCTGCTTCTCGCTCAGGACGGCACAGACGGCTTCGCCCAGACCGCCGATGACATTGTGCTCCTCGGCAGTGATGACCTTGCCGCACTCCTTGGCAGCCTTGATAACGATCTCTTCGTCCAGGGGCTTGATGGTGTGGATGTTGATGACCCGGGCGTGGATGCCCTCGGCAGCCAGCTGCTCGGCAGCCATGCGTGCCTCGTTGACCATCAGGCCGGTGGCGATGATGGCAATATCGTTGCCATCGGTCAGCTGCTCGCCCTTGCCCAGCTCAAAGTGATAGTTGGCCTCATCGTGGAACACGGGCACAGCCAGACGGCCGAAGCGCAGGTAGACGGGGCCTTCCATGGCGTAAGCGGCGCGCACAGCGGCGCGTGCCTCGATATCATCGGCGGGGCAGATGACGGTCATGCCGGGGATGCTGCGCATCAGGGCAAAGTCCTCGCAGCACTGGTGGGAAGCGCCGTCCTCGCCCACGGAGATGCCGCCGTGGGTGGCGCCGATCTTCACGTTCAGGTGGGGGTAGCCCACAGAGTTGCGCACCTGCTCAAAGGCGCGGCCGGCTGCAAACATGGCAAAGCTGGAAACAAAGGGCACATAGCCCATAGTGGCCAGACCTGCTGCCACGCCTACCATGTTGCCCTCGGCGATGCCGCAGTCAAAGTGACGGTCCGGGTATGCCTTCTGGAACATACCGGTCTTGGTAGCGGCGGCCAGATCGGCATCCAGCACCACCAGATCATCGTGGCCTTCCGCGGCCAGTTCCTTCAGGGTGTTGCCGTAGCTGTCGCGGGTCGCGATCTTTTTCACGTCTGCCATCTCAGTTCTCCTCCTGTTCCAGCGCGGCATAGGCGGCGTTCAGCTCGTTCATGGCCACCTGATACTCTTCATCGTTGGGGCCCTTGCCGTGCCATGCAACGGAATTGGTCATATAGGAAACGCCGGTGCCCTTGACCGTATCCAGAATGATGCAGGTGGGCTTTTCGGTCTCGGCGTGGAAAGCCTGCACGGCGCTCTCGATCTGGTCGAAGTCGTGGCCGTTGATGGTGACCACATTGAAGTTGAAGGCGCGGAGCTTGTCTTCCAGCGGGGCGCTGTTCATGACAGTCTCGGTGGTGCCGTCGATCTGCAGATGGTTGCGGTCCAGCATCACGCACAGGTTAGAAAGGCCGTAGTGGGCGGCAAACATAAAGGCCTCCCAGCATTCGCCCTCTTCCACCTCGCCGTCGCCCAGAATGGCGTAAACGTTCACGGCAGAGCCGGCGTGCTTTGCGCCCAGCGCCATGCCGCAGGCGGCGGAGATGCCCTGACCCAGACTGCCGGTGGACATATCCACGCCGGGCACGCTGTTCATGTTGGGGTGGCCCTGCAGGCGGCTGCCGATCTTACGCAGGGTCTTGAGTTCCTCCACCGGGAAGAAGCCCCGCTCTGCCAGCGCTGCGTACAGCGCCGGAGCGGCATGACCCTTGGACAGCACCAGACGGTCGCGGTCGGCCATCTTAGGCTGGGCAGGGTCTACGTTCAGTTCCTTAAAGTACAGATAAGACAGCACGTCTGCGATGCTCAGACTGCCGCCCGGGTGACCACAGCCTGCACTGTGGGTCCCTTCGATCACGCCCATGCGGATGTGGCAGGCGTGCTTTTTCAGGGTAAGTTTTTCAGCATTTGTCATGATGGTCCTCCCGTATGAACCTCAGAATTCATGCGCTCAAAAAAGCCTCTCGTCAGCGCCCCGGCGTCAAGATTGCCGCAGCGCGCTTTTTTTCAATTTTATATTATCCATTCTGCGCAAAAAGGTCAAGCTTCTTCCAGCAAAATGTACAGCCCCGGGGAAATTTTTTTGCGAATAGACCGATTTTTGTCTATTTTGCAGACATCCCGCCCCGCTTGACAGGGGCAAACTGGTTTGTTATACTTTTGACCATCGTTCCGGCAGGAAGCCGGACACGGGCGGGCAGCAGCCTGCCGCTTATCCCAGCAAGCAATATTTTTTTGAAACAGACGCCACGAAGGGGTCTGCCTTTGGCATGAAATGCCGGGGCAGGCTCCTTTTTATTTTGCGGCTGAAAATGGAGGAATCCTTATGAAAACCAAAAACGCTTCGCCTGTGCGGCAGCTGGTGCCGGCCGCCCTGTTTTTAGCGCTGGCCTTTGTGCTGCCCCTGCTCACCGGTCAGGTGCCCAAGGTAGGCAATATGCTCTGCCCGATGCACTTCCCGGTGCTGCTGTGCGGCTTTGTGCTGGGCGGCCCGTGGGGGCTGGCTGTGGGCTTTGCCGCCCCGCTGCTGCGCTCGGTGCTGTTCGGCATGCCCCCCATGTTCCCGGTGGCCATCTCCATGGCCTTTGAGCTGGCTACCTACGGGCTGGTGTCCGGGCTGCTGTGGCGCAGGGCAAAGCACAACCTGCCCGCGCTGTACGCCGTACTGCTGACCGCCATGGTGTCCGGGCGCATCGTCTGGGGCATCGTGCGGTTTGTGCTGGCCGGGCTGACCGGCGGCAGCTTCCCCTTCAGTGCCTTTTTGTCCGGGGCACTGTTTACCGCCGTGCCGGGCATCGTGGCGCAGCTGGTGCTCATCCCGCTGCTGCTCACCGCCCTGCAAAAGGCCGGTTTTGCGGACTGACCCCCTGCGCGCAGCCTTTGTGCAAAAAAACGATACTTCAACCGGTTTTTAAGGCACTTTTTCCAAAAGAAACGGAAAACCGGAAAAATTGTGCCGTTTTGTGGCTTTCCTGCGGCAAATGTGATAAACTTGAACCCGATGCGGGTGTGTGCCGCTGTGCACCGCCCACAAAGAGTAAATGAAGAAGAGAGGTCGTTTATCGTGAAGATCATTCGTACAAAGGACTACGCCGATATGTCCCGCAAGGCAGCAAACATCATTTCTGCGCAGGTCATCATGAAGCCCAACTGTGTGCTGGGTCTGGCTACCGGCGGCACCCCCGTTGGCATCTATGAGAAGCTGGTGGAGCGCTACAACGAGGGAGATCTGGATTTTTCTGAGGTCACCTCCGTCAATCTGGACGAGTACCGCGGCCTGCCCAAGGAGCACCCGGAAAGCTACTGGAGCTTTATGCACCGCAACCTGTTCGACCATGTGAACATCGACCCCGCCCACATCAACCTGCCGGACGGCACCAACATGGATGCCGAGGCCGAGTGCAAGCGCTACGACGAGGTCATCCGCAGCGTGGGCGGCGTGGATCTGCAGCTGCTGGGTATCGGTCATGACGGCCACATCGGCTTCAACGAGCCCCACGATGCCTTTGATCTGGGCACCCACTGCGTGGACTTGGCCCAGGAGACCATCGAGGCCAACAAGCGCTTCTTTGACGGCAACGAGGATCTGGTGCCCAAGC
>OKYT01000471.1_pt1 | contig 9146 bp, 9 predicted proteins | sample 1601811 | NCBI WGS metagenome assembly OKYT01 (sample SAMN02675044, study PRJEB24791) | human gut metagenome, SKBSTL002 | isolation source: stool | host: Homo sapiens | place: USA | reverse complement strand
GAAAATCCAGATTTTCTACCGCTTTATCGGCCCATTGGATGCCATCGAGTAACAATGTCAGAAAAGTCACCTCTGAGAACTATCCTACAGACGCAGGGCGTGAGGGCGAACTCATCTTCCGGCTGGTGTACCAGCAAGCGGGCTGCAAAAAGCCCTTTTCCCGCTTGTGGCTGTCCAGCATGGAAGAAAGGGCCATCCGGGAGGGTTTCGCCCATCTCAAACCGTCAACTGAATACGATGCGCTGTACAATGCAGCACTCTGCCGGGAACGTGCCGACTGGATGGTCGGTATCAATACGTCCCGGCTTTTTTCGTGCTTGTACGGTCAACCGCTGGCGGTAGGGCGTGTTATGACCCCGGTGCTTGCCATGACGGTAGTGCGGGAAGCTGCTATTGCCGCCTTTGTGCCGGAGAAATTCTACACGGTAGATCTGGAACTGACCAGCGGCTGCACGGCATCCAGCCGCCGCATTCCTGAAAAAGCCGTTGCTGAAAAGCTGATGGAAGCCTGCCGAAAGGAGATGGTGGCAACGATCCAGCGCATCACTCGCAAGGAAAAGTCCGAAAATCCGCCGCCGCTGTACGACCTAACCACCCTTCAACGAGATGCCAACCGCTTGCTGGGGTACAGCGCACAGCAGACGCTGGACTATGTGCAGAGCCTGTATGAGAAGAAACTTACCACTTATCCCCGAACTGATAGCTGCTATATCACCGATGATGACGAGGAAATGCTGGAGGAACTGACCGAGGCACTGGAGGTTTTTCTCGACATTACCCCGGAAAATGTGGACGAAGCTGTGCCCCGGACACGGCGCACCGTCAACCGGGAAAAAGTCACCGACCACCACGCCATCCTGCCCACCCGCAGTATGCTGCAAGCCGATCTGGACGCACTGCCCAAGGGGGAGCAGAACGTCCTGAAGCTCATCATCGCCCGGACGCTGATGGCGGTGAGCAAGCCCTTCCGGTATCTGGAAACCCTGCTGACCACCGAATGTGCCGGGGAGGAATTTACCGCCAAGGGAAAGGAGATTTTGGAAGAAGGCTGGAAAGCGGTGGAGCGCAAGGTGCTGGCAGACATCCTGAACCGGAAGCAAGAACTCACCGCCCTGCCCAATGCAGCGGAAAACGAGTGCGGCATCCTCAACGCCGAACTGAAAGAGGGGCAAACGTCCCCGCCGAAGCATTTCACCGAGGACCTTCTACTTCATGCGATGGAAACCGCCAGTGCAGACAGTATGCCGGAGGGTGTGGAACGTCAGGGCATCGGCACCCCGGCCACCCGCGCCGCAACTATTGAAAAGCTGGTGCAGAAGGGCTTTCTGGAACGGAAGGGCAGCAAAAAGACCAAGGTGCTGCTGCCCACCGACAAGGGCAAAGCCCTCATCACCGTGATGCCCGAAGAAATCCAATCGCCGGAAATGACCGCCGATTGGGAAACAAAACTGCTGCGAATCGAACGTGGCGAAATGGAGCCGAGCGAATTTATGACCGAGATCAATACGATGATTACCGAACTGGTAAAGAACACGGAAATGAAAAAAGGAGTGAATGCGCTTATGAAAAACAAGATTATTGGTATCTGCCCGAACTGCGGTGCAAATGTTGTGGAGCGTGAAAAGGGCTGGTTCTGCGAGAACCGGGAGTGCCGTTTCGTGCTGTGGAAGGACAATGCTTTTCTGAAACGGCTCGGCAAACGCATGGACGCTCATGTGGCGGACAAGCTGCTGCGGGATGGTCGGGTCCGCCTGAAGGACTGCAAGAGCGCCAAGGGCAAGACCTACAACGCCACCGTGCTGCTGTCCTGTGAAGCGGATGGCCGCAGCAAGTTTTCTCTGGAATTTGAAGGGGGCTACTGATGAAGGATGACGCTGTGATAAAGGACAACGAGGCGGTCTACCTCCTCAATGAGCAGACGTATCTGCATCTGCGGGAAAATCTCGCAGGGGTCGGGTATGAGGTTTTCGACAAGAACAGCCCGCTCCCGGTGGAGGAAGGGCAGATTCCACGGGAAGCTCTGGGCAACACCCAGCGTCGCATCGAGACTGCCCGTGCGTACTATCTGGCAGAGCATCAGGACGAGCCTGTGGGAAGAATCCAGAATGTCGCTGTCACCACCTTGGAGAAGTTTCGCTCCGGGGTTCGCAAACGCCGAAATCTGGCTCCGCGCTCTCTGCCGGAGAATGATGTACGGTTCATCGACCCAATGTACAACGAGTTGTTCCGTGTGCCGGACGGTGGCGTTGTGCAGATAACCTACCCGGATGGGCATCAGCGCTCCGAGAAGGTCGAATACCTCGATGACTACCACATGAAAATCGGGTCCACCGTGCAGCACATCTGTGAATTTGCAGAGGGCATGGCACGCAGCCGTGGCATTGTGGAGCCGGAGCCTTTAACGCAGCAGGAGCAGCGGGCGTGGAATCTGGAATATGACTATTATCTCATCGTGCAGGCAAAGGACGGTGCATGGAATTACGCTCTCTATCAGGGCGACTGCTGCCTGTTGGAGCGCGGGAAAATTGACGCGCCCGAACTGATGATCGAAGAAGTGCGGGATGAGATCCTGTACAGCCATAACCTACGGAACAAGGACTGCATTCCGCTCACGCAAGAGGAATTTGTGCAGAAACTCGCAGACCGAGATGAGATACAGTCATACCGGATGAAGCAATTCCAGCAAAGCGGGCACGACTGTTATCTGGTCATGCAGCTGCAACAGGATGCAGACCTGGCGCTCCGCTTTGCCGCCATGCGCTATCTGAATAAGCAGAACATCTCTCCCTCCGTTGAGAATTACGAGATCCTGTACCGGGGCAATCTTCCGGAAGGAAAGCGCAGCGTTCCGCAAGCAGAACTGCTGGAACAACTGTACCAGAAGTTCAACTTTGCCCGCCCGACGGATTACCATGGGCACAGCCTGTCGGTCAGCGATGTAATCATGCTGAATCAGGATGGGAAGATTTCAGCGCACTATGTGGACAGCATCGGCTTCAAGGAACTGCCGGGGTTTCTGGATAAAAAGCAGGAGCGCTCTTCTGTTCTGCAAACTCTCAAAGAGAAGTGCGATGCCCCGGAGTGCAATCCCACGGTATGCCGGAAAGTGAGGGATGCGCATGAACTTTAATCACGAGGAACTCATGCTGATGATGCTCTACAACACCGGCACCCGGCTGGGGCTTATCTATGAACTGCGGCTGATGCAGTGCTACCTGATGCCCGATGAGACCGCCCTGCGGGAGTTGTCGGAAGGTGTTATCGAAAAGCTGAAACTGCTGACTGATGCGGAGTTTGCCGAACTGGAATTTCCCCCGGACTGACTTTCGCCGCCTGCGGGCGGCGTACATAGGCTCTTTTACAATGGGATTCGGTGTGGTATACTGAACTCGACAAATCGGGATTTGTCTTGACTTTATAAATTTCCCCGCCTGATTTGCCCCGTTCATTGTCCAGATAGTACATATAGCAGTGGTCACAGCCCTCACTGTATTTGCGGCAGCCATGCCAGGGATTCCAAATATCACTGCTCATACCGATTCCTTTCCAGTTCGCAAATCAGACTGTGAGGCATTCTTCGTGGCCCACGTACCGCACCAATCCCATAGGCTTTCAGCTTCTCAAACGGGAGAAAAGACGGGTTGTACTGATCCAGCTTTTTCAATCTCATCACATGGTTCATATGTACGTTGCCATCATCATAATGGTAAGGAATATTGACTTCTGTAGCTTCGCACCGATATAGAACAGCGGAAACCGGGGCCGTAACATATAGACAGACAACATCGCCAACGGCTACTTCCTCCTGTTTATAGCCTTGGTCAGTAGTTTGATACTATGTACGAACTTTCTGCGTACTTGCTTTCGTTTTCGGATACCGTACAATATTTATACAATGAATCGTCAAGAGAGGAGGCAACAAGGTGACTTCTTTAACCATAGAACAAAAAAGAGTGGACATATACCCAAGCGCAAAGCCGGGCAGCCCAGTTATCTATCTCAACACCTTTTCCAATGCCGTTAACAGTGTGTATAAAAACCTGATGGCGCTCGGCTGCCCAGATTTCTGTCTGGTGGCGGTCAGTCAGCTGAAATGGGATCATGACATGACACCGTGGTATATGGGGCCGATCTCTAAACACGATACGCCCTGCACCGGGGGTGCGGATGATTACCTGAAACTGCTTCTGGATGAAATTATGCCGGAAGCGGAAGCGCTCCTTCCCGGTGCGCCCGCCTGGCGGGGCCTCGCCGGTTACTCGCTGGCCGGGCTGTTCGCCCTCTACGCTCTCTACCAAACGGATGTGTTTGCCCGCGCAGCGAGTATGTCAGGTTCCTTCTGGTTTGATGGCATCATGGAATATGTGTGCTCCCATGAGATGAAGCGCAAACCTGACTGTCTGTATTTTTCTCTCGGAGACAAGGAGAGCTCCACCGATAATCCGATTTTGAACGTTGTGCAGCAGAATACGCAGGAGATAGAAACACTGTGCCACGGGAAAGGCATCGAAACCACCTTCGTACTGAACAGTGGCAGCCACTATCAGGCGTGCAACAAGCGCACAGCGGCTGGCATTCACTGGATATTAAATAGATAAACCGACAAGGAGATAAAACGATGGATACGATCTATTCGCTTTTTCAGAAGGTAGTTAAAGAACATGAAAATGCCCCGGCTATCATTGAAAACGACCGCACCATGACTTTTGGAGAGCTGTCCAACATGGTGGATATGATCACGTGCAGCTTTCCGCAGGAAGTACACAGCATCGGCATCGTCATGCGTCACCGAACCGAGATGATTGCCTCGATTCTGGCGGTACTCAAATGCGGCGGCCGATATGTCCCAGCCGAGCCGGATTTTCCCACCGGGCGCATCCATGACATGATGACCGAGGCACAGGTGGATTTTGTGCTGACGGAACACGCCTTTGCGCCCAAACTGAGCAGTTTCCCCATCCGCTATACAGATTGTGAGATCTGCGGCGTGGAGACGCCCTCCTGGAAGCGCAACGCCATCGAAGACCCGGAACGCCCCGCCTATGTGCTGTATACGTCAGGTACCACCGGGCGGCCCAAAGGTGTCTGTGTCACCAACCGCAATGTTTGCCATTATGTCCGTGCCTTTGCCAACGAGTTCCATCCCGGCCCCGGTGATGTCATGCTGCAATATTCCGTCTGTTCTTTTGACATCTTTGTGGAGGAAGTGTTCACCAGTCTGCTGAATGGTGCCGCTCTGGCCATCCCCGCTGACGAGGATAAGGCCGACATCCATGCATTGATGGCTTTTGTGGAACGCCACCATGTGACTATGATCAGCGGCTTTCCGTATCTGCTGGCAGAAATGAACCACCTGTCTGTCATTCCGTCCTCTCTGCGGCTGCTTATCAGCGGCGGCGATGTGTTGCGGGGCGTTTATGTGGATCACCTGCTGAACAAAGCAGAGGTTTACAACACCTACGGCCCCTCCGAGACAACGGTCTGCGCCTCCTATTACCGTTGTAATAGTGGAACTGTGCTGGAGGACGGTACCTATCCCATCGGTCATCCTGTACTAGGTGCGCAAATCAGGATTCTGGATCAATCTGGCAACGAGGTTGCCAAAGGGCAGACGGGTGAGATTTGCATTTATGGCGGCGGTGTATCTCTGGGCTACATTGGCGACCATGCCGAGGAAAACAGAGCTTTTGAGCGGCAGCCGGACGGTAGCACCATGTACCGCAGCGGCGATTTGGGCTATATCCTGCCGGATGGCAACATTGCATTCCTGCACCGCAAGGACGACCAGATCATGATTTACGGCAAGCGGGTGGAACTTGCCGAGGTGGAGTCCCGGCTCTATCGGTGCAAGGATGTGCAGCAGGCTATTGTCCGGGCTTTTACAGACGAGGATGGACTGTCCTATATGACCGCCTATGTGGTGCCTTCCGACAATAAGCTGAAAGTCTCGGAAGTAAAAAAAGAACTGTCTGAAAATTTGACTTCCTTTATGATCCCAGAGTTCTTTGTGAAGATGAAGCAGATTCCTTTGAATGTCAACGGTAAGCCGGATGTGTCGAAACTGCCGGTGGTAATGAAAGCGGGGGCATTATAATGGAGATTCAGATCCGGCAGGCCACGATCCAGGACCTGAATGTATTGATGCAATGGCGAATGGAAGTCTTGCATGAGGTATTCTCCATCCCCTCGGAGCGGTCTGTAACAGAGCTGGAATCGGAAAATCGCCGCTACTATCAAACAGAACTGCCGCAGGGCGGACATATTGCCTGCTTTGCCTACGTAGGGGAGGAAATCGTCGGCTGCGGCGGGATATGCCTCTATCATGAGATGCCCTCACCGGACAATCTAAACGGGAAATGTGCCTACCTGATGAACATTTATACCCGGCCGCAGTTTCGCGGACACGGCATAGGGAACAGAATCGTCAGGTGGCTTGTAGAGCAGGCTCGTCAGCGGCATATTTCAAAAATTTATCTTGAAACCTCAAACAAAGGCAGGCCGCTGTATCAAACAATCGGTTTTGCCGATATGAAGGATATGATGAAACTGTCCCGTGAAAAATAAGCAAAATCAAAGGAGCATACATACAATGGAGCCAATCATCTGAAACGTTGAAGTAAAAAGCGTCCTCACAAAATCCAATTTGCCTGTGAGTGATTATTCGGTCAATCCTTATGTGGGCTGTGGCCACGGCTGCAAATATTGCTACGCATCTTTTATGAAGCGTTTTACCAATCACCCGGAGCCCTGGGGAGAGTTCATAGACGTTAAATTTTGGCCGGAAATCAAACACCCGGAGCGGTATGCAGGGAAAGAACTGTTTCTCTGTTACGTGACCGACCCATATCAGCCGCTGGAGGAAACCGTCTGCCGCACCCGCGCCATTTTGGAGCAGATGCAGGGCAGCGAATGTAGCCTCAGTATTGCTACCAAGTCTGACCTGGTGCTGCGTGACCTTGACCTCATTAAAACATTCCCCAATGCGCGGGTATCCTGGTCGATCAAACACACTGGACGAAGATTTTCGCGCTGATATGGACAATGCAGTGAGCATTGAGCGGCGGCTGGCCGCTATGAAAGCATTCCATGATGCTGGTGTGCGCACCACCTGCTTTATCTCGCCGATTTTCCCCGGCCTCACCGACCTGCCCTCCATCATCCACCGGGCGAAGAATCAATGTAATTTGGTCTGGCTGGAAAACCTAAACTTGCGGGGCGGTTATAAGAAAACGATTTTTGACTATATAACGGAAAAACATCCAGACCTGCTGCCGCTGTACGATACCATTTACAATAAAAAAGAACGCAGCTACTGGTCAATGCTGGATGCGCAGATGCGGCAGTTTTGCCAAGAGGAAGGGCTACTGTATGTCCGGGATGATGATTCCATCAAACGCCCGTTCAACGATCCGCCTATCGTGGTCAATTATTTTTTCAACGAAGAGATTATCCCTCGGCCAAAATGCAGAAGAACAGGTAATCAAAACTATATAGTAACATGCAGAAAGCTAGAAGTTGTAGAGGTGAGGTTATGAAACGCGCAGAATTAGAATCAGACATATAACGCCGAGACAGATTATCCGTGGCTCAAATATCCGAATTATGAGGTGTTCCGGCATTGTAATAATCGGAAGTGGTTTGCTCTGATTATGGATGTACCAAAGAACAAGCTGGGGCTGCAAGGCGAAGAAATGCTGAAAGTGGTCGATTTCAAATGTGACCCAATTCTGATTGGCACACTACGAGAGGAACCCGGCTTCTTCCCGGCGTATCACATGAGCAAGGATAGCTGGATTACTGTTGCACTGGATGGCAGCGTATCAGATGACAAAACCAAAATGTTGCTTGATATGAGTTATGAAGCAACGATACCCAAAACATGAAAAAAGAGATACTGACAAATTCCAGTTTACCACCCAAGAACATCCATGAGAGAGGAGTGACCGTTATGAAGGAAAACAGAAAACTATTAAAAGAAGTGCTCAAGGACATCCGGCACGACATGACCGATGAGGAAGTGCTGAATCTGCTGGCAGACAGTAAGATCTCCGTCAGTCCTGAAAGCGAAAAAGAAAAGTATACGCTGGGGCAGCGTGCAGCAGATTCCATTGCAAAATTTGCCGGAAGCTGGGCGTTTATCTTTTCCTTTACCGGTGTTCTGATTCTTTGGATGGTGGTCAACACGGTGCTGGCTGCCAAAGCGTTTGACCCGTATCCGTTTATTCTGCTGAATCTGGTACTGTCCTGTGTGGCGGCAATTCAGGCACCGTTGATCATGATGAGCCAGAACCGTCAGGAGGAAAAAGACCGCCGCAGAGCGGAAAATGACTATAAAGTCAACCTGAAGACCGAGATCATGATCGAGGACCTGTACGATAAAGTAAACGCCATTCTTGCCAAGCAGTCCGCACTGGAAAAGCGGCTGCAAAACGATGGCAAAAATCATACAAAGCAGCAGGAAAACAACTGAATCCTAGCTTTTTTGCGCCAAAATGGGATAAGCCGGAAAGAAAACGGTGTGCGATTCCATCTCCCGGTGTTGATTTTTGTCTCATTGTGGTAATGGGGGGAAAGACAGATACAAGATATTGTTGCAAAAGTATTATTTTTTCGTGAATATTAGCACTCTGCTATTGACAGTGCTAATATTCGGTGCTATTATAGAGGCGTTCCAAGGGAAAGAGGAACGGAAGAACCGAATCCCCAAAGGGAACGCAACAATGTGTATCAAAAGTCAACCGCTCACAAACAAAACGGGCGGCCGATGAAAATTGGAGGAATGACTTATGATGATGGTTCCGTATATGTTCAATGAGGCTTTGATGGATGATCTGTTCAGCAACGATTGGGAGCACGATTTCGACCGCGCCATGAAGGCCGCTGCGCCCCGCGGTATGTTTGGCAAACGCGCCGCCAATGTGATGAAAACCGATGTCCGCGAGAACAAGGACAGCTACGATGTGTTCGTTGATCTGCCCGGCTTCAAGAAAGAGGATGTCAAGCTGGATCTGGACAACGGCTATCTGACCATCAGCGCCCAGCGCAATGAGGAGCTGGATGACAAGGACAACGAGGGCCGCTATATCCGCCAGGAGCGTGCTACCGGCAGCTGCGCACGCAGCTTCTATGTCGGCAAGGAGCTGGAG
>OKYT01000466.1_pt1 | contig 9231 bp, 7 predicted proteins | sample 1601811 | NCBI WGS metagenome assembly OKYT01 (sample SAMN02675044, study PRJEB24791) | human gut metagenome, SKBSTL002 | isolation source: stool | host: Homo sapiens | place: USA | reverse complement strand
AAAACAACGGCGTGGCCTGCTGCTGCCTGCCGGTGGACGAGGATGGACTTTCCATCCGGGCGCTGTCGGACTCCGGCGCGGCGGTCTGCTACGTCACCCCCAGCCACCAGTTCCCCACCGGGGTCACCATGCCCGCCGGACGCCGGGCCGAGCTGCTGCACTGGGCAGCCCGCGCCCCGGGACGGCGATACATCATAGAGGACGACTACGACTCCGAGTTCCGTTTTGACACCCGCCCGCTGCCCAGTTTGCAGGGCATGGCGGGCGCAGACGGCCCGGTGGTGTACCTGTCCACCTGCTCCCGCAGCCTTGCCCCGGGCATCCGCATCGCCTACATGGTACTGCCCCGGCAGCTGCTGGGCGCATGGCAGGCCAAGTACCGGCTGTACTCCGGCACGGTGGGACGGTTTGAGCAGCAGACGCTGGCGCGCTTTATCACCGGGGGCTATTTCACCCGGCACTTAGCGCGGGAGCGCACCGCCTACAAAGCCCGCCGGGATGCACTGGTGGCGGCGCTGCGCAGTTCCTTTGCACCGGAAGAGCTGACCCTTGCGGGGCTGCACACCGGCCTGCACCTGCTGGCACAGCTGAAAGACCCGCCGCCGGACGCCGCCCTGCGGGCTGCTGCCCGGCAGTACGGGGTGCGCTGTTCCCTGCTGAGCGACTACGACCTGACCGGCACGGCGCACTCTGCCGCCGGGACGCTGGTGCTGGGTTACGGCTCACTGCCGGACGCGGACTGCGCCGCCGCCGGGGAGAGGTTGAAAAAGCTCTGCACCGCCGCCCGGGAGGCATCAGACACCGTATAGTGTCCGCCTGCCCAGTCCCCGGGCAGGGCGTCGGCGGTGATATCCACCGGCTCGGCGCTGGTGGCTAAAAATTCCAGCGTGCGTTCCAGTGCAGCAAGGTCTACGGCGGTCAGGCTGGTCAGCAGACTGCTGCTCACCTCCCGCAGACCCTGCGGCAGGGTGGTGGGCAGCAGTTCCAGCGCCTGCCGGAAAAACGCATCCCACACCGCCGCCCGGGCGGCGGCGCTGCGCCGGGGCGAAAGAGAAGTGTCGGCATCCAGCGCCGCTAAAAAGCTGTGGGCATCGGCGGCAGAAATGCCCTGCACCCCGGTGCCTTTGCCGTACCGCGCCAGCTGCTCCGGGGTGAGCGCCCCGGTAAAACCCACCCGCACTGCGCCATACCGCGCCGCAAGCTTTGTCAGCACCGCCGGGGCGATGGCAAGATAGTCGGTATCCTCCGGCAGGGCGAACACCTCGCCCAGCGCCTCTCGGCAGCGGGCGGGGCCCGCGGCGGCGTAACAGTCCGCAAGGGGGACGTTCTTGCCCCCAAAGGGCACTTCCAGCGCGGCGGGCACCGCCAGCAGATGGATGCAGTTCTGTCCGGCGTTCAGGTAAGCCAGCACAAAGCCCGGGGTCTCGTCTGCCACGCACAGCAGCACGGTGCACTGGTCTGCGGCCTTGGGCAGACGAATGGGCACCCCGCTCTGGCTTTTTGCGGCCTGCCGCAGACTGCTGCGCAGCTGGGCGCGGCTGAGCAGCACTGTGCCGCCCACCAGCGGCAGCAGCACCAGCAGGGCGGCGCACAGCGCCGCCCAGAAGGGACGCCAGCCGCTGCGTTTTGCGTGTTTCATGGCTCTGCCTCCTTTTTGTGCATAAAGCATAGCCCAGCGGGCGACCCTTTATGCAGAAAGGCAGGGATGCTGTATGGATCAAACAGAAAACCCCAACAAAAAAGACCGCGAGGAGCAGGAGGACTTCTGGCTGACGCTGGAACCCCTTCCCGCCCCCGACCCTGAAAAGCCCTCCGCACCGCATGAGGACTAAGGCTGCTGCATAGGATGCAGTAAAAAAGGGGGGATGGGATGCCAGAGCGGTTCATGCGGGGGATCGAGGCTTTGAACGGCATCGTGTGGGGGCCGATGGGACTGGGGCTGCTCTTCGGCACCGGGCTGCTGCTGACGGTGCGCACCGGAGGCTTCCAGCTCCGGCGGTGGGGCTACTGGATGCGGCACACCCTCGGTGCCATCCTGACCGACCGGAGCGTCACCGCCCATACCGCCCGCGAGGAACAGGCCATCAGCCAGTTTCAGAGCCTGTGCACCGCGCTGGCGTCCACCATCGGCACCGGCAACCTTGTGGGGGTGGCTACCGCCGTCCTTTCCGGCGGGGCGGGGGCGGTGTTCTGGATGTGGGTCATGGCACTGCTGGGCATGATGACCAGCTACGCCGAGAACGTGCTGGGCATCTACTACCGCCGCAAAGACCCGGCGGGCGGCTGGCGCGGCGGGCCGATGTACTACCTGCGGGACGGCCTTGGCGGCAAGCCGGGGCGGGTGCTGGCGGTGCTGTTTGCTGTGTTCTGCGCGCTGGCAAGCTTTGGCATCGGTAACCTGAGCCAGCTCAATTCCATCGCAGGCAATCTGCAGGCGGCTTTCGGCGTGCCGGAGGCCGTTACCGGCGCAGTGCTGGCGGCAGTATCGGCAGTGATTTTGCTGGGCGGGCTGAAGCGTGTGGCTGCGGTGGCAGAAAGGCTTGTCCCCGCCATGGCGCTGCTGTACATCGTGGGTGCGCTCACCGTGGTGGGGGTGCACATCACTGCCGTCCCGGCGGCGCTTGCCGCCATCGTAAAGGGCGCGTTCGGGCTGCGCGCCGCCGGCGGGGGCATGGTGGGCTATGGGCTGTCCCGGGCGGTCACATGGGGCTTTAAGCGGGGTGCTTTTTCCAACGAGGCCGGACTTGGCTCCTCGGTGATGGTGCACGCGGCTTCCAACGTAAAAGAGCCGGTGCAGCAGGGCATGTGGGGCATTTTTGAGGTGTTTGCGGACACCATGGTGGTGTGCACCCTGACGGCACTGGTGGTGCTGACCTCCGGCTTTGTGGATCTGGACACCGGGCGCATTGCCGCCGGGGCGGCGGGCAGTGCACTGGTGGGGCAGGCCTTTGACGCCGTGTTTGGCACGCTGGGGTCAAAGCTGATCGCCGTGTGCATCCTGCTGTTCGCCTATTCCACCGCGCTGGGCTGGAGCTGCTACGGCTGCAAAGCCGTGGAGTATCTCTTCGGCGCGGGGGCTGGGACATTTTACCGGGTGCTGTTCGTGGCGCTGATGCCGCTGGGCGCGGTGATGCGGCTGGACCTTGCATGGACGCTTTCCGACACCTTCAACGGCCTGATGATGCTGCCGAACCTCATCGGCGTGGTGGCGCTGTCCGGCACGGTGGTGAAGATCACACAGAACTACCTCGCCCGCAAGCTGCACGGCAGCTCCGCGCCGCCGCTGTTGTCTGCGGGCGAGACGATTTAAAATCGTCAGCCCCGCCCCTTGTCCCGGGGCGGAGTTTGTGCTATGCTAAGGGATACAAGCGATTTTTTGCGCTGAGAGGAGGAGCCCCATGGCCGCCGTAAAAACACGGAATACCGCTACCCTTATGACCGAGGGCAGCATTGTAAAAAGCCTGCTGCTGTTTGCCCTGCCGCTGATCTTCGGCAACCTGCTGCAGCAGATGTACAACACCGCCGACAGCATCATCGTGGGCAATTTTGTGGGCAGCAATGCCCTTGCCGCCGTGGGCTCCAGCGGGTCGCCCATCTACCTGCTCATCGGCTTCAGTCAGGGGCTTGCCGTGGGCGCGGGCGTGGTGGTGTCGCAGTATCTGGGCGCGGGCGACCACAAGGAGACCCGCGAGGCGGTGCACACCTCCCTTGCCATTGCGGTGGTCATGGGGCTTTTGCTGACGGTGGGCGGCGTTGCCTGCGGGCGCGCTTTGCTGGTGGCCATGAACACCCCCGCCGAGGTGCTGGCCGATGCCGTGACCTATATCCGCATCTACTTTGGCGGGGTGCTGTTCAGCGTGGTGTATAACATGACCGCCGGCATCCTGAATGCCGCCGGCAACTCCCGCCGCTCGCTGGTGTATCTGGCATGGGCGTCGGTGACCAACATCGTGCTGGACCTTGTGTTCATCGTGGGGCTGCGGATGGGGGTGGCGGGCGCTGCCATCGCTACCGACTTAAGCCAGCTGGTGTCCTGCGTGCTGAGCCTGCGCTTTTTGATGAAAAGCGAGGACGCCTGCCGGGTGGAACTTTCCGCCATCCGGCTGCACCGCAAAATGGCAGGCCGCATCATCCGGGTGGGTCTGCCCACCGGCATCCAGAACATGGTCATCTCCTTTTCCAACGTGCTGGTGCAGGCCAGCGTGAACAGCTACGGTGCCGCCGCCATGGCGGGCTTTGCGGCCTACATGAAGATCGACGGCTTCAACATCCTGCCTGTGAGCAGCATCAGCATGGCTGCCACCACCTTTGTGGGGCAGAACTACGGTGCGGGGCGTCTGGACCGGGTAAAGCGCTCGGTGTGGGTCACCCTTGCCATCGGGGTCATCTACACCCTTTGCACCGGCGCGGCGCTATTGGCCGGACAGGACGCCATTCTGCACCTGTTCACCGCCGACGAGGCCGTGGTCACCTACGGCAAGCTGGCTATGCGGTGGTTCTGTCCATTCTACTTCCTGCTCAGCATCCTGCACGGCCTTGCCGGTGCCGTGCGCGGCACGGGTGCCAGCATCCCGCCCATGGTGGTGCTGCTGGTCTCGCTGTGCCTGTTCCGTGTGGTGTGGATCCAGTTTCTGCTGCCCTTCTTCTCCGGCATCGAGGGCGTGTTCATCCTCTACCCCGTCAGCTGGGGTCTGGGCGCATTGCTCATGATCCTGTATGCGTGGAAGGGCAAGTGGATGGAGTATCATACATAACATTTTTACAAACAACGACCCGCCGCACTGAAAGAGATGCGGCGGGTCGTTGTTTTTCAGGTACTTCTGTCGGGGCAGCTTACCATGCAAAGCCCACGGAGTCCATGTCGATCTTCTTTTCCATCAGCCCCAGACGGCTCTCGATAAAGTTGACAGCCATATCCGGCCACTGGGCGATCTGGGTGTAGTAGTCCACATAGCCCTTGGTGCCAGTGCCCAGACCCACACCGTGGGGCGCATCAGGTGCCAGATAGAAGCTGAAGTCCGTGAAGATATTTGCGCACTCCGGCAGAGAGGGCAGCATCATCGCACTCAGGCCATCTTTCTGACCCACAACACCAAAGACCGGGGGCAGGTTGGGGTTCTTCGTGAAGTTCAGACCGGTGACGAACAGGCCGTAGATGGGGATCGCCACATTCAGGTCAGCGCTCTCATGGTCCACAGCATCGCAGACGTAGCTGGGGTAGACCTTATCCGGGGTATTCGTAGTGCCGAACTGGTCGGCCACCACCTGCATCACATTCATGCCGCCGGCAGAGAAGCCCACAGCGATCATGATATCGGTCTTGCCGATGTGTTTTTCAGAGGCGTTGTGGCGGATGTAGCGGATAGCACGGGCCAGATCCAGCTGCTGATCCACAGCGGCATAAGGGTTGACGCGGCGCTGCAGCACAAAGGCGTTGTAGCCGTTCTTGTTGAAGAACTCGGCCACAGGGTAGCCTTCCACCACGTTGTTGCGGTGGGTGCTGCCGCCGCCTGCAATAATGATCACGTTGCCCTTCACCTTGCCCTGATCTCGCAACAGGTACGGGTTCAGGAAGGGACGGAAGCCCTCGTTATCGTAGCAATTTTCCCAGTTGGTGGGCAGCGGAGATTCCACGGCCATCTGATCTCCCCAAATTTCCCAAACGGTGCTCTTGGGGTCCTTGATCTGGCGCAGCGCCTTGCGGGCATTGGTCAGAGCAACACACATCTCGTAGTGAGAAGCATTGATGCCGGGCACAGCTGCACCGTCCACCTTCTCGTACTGAGCACGGGACAGCTTGTGGAACAGCACATAGAACTTGTCAAAATCGCCCCGGAAAGCAGCCGGATAAAAGGCTACCTCGCGAGAGAGGCGGAGTTCCTCTGCCACCATGGCCTGCACCTCAGCATCGGTATGCACACCAGCGTTTTCAGCAAAGGATGCGGGCGCCATGCCAGCCACTGCGCCCACAGTCACGGCAGAAGCGGCAGAAAGCTTCATAAAGTCTCTTCTGTTCATCATCATTTCTCCTTTTAAATGCAGACGGCTCATTTGTGCAGAGCAAAGCCGCCCAAAGCTGTGCAGCAAACGCCCTGCTGCCGGGCCCGATAGACATTCCAGTTGTATCATGCCATCGAAATCCGCACAAATCGTACCACAATATAACGCACTTGTAAATAGATTTTGTTGTTTTTGTGCGAAATTGATATATTAGTATGCCAGTTCTTGTGAAAATCAACAAGCATGAGAATGGGTACAAAAAAGGACTGCTATGCACTCTGCACGGCAATCCTTTTTTATCTTATTACAGCTTTTCAAACACCAGAAAGCGGAAAGCGATGGTAGTGGTGAGCTGCGGCAGAGCCGCAAGGCGGGCAGCACCGTCGCGGGGCGTTTTCCAGTAGTAGGGGGTCATGGCAAACAGGGCTTCCAGCTGGGCGGCGGGCACGGTGATGGTTCCCTGCACCTCACGCTCATCAATGGCGCGGAAGCCCGGGTACTCCACCTGCTGCACCGGGTTCTTGTAGGGCTTTTCGTAGAGCACGGCCTTCATCTGGTACAGATGCTCTGCCCCCGGCACAACGTAGATCATGTGCCCGCCCGGGCGCAGCACCCGGCTGAATTCCTCCTGTGCAAAGGGCGAAAAGCAGTTCAGCAGCACATCTGCCCAGCCGGTGCGCACCGGCTGGCTGAAGCTGGACGCCACCGCGTACTGCGCAACGGGCAGCGCCTTTGCCGCCAGACGCACGGCGGGCTTTGCGATATCGAACCCGGCCAGCTGCAACGGCTTTTCCGCCGCCGCGAACTGCTGCGCGATGCAGCGGTCGTACCAGCCCTCGCCGCAGCCTGCGTCCAGCAGATGCAGTGGGGCGTCCTTCGCGGCGGGCACGCCGTGGGCAAGGCACAGCTCCCCCAGCGCCTGCCCGAAGATGCCGTAGTAGCCCGCGCTCAGGAACGCGCGGCGGGCAGCGACCATCTCCCTGCTGTCGCCGGGGGCCTTGGTACGGGTGTTCTGCACCGGCAGCAGATGCCAGTAGCCCTCTTTTGCCCGGTCGAAGCTGTGGCCGGAGGGGCATTTCAACGCATTTTCCCCGGCAAGCGGTGCGCCGCACAGCGGGCAGCACCACGGAGCGAATCCCTCTGCCATCACACTTCCTCGCTGTGGTCCTCAATGGGGGCCGTCGCGCCGCCGTGGGCGTTCATATACTCCTCAAAGCTGGTGAACTTCTGCTGCGGCGGGCGGCGGCTGATGAGCATCAGCCCCGGGTCCTCGTCCCGGGCGGCGGCATTGCGGCCGCGGCGGGCAGGCTCGGCCTTGGGAGCACGGGGTGCGCTGCCGGTGCGGCTCTGGCTGCCGGCATTGCCGCGCTCGTTGCGGGCAGGGCGGGCGTTATTGCTCTGGGCCGCAGGGCGGGCATTGCGCTGTTCACCCCGGTCGTTGCGGTCGTTGCGGCGGTTGCCGCTGCGGTTTGCGTTCTGGTTATTCTGGAGCTCCTGTGCGCTGCGGATGGCAGGTGCTGCCGGAGCGGCAGGGGTCTTGCGTGCCGGGCGCAGCGGAGTAGCCTCCGGGGCGCTGACAAAATGGGGGTCAAACTTGGGCTGGGCGTTGCTGCCCCGGGCGGGGGCGGCATTCTCGCGGCGGGCGCGGGGCGCTGCCGCTTCCTTGGGGGCGTTTGCGCCCCGGTTGTTGGCGCGGCGGTCGTTGCGGGCCCCGCGCTTTGCGTTGCTGTCTTGCATCAGTGTTTCCTCTTTTTTCGGTTTTGCAGGCACCGTGTTCTTTGCGGCCTTCGGCTCCTGCTTCGGCGCGGGCGCAGCTGCCTTTGCGGCTTTTGCGGGCGCAGTTTCGGCCTGTTTTTTCGGCGCTTCGGCCGGTTTTTCCGCTTCGGGGCGGGGCTTTTTGCCGCGCACGGGCAGCACCGGGCGCACCGGGGCGGGCACGCCGTCCCACGGATGACCGGATACCACCGGGATCTTGCGGCGGTTCAGCTTTTCAATGCCTGCCAGATACTCCTGCTCCTCCGGGGCGCAGAAGCTGACGGCGGTGCCGTCCGCACCGGCGCGGGCAGTGCGCCCGATGCGGTGCACATAGGTCTCCGGCACCTCGGGCAGGTCGTAGTTGAACACATGGGAAAGCTCGCTGATATCAATGCCGCGTGCGGCGATATCGGTGGCCACCAGCACCCGGGTCTTGCCGGACTTGAAATCCTCCAGCGCGGTCACGCGGGCGGTCTGACTCTTGTTGCCGTGGATGGCGGCGGCGGGGATGCCCTGCTTTGTCAGATCCTTTGCGATCTTATCCGCGCCGTGCTTGGTGCGGCTGAACACCAGTGCGTTGACCACCGGCGGCTGCAAATTTTTGATGAGCCACGGCAGCAAAAGCTTTTTGTTGCCCTTTTCCACATAGTACAGGCTCTGCTGGATGCGGTCCACGGTGCTGGACACCGGGTCCACCTTGACAAAGGCGGGGTCATGCAGGATGCCGGCGGCCAGCTGCTCGATCTCTTTGGGCATGGTGGCGCTGAACATCAGGTTCTGGCGCTTTGCGGGCAGCTTTGCGATGACCTTCTTCACGTCATGCACAAAGCCCATGTCCAGCATCCGGTCGGCCTCGTCCAGCACAAAGACCTCGAGGTTCGACAGGTCGATATGGCCCTGTCCGATGAGGTCGTTCAGACGGCCCGGGCAGGCGATGAGGATGTCCACGCCCTTTCGGATGGCCTCCACCTGCGGGGCCTGGCCCACGCCGCCGAAGATGACGGTGCTGCGCAGTTTGAGGTACTTGCCGTAGGCGTCGAAGCTCTCGCCGATCTGGAGGGCCAGCTCACGGGTGGGGGCCAGAATGACGGCCTGCGGGGCCTTGAGGGCCGGGTCGATGTGCTCAGCCACCGGGATGCCGAAAGCGCAGGTCTTGCCAGTGCCGGTAGGGGCCTTGGCGATGACGTCACGCCCGGCCAGCATGACGGGGATGGTCTTTTCCTGCACCTCGGTCATTTCCGCAAAGCCCATCCGCTCTACGGCCTTATGGATGGCCTCGCTGCACTGTAATTCGCTGTAAAGCATGGATTCCTCTACTCCGTTCTTTTTCTTTTCTCTTCCGCGCAATGCCCTCTGAGGGCCGCTTTTCGTTGTGATATGCCCAGTATACCATGAAAATCGCATTCTGTCAGCAAAAAAGCGCCGCATCCCGGGTCAAGGATGCGGCGCTTTTGGTTCAGGTCCTATCAGACAGTC
>OKYT01000454.1_pt1 | contig 9375 bp, 8 predicted proteins | sample 1601811 | NCBI WGS metagenome assembly OKYT01 (sample SAMN02675044, study PRJEB24791) | human gut metagenome, SKBSTL002 | isolation source: stool | host: Homo sapiens | place: USA | reverse complement strand
ACGCTATCTGCAAGGGTGTTGTGGTGGCTGAAGTGCAGCAGAACTCCAACGTGACCTACCGTGTGTACGATTACGGCCGCGTGGGGGCGGACGGCAAGCCGCGCGCGCTGCATGTAAAGCAGGCGCTGGAGGTAATGCGCCGTACCCCGCCGGAACAGCATGATTTCAGCCCCCATCTGGCAAAGTGCGATTACTTTACCGTGGATGTGGTGGCAGGTGGTCACACCGGCATGGCGGACGAGACGTCCTTTGTTTCGCTCCTGATTACCGAAGGGGAGGGGCGCCTGACCTGCGGCGGCGAAACGGTGCAGGCAAAAAAGGGCGACAGTTTCTTTATCACGGCGGGCAGCGGTGCCTATGCTTTAACGGGCAGCTGCAAAGCCCTGCTGACAACCGTTTGATTATTACCAAAGCAGAGTGAACAAGAACCCCAGCCTGCTGTGCAGCCGCGTATGCAGAACGCCGGCTGCGCCAAAACGGAGGCAGGGGAACCATGAACACAATAAGCTGCGTTTCTCCTTCAAATCCCTGTCCGGATGGTTCCCGGGCAGGGATTTATTGTAGTTGGAAATAAAATACAAAAAATACAATTTGTATATTTATCGAAAAACAAAACAGAATGAGCGATACGCGCGGCGAAACGATTCGTCATAATATGCAAAAAAACACATGCATATTTGTCAAACATGTCAAAAATTGACCTTGCCCCCGGTGGGGGAGTCTGCTATACTTGTGAAGCATGAAAAAATGAGAACCGGGCTGTCTGTGCAGCCCGGAAAAGCAAAAAAAGATAACGATAAGGCGTCTTGTTTTGCGCAGGGCGGTAGTGGGGGCACTGCCGGACAAAAGAGGAAAGCATAAATGAAACTGATATTTGAATTTGCCCGCATTGCGGCGTTCTGTTTTGTGGGGGAGGTTTGCCACCTGGTGCTGCCGCTGCCCATCCCGGCCAGCGTGTACGGGCTGATGCTGCTGCTGGCGGCGCTGCGCTTTGGGGTGGTCAAACTGGAGCAGGTGCGCACGGCGGCACTGTTTCTGACTGGCATTTTCCCGCTGCTGTTTGTTCCGGCGGCTGCGGGCGTGATGGATCTGTGGGCGGATTTACAGGCCATGCTGGTGCCGGTGCTGCTGGCCTTGATCCCCATTACCATTTTGGTCATGACGGTGTCCGGCTGCGTGACCCAGCGCCTGGCAGAGCGGAAGGAGAAAAAGCAATGATCACACAAGTTCTGGAATCTTCCGCCGTATGGGGCGTGCTGCTCACGCTGGCTGCGTTCGGCCTGGGGGTGCTCATCAACAAGCGCACCGGCAAGGCAATTTTCAACCCGCTGCTGTTGGGCACGGCGTTTGTCATCGTGGTGCTCAGCGTGTTGAACATCCCCTATGATACATACGCCGCCAGCGCTTCGCCCGTCAGCTATCTGCTGCTGCCCGCAACGGTCAGCCTGGCAGTGCCGCTGTATGAAAAATGGGATCTGCTGTGCAAAAATCTGGTAGCCATTGTGGCCGGTGTGCTGGCCGGAGTTATGGCCAGTCTGTTCAGCGTGCTGGCACTGGCCCTGCTGCTGGACCTGAACCATGAGCAGTACATCACCCTGCTGCCCAAGTCCGTTACCACTGCCATCAGCATGGATGTTTCCCGCGAGCTGGGCGGCATTGCCACCCTGACGGGCGCCATTGTGATTTTGACCGGCATTGTGGGCGCGCTGGCGGCGGAAACCGTCTGCAAGGTGTTCCGCATTACCAACCCCATTGCCAAAGGCATCGGCATTGGTACGGCGTCCCATGCCGTGGGCACCAGCAAGGCGCTGCAGATGGGTGATGTGGAAGGTGCCATGAGCGGCCTTTCCATTGCCGTAGCCGGTGTGCTGACCGCCGTGCTCTGCCCGGTGTTCGTGGGCTTTGTCCACTAAAGCCGAGTGCAAATCTAAAGATACAGAAACACCCCCGGCAGCCATTGCGGCTGCCGGGGGTGTTTCTCTGTGGGTGAAAAACAAAAAAGAGGTGAAAAGAAGAATGGTTGGCTGATATCAGTTTTACGCAGCTTTTGCCGGGGCAAAGACCACGACCTTCTTCTGCCGCGCCTGCATGGAGCGGACGATGCAGCTCAGGGATGATGTTGCGGTGGGCCTGCGGCAGAATGATGTACAGCAGTACCTCTGCAGTCAGCTAGCAGCGGCGGGGGACATATCACTTTTTGAAAAAGGAGAACAGCCCCTTCTTTTCATACGGTGCGCTGTGGATGGTGCCCACATGGTATCCGGTGGCTTCAATGGCTGCGCGGAGCGCGTTTTCGTCCAGCGGCTCCTTGGAAAGGATTACGGTCTTGCCCTTGGCGTGGGAGGACGAGACTTTATCCACAGGAAATGCATTGCGCACGGTGTCATTGATATGGGCTTCGCACATGGAACACGCCATGCCGCCTACTTCTACGGTCGTCTGGATCATTTTTATACCTTCTTTCAGGAATATCTTATAAAATAATAGTTAGATTTGGCTAACTTTTCGCTCCGGGAAAAGCCGCCCGAAAGCGGCTCTTCTGCCCAAATAATACGCCATACAGCCGCAGCTGTCAAGCGCTTTGCTTATTTTTTCCGGTAGTCCCGAGGGGTCATGCCGAAATGCGCCTTGAACGCCCGGTTAAAATAGGAAAGGTTTTCAAACCCGCACCGGGAGGCAATGGTCAGCACGGTCTCATCGGTGGTTCGCAGCGCCTCGGCGGTGGTGTTCAGCCGGTACTCGTTCAGAAAGGCAATAAAGCTCTGCCCGGTCATCTGCCGGAACCAGCGCATAAAATGGCTGGCGCTGAAGGAGCAGACCCCGGCGGCATCGGCTACCCGGAGCGGCTCAGCATAATGCGCCGAAAGCCATTGCAGTACGGTTTTCAGCCGCTGGGTGTCGGCAGTTTCGGTGGAGAGACACTGCCTGCCCTGCGCAATGAGCAGGGCAAGAAAGCGCAGCAGCGCCCCTTTTACCAGCAGCTCGTAGCCGGGGCGCTTGGCGCGGTTGGCATCTTCCAGCTCCCGCAGGCAGGCGGCGGCTTGCAGATAGCACAAATCGTTTGGGGTCAGCCGCACCGGCAGCGAAAGCCGCCCGCTTTGCAGCGGCAGCAGATATTTCTCGGCGCAAAGGTCCTCCGCACCGCCCAGCAGCTCCGGTTCAAAGATGATATTTTCGTATTCCATGCGCTGTCCCTCTGCCTGCCGCAGCGCGTGGAGCGTGCCCGGGGCAAAAAGAAAGATATCCCCCCGGTAGGCCGGGTAGGTCACCACGCCCACCTGTACCAGCCCCATGCCCTGCTTAACAAAGACCAGTTCCATGCTCTCGTGCCAGTGCAATGCCACCTGCTGGAAATCTCCCGGAATGGTGCAGGGGTACAGGTTGAACGGAAAGCGCACGGCTCCGTGCTGTTTTGTCTCCTGCAAAGAAGCCTGATTTTGCATTGTTCCACCCCCTGATGATAGGATTGTACCATAGTTTGCACTTTTTAGGCAAGATTTTGATCGTTCTATGTGGTATATCTTGAAGTACAGATGTCAAACCTGTTTTCCGTAAGGTGTATCTGAAAACAAAGAAATAGACGGAATTTTCGACTTTTCAGATACACCCTAACAAAGGAGGATGCTTTTATGAGCTTTACCGAGACGTTACAGAGTATCACCGGCAAGCTGCTGGCAGACTGCACCGATCAGGAACTGTATCTTGCACTGCTGGAACTTGTGCGGCAGAAGAGCGCCGACCGCGTGCAGCCAGTCACCGGGCGCAAGCTGTACTATATCAGCGCCGAATTCCTTATTGGCAAGCTGCTGTCCAACAACCTCATCAATCTGGGGCTGTACGATGAAGCCCGGTCTGCGCTGGCTGCTGCCGGAAAGCGCCTTTCCGATATTGAAGAGGTAGAGCCGGAGCCCTCTCTGGGCAACGGCGGCTTGGGGCGCCTGGCTGCCTGCTTCCTCGACTCTCTCGCAACGCTGAACCTGCCCGGCGACGGCGTAGGTCTGCGGTACCATTTTGGTCTGTTCCGTCAGTCCTTTGAGGACGGCGTGCAGAACGAAAAGCCCGACCCGTGGCTGACTGCCCACAGCTGGGCGGAAAAGACCGACACCACCTACCCGGTGGAGCTGGCGGGCAAGGAGTACACCGCCCGGCTGTACAAGCTAGCCGTTACCGGCTACGAGGGACGCACCAACACCCTGAACCTGTTCGATCTGGACACTATTGACGAGAGCATCGTCCATGACGGCATTGCCTTCGACAAGACCGCTATCGACAAGAACCTGACCCTCTTCCTCTACCCGGACGATTCCGACGAGGCTGGCCGCCGTCTGCGGGTGTACCAGCAGTACCTGATGGTTTCTGCCGGTGCACAGCTCATTCTGGCCGAGTGCGCCGCCCGGGGCTGCAACTTCCATGATCTGGCGGACTACGCCGCTATCCAGATCAACGACACCCACCCCAGCATGGTCATCCCGGAGCTGATCCGTCTGCTGGGCGAGCGCGGCATTGAATTTGAAGAGGCCGTGGAGATCGTCACCAAGACCTGCGCCTACACCAACCACACCATTCTGGCCGAGGCGCTGGAAAAGTGGCCCCGCTCCTATCTGGATGCCGTGGTGCCGCAGCTGATGCCCATCATCGAAAAGCTGGATGCGCTGGCACGCACCCGCACCGAGGACGAGAGCCTTGCCATCATTGACAAGGACGACCGGGTGCACATGGCACACATGGACATCCACTTCACCCACTCCACCAACGGCGTGGCGGCGCTGCACACCGAGATCCTGAAAAATTCCGAGCTGCACGGCTTCTACGAGCTGTACCCGGAAAAGTTCAACAACAAGACCAACGGCATCACCTTCCGCCGCTGGCTGCTGGAGTGCGACCCGCGCCTGACTGCCACGCTGGAAAAGCACATCGGCTCCGGCTTCCGCAAGGACGCCGCCGAGCTGGAAAAGCTGCTGGCCTTTGTCGATGACGAGACGGTGCTCAGCGAGCTGACCGCCGTGAAAAAGGCCAACAAGGAAGCGCTGGCAGACTGGCTGCTGCACACCCAGAAGGTGACTGTGAACACCGATGCAGTGTTCGATATCCAGTCCAAGCGCCTGCATGAGTATAAGCGCCAGCAGCTCAACCTGTTGTACCTCATCCACCAGTACTACGAGATCAAGGCAGGACACCTGCCCGCTGTGCCGCTGGTGAGCATCTTCGGCGCCAAAGCCGCTCCCGCCTACACCATTGCAAAAGACATCATCCATGCGCTGCTGACCCTCTCCAAGGTCATTGCCGCAGACCCGGAGGTGTCCAAGTGGCTGCAGGTGGTGTTTGTGGAAAACTACAACGTCACCGCCGCCGAAAAGCTGATCCCGGCCTGCGACCTGTCCGAGCAGATCAGCCTTGCCTCCAAGGAGGCCTCCGGCACCGGCAACATGAAGTTTATGCTGAACGGTGCGCTGACGCTGGGCACCATGGATGGTGCCAACGTGGAGATCAGCCAGCAGGTGGGCGAGGAGAACATTTATATCTTCGGCCAGACCTCCGATCAGGTCATCCACCGCTACGCCGTGGGCGATTACGACCCCGCCCAGTGGGTGGAGGGCGATGCCAACATCCGCCGCGCCATCAGCTTCCTCACCGGGCCGGAGATGCTGGCCGCCGGCCATGCCGAAAACCTGACCCGCCTGCATGATGAGCTGATCCATAAGGACTGGTTCCAGACCCTGCCGGACTTCAATGCCTACGTTGTGCGCAAGGGACAGGCCCTCAGTGATTACGCCTGCGACCCCACGGGCTGGCGGCGTAAGTGCCTTGTGAACATTGCCAAGGCTGGCATGTTCTCCTCTGACCGCACCATTGCCGAGTACGACCGCGATATCTGGCATCTGGGCAAATAATCTTTTTTGAACCTGCGTTTCTCCTTTATTTTCTCATAGGCTGCTGCACAAAGCTGTGCGGCAGCTTTTTTGTTTCCGTGCCAACAAGAAACGCCGCTGCACAGCCGTGCAGCGGCGTTTGATTCAGTTGATGAAAACCGGAACGGAAGCGGGATCAGTCCTCGCTCGCCTCTTCTTCCTCGTCATCCTCATCCGTATCACGCGGCTTATAGAAGATGCCGCTCAGGAAGATGCTGACGAAATACAGCAGCACCATGGGGAAAGCCACCATGCACTGGGACACGATGTCCGGCGGGGTGACCACAGCGGCGATGAAGAAGATGACCACGATGGCTACGCCGCGCACCTGCTTGAGGATCTGCGGGTTGATGATGCCCATCTTGGAAAGGATGATGGTGATCAGCGGCATCTCGAACACGCAGCCAAAGATGATGAACATGGTCAGGCAGAGGTTGACGTAGCTTTCGATACTGGTGGTGGTCTGGATGTACTCAGCACCCTCGATGCCGGTGCTGAGGAACCGCAGCATGAACGGCATCATGAGCTTATAGGCAAACAGCACGCCCACGCAGAACAGCGCCAGACCGAACAGCAGCACCAGCCGGAAGAAGAAGCTCTCGCTCCGTTTCAGGCCGGGTTTTGCAAAGGCGTAGACCTGATACAGCGCCACCGGAATGGTCACGATCACCGCAGCGATCAGGGACACCCGGAAATACTGCATCAGCTTTTCCTGCGGGGCAATGGAAACAAACTCGTAATAGTCGCGGCCCATGGCAGTAAGCAGATCGATCAGACGGTCTGCATACGCCAGCGAGACCACCACGCCCACCACAAACACCACCGCGCAGATGATGAGCCGGTTCCGCAGTTCTTTCAGATGGCCGGTCAGCGTCATGCTGCCGTCCTCTGCCATGACTTCGGCTTTCTTTTTGCGCTTTTTGTTTGTAGCCACAATTACTCCTCGTCTTCGTCCTTCTTATCAGCCTTCTTTACAGTCTCCTCGGACTGCTCGGCGTCCTCGTCCTCCATGCCCTTCTTGAAGCCATTGATGGTCTTACCGAACATCTTGCCCAGCTTCGGCAGGTTCTTGGGTCCAAAGATCAGCAGAACGACAACCAGAATGATCAGCAGCTCATTAGTACCAATACGCATAATAAATATCTCCTTTTTCTTGCCGCGCCGCGTGGCGGGCGTATTACAGAATGTATCTGGCAACCGCGGGCGCGGGTGCATCCATAAATAAGTAGGGGCGCTTACACCTTTGCTTCCTCAGCGGGTGCAGCTTCGGCAGCCTCTTCGGCTGCGGCAGGGGCTTCCTGCACAGGCTCAGCCACCGGCTCAGCGGCGGGCTGTGCGGCCTCGGCAGCGGGCTGCTCCGGCTTTTCAGCGGGAGCCTCCACAGTTTCAGCAGTGTCAGCCGGGGCTTCGGCGGGCTGCTCGGGCAGTTCCTCCACAGCATCCTCGGTCAGGTCGGTGACCTCCTCGGTCTCAGCCAGCTTCTTGGCAGCTTCCTCCTTGCTGGTCTTGCCAATGCCGGTAAAGCTCTTGGTCACGTCCCGCATACTGCTGTCGATATCCTTCTTGATATCGGTCAGGGGGGCAACAGCTTCTTTCAGGGGTGCCTGAATCTCGTTCAGCGGCTCCACCACGTTCTTCTGGATCTCCTCAGAAGCAGCGCCGGTGTATTTCTTCAGCTCGCGGAGCATCTTGCCGATCTTCTTTGCGTAGACAGGCAGCTGGTCCGGGCCGATGAACACAAACGCCACGATGACGATGACGATAAGCTCCCAAAAACCAATTTTCATAAGTAACGTTTCCTTTCCTGTACCAAGGGCATTTCCAAGACCGCCGCACACCACAGCGGTCTGCGCTTTTTTGCCCTTTTTGGCGGGGGTTCGGCGCACTGCGCGCCTTTGTTGCCCTATGTATACCGAAAAGTGGTGTACTGAATGTTAATATATTATTAACATTTTATGAACGAGTGCCTATTCAACCTGTTTTGTTTAACAAAGTGCATTTTCGCCATTCGTTATTACAGTTTGGATAGGATACAACAGCGTCCTCAGGTCTGCACGCCCTCGAACTGGCTATTGTAGAGTTTGGCGTAGAAGCCGCCCTGCGCCAGCAGCTGGTCGTGGTTGCCCTGCTCCACGATGTGGCCGTCCTTCATGACAAGGATGACATCTGCCTCCCGGATAGTGGAAAGGCGGTGTGCCACGATAAAGCTGGTGCGCCCCTGCATCATGCGGGCAAAGGCCTTCTGGATGCGCACCTCGGTGCGGGTATCAATGGAGGATGTGGCTTCGTCCAAGATCAACATGGGCGGCAGGCAGAGCATCACGCGGGCGATGCAGAGCAGCTGCTTTTGTCCCTGACTGATATTGCCGCCGTCCTCTGCAATGACAGTGTCGTAGCCATCGGGCAGGCGGCGGATAAAGCTGTGGGCGTGGGCAGCCTTGGCGGCGGCAATCACCTCGTCCATGGTGGCGTCCGGCTTGCCGTAGGCAATGTTCTCCCGCACCGTGCCGGCACGCAGCCAGGTGTCCTGCAGCACCATGCCGTAGCTGCCGCGCAGGGAGGCGCGGGTCACATCCCGGATATCGGTGCCGGACACCTTGATGCTGCCGCTGTTCACATCATAGAAACGCATCAGCAGATTGATGAGGGTGGTCTTGCCGCAGCCGGTGGGGCCTACGATGGCAATGCGCTGGCCGGGCTGCACGTCCAGCGAGAGCCCCTCGATGAGCGGGCGGTCGGGCAGGTAGCGGAAAGAAACATCCTGCAGCTGCACATGGCCGTCCGGCTGCAACGCGGCGGCGTTTTCAGCCTCCGGCACCTGATCCTCGGCGTCCAGCAGTTCAAACACCCGGGCGGCGCAGGCCAGTGCGTTTTGCAGCTCGGTGACCACGCCCGAGATCTCGTTGAAGGGCTTCGTGTACTGGTTGGCGTAGCTTAAAAAGACGCTCAGCTGACCGATGGTGATGCCGCCGCGCACGGCGTACAGCGCACCCACAAGACCCACGCCTGCGTACACGATGTTGTTCACAAAGCGGGTGGCGGGGTTGGTCAGGCTGGAGAAGAAGATGGCCTTCAGGCTCACGTCCTGTAATTGTCCGTTCACTTCGTCAAAGGCGGCAAGGCTTTCGGCTTCGTGGCCAAAGGCCTGCACCACCTTTTGGCCTTCGATCATCTCGTTGACCAGCGCGGTCTGCTTGCCGCGGACGGTGCTCTGGCTCTGGAAGTAGCCGTAGCTGCGCTTTGCCAGAAAGCCCGCCACCACAAGGCTCAGCGGGGTAATGCACACTACCACCAGCGTGATGGGCACATTCTCCCGCAGCATGAACAGCAGGGTGCCCAAAATGGTCAGGATGCCGGAGAACAGCTGGGTAAAGCCCATCAGCAGGCCGTCCGCAAAGGTGTCCACATCCGCCACCATGCGGCTGACGATATCGCCGGAGGGATGGCTGTCCAGATAGGACAGCGG
>OKYT01000424.1_pt1 | contig 9934 bp, 8 predicted proteins | sample 1601811 | NCBI WGS metagenome assembly OKYT01 (sample SAMN02675044, study PRJEB24791) | human gut metagenome, SKBSTL002 | isolation source: stool | host: Homo sapiens | place: USA | reverse complement strand
CTGCGGCACCGGCGCGCTGCAAGGTGCGGCTTTCCGGGATAGCGGCAATCAGCTGCAAACCAACGGTGTCAATGCACTCGTCCAGGTCAAACACCGCAGCATCCTTGCCAAAACTGGAACGGGACACACGGTTCATCACCAGCCGCACGGCGCTGGCGGGGCGGCCGCTCTGTAACAGGGCATCCGCCACAATGCGCCCATCCCGCAGGGCGACCGGGTCCGGCGTTAAAACAACCAGTGCGCGGTCCGCCAAGCGGTTGGCGGCGGTAAACGGTGCGCCCATGCCCGCTGCAGTATCCAGCAGGATATAATCAAAATATTCCCGCATGGCCAAAATCAGCCCGGCCAGCGGTGCTGCGCGGACCTCACCGCCCTCATAGGGAGCGCTGATGACCGACAGCCCAGGGTACAAGGGGCTGGGCACAATAGCTTTGCTGCCATCACACCGACCGCACAGAACATCCTCGATATCGTAAACCGTCTTGCCGTATACCCCGGCAATCATGTCCACACTGCGCAACCCGGAGTCCAACTCGATCAGCAGGACGCGGCGGCTCCAAGCACCCAACTGGGCACCCAGCAGGACCGATACGGTGCTTTTGCCCGTGCCGCCCTTGCCGGAGCAGATCATAATGGTTTGCGCGTTCATATGGTGGAAGTCCTCGCTCTCTTGTAGGTGTTGCCCTACAAAAGAGAAAACACCCCTTTTATTATTCTATCACAAAGAATACAGCGAAACAACTGCTTTAACTATGGAAAATTGCTGAAATTTGTGCATCGGTTGCCGACAGTTCCTACAAACCCATAAGTTTAATGGAAGCCCCCGCAGCCGCACAAACACACAGATATATATATTATTATAAAGGAAAAGCAGGGGACAGTGCAAGTAGTTTTGAAAAGTCATACTTTTGGCTTTTACAGAAAGAGTTGTCCGCCGATGAACGGCTGTTATAGAATGCAAACGTTTGAGCAGTTACAGCGGATGCGGTTGGTTCCACGCACAGCGCAGGCGGGCAAGGGCGTGCTTTTCCAGCCGGGATACATAGCTGCGGCTGATGCCGAACTGTGCGGCGATCTGCTGCTGCGTCTGCGGGACGGCGCCATTCAGGCCGTACCGCATGGTCAAAATCTGCTGCTCGCGCTCCGGCAGGGCGGTAACCAGCTGGCGCAGCTGAGCGGCGGCATCCCGCAGTTCGCAGTCTTCTTCCATTGTGGCCAGGTCGGGCAGAACATCCGCCAGGGTCAGCATGCCGCTGTCCGCGCCGGTTTCCAGCGGCTCCTGCAAAGAAACGGTGCCTGCTTCGCGCCGGGTGTGGCGCAGCTGCATCCGCAGCTCGTTTTCAATGCAGCGGCTGGCGTAACTGGCAAAGCGGGTGGTGCGGGTGCAGTCATAGGTATCTACTGCTTTAATCAGGCCGATGGTGCCAATGCTGATAAAATCATCCTGCCCGCCGGAAACGGTATAATACTTTTTTACAATATGTGCCACCAGCCGCAGGTTGTGGCGAATAATCTTTTCCCGCGCACTCCTGTCCCCCGCCCGCAGAGCCGCAAAGGTTTCGATCTCCTCCCGTGCGCTGAGCGGCTTTGGGAAACTTCCCGCTTCCAGATGCAGCGCCAGCACCAGAAATTTTGTAGCGAAAAATTGCAGCAGCGTTAATAGCATACACAGCACCCCCTGGTGCTACTGTATGCTGTTGGAAGATCACAAAGTATTCCTCCGAATCCGGAGCGCAGGGATGGCATTCTGCAATTTTCCTGCGGGTTCGTTCGTATTAAGGATAAGGGACCGAATTTTGTTGGTAAAACGGAGGAACCATTATGGCGATCTTTGAAAAGACCATTCAAAACAAGAAATTTGATCAGCTGCTCTGGAAGTTGGAAAACGAAATTCCGGCCAGCAGCTGGTCGGCAGAGCTGGAAGCCGGCAGCGATTTCAAGGAGGGCAGCGCCCGGTGCAGCGTGCGGGTGTTTGAGCGGTACAGTATGGTGGGTGGCAACCGCCTTAGCCTGACGCTGACCCTGTTCCAGAACGGGGACGAGCCTATCCGACTGTCGGCCATTGCGGCGGGCGGCAGTCAGGCGGTGTTCTTTAAAATGAACACCCTCGGCGAAGATGCCTTTCTGGAGGACGTAAAGCAGCTGTTGGAAGAAATTTTGGAGGGCTAAAATGTTTTATAGTGGGTTTGACGCGCTTTTCAGCATCCTGTTCCCGCTGGTGTTTCTGGTGGTGCTGGGCATGATCTTATTTACCGTGGTGGGCAACCTGCGCACATGGAGCAAGAATAATGCGTCCCCGCGCCTTACCGTCCCGGCCACTGTGGTGGCCAAGCGGACGAACGTTTCCCGCCATCATACGGACAATACGATGTCGCATACGTTCACTATCTATTATGCCACCTTTCAGGTAGAAAGCGGTGACCGCATGGAACTGGAAGTAGATGGTTCGGATTACGGAATGCTTGTCGAGGGCGATACCGGAAAGCTGAGCTTTCAGGGCACGCGCTATCTGGGGTTTGAACGGAAAGACGGGTGACCGGTATGCAGCAAAAGCATTCAAGCGTGCCGGAGATCGTGGGCAGAAGCCTGTTTTATACGCTGACGAACTATTTGCTTATCAGCATGGAGCTGTCCTTCCGTGCGCAGTGGTTCTCGGTCTTGTTCTCGGCGGCGCTTGTATGGTGCAATATGGAGTATTGGAACGCCATTTACAGGCTGACCGGTAAAAAGCTTGCCGCATGGGTCTTGTGGGGCGTCTGCATTGCTGTAAGCACAGGCGTTGCGTATTTTGCGGGGTGTATCCAAGGGATGCTTGTTCCGCTTGCAATATAATAAACGCGTTGATAAGCGGTATTTTTGAAGAAATCGCAGAAGTTGTGACAAAAGTATTATTCTTTTATGAATTTTAGCACTCTACGCTTGACATTGCTAATTTTCGGTGTTATAACAAGGGCGTGCTCAGGAGGAAGGGCAAAAGGAGAGCCGCAAGGCTCCCCGGAAAGCCTTTCCGAATGGACGCTTCAAAGTTTTTGCCCCGACCCGAACGCCGGGATTGGAGGTATGTTTTATGTTTATGCCGACTGTTTTTCATGAGAACCTGTTCGATGATCTCTTTGATCCGTTCTGGAACGAGGGTGCACTGGAGCGTGCGATGAACCGCGAAGCCCGCGACACCTTTGGTAAGCGCGGTGCAAACATGATGAAGACCGATGTCAAGCAGACGGACAACGGCTACGAAGTGGACGTTGACCTGCCGGGCTGCAAGAAGGAAGACGTTCAGATGGATCTGAGCGACGGCTATCTGACCATTCAGGCAGTGCGCAGCCACAGCAATGACGAAAAGGACAACAAGGGCCGCTACGTGCGGCGCGAGACCTTCTCCGGCAGTTGCGCACGCAGTTTCTACGTGGGCGATGTGAAGAAGGAGGACATCCATGCAAAGTTTGAGGATGGTGTCCTGCACATCCAGCTGCCCGCTCCTCAGCAGACAAAGGCTCTGCCTGAGAACCCGAATCTGATCGAAATCGAGTAAATGCCGACCGTGTGCGCCAAGGCATAACGTATATAGGATGCCCCCGGAGAGCTGCAATAAGCCCTCCGGGGGCATTTTTTGTGTTCAGGCTTTCGACGACGGAGAGGGGAGAAAGTACCTGTTTTTGCCAGAAAACTTTATTTTTCCACCGTTTCGTGGTATCCTTATAAGGCGCACGCAATACAGGCCTGCGGCTGCACTGGCAGCGGCTGCGGACTGCGTGCGGCAAAAAAAGAACGTATAGAAGAGAAAAGGGGGATAAAAGTCATGGGCGAATTTGCCTTTCAGACTTTACGGGAAAGTATCACCTCTGCCATCAGGAGCAAGATCCTTACCGGGGAATTACAGCCGGGCGTAAAGCTGGCCGAGCAGAAACTGGCCGAGGAGTTTGGCTCCAGCCGGGCACCCATCCGGGAGGCGCTGCGGCAGCTGGAACAGGAGGGCATGGTTGAATATTCGCGCAATGTGGGCTGCTCGGTGCGCCGGGTAAAGCCGGAGGACGCCTACGAGATCTATCTGCTGCGGGCAAATCTGGAAATGACGGCGCTGCGCTATTTTGACTGCAAATTCCCGGAGGAGGATCTGCGCACCCTGCGCGGCATCTTAGAGGAGATGCGCAATGTCCGGCCGGGGGATCTTTCGCAAATCGTGGAGAACGACAACCGCTTTCATGCGGTCATCGTGCAGCGGGCAGGGCTGCCCAGACTGCTGAAATTCTGGGACGACCTGAACTACGGCAACCTGCTTGTTGGGGCGAACAGCGGCTCCAACCACGAGACGCTGGCACAGCGGCAGAACGGCATCCACACCAAGCTGTACGAGGCGCTGGCAAGCGGCGACACCGAGGTTGCCTGCCGCGCCGTCTACGCCCACTACATGGAGCCCATGGAGCGGATGCGCAGCGCAAACAGCGCTGGACAGGCAGCGGACGAAGCAGCAAAATAAGGGGAATTTGGCTGACCGTCTAAATTTTGACCAATCATTTTATGGAAATTGCAGATTGTCTACAATCTGCAATTATGCTATACTATCAAAGTGATCGGTCGAGTACTGCTGTATTTTTGGTAAAAATTGCGAAACGTATGCGGAACATCGGCCTTCTTACAGGAACTTCCGCCCTGTGTGGAAAAGAAAGAGAGGAATTGTCCGCATGTCTAACAAAGAAAAAGCCACAAAGATCTCGTGGCTTACCCTTGCCTTCATGGCCTTTTCTACGGTCTGGGGCTTCGGCAACATTACCAACGGCTTTGTGTACTTTAACGGTCCGCAGGTCATCTTCAGCTGGATCTTTATGTTTGTCCTGTACTTCATCCCCTATGCGCTGATGGTGGGTGAGCTGGGCTCTGCCTTTAAAAACGAGGGCGGCGGCGTCAGCTCCTGGCTGCACCAGACCACCAACGCCAAGCTGGCCTACTACGCCGGTTGGACCTACTGGGCCTGCCACATCACCTACATTGCCAGCAAGGGCAGCGGCTTTTTGAAGGCACTGAGCTGGGCCATTTTCCGCAACGCGGAGACCTACGATTCCTTCCCCACCCGCTACATCCAGCTGGCTACCTTCTGCATCCTGCTGCTGGGCTGCTACATTGCAAGCTTGGGTCTGAACCCTCTGAAAAAGCTGCTGACTGCCGCAGGCACCTGCACCTTCGTCATGTCCCTGCTGTACATCGTGATGATGTTCGCTGCCCCGGCCATCAACCCCACGGCAGAGTACGTCCACGCCAACCTGAGTTTCAGCAGCCTCATTCCCAACTTCAACGTCACCTACTTTACTTCTCTGTCCATTCTGGTGTTCGCTGTGGGTGGCTGCGAGAAGATCTCTCCCTACGTCAATAAGGTCGAGAACCCCAGCAAGGGCTTCCCCCGCGGCATGATCGCGCTGGCCGTCATGGTGGTCACCTGCGCCATTCTGGGCACGCTGGCCATGAGCCGTATGTTCGACCCCGCCGTCATCAACGCCAGCGCAGAGAGCTTCAACGCCTATGTCGCCAAAAATTCCTACTGGGCTTTCCAGAAGCTGGGTCAGTACTACCATGTGGGCGATCTGTTCATGATCATCTACGCCCTGTGCAACGTCATCAGCCAGCTCGCTGTGCTGATTTTGAGCATCGACGCACCGCTGCGTATGCTGCTGGATAACGAGCACACCAAGCAGTTCATCCCGCAGGCTCTGCACAAGGTCAACGCCCACGGTGTGCACAGCAACGGCATCAAGATGGTGGCTGTGCTGTCCGGCTCCATCATTCTGGCACAGTCCTTCGTGCCCGGTGCGGCTGCTGTTCTGCGCCAGCTGACCAAGCTGAACTCTGTGTGCATGCCCATGCGCTATCTGTGGGTGTTTGCCGCCTACATCGCCCTGCGCAACGCCTACGATACCATCCCCGCCGAGTACCGCTTTGTCAAGAATCAGGCCGTGGCCAAGTTCTTCGGCGGCTGGTGCTTTGCCGTTACTGCCGTGTGCTGCGTGCTGGGTATGTACGACAAGGACCCCTTTACCTTTGCACTGAACGTCATCACCCCCGTGGTGCTGACCGTGCTGGGATTCATTCTGCCCGCCCTAGCAAAGCGCGAGCAGACCGCTGCCAAAAAGTAACCTGAATATGCTTAAAAAGGGCCGGTCAGCACTGACCGGCTCTTTTCTCAGGAAATTAGGAGGTTTATTTTTATGATCGCATCCGAAGTCCGTGAAATGCTGTCCTTCATCGACGGCAACCCCACCGCATACCACACCACCGCCGCTGTGCGGGATATCCTGCTGAAAGCAGGTTTTGCAGAGCTGCTGGAAAGCCGCAAGTGGGCGCTGGAACCCGGCAAGGACTATTTTGTCTGCCGCAACGGTTCCAGCATCATTGCCTTCCGCATGGGCGACCAGCTGGAAAATTACAGCTTCAACGTTGCCGCCGCCCATACCGATTCTCCCTGCTTCCGCATCAAGGAGAACGCCGAGATCCACATGGGGCAGAACTACACCAAGCTGAACACCGAGGGCTACGGCGGCATGATCTGCGCCACATGGATGGATCGTCCGCTGTCTGTGGCGGGTCGTGTGCTGGTGCAGGAGAACGGCGCTATCGTATCCCGTCTGGTGGCACTGGACCGCGACCTGCTGATGATCCCCAGCGTGGCCATCCACATGAACCGCGAGGTCAACGATAAGGCTTCCTTCAACAAGCAGGTGGATATGCTGCCCGTGCTGGGCGGTGCCTGCGAGGAGGGCGCGCTGAAAAAGCTGATCGCAGAGGAGCTGAAGGTGTCCGAGGAGCAGATCCTTGGCAGCGACCTGTTCCTCTATGTGCGGGAAAAGGCCACCGTCTGGGGCTGCAACGAGGAGTTCATCTCCTGCGGCCGTCTGGACGACCAGCAGTGCGTTTACGGCATCCTGAAAGGTCTGCTGACCGCCAAGAACGCCCGCTCCATCGGCGTGGCAGCCTTCTTTGATAACGAGGAAGTCGGCTCCGGCACCAAGCAGGGCGCAGCTTCCACCTTCCTGTACGATGTGCTGCACCGCATTGCCCAGAGCCTTGGCGGCAACGACGAGGACTTCCACCGCGCGGTGGCTTCCAGCTTTATGGTCAGTGCCGACAACGCCCACGCCGTGCACCCCAACCACCCGGAGCACACCGATGTGAACAACTGCACCTACATGAACAAGGGCGTGGTCATCAAGACCCACGCAGGTCAGAAGTACACCAGCGACGGCATGAGCGTTGCCGCCGCCCGGGAGCTGGCTGCCCGCGCCGGTGTGCCGCTGCAATACTTTGCAAACCGCTCCGATAAGGTGGGCGGCAGCACGCTGGGCAATCTGGCTATGGCACAGGTGTCCATGAACTGCGTGGACATCGGCCTGCCCCAGCTGGCGATGCACTCCTGCTACGAGACCGCCGGCGCAGAGGATACCCTCTCGCTCATCAAACTGATGCAGGAGCTGTACAGCAGCCACTTTGAAGAGACTGCTTTCGGCACCCTTTCCATCAGCAAGTAAACGGATAAAAGCATAAAAAGGACTGCTGTGCGTTGCTATGCACGGCAGTCCTTTTTGCATAAAAGCTGATTTTCCGTGGCCGGTTAAGCCCGGATATAGAAATCCGACGGTAGTTATGGTAAAATAAGGCATCCGGGAGCGCCGGGCGCTCCGCTGCAACATGAAAAATGGAGGTTTTCTATGAAAAAGACCTATCGCTCGCTCTTTTGTCTGCTTGCGGTGCTGCTGCTCAGCGTCAGCGTGCTGCCCTCTGCTTCGGCGCTGTTTTCCAAGAAGCTCTACTATTATGGTGTAGTAGAGGGCGTCAGCCGCACCGTGGAGGGCAAGGTGGAGTCTATTCTGGTGACTGCGGAAGAGCAGGAGACCTATCAGATGATCGTTACCGACAGCACCGTCTGGCAGGACCATGACGAAAAGACCACCTCCGACCCCGCTACCCTTGCGGTAGGCGAGCAGATCTGCGTGGTGCACGACCCGGCTGTGATGATGTCACTGCCGCCGCAGTCGGTAGCGTATACCGTTATCCGCAACTTCCCCGCAGGCACGGATCTGGAGCAGGAAGCCCGGGATGCCGCCTGCCCGGTGAAGAAGTTCTTCGCCGACACCCGCAAGGCCATTTCGGACTGGTTCTACCAGACCATGCCCATCTGAGGGGAAAGCTCCTTCTATAACGCAAAAAACTGCTGCCCCGTACCGGATGCCAAAGCGTCCGGGCAAAGGGGCAGCAGTTTTTTTATGCAAGGTTATGCGGCGCTTTGCGACAAAAGCGCTGTATACCGCTATTTATTTTCGGGGGGGGGTAACGCGGAAGCGCTTTACCACCTGTTCCAGTGCGCTGATGTCCACAGGCTTGGACAGGTGTTCGTCCATGCCGGCTTCCTTACTCTTTTGCATATCCTCAAGGAAGGCGTTGGCGGTCATGGCAAGGATGGGGATGGTGCGTCCCAGCGGGTTTTCGCCGCTGCGGATGCGGCGGGTGGCTTCCAAGCCGTCCATCACCGGCATCTGCACGTCCATCAAAATCATATCATAGTCGCCGGGCTTCACGCTGGCAAAGGCATCCACGATCTCCTGACCGTTGGGGCAGATGGTGCAGCTTGCGCCTTTTGTTTCCAGCAGCATTTGCAGAATCTCGGCGTTGATGGCGTTATCCTCGGCACAGAGGAACTTCATGCCGGACAGGGGAGAAGTGGTCTCTTCTTCCTCCGGGAGCGCCTGCGCCTTTTGCACCGTGTCCGCTTCGGTGTCAATGGGGAATTCCAGCACCACCTCAAAGCGGGTGCCCTTGCCGGTGGCGCTTTCCACATTGATAGAGCCGCCCATCAGGTCCACGATGTTCTTGGTGATGGCCATACCAAGGCCGGTGCCCTGCACCTTGTTGGTGCCGGAGTGCTCCTCCCGGGTAAAGGGGTCGAAAAGGGTCTTTTGGTAGTCCGCGCTCATGCCGATGCCGTCATCCTGCACCACAAAGCGGTACCGGGCGTAGTGCTCGTTCCGGGGCAGCTCTTCCACCTCCAAACGGATGTGCCCACCGGTGGGCGTATACTTGACCGCATTGGAGAGGATGTTCATCAGCACCTGATTCAAACGGTTGGGGTCGGCCAGCACGTTTTCGTGCTGCAGATTGGTGCTTACCGTAAAGGTCTGACTGCGCTGGCCTGCCTGCTGCCGGATGATGCTGTCCAGCTGGCTGATCTGCTGGGGCAGGTTCATTTTTTCCACATGCAGGGTGGTCTTGCCGCTCTCGATGCGGCTCATATCCAGAATATTGTTGATGATGCCCAGCAGCAGCTGACCGGAGCTTTCCAGCTTGCCCAGATGTTCGGCCAGCTTTTCCGGCTGGTGCAGCTCGTTTTTCATCAGGGTGGTAATGCCGATGATGGCGTTCATGGGGGTGCGGATGTCGTGGGACATATTGGAAAGGAAGGTGCTCTTGGCGCGGTTGGCAGTTTCGGCCGCTGCAACGGCATCCGAAAGTGCCTGATTCACCTGCCTGTCGGCGGTGCGGTCAGACAGAACCAGAATGTGCTTGGTTTGGCCCTCGACCTCGCTGCCCATGGCAACCACATGGAACCAGCGATGCTCCCCGGTTTTCTGATGGACAAACTCCGTGTCCCATTCGCGCTGGTCGCCGCAGGCAAGCCCTTCCAGATAATTTTTGGTGCGGCCGGGGAAATCCGCCGGGTACAGCAGGGCCAGCGTGCCGATATTCTTGCGCACGCTCTTCAGCGTCAGGCCCAGCAGCCGTTCTATGTTCGGGCTGACATAATCCGCCCGGTTCTTTTGGGCATCCAGCAGCAGGAAAACATCGTCCACGTTCTGGGACAGCTTCTCGAACAGCACATCCCGGTACAAAATCGCGGTGTTCTGGCGGCGCAGCTTGGTGCGGCCCCGGTGCATGACCATCAGAAGGACCATTG
>OKYT01000402.1_pt1 | contig 10654 bp, 9 predicted proteins | sample 1601811 | NCBI WGS metagenome assembly OKYT01 (sample SAMN02675044, study PRJEB24791) | human gut metagenome, SKBSTL002 | isolation source: stool | host: Homo sapiens | place: USA | reverse complement strand
GTAGGAGTTAGGAAGTAGGAGTTAGGAGTTATTGGTGTGCGCTGGCGCGCACAATTTTGAATGTTAGGTTTTATTGTTTTACCCCAAAAATTCAAAACGCGGCGCAAGCCGCACCTTTAACTCCTCACTCCTAACTCCTCACTCCTAACTCCTCGCTCTTCACTCCTGCCTATCAAAAATATGCAATTACGCAATCTAACCATTCCATATGCACAGCCTGCGGTGTTTGCGCCGATGGCGGGGTTTACGGATGCGGCGTGCCGGCACCTGATGGCGGACCATGGCGCGGCGTGGACGGTAAGCGAGATGGTCAGCGCCAAGGCCATCACCTTTGGCGATGACAAAAGCGTGCGCCTGCTGCGGGACAAGGCCTCCCACGGCATTTATGCCGTGCAGCTGTTTGGGGCCGAGCCCGAAACGATGGCGCAGGCGATCCGGATCATTCAGGAAAAAGGCGTGCAGTTTGATATTCTGGACATCAACATGGGTTGCCCGGCCCCCAAGATCACATCCAGCGGTGCAGGCAGCAAACTGATGCAGGACCCGGAGCTGTGCGGCCGCATGGTGGCCGCTGCCCGCGGAGCCCTGGGGCCGGATAAGCCTCTGACCGTTAAAATGCGCATTGGCTGGGATGCCGAGCAGCTGACCGGCGTTGCCGTGGCCCGGCAGTGTGAAGCAAACGGTGCAGACCTGATCGCCGTGCATGGCCGCACGCGGGAGCAGATGTACATCCCGCCCATCGACACGGCGGCCATCGCGGCCATCAAGCAGGCCGTGTCCGTCCCGGTGCTGGCCAACGGCGACGTGACCACCGCCGACGAAGCCCTTACCTTATTAGAAGCAACCGGCTGCGACGGCGTTATGATCGGGCGCGGCGCACTGGGCGACCCGTGGCTGTTTGCGCAGGTGCGCGCGGCGCTGTTGGGCGAGGAACGCCCGCCCGAGCCGACGCTGAACCAGCGGATGACCGCTTTGCGCGACCAAATCTACGAAATGTGCGAGGAAAAGGGCGAGTGGGCCGCCATGCCCCAGGCACGCAGCCAGGCCATGCACTATATGAAGGGCCTGCACGGCGCTGCCGCCCTGCGCCGCTACTGCTGCACCCTGACCCATTTAGAGGACTTGGACGAGCTGATCGCCGCCGTGTTTGAAGAGCAGCGCAAAGCCGGGCTGGACCCTGACGATGTGCGGGAAGTACCGTTCCCGTAATTTGACCCGAAGCAGAGCAATGCCGGGTAGCCTGTGGGCTGTCCGGCATTGTATTTTTTTACGGCTTCGTCAGCTCGTCCAGATTCTGGGTGTAGCAGGGCAGGCAGTGCTCCAAAAACCAGTCGGCCTCCGGGCATTGCATGGCCTGCAGCGCGGCGCGCTGCTGCGTGAGCGCGGCGTCAAATTCGTGGTTGCCGCTGCGCTGCTCCTCGGTGCATTTGATCAGCGCGCTCAGCCGGTCGGCAGCCTTGAGCAGCCGGTGCTCCTCTGCCGTCAGGACGCTGCCGTCCATGCAGGGGGTCAGCTCTGCAGCCAGCTCTGCGGGCAGCAGAGCCGCCATGGAGCGCACGCTCTCGGTCTCCAGCGCCTTGTAGGCGTCCCGCAGCGCCGGGGAATGGTACTTGACCGGCGTGGGCATATCCCCGGTGATAATCTCCGGCGCGTCGTGGTACAGCGCCGCCACTGCCACCACCTCGGGGCGGCAGGGCGTGCCGGTGTAGTGCTTGGCGATGAGGCACAGCAGGTGCGCCAGCAGCGCGGTGTCACAGGTGTGCTCGCTGAGGGATTCCGGCCGAGTGGAGTGCATCAGGCTCCACCGGGTAATGTACTTCATGCGCGCCAGCAGAGCGCTGAAGGGATACAGCATGGCAATACGCCTCCTTTTCTTCACCATACCCGCCCCGCGTGCGCTTGTCAAGCCCTTTTTTCTTGCGCGCCGCCGTGCTATACTACAAGGTGACATCAAATCCACTTCCGCGCCGGTGCGCGGAGAAAGAGGAACGCTATGGAAAAGTTCAAAAAACCACGGCTGCTCACCCCAAGGGGGCAGAGCCATAAAAAATTCTGGCAGGCGGTGGGGCTGTGCGCCCTGACGGCGGCCATCTTCTTTTTGCCGTTCTACATCCTTGACGGCGGCTTTTTCCACTATGCAGGCGATTTTAACAGCCAGCAGATCACCTTTTACCGGTATATGAACGGCTTCGTCAAGGGCGCAGGTTACCCGGACAGTGCCTTTGCCGGTGCGCCGCGCAATACCTTTTCGTGGGCGACCGACCTTGGCAGCGGGGTGATGAACGCCTACTCCTTCTACCTGTACGGCTCGCCGTTCTTCTGGCTGTCGGTGCTGCTGCCGCAGAGCTGGCTGCCCTATATGATGGTGCCGCTGCTGGTGCTCAAGTTCGGCGTGGCGGGCGGCGGCGCGTTCCTGTATCTGCGCCGCTACGTCAAAAACGAGAACTACGCGGTGCTGGGTGCCTGCCTGTACGCGCTTTCCGGCTTTGCGGTGTACAACGTGTTCTTTAACCACTTTGTGGATGTGGTGGCGCTGTTCCCCTATCTGCTCTGGGCGCTGGACGAGGCCATTTATGAAAACCGTCACGGCCTGTTCGCCTTCTGGGTGGCGGTGAATCTGCTCAACAACTACTTCTTCTTTGTGGGACAGGTCATTTTCCTGTGTATCTACTTTGTGTGCAAACTGACTGCCAAGGACTTCCGGCTGACCGGGCGCAAGTTCGGGCATCTTTTGTGGGAGAGCGTGCTGGGCGTTGCCATGGGTTGTCTGCTGCTGTTCCCGGCAGTGCTCAGTCTGCTGCAGAACCCGCGCACCATCGACCTTTCCTCCGGCTGGGGCTTTTTGGCCTACGCCAAGGTGCAACAGTATCTGGCTATCCTGCTCAGCTGGATCCTGCCGCCGGACTCCCCTTACCTCACCTCGGTGTGGTCGGAGGGCGTGATCAAGTGGACGAGCATGACGGCCTACCTGCCCCTGTGCAGTCTGGCTGGTGCCATGGCCTACTGGCGCAGCCGCAAGGCCGACAGCAAAAAGCGCATCGTGGCAGTATGCGCCGTGTGCGCGCTGGTGCCGGTGCTGAACAGTGCCTTCTACGCGCTCAACTCCAGCTACTACGCACGCTGGTACTATATGCCCACCCTTATCCTTGCCGCCATGACCGTGAACGCGCTGGAGGACCCGGATGTTGATCTGGACGCCCCCGCCCGGGGCATCGGCTGGATCATGCTGGCTACGCTGGTGTTTGCGGTGGTGCCCGTGCGGGACGATACCACCGGAACATGGTCCTTCGGCGTGCTGAAGAACCCGGAGCAGTTCTTTGTCGTGCTGGGCTTTGGTCTGCTGGGGCTTATGCTGTACCGCTACCTCTGCGGCATATGGCGGCAGAACAGCCGCTTTGCCCAGCGCATGACGGCGGCGGTGCTGGTGTTTGCCTGCGTGTTCAGCATGGTGCACATCGGCATTGGCAAGTTCGGCCAGTGGCACACCGACAGCGACCTTGTGGAACAGGATACCAACGCCCTGCAGCTGAAAAACGACCTGCCGGAGGGCGACTACCGGATCGACACCTACAAGATCCACGACAACATCGGGATGTGGCTGGATAAAAGCTGCCTGCAATACTTCGGCAGCACGGCGGCTCCCAGCATCCTCAGCTTCTACCCGGGGCTGGGGGTCAAGCGGGACGTGCGCAGCGAGCCGGAGATCACAAACTACGCTTTGCGCGGCCTGTTGAGCGTGGAGTACCTCATTACCACCCCGGAAAAGCGCGAAAGCTTTGAGGACGAGGCGGACGCAGGCTGGACCTATCTTGCCGACGTGGACGGCTACACGCTGTACCACAACGATAACTACGTTCCCATGGGCTTTACCTACGACTACTATGTGACCAAGGCTACCTATGAGGCCTCGGTCAAGACCCTGCGCTCCAACCTGCTGCTGCGGGCGCTGGTGCTGGAGGACGAAGACGTAAAGGCATACGGTCAGTACCTGACCGAGCTGCCGGACGCGATGCTGGACGACCTGCACTACGACAGCTACACGCAGGACTGCGCCGACCGCCGTGCCCACAGCTGCTCGGTGTTCCAGATGAACAACGCGGGCTTCCATGCCGAGATCACGCTGGAAAAACAAAACCTCGTCTTTTTCTCCGTGCCCTACGATGACGGCTTTACCGCCTATGTCAACGGCGAAAAGGCCGACATCCTGCGTGTGGACGAGGGACTGATGGCGGTGCTCTGCCCGGCGGGCGCAAGCAGCATCGACTTTGTGTATCAGGCCGCCGGGCTTTCTGCCAGCCGGATGGTGACCGCAGTGGCCATCCCGGTGTGGGTGGTGTACGTTGCCTACTTTGTGCGCCGCAAGCGCCGCAGCACCGGTGCCCCGGCAGAAGAATGACTTTGACCGGGCCAAAAAATAAAAATTTAAAAATCCCTCTTGACTTTACGAAGATAAAGTGTATAATGCAATCAAACCGATGAGGCGGAAGAGAACCTGCACAGCGCATCTGCAGTGAGCCCGGACAGTGCAAACGGGCGAAAGCGGGGCAGAGTTTCGTGGGCCGCCGAGGGCCGGGCAAACGGGCACAAACCCCAGTAGCTTTGGACGGAAGTCTCCGTTACAGGACAGGGGAGTGTTGGCTCTCCGTGAGTGGCTCTGCTGTATTGGATGCAGAGCAAGCAAGGTGGCACCGCAGAATCGTATTTACCGATCCTGTCCTTGTGGATAACACACAGGGACAGGGTCGTTTTGTTTTAAGACCCGTCCCGCAAAGGGAGCGGGTCTTTTGATTTGCCGCCCGCTCCGGGAAAGGAGTTACCACTATGAAAAACCTGAACATGATTTCCCGCCGCAGCTTCCTGAAGGCCGCTCTGGCCGCTTCCGCTGTTTCTGCCATGGCACTGACCGGCTGCGGCGGCGCTGCTTCCAGCACCGCCTCCAGTGCAGCAGTCTCCTCCTCCGCAGCGGCTTCCGGCAGTACTGCCGCCGCTGGCGAGACTTTCAAGGTGGGCATCGTCAACTATGTGGACCACGCCTCCCTCAACCAGATCGTGGAATCTGTGGAGAGCCGTCTGGACGCCATCGGCAAGGAGAAGGGCGTCACCTTTGACTACGCCGATTACTACGCCAACGCACAGGCCGACCAGTCCAACCTGAACCAGATCGGCGCAGACCTTGTGGCTGACGGCGTGGACGTGATCGTAGCCGTGGCCACCCCCACCGCCGCTACCATGCTGGCTGCCGTGGAGGACACCGACATCCCGGTGGTCTACTCCGCTGTGACCGATCCCGCTGCCGCAGGCTTTGACGGTGAGGAGAACATCACCGGCACCTCCGATGCCCTGAACACCGACGCCATCATGAACCTGATCGTGGCGGCAAACCCCGGCATCGATACCATCGGTCTGCTGTATGACCTGAGTCAGGATGCCTCCACCCAGGCCATTGCGGACGCCAAGGCCTTCTGTGAGAAGAACGGCATCAAGGTGGTGGAAAAGAACGGCACCACCACCGCCGAGGTGCAGATGGCTGCCGAGGCACTGGTAGCCGCCGGAGTCAAGGCCGTGTTCACCCCCACCGATAACACCATCATGACCGCCGAGCTGTCCATCTATGAGAGCTTCATCGAGGCCGGTGTGCAGCACTACACCGGTGCCGACAGCTTTGCGCTGAACGGTGCACTGGTGGGCTACGGCGTGGACTACGTCCAGCTGGGCGAAGCCACCGCCGATATGGTCAGCCAGCTGCTGTGCGACGGCAAGACCCCCGCAGACCTGCCCTACCAGACCTTTGATAACGGCATCGTCACCATCAACACCGAGACCGCCGAGGCGCTGGGCTTGGATCTGGCTGCCCTGAAGGAAGCCTTCAAGCCCTACTGCACCGAAATTACCAAGGTGACCACCGCCGAGAACTTCTCCTGAGCGCCCCGCTCCGTCAAAACCTGACGGTTTTTCCGGCTCTCCCGCAAGGGAGAGCTTTTGGCGGTTCTGGGGAAAGTGGTTCCCCTCTCCCGTGAAAATGCGTTTGTCGCACTCCGCAGAGCAATGCGGTGCGCATTCAAAATAACATAAAAGGAGCATACACCATGCTGGCGAGTATCTTTTCCCTCAACGTTTTGCAGACAGCGCTGGAGCTGGGCTGCATCTACGGACTGGTGGCGTTGGCACTGTTTCTGAGCTACTCCATCCTGAATATTGCCGACCTTTCCACCGACGGCTGCTTTACGCTGGGCTGCGCCGTGGCCTGTCAGGTAGCACTGACCGGCCACCCCATCCTTGCGCTGGCGGCTGCTATGGCTGCGGGGGTGTGCTCCGGCTTTGTCACCGCTTTTTTGCAGACAAGGCTCGGGGTGGAAAGCATTATGGCCGGTATCATCGTCAACACCGGCCTGTACACCATCAATCTGGCGGTGATGGGCTTCTCCTCCACCATGTCGCTGGTCAAGACCCCTACCATCTTCTCCATGGCAAAAACTTCGCTGAGCTTTCTGGGCAGCTGGTACAAGCTGGCGCTGGCGGCAGTTGTCATTGCCATCGCCTGCGCGGCGATGCTGGGCTTTCTGGGCACGCGGCTGGGGCTTTCCATCCGCGCCACCGGCGATAACGCCGCCATGGTGCGGGCTTCCAGCATCAACCCCGCCTTTACCATCACGGTGGGTCTGTGCGTGTCCGGTGCGTTGTGTGCACTGTCCGGCGGGCTGCTGGCACAGTACCAGAAAAGCTGCGATATCAACGTAGGCACCGGCATGGTGACCATTGCACTGGCTTCCCTCATCATCGGCGAAACGCTGGTGGGCAAGCGCACCATGCTGCGCCGCATCCTTGGCGTGGTGTTCGGCAGCTGCCTGTACCGCTTTATCGTGGCGGTGGCGCTGCGGTTCAACGTGCCCGCCGCCGCCATGAAGCTGGTTTCTGCCATCATTGTGGCAGTGGCCATCTCCATGCCCGCCATCCGGGAGCACTTCGCCTTTGAAAAGCGGCGGCACGCTGCCCGTGCCCGCCGCACCGTGACCAACAGGGAGGGACAGTAACATGGAAATGCTGCAGCTGAACGACCTGCACAAGACTTTTAACCCCGGCACCGTCAACGAAAAGGTAGCGCTGAATGGCGTAAGCCTGCAAATGGAGGCCGGAGATTTTGCCACCATCGTAGGCTCCAACGGTGCGGGCAAATCCACCCTGTTCAACGCCATCACCGGCGGCTTTATTGCCGACGAGGGCAGCATTCTGCTGGGCGGACAGGACATCACCTTTGCGCCGGAGCACCAGCGCAGCAAGGTCATCGGACATCTGTTCCAGGACCCGCTCAAGGGCACCGCGCCCAACATGACCATTGAGGAAAATCTGGCGCTGGCCTACCTGCGGGCAGGCACCGCGCCCAACGCCATCTTCTCCCGCATCTCCCGCAAGGATAAGGCGCTCTTCCGCGAAAAGCTGGCCCTGCTGGACATGGGTCTTGAGGACCGCATGAAGCAGCCGGTGGGGCTGCTCTCCGGCGGGCAGCGGCAGGCGCTTACCCTGCTCATGGCTACCCTTGTCACCCCCAAGCTGCTGCTGCTGGACGAGCACACCGCCGCGCTGGACCCCGCCACCGCCGAAAAGGTGCTGGCGCTGACCAAGAGCATCGTGGCCGAGAAAAAAATCACCTGCCTGATGGTGACCCACAATATGCATCAGGCGCTGGAGCTGGGCAACCGCACCCTGATGATGGACGCCGGGCGCATCGTGTTTGACGTAAAGGGCGCAGAGCGCAGCAAGATGACCGTGGACGATTTGCTGGAAAAGTTCCGCGAGAACGCGGGCAAAAATCTGGATAATGACCGCATCCTGCTGAGCAAGGTGGAGAAATAAAAAATTTTTACCAGAGGTGTCGTATGATAAAAATTGCGTTTTTTGATGTAGATGGAACCTTGCTCAAGCTGGGCAGCAAAGAGCCATCCCCCAAAACTGTGCAGGCTTTACAGCAGCTGCAGGCAAACGGGGTCTTGTTGTGCATGGCGACCGGCAGAGGCTATCTCTCCATCCCGCATTTTGAAGGTGTCGATTTTGATATCTGGCTGACCTTCAACGGCTCCTATGTCCGCAGTAAGGATACCGTGCTCTTCAAAAATCCGCTGGACGCTGACGACAAACACAGAATTCTGCAAAATCTGAAGCAGATGCACCGGGCAGCTGCTATCAGCAACGAACACTTTATCGTAACAAACGGGACAGACCCCGATCTGGCACAATACTTTTCCTTTGGCAGCGAAAAGCTGGTGATCTCCGAGCATTTTGATGCGCTGTGCGAGGAGGAGATCTATCAGATCATGTGCTCCTGCAACAGCACCGAATACGCACAGATCTTACAGGGGACGCACGCCACACAGATCACCGCATGGTGGGACAAGGCAGTTGATATCATTCCGCTCTCCTGCGGTAAGGGAAACGCTGTAAGGGCGGTCTTGGCGCATTATGGATTTTCAAAGTCCGAAGCCATTGCCTTTGGGGACGGACGGAACGACATTGAAATGCTGGAAGCGGTCGGCACAGGTGTCGCCATGGGAAACGCGCTCGAGGAGGTCAAGGCCAGAGCTGCCGTCCTCTGCCGCTCTGTGGAAGAGGACGGGGTCTATCATTACTGCCTTGAAAACCACCTTATCTGAGGGAGACTTCCTTCTATGCTGTGTTCCTTCTCGTAAAAGCGAAAAAGGTCTGCTGCACCGGCACGATGCAGCAGACCTTTTTAACTTTTATTCCTTTACCACAGGCGAATGACCTTGATGACGCCCTCGGCTTTATCACGGGCCAGCTCCAGATGGTGCTGCAGCGCCATGGCTGCACCGTCCCAGTTGTCAGACAGGGCAGCATCCAGAATCTGCAGATGCTCCTCACAGGTCTGCTCCTGATTGATCATGCTCACCTTGCCGGTCATGATGCGGAAGCGGGTGTTCAGGCCGGTGATGCGGTCGTAGGCAGAGCGCAGATACTTGTTGGGCAGGGTGCTCATCAGCAGCTCATGGAAGTCATCGTCCGACTCGCAGAAGTCCTCGATGCGCTCGCTGTGGTGCATCAGCTCGGCGTAGGCCTCCAGCTGCTCCCGGGGGATGGCATTGCCGTAAGTACGCAGTGCGTAGGGCTCCACCAAAAGACGCATCTCAAACATGCTGTGCACGTCCTCTTCGGTGATGCCGGAGACCATCAGACCCTTTTTGGGCAGAATGGTGATCAGCCCCTCCTGCTCCAGACGCCCCAGCGCATCCCGCATGGGGGTGCGGCTGATGTTGCCCATCTCGGCGCAGAGTTTCTGCTCATTCAAAAACTCGTTGGGGCGGTACTCGCAGTTCAAGATCTTGGTTTTGAGGTACTGGTACGCTTGCAGCTTCAGGCTGAGCTTTGCCTGTGCGTCCTGCTCTTTCATAAGCACACTCTCCTATTCTTCTTCTCCAAAAACGTCCGAACCGGCAGCGCAAACCCACCGCTGCCGGCTTCTTCTTCTCCATGTTCAGCCAGCTTGTATCCCGGCTGCAATCCAACCACTTTATCCAGTATATTATTTCACATTAGGGCATTTTTTACAAGACTTTTTGCTTAACTTTGGCTTGTTTTCCGTTTTATACAAAGATTACGCCTCGATTTTGCTACTTTTTACAATGTTTTTTGTGCTTGTCGCCAAACAGCCCCACTTTCCGCCCGCTTCTTTTGCATCCAAGCGCAAACTGTGCTACAATAGAGGTAAAAAACAACACATCTACACCGGAAAGGACCGAAACTCTCATGGCACGAAGCGATGGCTACAACACCCGCACCCGGCAACTCATCTTAGACTACCTCATCAACAACCGTCAGCACGCAGTAAGTGCCTCCAACATTCTGGAGCATCTGGAGGCGCAGGGCGCAAGCCCCAACCCCACCACTGTATACCGCTATCTGGACAAGCTTGCCGGCGAGCAGCGCATTATGAAATATGTAGCCGATAAAGGCGAGCGGGCGGTGTTCCAGTATGTGGACGAGGGGCGCCATTGCCGGGAGCACCTGCACCTCAAGTGCGTGCAGTGCGGGCGCATCTATCACTTGGACTGCCATTTTATGGATGAGGTGCGCGCTCACCTGATGGCAGAGCACGGCTTTACCCTGCAATGCGAGGGCAGTGTGCTGTACGGGCTGTGCCGTCATTGCGCGCAGAACGCGGCACCGTCCGCAGCGGAAGAACAGCCTGCAAAAAAATGCGCCTGCTGTGTTGACACGGACAAAAACCCGTGATACAATGCAGACAATAAAAGTGTTGACCGGGAAAAGTAAGGCCTCAGGTTTTTCTTACAGAGAGTGCGGGATGCTGGAAGCCGCGCAGAAAACGAAGCCCGAAGAACACCCGTGAGCCGCTCCCTGAACCTGCATGCGCAGCAGTAGGGGCAGACGTGCGCCGCTCGTTATCGCGGCAGTGCTTTCAACGGGGAGAGCGCACAAAAGTGACCGGCGTATTGCGTATGCCGGTAATTTAGGTGGCACCACGGATACGGCAGCATATTCGTCCTAGGACTATGGGATGAATTTGCTGCCGTATTTTTTTTTATTTTAAGAGGGGTAAGAAGTATGTGCTGTGTTATGGGTTATACGGGGCACGACCTGAGTGCCGCCAAATTCAAAGAATACCTGCTGCGCACCGTGACGCGCG
>OKYT01000396.1_pt1 | contig 10844 bp, 12 predicted proteins | sample 1601811 | NCBI WGS metagenome assembly OKYT01 (sample SAMN02675044, study PRJEB24791) | human gut metagenome, SKBSTL002 | isolation source: stool | host: Homo sapiens | place: USA | reverse complement strand
ACCATCTATACGGATACTGCACTGAAAGAGTATCTGGAACAAGCAGGATTTTGTCAGATCCAAAGCCACAAAAATAAAAAGGGCTGGCTTTGCGTTACGGCGCAAAAGCGGTGAAATAGTGTAAGGATGACGGAGCATGGAACGAAAAGAAGCGATTCGCAGCGCCTATCGGCTGACAGGCGGCAACAATTTTTATGATGGCATGATCACCTGCTCTACCTTGAGCGGAAAAGCGGTGTGCCGCCTGGTTTGGGATATGAATCAGGCGGAATGCGATGCCTATCTGGAAAATGCGTTGTCCGGTATCCCGGAACATTTCTCCGGCAAACTGCTGGAGGTGCCGGTGGGAACCGGAATTTTGACCATGCCGCTTTACAGGACGCTGCCGGAAGCGGATATTACCTGTCTGGATTACTCGGCCGATATGATGGGGCAGGCACAGGAAAAGGCGAATCGACTGCACCTGAAAAATGTAACCTTTCAGCAGGGGGATGTAGGTACGCTTCCCTTTACAGACGGTGAATTCGACATCGTTTTGTCGCTGAACGGCTTTCACGCATTCCCGGATAAGGAAGCCGCTTATCGGGAAGTTTTCCGGGTCTTGAGACCCGGCGGGACATTCTGCGGCTGCTTCTATGTGGCGGACGAGCACAAGCGGACGGATTGGTTTGTCCGGCATATTTATGAAAAGGCGGGATTTTTCACACCGCTCTATGAAACAGTTTCCAGCTTAAAAAAACGGCTGGAGCACATGTACACAGCCGTAACCCTTGAAAATGTGAAGGGCATTGCATGGTTTGTCTGCCGGAAAGAAGCCAAAACGGAAACAGAAAACGAGGAACAGAAGGAGACGAAGGCATGAAAATTCTGGTATATGGTGCAGGCGTTCTGGGGTGCAATCTGGCAAGAAATCTGCTGCGCGCCGGAAAAAATGTCACTCTGCTTGCGCGTGGAAACTGGGCAGCGGAGATCAAGCAGAACGGCCTGCGGATCAAGGATAAGTTTTCGCTTTGCACTTCGGTCAGCCGCATTCCGGTGGTGACGGAGCTTGCGCCGGATGCAATGTACGATGTGATCTTTGTGGTCCTGCGCTATACACAGCTGGATTCCGTTCTGGACACGCTGCGGGCGAACCGGACGAAGAACATCGTTTTTGTGGGGAACAATGTGCAGGCGAGGGCACTGGCGGCGGTACTGCCGGAAAAGAACGTCCTGTTTGCCTTTGCACTTTCTGCCGGGCATCGGGAGGTTGACCGGGTGGTCTCCATCGACCTGAAAAAGATCACCATCGGACAGCTGACGGGTGCAAAGTCCAATAAACAGTTGATCGGGCGCATCTTCCACGGCACAAAATATAAGGTTGTTTACGAGCCGAACATGGAGGACTATCTGCTCTGCCATGCCGCGTTTGTGATGCCTGCGGCCTTCGCCTGCTATAAGACAGACGGCGACCTGAAAAAGCTCAGGGGAGATACCGCGTACCTGAACCGTGTGCTGGATGCCAACATCGAGGGATACCGCGCCATCCGAGATGCCGGGCACACCATTCTGCCCAAGGAGGATGCAGACTTTGAAGGGGAGAAATACCGCAAGACCTGCCTGCGCTTTTTCAAGCTGATGTGCGCCACCTCGCTGGGAAAACTCTGCGCCTCCGACCATGCCATGAACGCCATCGACGAAATGAGTGCGCTGAACCGGGATCTTAAGAAATTTTTCGATGAACATGGCGCAGCCTACCCGGTATGGCAGGCACTGGAAACGGAAGCCGGGAGGTATCTGCAATGAAATACGCCGGGATGCCTATGGGAATGTGGGTGCTGTTTTCAGGCTCCTTTCAAAAGCAGCTGACCGCTGTGCTGGGCTATGATGCAGCCACCGCAAGAGCCATCACGAAAAAGGCAAAGCCGCAATACCGGCAGATCATCCGCAGGCTACCGGAGTTTGAAAAAGCGGACCGCTTCAAGATGAACATCGTCAACTGCGCAATGCTCGGCGCGTTCATCCTCTCCATGCCGCAGCGCCCGGAGGTGGACAGGCTGACGGATTACTACGCAAAGTCCATGATGACAAAGCCCATGCAGTGGTTCTGCCGCAAGAGCGGAAAAAACAAGTTTACCCCCAAAGATATTTCCGGCATGAAGGCGACCGCCACCTTGAAAGCCGCCGACCGTAACCCATATTCGTGGAACATGGAGTTTTACGAATATCCCGACGGCAGCGGCTACGAGGGACGCTTCACCAAATGCGGCATCTGTGTGCTGATGAAAAAGCTGGGGCTATATGACCTCACTCCCGCGCTGTGCCGTCTGGACTACACCATGAGCGAAGCGGGCGGCGTGACAAATTTTGTGCGGCAGTACACCCTTGCCTCCGGCGGACCCTACTGCGACTGCGGGTACAAAAAGAAAGGGTAACGGACGATGAAGAGGAAGGAAACCTATCTTTCCCGTGACTTTCGGGAGACTGCCGCGCAACGCTTTCCTGCGCAGGCAAAGCAGCTGAACGCCGCTTTTGATATGCGCCTGAATGCGCTGCTGGCTGAAAACGCGGGTGCAAGCAAGGAAAAGCAATACCACCTCAAGCGGCAGATATTGCCGGGCATTGCGGCCTACGAGACCTTGCAGCGGGTCATGCCGAAAGAGGAGGCACTGCAAACCGTTCACGGCTATGTGGAGCACTTGGCGAGAACGAGCCACAAACAGCTTGCCGCCCTGCTGCACATACCGGGGCTTTACCGCCTTGTTCCCGGCGTTTTCGTCAAATCCACCCGGAGCGTTTTCGGCCCGGCGGCGGGCTTTGCCCCAAAAGAACTGCAGACCGGCAACGGCGTCTGGCGTGTGGATATGATGAAGTGTCCCTATCACGACACCTGCACAGAATACGGCTGCCCGGAGCTGTGCCGTTGTTTTTGCGACAGTGATGACATCAGCTATACCGGCCTGCATCCGAAGCTGATCTGGGAGAGAAGCATGACGCTGGGGCGCGGAAATGACCGCTGCGATTTCTGCATGAAGGTCAGATAATAGCGGGGAGGCATATTGGCATGGAGATCAAACGATTCGGTACATGGTATTTCTGGCATACTTTCTTGTTTTGTATGAACCACGATGGAAGACGAAGGAAATGGGAGCATATGCCCGATTCGCACGCAGACTGAGAGGAGAAAAACAATGATCGTACTGCAACTGCTGCTTTATTGTCTGCTGTTTACCGCAATGGTAAAAATCGCTGTGATCGGTGGTGCTGTCAATGGACTGTACTTTTATCCCAAGGAGGTGCAGGATCGCGCCATCGAACTGGGACTGATCGACCGCAATACGATGAACCGGAAACGAAAATGCTTTATGATACCGTTCTTTATCGTGATGCTTGCTGCTCTTGTGCTGATCATCGGTTTGTGGAACGGGGCTTCCTCCTTTGGTGAGGCCTATTGGCAGGCGCTGCTGTTTCTTGAGGTTATGAATATCTATGACGGCGTTGTAATCGACAAGCTATGGGTCGGGCACAGCCAGTTTTGGGTGCTGCCAGGGCTTGAAGATGCGCCGTTCGTGCAGACCTGGAGGCAGGTGCTGAAAAAGCGAAGCATACTGGCGCTGATCTGGGTTGCGGGAGCGGCAATTGTCGGCGGTATTGTCCATTTGATTTTCTAAGAAGTTGGAAATTGCCCAAATGAAAAGCAGAATCATGAACTGCAATCGGAGGCAAAAAAGATGAAGACGGAGAAACCGAAAAAGCTGATTCGCTGGTGCATTCTTGGCGCAGTCGGATGCGGATTTATGGCTGCCGGGGACTGGCTGCTGGGCTGCATTCCGCTTCGGGAAACCGACACCGGTCTTTTCAACAGAGCCTATTATCTGTCCGGCTCCTACGGGCTGTGGAAGCCTGTGCTTACCGTTGGGCTGGGAGCGGTCGGCGGCTTTCTCTATTACTTCGTAGTAAAAGCGCTGAATGCGGACATTGATACAAAGTACAGAAAAACAAAGATCATTCAGTATCTGTGCGGAATTTTCACCGTTGCGGTGGCGCTGACTATCCACACCTGGGTGGCTACCATGGCGTGGTTCACCACCTATCTGGGCCCGCGCATCGGAGAAGAAGCTGCCATCGCGGCGGTCACCGCCTATCAAGACGGCATGCTCCTCGCCATTGCGCCGATGTACGTTCCGATGATACTGGCTTTCGGCATCCATTTCGTGATGCTGCTTGCGGGCAAGACACGGTATTCCCGGTGGATGCTGGCTTTTCACCCGGTCACATGGAATCTTCTGCTGGTTACTGTTCCTGATATTGCACAGGCCATGCAGGTGCCGGTGGCCACATGGATGTCCGTAATGAGCCAGAGCAGCACGAACAGTGCCATTATGGTCTGGTGCATCGCGGCTGCGGTTTATGAGAGAAGTCACACTCAATAAAAAAGGAGTCTTGAATATCCCGGCTGATAAAAAAATAAAACCGTCCTCATCATCGCCCACCGGATGCGCACTGTTTCCAGTGCAGGTAAGATTGTGGTGCTCAAAGATGGAGTAGTAGCAGAACAGGGATCGCTTGCACAGTTGCTGCATACGATGAAACCACCATCATTGAAGATTTGTATTTGAAAAAAGTTGTCTAGGACTTGACATCGTGCAGAGTTCATGATCACGCATGCCGCCATAGCAGTCATATTGAAAGACATCCCGCCTGAAAGTGAAAGCTTTACTTTCAGGCGGGACTTTTTGTTTTTTATTGTAAAGGCTGGTTCCTGTTCTTTAAGGAGATGGCTACACATTAAAGAACTTTGGCCCCATTGGCCGTCAACTTGAAGGTTGCTCCCAGCATATCGGCAGCCCCACGGCACATCAGCATCCGCTGCAGGAAAATCTCAAAATATTCGTACATGCTGCAAATGTCGGTGTCGATCTGCAGATTCAGCGAGATGACCTTTTTCTCGGTGTTGATTTTCAGAGTCTGGTCTGTCACCGCGTAAGAGAAACCATACAAAACCTTTTCCAAACGCCGTTCGAGGGAAACCACGGACGGCGTTTTTATATATCAGCGAAAAGGAGTACGCAAATGAATCGCAAGACCACAAAAAAGGTGGATGAATCCACTCTGACAACTTTGTGCGCTGTCTGCCGAGGGGCATTTTTGGACGCAAAGGGCGTCCGGCTCCGCAGAGCCGACCCCAGGCAGCTCGTCAAGGATGTCTGCACGTATTGCCAGACACGATATGGGTTTGACTACTACGTTCAGCCCATTGTCCGTAAATCGAAAATGACCGGAAAGGAGAACCGACGTGAAACTGAGCCAACTTAAAATTGACCCGGAGCTCCAAAGCAAAATTCCGCCGTTGCAGTTTGAGGAAGAACAGCAGCTTGAGCAGAACATCATTGCCGAGGGTCGTCTTCTGAATCCCATCATCACATGGAATGGCTACATTCTGGATGGGCAGAACACGGTAGAAGCACGTCGAACCTGCAACGGTGGTATGGAATTGCCCATCCGCTGCAAGGTCTTCTACGGCCTTACCAAAGAAGACGAAGCAACGCTGTTTGCGATTCAGACCGGCAATGCTACCTGCTTGACGGCGGGCGAACGCCTTCGTGCAAATCTGGTGGCCGAAAACCCGGATGCACTTTACTTTGTGGGGATCACGTCGAATGCCGGTGTGGAATTTGCCTATGACGGCATCCGGGCACCCTGGAAAATCTACTGCATCGAAACGGCATACGAGCTGTACAAGCAGTATGGCTGTGAGCGCTACGTCGAGATGCTTCGCATCATCAACGAGGCGTGGAAGGGCAATGTGGATTCCTACCTTGCCGGTGTAATCCGGGGTGTGGCCCGCTTCATCTCCGTATACGAGGGCGAGTACAGCCGGGAGCGGCTGGGGCAGCAGCTGGCAAGGACACACCCGAAAACCATCACGCAGCTGGCACAGAAAGACGCCGGCAGTTCTGCAAACCGCCACATGCGGCAGATTCTCCGCATCTATAACGGTGCCAGCCGTGAGATGAGTCTGCCGCTGAAAAACTGACAATTTCGTTTTACCTCCTGAACAACAGCCGTCGTGGCATCCGTCTGCGGCGGCTGTTTCTTACATAAAAAGGAGGTTGATTTTTATGTTACCGAACAATTGGAGATATCTCAGAGGGGACATCTACTATGCAGACATGGAGCCGCATATCGGCTCGGAACAGGGCGGGAAACGCCCTGTGGTAGTTCTGCAGAACAACATTGGAAACCGTCATTCGCCTACATTGATCGTTGCAACTGTTACCACCCGGACGGAAAAGAAGAAAAACCAGCCCACCCATGTGCTGGTGGATTCTAACCCGGCCTTTGAAGAACCGTCCATGATTCTTCTGGAGCAGATCTTCACGATCGATAAATCCCGCATCGAACGCTTTATGGGCTATGCCAGCAAGGCTGAAATGCTCCGCATTGATATGGCTTTGCTGGTCAGTCTGGCTCTGAACGTTCTGAGCGGAAACCGCAGCGAATAGCGGACAACCAGTAACCCGTAAAAATGAGGTGATAGCGATGTAATCGGAGGTGAGTGAGCCATGCGAAAGAGTGCCCCCATTGAAGTGGTGGTATATCGAAACCGTCCTGATGGAGCAGCAGAAAAAGCTTTTTGAAAAGTAAAAGCTCTTGCGTCCCGTGAAAAAAGAAGGTAATATAAATACAGAGCAAGACACAGAACGCAGGGAGGGATGAAAACCATGTTTTACGAGATCATGCACCGGGAAAGCTGTGTGGCACAACTCAGCACGACAGGGGAATGCAGGGTCTGCCTCGAGGATTTTATGCCCTATGATCTGGTTCTGGTGGAATCGGATGATTTTGACGAGCGCATCAATAATGTAACGAACTTTTACTATTGGTGCGCCTCCCGGATGTTGACGTTGGATCGCACTTACGCCAAGGAAATCCTGAACAGTATCGGTGCATCTCAGAGTGTTACGGACAGGGAACGAGCACAGATTGCATTATCCTACCATTGTCTGTCTTTGCTGGATGTGTTCTGGGTGAAAGAAGAAAACGAGAAGATTCGATTCGAGGATATCAACCTTTTTGCACACTCCTTAAGCAATGCGCTTGTGGATATTGCGCTGCGGGGGCACCAAATGACGGTGACAAACGCCCATCTTCTGGCAAATGACCTGTCTACGGGCGGCTTGTACCCCAAGGCGTGGGTGCGCAAAGAGGATGGCTTCTATCTTTACAAGGATGGTGGCAGGGAAGCGGTGGAACGTGAAGTGCTGGCAAGCAAAATCTGCCGGTGCTTTGACTGCCATCAGGTACTGTATGAGCAGGGGATGTTTGAAAATGAGCCGGTTTCTATCAGCAAAATCATGACATCTCAGCGATACAGTCTTGTGACCTATGCAGCCTATGACGTCTACTGCACGAACCGTGATTGGAATACGCTGGATAAGATCTTAGAGCTGGATGCTCCCGGCTACTATATGATGAACATTCTGGATTATCTGGTGGGCAATACTGACCGTCATTGGGAAAATTGGGGTCTGCTGGTAGACAACGAAACCAATCAGCCCATCCGTCTGCATGACCTGATGGACTTCAACCGGGCGTTTCAGCAGTACGACACGCCAGAAGGCGCAAACTGTCTGACCGTGGGAAAACGCCATCTGAGCCAAAAAGATGCTGCAGTGGAAGCGGTGCGGAACATCGGACTGAACCAAGTCCGTCAGGTGGAGCACACCGTATTCTCCGAGCATCCGGCATGGAAAGCAACGTTTGAAGAACGACTGCGTGTTTTACGGAACGCCATGTAAGTCAGAGCGAATATCAGAATAATTGAAACAGAATGATTCCATAACGAAAGCCCGTCTGCGCTGCCACATATCGTGGCTTGCAGACGAGCTTTTTCGTTTGACCGGAGAAAAATTACCATACCTCACATGCGAAGCATAGATGGAAAATCGGAACTAAGGTTTTCCACCAGATGGCAAAAGCACTTCTGACTGATGGTCTTTTGTCCACTTTCCCAGCAGCGGATGCTTGTCCGGCTGACCTTTGCATGGTCGGCAAGCTGCTGACGGCTCCAGCCTTTTGTGCGCGGTATCTTTTCCGCAGGGGGAAAAAGCGTGGTATACTGGGGGGATAACCCGGAAGATGTTGCGGATCGCCGGGGATGCTGACGATTAACGCATTGGCGGCGGCAGACGCTGCCCTGATTCCTGTGCAGGCACAGTACCTGTCTGCAAAGGGTCTGGAACAGCTTTTGCAGACCGTCCGATGCCGGAACTTCCTCCGGTAACAATGACGACCTTGTTGGTTTCTTCTGCCACGATTTTCCTTCTGAAAAGTAGAGCTGGTTCAAGGATAGCACAGTTGCCCGGTTCTGTCGCAGCAGAAAACGGGATTTCGTGACGGAAACCGGGCTTTCGTGCCAAACAGCTTGAAACAGCCGCATCCGTCCGTATACTAGAGACAGAGAACCTTAACAACGGCAGAAGGAGGGACGCTGTGTATCGAATCGCCGTGCTGACAGGCACTGTTTTTGAAAATTGCGATAGGAACAGAAGAAAGCTGCGTGGCAACTTGACCCAAAGCAAGCCAAAGGAGGCATATTATGAAGAGGATAGTACAAAACCTGTTAGCGGTATTTTTACTGGCTGTGCTGCTGGTGCCGGTGACGGCGCTTGGCGCAGGATGCAAACCGTACGCCCATGCTGTGGATAAAGGAGCTGAAACCGTATGGGATTGGACTATTCCGGATAAAGGTTTTGCTTCTGTAACGGTTTCTGCGCGATGCAAGAACTGTAATGAAATGATCTCCACTACAGCAAATAGCATTGCAATCCAGCGTACTATCGGTGCAAACTGTACGGAGAGCGGAAAAAATGTATATTGGGTCACAGTTTCACTTGGCGGACAGGACTTCTATGGTGAAAAAGAAGTAGATAATCCAAATGCTCCTGCCAAAGGTCACACTCCCAAAACAGTCTGGGGAAAGCCGGCTACCTGTGCAGAGCCCGGTTTGACAGCCGGAAAGGTGTGTCTGTTCTGCAATGAAGTGCTCGTAAAACAAGAGGTGATCCCGAAAACAGACCATAATAAAAATAACATTGTACAGACACAGGCATATGTGCCATATACCTGTACAGAAGATGGTTATACCGCGGAAAAGAAATGCAAGACCTGTGGACAGACCGTGCAAGAGCGGGAGCGCATCCCAGCACCGGGTCACAAAGAGGTAACAGATGCAGCCGTTGCAGCCACCTGCACCAAGACCGGTAAAACCGAAGGAAAGCACTGCAGCGTATGTAAGGAAGTGCTGGTGAAACAGGAAACCGTTCCCGCCACGGGTCACAAGGAGGTAACGGATGCAGCAGTTGCACCTACCTGCACCAAGAACGGTTTGACGGAAGGCAGCCACTGTTCAAAATGCGGTTGGGTAAAGCAAGCACAGAAGCCCATCTCGGCTATTGGTCATGCTGTGGAGAAGAAAGCAGAAACCGTATGGGAGTGGAATATTCCGGCGGATGGCAGCTTTGCTTCGGTAAAGGTTTCTGCGCAATGCAAGAACTGTAATGACACGATCTCCACTACAGCAAATAACGCTACATATTGGCACAGCATCAATGCAACCTGTACAGAGAGCGGAAAAAATGTATATTCGGTCACAGTTCTCCTGGGTGGACAGGAGTTCTATGGTGAAAAAGAAGTAAATAATCCGAATGATCCTGCCAGAGGTCACACCGAGGTAACAGATGCAGCCGTTGCACCCACCTGCACCGAGACCGGCCTGACCGAGGGAAAACACTGTAGCGTATGTAATACAGTGCTGAAGGCACAGGAAGTTATCCCCGCCACGGGTCACACCGAGGTAACAGATGCAGCTGTTGCACCTACCTGCACCCAGACCGGCCTGACCGAAGGCAGCCACTGCAGCGTATGTAATACAGTGCTGAAGGCACAGGAAGTTATTCCCGCACTGGGTCACACCGAGGTAACGGATGCAGCCGTTGCACCCACTTGCACCGAGAGCGGTAAAACCGAAGGAAAACACTGCAGCGTGTGCAATAAGATCCTTGTTATGCAGGAAGAAATACCGGCTGATGGACACGAATGGGGCGAATGGTTTGTAACAGAAGCGGCAAAAGAATCCGAATCTGGTAAGGAAATGCGCGTCTGCCGTAGAGATGGCAGCCATACACAGACCCGTGAAATTCCTGCCTTGGGCAACGAATCGAACGCTCCGCGCCTGCATGTGCTGGATAAGCAAAACGCAGACCGCTTCTTTGAAACAACGCAGCAGGGCAGCACACTGCGTGTAGTTTCGGAGTACGATGAAGTTACCGTTCTGACTGGTACGTCTGAGATATTGAATAAACTGTTGGAACAGGGAATACAGATCTTGGAATTCGTTACGCCGCAGGGTACCGTCCGTGTAGCGGTGAAACCGCTGCTGAACGCTATGGGCAGCAACGGAAAATTTGAACTGTCGGTAACAAAGCAGGGCGCAACTCTGTATGTGAACCGAGAATTGCGCAATGAATTGCTGCTCTGATCGAAACACAGCATAGAGAAAATAAGCAATAAAACAGGCATTGCCGTATTCCTTGCAAAAGGGCGGCAATGCCTGTTTCTTTTTGCGGATGTGCCCCACAGATAAAAAAGATATTTCATCTTGAAAACAGCGTAAAGATTTATTATAATAAGATAAATAGTTGTTACTTTTGCAAAGGAGGGCTGAAGTATGGCAGCGCAGCGCACCTATCTGGCAATCGACCTGAAAAGTTTCTATGCCTCGGTGGAGTGCGTAGACCGTCATCTGGACCCCCTGACCACCAATCTGGTGGTGGCGGACGCCTCCCGCACCGAAAAGACCA
>OKYT01000393.1_pt1 | contig 10880 bp, 9 predicted proteins | sample 1601811 | NCBI WGS metagenome assembly OKYT01 (sample SAMN02675044, study PRJEB24791) | human gut metagenome, SKBSTL002 | isolation source: stool | host: Homo sapiens | place: USA | reverse complement strand
CAGGGTGCTTGGCCTGAAGCTCATGACGCATATCGTCCTGCTTCTTCTCGTCACGGGAGAAGATACGAATTTCCTTGAGGTCAGAATCAAGAAAGTGCTTTAACACGGTGGAACCAAAAGAGCCGGTACCGCCGGTAATCATAAGGGTTGCGTTATCAAATGCAGACATTTTTATTTTCTCCTATATTTTCAGCAGATTTTATTCAAAACAGTTTTATCTGTTTTAATCACGCAATTAGTAAAATCAACGGCCATAATAAAAAATATTAGTAATTTAACCCGCTTTCCAAAAGACCTCATACGGAACAATGTCCAAAGGATCCGGCACCAACGAATATCTTACAAAATACATTATTGCTAAAAGATACAGTATCGTTTTAACGATTGCTCTCGACTTTAAATCAAGTCTTACTAAATTATTAGGTATCAAAACTAAAAGAAATATTTGAAAATACTGAGCCATGCGTGTGAGAACCGTTCCTGCTCCAAACAATTGCAAAACAATACCAACATAAATCATCCGCATTGACAACCCAGTATCTGAAAAATAACCTGCAAGTCCACTGGAAGAAGTTTCCTCTTCAGTCACAATTTTATTATATCGTTTGTAATATATCCAAACAAAACCTGTCAAAACGATACTTGCGATATATACTAGAAGATTTCCACCAAGTGAGGCGCTTGATTCCTGTACTGCCATAAAATATGCATTTATTATTCCATAAAACTGGCTTTTAAATGCCAACAATGCTATTGGAACACCGATGTATGCCACCGACGATTTGATGGTAAGCTTAATTTTAATCACAAAATAGACAGCTAAGAATACATATGCTGATTTATGAATTTGTGCAGCAATCAAGACTATTAGAATATATTTTACAAAGTTCTTTATCCCATCTCTTTGTGCATATGGAATGGCAAAAAGACAAATTGCTACGCCTATCACCGTTCTAACAGCAGACATATCAAAAGTCAAAAATGTGAAGCAGATATATAGAATCACCGATGTAGTATAGTCTTGAGAATATGATTTGAAGAATCTATAATACGAATAATATACAAAACCGTATATGCAAATCATAAATGTCTGGAATGATGCCTTGAAGATGTGAGTAAACACCATCATCAAAAACTCATATCCCCATTCCATCCATGTGATATCATAATTATTCCATGCTTGATATTTCATAGAATCATACACACGTTTATATCCTGCAATATCTTTACCCACACTTGGAGCCTTTAACGCAGTTAGAAGAAACAGACACAGAATTGATACTGTTAGGATTGCATTTTTTCTTTTTTCCGGGTTCCTTATCCCGCAACAAGCAACCGGTAAAATTAAAACCATGCCGATAAGAGCAAAATATATATCCATTTATTAACCTCTACCATCATTTTCCAAGTGCATTGATTTATAAAGATCTATATACTCAAGAAATCTATCTTCCATAATGTACTCTTTCGCCTTGCTTCTAAACGCCTCCGAGCTCAGCCTCATGTTTTCACATATTTTTCTAATTTCACTCATCATTTTATTGACATCATCCACAGGAACAACCCTGCCAACCTTTTCATTTAACATCTCCGGACTTCCACCTGTATCAAAAGTCACAACCGGAGTTCCACACGCAATAGCTTCCATATTGACTGTTGGATAGTTTTCCTCTCTTGTCGGCATTGCAAACACATCCGCTGCGCTATAAATCTCGGCAAGTTCTTTTTGATTTTGTGTTCGATGAATTGAAATAATATTTTGCGGCAGATTCTTGTCAATCTCATCATCTGTACCGACAAGGACAATTTGATATTGCTCACCTAATTTTTCCGCCATTTCAACAAAACAGTCCAGTCCCTTACGATACCCCCATGCAAAAGAAACTCCCAAAACAATGTGTGTTTCTGCCGGTATCCCATAGCGTTCTCTAAAATTGCTCGGAGTTGGCTTAAAAACGTCCAAATCGATTCCGTTATTTATTACTTCAATTGGATACTCTTTCAAATACGATTCCTTTGCCAGTTCCGCCAACCACTTTGACGGTGTTACAATTGTCATATTCCCAATGCCGGTAAACCATTTTTTCTTCAGCTTCCACATTCTTTTCGTATTATCGTAAAACGAGGCAGGATATTCCTTATACTGTGGGCAATTATGACAACCAGTCTTCCACTTGTCGCACCTTACTATAGTAAAGTGCGGGCATTGCCCAGTGAATGACCAGCAATCATGCAATGTCCATACTGTCGGGACATTATGTTTTTTTATATATGAAAAGAGCATCGGTAAATTGATATATGAATCGTGCAAATTATGAAAATGAATGATATCGGGCTTAAATTCATCTATCTTCTTCAAAAGCTTATACGTCTCGAACCATGCGAAGCAACCATTAAAACCTGTAATTCGAGCAAGAGCGACATTTACTCGGCGACTATTGAATGTTCCGATTCGGTAATAGCCGCAATCCTCACCCGCATCACGATTTGTTGTGGTGATAGGCGATGCGCACATCACCTCGTGTCCCTGCGCTCTTGCTACATCGGCAATCCCCATCATGATTTTTCCGGTGCTACCTTTCGCTCCACCATTGATCTGCACAATACGCATCACTCGTACTCCTCACTGATTATCACTAAAGAACTTATATCCTCTACGCCTCATGATTGCCTTTGAGAGATTGAACAGCGGCTTCGGAAGCCACTCACGCAGCCATGTCCGGAATTCAAGCATCCATTCATCTTTAGCTCGCATATCCTCTCGGTCACCTTTATAAATAGGATTCTCATCGAAATACTTGCGTGCCTTCGTCAGCACCTTTCCCTTACGAATCACGTCAAGAATAGGGAATTCCCCGCGTCGGCTATCTGCGCAACGGGCATTCAGCTGTCGTGCCATATTCGTCAACGCAACCTCATACTGCCAGGCATTCAGCGTTTTCGTCAGCGTTTTTTCCATAAAATCCTTACGCCAGATGCCTGCATACAGACTGACAATGTAGTCACCTGCATAATTGTCCAGCAGAAAAATATCCGGTTCGAGTTCCTCAGCTTTTCTGTTTCTCAGGCTCTTCATGGTCATAACAAACAGGCGCAGATAATCAATCTGATGCTTTTCCATGATCTGAATATCTTCGTTAATTGCCTGAGTCGAAATCCTTTCCGTCAGGAAATAGTCATCCAAGGTAAAGAGAACATACTCTGTCTTAATCAGCGGCATCACTGCTCTCAGACGTTCCGTTATTTCCGTGCCTTCGCCTGCTGCCACCACTGTTACATTTTCAAAAGTACGATCAGTGGGTTTATCGGTTACTAAAAACGTCTCCACGTTTCGGTCTGCCCAATTCTGATTCAAAAGCAAAACATGTGCATCCCACAAATCCGAAAACTTGTCGCACGTCGAAATAATAATTGAAAAGTTGTTCTCCATCACCATGCATCCTCTGCCACTTATTTCATATGTCGGATTGCTTTTGCGACCACATCTTCCGAGGTCTTGCAGCTAGCCTGTAGATTGTGATGTTCTCTTGTCATCACAATCGCCTGCTCGTAGTATTTCTTTTGAAGTTCCTGATCTGAAATCAGCTGTGTAATAGAATCTGCCAATTTAGTCTTATCCGTACAAACCATTGCCGCATCTGTTGACTGCATATACTCAATGATGCCGCTTTCTAACGAGCCATATGTCAAAATGGAAGCACCGCTGGCTAATGCGTCCGCTGCCTTCGTAGAGAGTGAATACCGTGAAAGGTTGATGTCCTTTTCCTCAAATCCCTCTACAATAACAGTTATGTCGCTTTCTGCCATGCGCTTTTGAACCTGCGTGTACGGCACAGAACCCATATATTTGACATTTTTATTGTCCTTGAATACAGAATAGACCTGCTCGTCCTTTTCGTTGGAATAAACCTCCAGCATATATTCTGGATTGATTTTCCCTAGGGCGTAGCCAATATCGTTCAGGGAGTTGTTGCGTCCCATACCGATATTTCCGAAGTAAGTAATAACCGGGCAATCTTTGTTAATCACGCTGAACGGTTTACGCTGAACCGTAGAAGTCAAATAAACCGTTTCGCCGTCCAGTCCAAATTCCGAATTATACTTATCCCGAATCTTGTCGCTGATGTAAATTGCACTACCCGGCCAAGCCAGAACCTTGTCAATCAATTTTTTGTAGGTCGATTTATAAAGGTGATAGATCGGATTAAGCGTTTTTTCCACATTGAAATAATAGTCATCGCCAATGCAGGAGACAATTGGCACGTTATATCTCTTGGCGACATACATTGCAATCTGCGGGATAAAATAGTCATCCGAAAAAGCCAGAAACACGCATTCTGGTTTGAAGTCATCTAGCCAATTATTTAGCTTCTCCGTGCACCAGAATCTCTTACGCCAGAGGATTCCCCTGAGCAAATGTGTAAGAGGCGTATGCTTTCCACCGAACTTGTAGGCAGCTTCTGCTTTTGCATTTCCGAGTTCCAAATCATTGTCAAGCCACTCCGTGTCAAGCTCATCATAGTGGTAGATTACGCCAGTATCGACTTTCTTCCCCATCCACCGCTGCAACACACGGTGATCCGTAATTTGGAAAAGCGTTTCGCAATGCCCCTTGCACGGCTTCTTTGTATTAGAGAATATCTGTGCAATATTCTCTTTCTCCCAATAGTGAAAGTACGCATCAAAAGCGCGTGACGTTGATTTTGTGTTATATGGAACCGTTCCTACGATCAGCACTCTCGGATGCATATCGTTTCTCCTTTGAACTTTTATCGAATATTTAATACTTTCTTGAGTACGGCATTTTGATCGAGCAGACGGATAACTACTGCACACAGCCCTACTGTCAGGGCGAAGTTTCCGGCAGTCAGTAAATACCCTTCAATACTGCTAAATTGGATTGCAACACTGCTTTTGAAGATATTGAGAAGCAGACCGTGCATCATGTAAATTTCTAAGCTTTGTTTTCCTGCCCAAAAGAAAAACTCCCTTACTTTTTCTTTCCGATTAATACAAAGCTCAGCACGGCATTTGGGTTCATCATCACTATTGCCATCACAGTAAGTGCTACCGTAATCACATAGTTGACCAGAACCAGGCCCAGCCCCACCGGACTGTACACAATCGGCACTTTGTCCGACTTGATCAAGCTGAGAAGCAGATAGTGCGTGAGATACACTTCCAACGAGTGCTCTCCGACCCATGCAAGAGTACCCCCCCGATTTTACTGGAGAAGATTCCCCTACAGAGACCACATACTGCAATACACCCAGCCAACGATGTTGCCGCACGTAAGATAATCGCAAAGCCGCCATCCGACATCTCATAAAGCGGAAATCTAAGAATAACGAACAGCCACACTACAAAGCAGATTGCAACTACACTATCAATAATCTTTTTGCCAATCTCAGATTCCTTCATCCTGTCATCAAACTGACCATACAAGAACCCTGCATAGTAGAAAGGCATATAATAGAGCGTCAATTTGATTGCAAAGAACGAAAGCCCTAAAATTGCGCCAATTCCCACCAGCAGAACCATTCCCACTAAATAGCACCCCAGAAGTACAATCTGCTTCTTCAGCAGGTTTTCTTTGCTCACCCGCTCTGCAATGAAAGAGGCAATGCCAAAAATCATGCTAATCGTCCAAATCGTTGCAAGGAACCAATAACCTGAATCCATATTCCACAGGAGATGCTTAACGTTTAGGAAACCATCCTCTCCAAAAATGATACCTCTAACTAAAAAACTCCATACAGCCCACGGTAGCATATAAGCAACCGTTCTGCGTTTCACATATTTCCACAGTCCCTTGCTGTTAGAGATGGGGCGGCTATATTTCGTTACATATCCGCTGATTAAAATAAACAACGGCATCTGCAAGGACCATGCAATATTAAACACAAATGTGTTTTCTGCTCCGACCGTACATCCACTCATTGTATGTTGCAGAACAACCAGAAGCATCGCTATGCCACGCATGACATCCACAAATTGATTTCGGTTTTCTGTCTTAGCCTGCATCCCTTAATACCCTCTCAAACATAAACTTCCGCAGCCAGTTGGGAGCCAGCGCCGACCCGCTGCGAATCACGCAGCTCTTTATGTACTGTCCTTCTCCAATAAAGCCTTGCTGTTTCATAAATTTGAACAACTTGGCCTGCGTCTTGGCGTATTTCCAACCGGCTCTTCTTAAATACATATCCGAGCCAGCTCTCATATGGAGCAGCGGCTCTTGAATGTTGTAACCCTGATATCCTGCCATCAGCATTCGAAGCCAGAGGTAATAATCCTCCAGAAGATAGAAATCCTGATAGGAGCCAACTGCCTCGACTGCGGATTTCTTATACATCACGCAGGGGTGATTAAACGGATTGCGCTTCTTTGCAAACTCTACGATTTCCGCATTTGTCTCGGGCGGCACACGCCTTGTATCGACGGTGTGCGGATCAATAGTAAACTCCTCCACGATACCGGAGCAAATACTCACCTCCGAATGTGTGTTAAACACAGCGATCTGTTTTTCACATCGATCCGGATAAGCGATGTCATCGCTGTCCATCCGGGCAACCAGCTCATTTTTGCAATGCTTGATGCCTTCATTGAGTGCGTTGCCAAGTCCACCGTTCTTCGCGAGGCGGACAACATTCAGAGATTCACCCATCTCCTGTTGCTTCGCTGCGATTACGCTATCCAATGGTTCGTTCAGAGGTCCATCACATACCAGCACGAAATCATTTGTGGAGAGCGTCTGCGCTTGTATGCTCTCTATTGCCTGTCTCAAATATTCCGGTTTTTCTTTGTGATAAACAGACATTAAAACGCTGTAATTCTGCATCACTTCGTCTCCTGCCCCATCGACGTAGTCGCCCCCTCTGCCACACCTTCCGTGCTTTCAGGCATAAACAGGATCTTCACGGTTGCCAGCATGATTTTCAAATCTTCGATCAGGCTGGGATGGGCAATATACATCAGATCCATCTGCAGCTTATCGTAGGGGGTGGTATTATATTTGCCATATACCTGTGCATAACCGGTCAGACCGGCCTTTGCCTGCAGGCGCAGCGCAAACTCCGGCATCTCCTCGCAGTACTGTGCGGCGATCTCCGGGCGCTCCGGACGTGGGCCCACAACAGACAAATCACCCTTCAGGATGTTCAGCAACTGAGGCAGCTCGTCCAGGCGGCAGGCGCGGATAATGTGACCGACCTTTGTAATACGGTCATCCTTGTCGCCGGTGGAGAGACGTGCCACGCCATCCTTTTCTGCATCCACGCGCATGGAGCGGAACTTCAAAATCTCAAACTGCTTGCCGTCCTTGGTCAGGCGCACCTGCTTATAGAAGGCAGGTCCGCCATCGGACTTGACCGCAATAGCCGTAATCAAGAACAGCGGACTCAGGATAATCAGTGCTGCCAGCGAAATTACAATGTCCATTGCGCGCTTAACAAACAAGAACTCCGGGCTTGCCATGTAACGGCCGACGCGCAGCATGGGCAGGTGGAACATATGCATCGGCCATGCGCCGCTCATGATAACGTCGCCAACGCGGGGGATGACGAACATATTGATGCCTTTCCCTACGCAGTTCTTCAGGATAATGTTTCGCTCATGGCTGTGAACACCACTGACAAAGACAGTCTCCATGCCGTCCAGAATGCTCAGGTCTGCCAAGCACTCCGACACGCTCAGGGTGACCTGCACATCGTATTTCTGGCTCAGGCCGTACTCGTTGATGAGCTTTTCCATACCGTGCCGCACATCGTAGACAACTGCGGTCTTCTGCGGCGGAAAGGTCGTATAGTACCATTTATGTGCGCAGGATGCCCAGATCGCGGCCATCACCAGCTGCCCCACGATTGCCGCAATACCCGGCAACAGGTTGCAGAACTTTGCCGACATCAGGCAGATCACGATGTACAAAATACCATCGGTTGCCATCGCGCCAAGGATCTGGCCGTACACCAGTTCTGAGACCCGTTGCATCGACATCCAGAACGCATCATAGATTTTACCGAGTGCAATGTACAGGATAAAAAACAGGCCTAAAATCGCAAAATGACCCTCCCATGCCAGATTTGCATAGGTCTGGTGCGAGTAGTACAGGAACCAGCAGGCCGCAAACGGCAACTCGATCATCAGAACATTCAAGATTTTTACAATCCGCAACATCACATCATGCTGAAACTTTGACATAATCCTCTCCAATAACTCCTTTAGATTTTTTACGATTCACTCAAATTCTCCGACCCACATTACAGCAACTGTTTGGGGTCGAGCTATTAACTACACAAAACGATCTCTTCCTCCGTTTTGTGCTTAGCCGAAACATTCAGCTTTTCGCTTTTCCCCTTGGACTCTTGTGCCAGTTCTAACCGGCGCAGCCTCGAATCCGCTTTCCCCCACCGCATCCCGATGGCATCCAGCTTTGCGATCCGTTCCTCTGTCAAAACAGCGCCGCTTTTTTCAGGATTCTGGCGGGTATACCGCTGCCGTTTGACCCAATTTCCGAGGTTGTAACCGCCCGGTGACACATATTCTGCTGGGACGTTCAGGTCGCCGTGGGCATCAAAATAGCGCTTTGCCTCCTGATACCCCTCGTTCCACTTGCGGTCATTGCGATTGCCCCAGTACATCCCGATACGGTTGAGTCGCTCGACCTGTTCGTCCGTCAGCTTTCCTTTCGGGTACGCCCATTGCTGGCTTGCGACCCATTGCCCCAGCCGTTCACCAGCCGCTGTCACATAGGAACGTGGGATATTCAGGTTGCCGTTTTCCTCATAATAAGCCGCAGCCAGCGCATAAGCCTTTTCCCACTTGGCATCGAAAATGTTCCACACCATACCGATCTCATCCAGCTGTGCGATGCGTTCTTCTTTTAAGCGGCCATTCAGCTTCTGCTGCCGGGTCTTGATGATCCACTGTCCCAGTGGGTAGCCGTCCGGGTCTACATATTTGCCGGGCACCATCAGGTTTCCGTAGGTGTCGTGGTATTTCTTTGCGACCTCAAATCCATGCTGCCACGCAATTTCTTTCCGGTTGCCCCAGACCATGCCGATGCTGTCCAGCCGTTGAATCTGTTGTTCGGTCAGGATGCCTTGAATTTGTCCCTCGCGCACCCGGCGCTGAGTGACCAGCCACACGCCAAGGCTCAGACCGCCGGGCGTGGTATACAGTTTCGGGACATTCAGGTTGCCGTGTTCCGCATAGTAGATGCTTGCCTCGGAGAAGTAGTGCTCCCAACCGGACGAAAGGCTCGCCTGCAGCTGCTCGAACAGCACCCGGCAGTCATGCACCTGCTCGATGACCTCGAATCGCTCGGTGACGATCCTATCGCCCTCACCGTTGGCATAGAGCCGGTGGACCGCCTCCTGCATCTCGCCTTGCAAACCGGAAATACTGGTCAAGCCCTCGAAATTATTGACAACATCTAGGATAAGCGGCGTTGTATTATCCCCAGCGGTCAGGGCACGCCCTATCTGCTGCTTGTAGATAATGGGCGAAATCGTTGGACGGAACAAAATGACGCCGGAAATGCCCTCCACATGGACGCCCTCGTTGAGCATGTCGATGCAGAACAGCAGCTTCAGACGGTCGCTTGTGTCCGTTTTGAAGTCCGCAAACGCCTTGTCCGTATTCGGGTCATCCGAGTAGGCTTCGTACACCACCACATCTGGGTTGACCCCGGCGAACCACTCCGGCACATGGGATACCATCTCGTCCATGTGCTCCTTGTTGGCGCAGAACACAATGTACTTGCCAGATTTGTTTGTGATATGATGGGCAAAGACCCTGTCCAGACCGTCCGCCTGTTCCAGTGCCCGGCGCAGCGCATCCAGATATTTTTGGTTGGCGTCCTGAATGCCCGGTGTCCGCAGGTTATCCACCCGCGCCTGATACTTTGCAAGGGCTTTCTGGTACTGGTAGACCGTAGTTACATATTTCGGGGCAGGCAAAATGCCCCTGACGACTGCTTCGCCAAGGGTCATGTCGCTCGCCGTATGCCCATCAAAGAGCTCTTCGGCCATGTCACGGTTATTATCCAGATACCGGATGTTTGTCGCTGTCAGCCCCAGAAGCTTTGCATCCGGGCATAACTTTAATAAAGCCACCGTGCTTTCGCCCCAACATTCAGCACCGGCACGGTGGAATTCATCGAGTATAATATAGGCAGGCTTCTGCGCCGCTATTTCGTCCAGCTGCGCCTGCGTGCAGCACATCAGTTTGGCATAGGTATAAAAGTGAACGTTTGCCAACGGAAAATCCGGGTCGTTCCTTTTCAGGCTCTCCAGCTGGGTCTTAAAGATATATTCACTGGGAGAAAGCCAGATTACGACCTTCTCCGGGTTGTCCTCGATCAGCTTGAACGCAATGTAGCTCTTTCCGGTGCCGGTGGGATGAACAATGGCAGCTTTGCCATACTGGTCCATCATCCGGACTGCCGCATGATATGCCTTCTCGTTGTGTTCAAACAGACATAATGCCACCTTGTTCACCCCTTCCCGCAATAAAGGGGTATCCTCCACAGTGATAATGGAGGATACCAATCTTTCGACATCGTTGTTTGAATTCTTCTCTTATTTTATCATGGTTATATCTGGGAATCAATAGAAATCCTTACAAATGTATCTCATATGACCTTAGAAAAAACCTCGCAGAAGCTGAAAGTTTTTTGCACATTGCCCAGTTCTGCATGAAAAATCCAGCTAAAAACGAAGGTGGACAAAATAAGTGGTCAAATGGGGGTCCAAGTCGCAGGAGGAAACAGAAATGGCACGACGGGGAGAAAATATACGCAAACGCAAAGATGGTCGGTGGGAAGGCCGCTATATCAAAGCACGCACACCGGAGGGGAAAATCCAGTGGGGCTACGTCTATGG
>OKYT01000365.1_pt1 | contig 11813 bp, 10 predicted proteins | sample 1601811 | NCBI WGS metagenome assembly OKYT01 (sample SAMN02675044, study PRJEB24791) | human gut metagenome, SKBSTL002 | isolation source: stool | host: Homo sapiens | place: USA | reverse complement strand
TATATCCTCCATTCTTGAAAAATACCGTAATTTTGCAACTCAATTACAAAATGAGTATGCAACAATCTAATTATATAATTGAGGTAAAAGGTGTTTCCAAGTTTTTTGGTGATAAAATGGTCTTGGATAACATTAATTTATATGTAAAAAAAGGTGAGTTTGTAACTGTGTTGGGGCCCTCCGGTTGCGGAAAGACAACTCTTTTACGTTTGATTGCCGGTTTTCAGACTGCTTCGGAAGGCGAGATAAAGATAGCTGGAAAAGAGATCACGCAGACACCTCCGCATAAGCGTCCGGTAAATACTGTGTTCCAGAAGTATGCTTTGTTCCCTCATTTGAATGTGTTCGATAATATTGCCTTCGGATTGAAATTGAAAAAGATCTCTAAGCAGACTATCGAGAAGAAAGTAAAGGCTGCTCTTCGTATGGTAGGGATGACGGACTATGAGTATCGGGATGTGAATTCCTTGTCAGGCGGGCAGCAACAGCGTGTAGCCATAGCCCGTGCTATTGTCAATGAGCCGGAGGTGTTGTTGCTGGATGAGCCTTTGGCTGCTTTGGACTTGAAGATGCGTAAAGATATGCAGATGGAATTAAAAGAGATGCATAAGACATTGGGCATCACTTTTATTTATGTGACGCATGACCAAGAGGAAGCTTTAACACTGAGCGACACGATTGTTGTAATGAGTGAAGGAAAAATACAGCAGATCGGAACACCGGTGGATATTTATAACGAACCCATCAATTCGTTTGTAGCTGATTTTATAGGTGAGAGCAATATTCTGAACGGAACTATGATACAGGACAAGCTTGTGCGTTTTGCAGGAGTGGAATTTGAATGTGTAGATGAAGGTTTCGGTGAAAATATGCCGGTAGATGTTGTGGTACGTCCTGAAGATTGGTATATTTTTCCGGATTCGGATGCTTCACAGATTTCAGGTATCGTAACCTCATCCATCTTTAAAGGTGTGCATTATGAAATGGTGGTCGAGGCCAATGGTTATGAATTTATTGTACAGGACTATCATCATTTTGCTGTGGGTGAGCAGGTAGGTTTGTTGATAAAACCTTTTGATATCCATATTATGAAAAAAGAACGTGTATGCAATACGTTTGAAGGAGAACTGACAGATGGAACGCATGTGGAATTTCTGGGATGTACGTTTGAGTGTCTGCCAGTGGTTGACATTGAGCCGGGAACTAAAGTAAAAGTGCAGGTAGATTTCAAGGATATCATTTTGCAGGATAATGAAGAGGATGGAACTTTAACCGGAGATGTACGTTTTATCCTATATAAGGGAGATCATTATCACCTCACTGTGTCATCGGACTGGGGTGAGGATATTTTTGTTGATACCAATGATGTATGGGACAATGGTGATCATGTAGGTATCAGCATCTTTCCCGAAAGTATAAAAATAACTCAGATTGTAGAATCATAATAAAGAAAAGAGGTGCTCAGAACGATACGATTTTTCTTGTCTTCACGTAAAAGTTGGACTATTCCTTACGTGATATTTTCGGCGGTATTTGTTATTCTTCCGCTACTTTTAATAGTGGTTTATGCATTTATGGATGATGCGGGGCATTTCACATTGGGAAATTTTGCCAAATTTTTCGCTCATCCCGAGGCAATCAACACATTTGTTTATTCTATTGGCGTGGCCATTATCACAACAGTGGTATGTATCTTATTGGGATATCCTGCTGCCTATATTCTGACACAGACGCGGATGAAATATGCATCGACAGTGGTGGTATTGTTTATTTTGCCCATGTGGGTGAATATTTTAATACGTACACTGGCTACGGTGGCCTTGTTCGATTTTATGAACGTATCTTTAGGAGAGGGGGCTTTGATATTCGGTATGGTATATAATTTTTTGCCTTTTATGATTTATCCTATTTACAACACTTTGCAGAAATTGGATAAAAGTTATGTGGAAGCGGCGCAAGATTTGGGCGCCAATCCCATGCAAGTGTTTTTCAAGGCTGTGTTGCCCCTGTCTATGCCGGGTATTGTGAGTGGTATATTAATGGTATTTATGCCTACTATCTCCACATTTGCTATTGCCGAATTATTGACAATGAATAATATTAAATTATTTGGCACTACTATCCAGGAAAATATTAATAATAGTATGTGGAATTATGGGGCGGCCTTGTCGTTGATCATGTTGTTCCTTATTGGTGCGACAACCTTGCTCGCTTCAGATGATAAGGATCATAACGAAGGAGGCGGACTATGGTAAAGAAAATTTTGTGTCAGGGGTATTTGTGGCTGCTTCTGCTATTGCTTTATGCGCCTATTTTTATCATTATGATCTATTCGTTTACCGAAGCAAAGGTGCTGGGCAACTGGACCGGGTTTTCCACCAAACTCTATTCATCCCTATTTGTTGCGGGTACACATCATTCATTGACAAATGCCTTGGTCAATACCTTGAGCATTGCCTTTATTGCAGCTACCGTATCCACCTTGCTGGGCAGTATTACGGCAATCGGCATATTCAATCTTCGTCCCCGTGCCCGTAAAGCAATCAGTTTTGTCAATAACATTCCTATTTTGAATGGAGATATTATTATTGGTATATCTCTATTCTTGCTGTTCGTATCTTTGGGTATTCCACAAGGATATACCACTGTAGTGCTTGCACATATCACATTCTGTACTCCATATGTGGTGTTAAGTGTGTTGCCGCGTTTGAAACAGATGAATCCGAATATTTATGAGGCGGCGCTTGACTTGGGGGCTACTCCTATGCAGGCACTCCGCAAGGTGATTGTTCCTGAGATTCTTCCGGGAATGATTTCAGGTTTTATGTTGGCGGTGACTTTGTCCATTGACGATTTTGCCGTGACTGTATTTACTATTGGTAATGAAGGGCTTGAAACTCTTTCCACCTATATTTATGCGGATGCACGGAAAGGAGGGTTGACCCCTGAACTTCGTCCGCTTTCTACCATTATATTCGTATTGGTGCTGGTATTGCTGGTTATCATCAATCGCCGTGCAGGCAAGAAAAAGGAGGTATAAAAAATGAGGAAAATAAATAGATGGCTGATGGTGTGTGTGTGCGCGTTATTCTCTTTAACCGGATGCTATAACACAGAGCCTCGTGAGAGTGTGCTGAAAATATATAATTGGGCCGATTACATTGATGAGGATATGTTGGCGGAATTTCCCCGGTGGTACAAAGAACAGACGGGGGAAGATATTCGGATTGTCTATCAGACTTTTGACATCAATGAAATCATGTTGACCAAGATAGAACGCGGGCATGAAGATTTTGATGTAGTTTGTCCTTCGGAGTATATCATAGAGCGCATGCTGAGGAAAGGTTTATTGCTTCCCATTGATACCGTTTTTGGAAAGACCCCCAATTATCTGCATAATGAATCTCCTTATATCCGTGAACAATTGGATAAATTGAGCTGGTCGGGGCATCGTGCTTCAGATTATGCCATCGGTTATATGTGGGGAACAGCAGGTATCCTTTTTAATACCGATCATGTTCCAGCGGAAGATGCCAGGACTTGGGCCAGTCTTTGGAATCTGAAATATGAGAACAAGATCCTGATGAAGGAAAGTTATCGTGATGCATATGGTACCGCATTGATTTATGCCAATGCCGAGGATTTGAAAAAAGGCAAGGTTACGGTAGAGGAGTTGATGAACAACTATTCGCAAGCATCCATCGATACAGTTGAGAAGTATCTGAAAGCCATGAAACCCTTAATAGCAGGTTGGGAAGCTGATTTTGGCAAGGAAATGATGACTAAAGGTAAAGCATGGCTGAACATGACCTGGAGCGGGGATGCGGTATGGGCGATAGAAGAGGCTGAAGGAGTGGGCATCCATCTGGACTATGAGGTGCCGGTGGAAGGAAGTAATGTGTGGTATGACGGATGGGTGATCCCTAAGTATGCTAGAAATAAAAAGGCTGCCAGTTATTTTATTAATTATTTATGCCGTCCCGATGTGGCTTTACGTAATATGGACGCCTGTGGTTATGTGAGTGCCGTTGCTACTCCCGAGATTTTGGAGGCAAAAATAGATACTACTTTATCTTACTTTGCAGATTTAAGCTATTTTTTCGGTCCTGCTGCCGATAGTATACAAATAGATAAGGTACAGTATCCTGACCGTACAGTGGTGGAGCGTTGTGCCATGATTCGTGATTCCGGTGACAAGACCGAATTGGTCTTGGAAATGTGGTCGCGTGTAAAGGGGGATAATTTGGGGGTAGGCGTGGTTATTGTGATTCTGGTATCTGCCGGGATTATGGTAGTATTCACCGTGTATAGAAAACTTCAGCGTTATCAGCATGAAAAGGCTCAATATCCTCGCAGGAATCATCGAAGAAAGAAATGACTTTATAAGGGAAGGAAACATTTAGTCTTGCTGATAAAACGATTTAGGGAATCCAATCTTTAGGTAGAATTAAAATAAAAGTCCGAACTTGGGAAAGTCCGGACTTTTATTTCTATAATCATATAAAGATTAAATGATGTATTGTGAAGAGATAGACTCATTATTCATCACGCGGCGGATTGTTTCAGCAAACATATCAGCAATGGTCAGTTGCTTCACTTTAGAGCAACGGTTAGCATAAGGAATACTATCGGTAAATACCATTTCTTCCAAGCCGGAGTTCTGAACGCGTTCGGATGCAGGACCTGACATTACACAGTGAGAAGCGATAGCGCGGACGGAAATAGCTCCCGCTTCTTTCATAATATCGGCAGCTTTGGTAATAGTACCTGCTGTATCTACCATATCGTCAATTAAGATGACATTTTTATTTTTTACATCACCGATAATTTGCATGGTGGCCACTTCATTGGCTTTCAGGCGCGTCTTGTTGCAGAGTACCAAGGGTACACCCAAATATTTGGAATAAGTGCTGGCGCGTTTTGAACCACCCACGTCCGGAGTTGCGATTACCAAGTCTTCCAGTTGCAATGATTCAATGTAAGGCAGGAATACGCCAGAAGCGTAGAGGTGGTCTACCGGTACATCAAAGAATCCTTGAATCTGATCGGCATGCAAATCCATTGTGATTAAACGGTCGATGCCTGCTACGCTCAGAAGATCGGCTACCAGTTTAGCACCGATAGAAACACGAGGTTTGTCTTTTCTGTCCTGACGTGCCCATCCAAAGTAGGGAATAACGGCTACAATGCTTTTTGCAGAGGCTCTTTTAGCTGCATCAATCATTAGCAGCAGTTCCATTAAGTTGTCAGAGTTAGGAAAGGTAGATTGAACTAGAAAAACATGTGCGCCTCTAATTGATTCTTCATAAGAAACAGCGAACTCACCATCAGCAAAATGCATGATGTTCATGTTTCCTAATTTGCAACCGAGGCTGTTGCAAATCTTTTCTGCAAGGTATCTCGAATTTGTTCCTGAGAATACCCTAAAAGGTGATGTTTTGCTCATTTTTGTAATAGATATTACCTATTTGTTAATTTGCGTGCAAAGGTACGTATTATAATTAGAAATTAAAAATAGAAATTTAAAAATAACTTCTCATTATTGTAATATGCTTGGTTTGAAGCATATTCTTCGTTTTTTAGGCTTCTATTCTAAATTATTTTGATAAATCAGTCTGCTAAATCTCTTAATTTCCGGAAATGTTCTATCACGCACCGATAATCGCGATCGGTACACGCATCGAATTTATTCCAAAGGGCGCCCAATATGGCGGCTCCTCCGAAACCAAAGTCCTTTACCTCCAGCAAGTTTTCTTCGTCAATGCCTCCCAAAGCTATGACTTTTTTGTCAATAATGCCTGCTTTGGCGGCGGTACGGAGTTCTTCGGCGGTGTATGCCGAGTTATAATTTAGTTTGGATATGCTATTGAATACCGGACTCAGAAAGACATAATCGCAACTGGATTTGCGCTCTTTAACTTCGTCTAGCGAATGGCAAGAACAACTGACATGTCCTTTGTATCCTTCCGGCAGGTTCGGATTACGACCGTTCAGGTGAATTCCTTTCAGTTTGTATTCCTCTTTCAGATAAAAATGTCCGTGAACCACGATGCGTTTGTGATATTGTTCGGGGATAAGGGTTAGCAGACGTTCTGCAAACATGGGTGCTGTACCGGGCTTTCGCAGATGGAGTGTGTCTAGTCCCTCCTCGAAAAGAGCTGTAATTATTTTATCTTCCTCCACAAAATAAGTGGGGGGCGTTATTAGAATTAACTTCATACCTTATGACTAATTGCTAAGCAAAGATAGCAACCTATTTGTAATAATCCTAGTGGATTTATAGATTTATTTTTGATAAACCTGTAAATCAATGGGATACTTTCCCCGAAAAAGTGATTCATGCGATGGAAAAGTTTTAAATAATCTGTGTGTATCTGTATGAAATAGGCGTTTTTTATTTACTTTTGCGCTAATAAAACAAGACGAATAGATAGAATTATGAATAAAAAACAATTTCTTGCAGCCGCATTTTGTTTGATGGCACTTGCCGGATGTACGCAAAAAACGGAATTGCCTGAGAATCCTAAAGATCAAGAAGAGTACCGTGATCATCAGGGAAACAGTTGGATTTATAACGCTATGCTAATGCGTTGGGCATTAATGCCGTCTATGGCCAACGGACTTTCTACCACACATTATTATTATCCTAAATCTGATTCGTGGACAGATGCTAACGGAATGAAAGTGGATGCTCCTTCAAAAGTGAATGTGGGGGCAAAATCGTCTACAAAATCAAAATCGAGCGGAAGTGTTTTTGGGAAAACACGCCGTTCATCCGGTGTTCATAGTTAATAGGAAGCGGATATGAAAAGAATACCTGTTACGCCACGTTCAGACTACCGTGAGAAAATAGAAGCGCTGGGCTTTGATTTTCATGGTGATTATTGGCGCGAGGAAGCGTATTATCGTTTTACGGCTGAAGAAACAGCCTGTTTGGAGGAAGCAACCAATGAGGCGTACCGTCTGTATTGTGAGGCTGCTCAATTCATTATTGAAGATAACCCGGAATTTATGGAGCGTGCATTGAATATTCCGAAGGAGATTGGTGAGCGTATCCGTGCTTCTTGGGGTGCGGATGAGTTAAGTCTGTATGGTCGTTTTGATTTTATATTAGCCAAGGATGGTACTCCGAAAATATTGGAGTTCAATGCTGATACACCGACTTCTTTGCTTGAAGCATCTGTTATCCAATGGCAATGGAAAGAGGATGTTTTTCCGGAATGCGACCAGTTTAATGGTATTCATGAAGGATTGGTGCAGTCATGGAAAGATATTTTCCCCAAAAAAGGAGAGATTCATTTTGCTGGTGCATTAGAGAATAATGAAGATACAGGAACGTTGCAATATCTGGCAAGTACGGCGATGGAGGCTGGGTTTTCTACCCGAGTATTGGATATGCAGGCGCTGGATTTGCAAAATGGACGATTTTTTGATCCGGCAGGTGAACTAGTGAACCGGTGCTTTAAACTTTATCCGTGGGAGTGGATGGTGGACGAAAGTCCTGACGGATGTCTAGCGGAAATGGAATGGTTGGAGCCGATATGGAAATTGGTGATGTCCAATAAGGCGATCCTTGCCACATTGTACGAGTTGTTTCCGGATTCTCCTTATGTGCTTCCTTGTTATTTGTCGCGCCCTCGGTCGGGATTGTTTTGTAAAAAACCGATCTTCTCTCGTGAAGGTCATAATGTAAGCGTTGTTGATATCCGGGATTGGGAGGAATATGTACGTATAGCTGAAACGGAGGGTGATTATAACACTGGAGCTTATGTATATCAGGAGTATGTGGAACCGACAGCGTACAGTGGCAGATATCCAGTTATTGGTTCTTGGATTATAGGAGGAGAAGCTGCGGGCATCGGTATTCGCGAAAATCGTATGGAGGTTACAGATAACTTGTCCGAGTTTGTACCACATATTATAGGATAAAGTCAAACTATTCATGTGCCGGTCGATGCCGGACGACGGATGTCGTCATGCCTCGACTGTTGGCACATAATTGAGGAATTAATGTCTTTTGAATAGGGTCGGTTCGATTCCTCTAGAAGGAAATGAGATGGGTTTCCATCGTTTTTACGTTAATCGTCCATAATTTGCCGCTTAACACTTCGCCATATTCACCTATAATCTTCAACACTTCAGCAGCTTCGGCACAACCTATTATGCCGGGGGTTACACCTAATACTCCTTTGGGCGGATGGGGCATGGATAGCATTTCTGTTTCGTCGGGGAAAAAGTGGCGGTAATCGGGGCCTCCTTGGTAATTGAAAACGGATACTTGACCTTCGAAGGCACGGATGGCACCATATACATAAACTTTTCCCCATTTCACACAGATATCATTGATAAGATAGCGGGTAGCGAAATTATCACATCCATCTATAATGATGTCGTAGGTACGGATAATTTCATCCGCATTCTCTTTAGTCAGTCTTGTGGGATAGGCATTGATTTGTACATCATGGTTCAGGGCTTCAAGACGTTTCTTGGCTTGGATAGCTTTGGGCATGCCTACCTCGGCTTCACTATAAAGTACTTGACGTTGCAAGTTGCTGACACTTACCACATCATCGTCTATTAATCCGATGGTACCTACTCCGGCTCCTGTCAGGTACAAGGCAACAGGAGACCCCAGACCACCTACACCGACAATAAGCACTTTGGCCTGCTGAAGCCGTTGTTGTCCTTTTTCTCCCAATTCAGGGAGAATAATTTGACGGTTATATCTTTCCACTTTGTTTGTTGTTAATTTGAAAAAAAGGAGCTTTGTATCATTTATACAGCCCCATTCCTTTAAAAATATGGGTAAAATCTATCGTATTGGCGTGAACTTGTCAAAAGAAACATCCCAGTCTTTCCATACCGGCTCCCTTCCTAATGATTTCAGTGCGTGTTCTACTTCTACGGCTGTACGCTCATCACTTACATGGAATTGTTCCAAAGCTTGCGGATAGGTATAGTATCCCCCCGGTTCAGTTTTGCTTTCAGCACTCATGGTAGTCACTCCTAGCCCTGCCATGTTGTCGCGGATTTGTGCCGGTTCACGAGTGGAGTAGGAGATATCTACATCGTGATCGAAAATACGCATGGCAAAAGTGAGCTGTGCCAACTCACGATCATTCATGATGACATTCGGCTGGAAACCACCGTTTTCTGCCGGACGCATACGGGGGAAGTTGACACTGTATTTGGTTTTCCAATACTTTTTCTGAAGATAGCGTAAGTGATAAGCCATCATGGTCACATCGGTGCGCCATTCTTCCAGTCCGATAAGTACTCCCATGCCAATGGAGTGGACTCCTGCCTGACCCATGCGGTCGAAGCCGTTTACCCGCCACTCGAATTTGGATTTCATCCCGCGTGGGTGATATATATTATAACGGGCTTTGTTATAAGTTTCCTGAAAGCAAATGACTCCATTCAGTCCGTGTTCTTTCAGTTCGGCATATTCTTCGGCTTTGAGGGGCATTACCTCTATCTTCAGATTGCTGAAATATTTTTTGGCGATGTCCAAAGCTTTAGCCAGATAAGGGACTCCGGCTTTTGCCGGATTCTCTCCGGTCACCAGTAACAGGTTCTCAAAAGGCCCCAGTTTCTTGATGGCTTTGTATTCATCTTCAATCTGTTCGGGGGTGAGGATGGTACGTGCCATCGGGTTGCTGATATGGAAACCACAATACACACAAGAATTGGTGCAGGAGTTGGTGATATACAGCGGTATAAACATGGAGATGGTTTTGCCGAAACGTTCTTCGGTATATTTTTTGCTTAGTTGCGCCATCGGCTCCAGGTATTTTGCTGCTGCGGGGGAGATGAGCGCCATAAAGTCGTCCACATCGCAATGTTCCTTGCCAAGAGCGCGGAGCACATCACTTTCGGTCTTGGAGTAGATGGTTTTGGTGGTTTCCTCCCAATCTATTTTTTCAAGTTCTTCTGAAAACATAATTTTTTTTGTTATAGTTCTATAAGATGATTTCGCTTCTATAAGAGCCTATTTAAACTTTTTCGGCATTTAAACAGGTTTCAAGCTATAAGTTTCTTATTATTTTTCTACATTTCTTTTTGTCGCTTTCCGTCAGCTCGGGATGTTGCTTCGTTCCTCCCTTCTGGATAACGCCTTTGATAGAGAATCCGCTCCACTTCAGAATTTCGCGCAACGCTTTTACTACACCGCGTGTCTGGTTAAACCAGATATTGAACGGCCATGGGGTGGAGCAGGTGCTTACGATGACTGCTTTCTTGCCTTTATGCAACGCTTGGGGGATCCCTTTCGGACTTTCTCCCATCATGCCGTACACGATGCGGTCGAACACTACTTTCAGATGTCCGTTCATGTTTCCCCAATAGCAGGGTGATCCGACAATCAGCACGTCTGCCCATTGTATCTTTTGAAGCGTGCGCTGCGCATCGTCTTCGGGTAGGACACAGGCCTGCCGGCTGCGGCAAGCCATGCATCCTGTACAGGGGCGTACCTGCAATTTATGGATGGATATTGCTTCCACTTCGGCGCCACGTATGCGAGCTTCTTCGGCCATGATGTCCAGCATTCGGCTGATAAGTCCTTGGCAACGAGGACTTCCGTTGAGTATCAATATCTTCATTACCTTATTTTTTTTAGGATGTTGTTGCGGACACATTGCACTGCAACCGTATAGTATTCCGGTTCCATATTTTCCAGATATGCTTTCAGCTCTCCTGTCAGTTCCGGTTCTTCCAGGCAGATGTCGTAGGCAAGTTTCATGCAGACGGCTTGTCCGGATGCGCTTTCGGCAGAAGATAGCATACCTTGAAGGCAGAAATCGAAGAAAGCTGCGTTGACAGGCTTCGGGACAGGAAGATGATGAAGGATATTCAGTAGCAGGCGTCTTGTTCCATCGTGGGGGCATTGCATGGCCCGTAATCAGTTCCTCCCTTTTATCCATCAATAGGGAAGGAAGGAGGAAACTCAGTTTTTCACAAGCCCAAGTGGCACGCCAGGCTATCCTTGTTTCTTCATGCTGCGTTAGAGTATAAAGAGCATCAAAGCGGTCGGGGAAGCTGGCCACTTGATCTACTATGTTGTCTATGTGTTTTCTTCCTAAAGTTCCTTCAAGTGCTTTCTTGAAATCTTCCATAGTTTTTACAAAGTCAGTTGTTTAATTACCCACGTTCTTCAAGTCGCGGCTCAGTTTCATAGCGCAGAAGTTGGGTCCGCACATGGTACAGTACTCACCGTCCGTATGGCGGCCTTCATTGAAGTATTCCAAAGCGCGGTCGGGATCCAGACTCAGATGGAACTGGTCGCGCCAACGGAATTCATAACGTGCCTTGCTTAAAGCATTGTCGCGGATCTGTGCGCCCGGATGCCCTTTCGCTAGATCGGCAGCATGGGCAGCAATCTTGTAAGTGATGACACCTATGCGTACATCTTCTTTGTTGGGCAATCCCAGATGTTCTTTCGGGGTGACATAACATAGCATGGCAGTGCCTAACCAGCCGATTTGTGCGGCACCGATGGCCGAAGTGATATGGTCATATCCCGGAGCGATGTCCGTTACCAGCGGACCGAGGGTGTAGAACGGTGCGTTGTGACAGTGAGAGATCTGGCGTTCCATGTTTTCTTTGATTTTATGCAAAGGTACATGCCCCGGTCCTTCAATGAATGCCTGTACGTTTTTGTTCCATGCTCGGAGTACAAGTTCACCCATGGTATCCAGTTCGGCAAACTGTGCCTCGTCATTAGCGTCAGCGATACAGCCCGGACGAAGTCCGTCACCCAAGGATACGGCTACATCGTATTGTGCCAGAATATCACAGATGTCATCAAAATGCTC
>OKYT01000361.1_pt1 | contig 11896 bp, 7 predicted proteins | sample 1601811 | NCBI WGS metagenome assembly OKYT01 (sample SAMN02675044, study PRJEB24791) | human gut metagenome, SKBSTL002 | isolation source: stool | host: Homo sapiens | place: USA | reverse complement strand
GTACGGTGGTGTGAGAGGTCGGAACGGGAATTAATCCCGTTCCTCCTACTCGATTCTTTTCTTCCTTTTTGTGTCTCGAGTGAAATTGAAACCTTGCAGCGACTATCATGGGATGTACTTCCGATTTGACAAACTTATGAATGAAAGCATTTTTACATCATATTCTTGCGGATAGAGAACTTCACGATAGCCATTGCCTGAATATTCTCTATTGGCAAATCCATCGGCTGATGATGTGGATTGTAGCTTACCAGCAGAATACATCCCGGATTCTCTGACCGGTTAACATATTTCACCACCAAGTAATCATCACCATCCAGACAGAACGATACCAGATACATTTCTCCATAGATAAGATGATGAAAATCGCTGATTTCCTTGAAACCAATAATGTCACCCGATTTCAGCAGTGGATACATACTGTCTCCGCTTACATATACCGCTCCGTCGCACGAAGATATATTAGGAATAACAATCTTTCCCAACACATATTGGTTGCGGTTCATCAGCATGGTACGCAGGTTGGCAGCTGCCGACACATCATATAGTTGTACATAGCGGTCGTCCTTCATCTCCGGTGTTTTCGGAATGTATATAGTTTCCACCTCTCCCGTATACCTTCCCAACTGGCAGAGGTGTGTATCGCGGTGAGGAGTTCCCTTCCCTACCAGCAGCCAGTTGTAATCTACCTCTTTCATCTTCTCCAACAGCAGTGGAAAGTCGATACTATTTCTTGCACACCAGTTACTTAATGTAGAACGCGATACTCCTAAATAATTGGCGAGTTCCACATCCGTCTTGAAGCCCATAACTTCTTTGGCTCGCTTCACTATATCAGTTACATTGAACAGTGCATCCATCTTTTTTGGGGTTAAACTATAAATTTAATTGTTTTATAATTGAAAACATAATTATATTTGCCTCGACAAATATAGCTTATTGTTTTAATAAATCAAATTGTTTTCAAGAAATAATCAATCCATCACTATGAATACCACAGCTACTTCTGCCCGCATTTGTGCATGCTGCAAGCGCGAGCTTTCCTCCGAGAACTTTTACTACAATCACCGTACACGAATTTTTGACAAATACTGCAAGGAGTGCCGCAAGAAGCGGAGCAGGCAGTATCGGAAAGAATGCAGGCATACCGGAAAAAATAGGAAACGGCTTATTATTACTGAAATAGACGATTCCCTTCTACGCATGGAACTTATCCTACGTGCATTGGGAAAGATACGCGCTAGTGTCCTGCGGAAGCGGAAAAAGATACAGGAATCCGAATACCGCGACTTCGGCAATAACGATGTATCTGTTTAAAAATAGAAATAGGTTTAACGGTTTTGTAAACATGATACACAAAAATAAAACAAATAATTTACCTTTGCACTGTCATCAAGCTTGAAACGACAGAACGAACACATTTATTCACCATTTAAAGAAAGGAGCAAATTATGGCAATGAAGAAAGGTATATGGGACACCATTTTGAAAGTAATCATCGCAGTGGCATCTGCCGTGTTAGGCGCATTGGGCGGAAGTGCGATGTAAGCGAACAACAAAATTGAGTCAAACAAGTACTATGCCATTGCTTCCTTCGGGAAGCATGGCATAGACTAATCAGTTCAAGTAAAAGAAAATAGAATATGACACTACACATTATTTTCAAGCGAGTGCAACTCATTGTACTGACCCTATTTTACGGACTGACAATGCAAGCACAAACAATAGAAAAATACGGCACGTTCTTCGATGATGCCATTCCGGTTGTCTTATCTGGTAACAGGTCTATATTTACTGACAAACGTAATACAGGCGAAAAGCCACCTGGGGCATACTATTATTACAACTTCCGTTATATTCCCCCTCAAGGAAATGAGTATCGCTATACGCAAGGAAAGGCTGTATATTATCAGCTCGACCTATCCTCACCGGGGAATCTCATTATCCATAATTGGAAAACAGACTATTCAGCAGGACCGGGTTATACTACCCTCTATGTACTGAAGAAAGCACAAGAAGGAGAAGCCGGGGACTGGTCGGAGGGAGAACTCTCGTTCAAATGGGTTGCCACATTCGAAGAACATGATTTTTTGAATCCAAACTTTGACCCTATCAGTCTGGGTATGCCAGAAGGGGCTTCCATAGGTCAAGCCTACCTAAGTATTCCCAATCTGTCTACGGGCTCCTATTATATCGTTACGGCAGGTTACAAGTATTCCAACGGTTCTATCCCCAATGGGACCATCCAAACAACCGTAATCGCTGATTTAGTACCCAGCATCCCTGATGAACCCAATCTAAAGCCCGAAAGCCCGAATTACAGTCCGATACAATACCAATACGATAACTCGGGAAATAGAGTAAAAACTATCATAAAAAATAAATGAATATGTATCAGATAACACAAAAAATAATAATCATGGCAACCGCCTTTCTGCTTAGCCTCTCCGGTAAGGCACAAGTGGCAGTTGTATCGAGTAACGGCAACAAGAACTGCGATGTCGGTGAAATACCAATAGAATACAGCCTCACTCCAAGCGGTGCGGTCAGTTATACCATCCCTATCGATGTGCACCCTGATACAGAAGGGTTCCAACCCCGTCTGTCCTTTATGTACAATAGTCAACAGCACGAAACCGCATTAGGATATGGATGGAATATCCGTGGACTATCAGGCATTACCCACGTAGCTGGCAGCATCTACTACGACGGGAAAGCTACTCCTCTCTCCTTGAAAGACGACAAACTGATGCTGGACGGTATGCGACTAATCAAGACCGGTACCGACACTTGGCAAAGTGAACAGGGATTCATACGGGTAAACAGAGAATCGGAAAACCGCCTGAAAGTGTACTATCCGGATGGAAATACAGCCGTATTTGAAAATTCCCCACAAGCGCCGTTCAGTTATGTAATGACTTCGTACACTAATCGTAAAGGACGTTCGATACTGTACACCTACATGCAAGCAGACAATCTGCCCTACATCCGGACAATCCGGTATGGAGAAACTCAGGGGGTATACAATGACTCCATTGTATTTAATTACCGTGATATACCGTCCGGTATCACACGTTATGCAGATGGAAAGCCATTTAAATACAGCAAATTATTGGAAAATGTTTCTTCATTTTACAAAGGCAATCTCTGGCGCCGATATCGGATTAGCTATCAAAATAGGGGAGTCTATTTACCGGACAGCTTGGAATGCGAAACTTCCAACCATCGCCTGAATCCCCTACGCTTCAGCTATGGAAACGAACGCAGCATTGAGTTCTTGAACGATAACACGCATTATCTGTCCAAATACTACTACAATTCGCAACAAGGACAAACCGGCTATTCTTCTCTTGCCATATCAAGAGGAAAATTCAGCAAGGCTTCCAATAGCGACGGACTGATAACTTACCCCATACCTAATCAAGGCGAATATAATGAAAAACAAGAGCTGCTGGTCTACAAAGACCTGAGTGATATGTCTATCGAACCTGTAGTCTTTACTGCCGGGAAAGGATTCAAACAGTTGGAAGCCATTGATATAAATGGAGACGGTATTGATGTACCGGTAAAAATCAACTATATCACGAAAAAAATTTTATTCATACGAGAGGATACACTGAAAGTAACCATTTATGATAGTCAAATAAATCCTGCATGCCATACAGATTATATCTATCCGGAGCAAGACGGATATGTACACGAACGGCAATGTGTTTTCGGTGATTTCAACGGTGATGGAAAAGCAGAACTCCTGGCTATTTCGAGTTGCTACAATTCAGACCATGACAAATATCCCTCCCGTGCCTTGTTAGTCGATTTGGATAACAGAAAGACTCTTTATGACAACGAGTGCTTTGATTTTACCCTATATCCTATTGATACTTCTAAAGTAAGACATGCCGACCGCTTGATTCCAATGGATTACAATGGAGACGGCAAGACGGATATCTGCTTGATTAATATCAACGGTACTTATGTTTACGAGTTTACTGGTAACGGTTTCAAGCAACTGGCCTACTCCAATGCCCTTAACATCATGTACTTCAATTTTGAAGAAATTAATAGCAAAGACAGGGAATTGATGTTGGCTGATATGAATGCAGACGGAAACATTGATATCATCTTAGGTCCTCGCCGGGTACACTGCAAGGAAGGATACAAGCATTTTGGCGACGGAATCTGTTATGGAGCCTGCAACAATGAAAACAACCTGAAAAGTACCAGTGCCAGCGGATACAAATATTACGAAGATGCTTCGGGTAATGTATGTCATATTGACCCCCATACACCGGATCGTGCTCTGATTACATTCGACTGGAATGTGGAAAATGGTAAACAGTGGCTTTTCCTTATGTCGACAGGAAACTCTTCGTACAGTGCAGAAAACCCCGGATTTAAAGTACACACAGAAGAACTGTTCTATTGTTTCCATGAAACGGTGGGGCTGAACTTCATGCTGGTGGATGTAGACAGCGACGGACTTCCCGACCTGTTGCGCAACCAGCGAGGAAAAGTGGATGTATATCTGAACGAGAACGGCAAAATCAGCCAGACTCCCAATATGCGTTCCACCCAATATTTAGATAATCTGACAGCTCAGTTTGCTGTGGCCAATGTAGCCCAGTCCTATTATTGGTCGGGAGGACTGATTTGTGTGGACAACGAGAAACTGCATGTGTATAACTACTCCCACAATGAACAGGAAGCAAGAATGCTGCACAACCTGACTGACAGCTATGGAGTAAATTCCAATCATGCCTATGTGGATATCATGACGACCAATGCCACCCGGTACGTCCAAAATCCGGGAGCTATCCAATATGTAGGATATCCTTATACCATCATGAATCCTCATCTGTTTGTACCGGCATGGATCAAAAATACCGAAAACAACCAAACATTGTCGTGGGAATACTATAAATACACCAATGCAGTGTTTCACCGTACCGGAATGGGATTCAGAGGCTTTCAGCAAATAGAGACGGAAGATATGGTCAACGACCGTACCATGACTTCGACCTACGATATAGAGCTACTGGGAAGTGAATTGGAAAAATCCACTCCCACAGATACCATTAAGCGAATCTATGATCTGAAAAGGGAATCCAACAGAATCGCATTGCTGACCCTGAAGCAGGAAACCACAGAAAATGTTCTGAACGAAACTACTACGATAGGAAAATATGAATATAACGACTATGGACAGATACTGCACTCTTCCGTTTCGTCCGGACATTATACCGAACAGGCAACGTACAGCTACCGGAACGTAGATGACGGTTCGTTGTATCTGTTAGGAGTCCAGGATTCTGTGGAAACCCGAAAGATGCGGGATGATTCTCTTTTCGTAGAAACAATCCATATCGATTACGACGACCGATACCTGCCCGTAAGCAGAACCGAGCGTATCAACGGAAAGAAATCCCTACAGGAAAAGTTTGAATACAATGCAAACTGGCAAATGACAGCCCATTCACAGTGCAACTATGAATCCGACCAATGGCTGAAGACACAGTTTGAATACAACGACCTCGGACAACTCGTCAAGGAAACAGACCCGATGGGATTTCACGTAACACACCGCTACGATGAAACAACCGGACTGCCCCTAAGCGATACAGACCACAAGGGAAGAACCACACGGTATGAATATGATGAATGGGGAAACCTTCTGAAGACCACCTATCCGGACGGCAGAAAGAAACAGACCGCAACCGCATGGAGCAGCCCCGAAGAACCCGGACTGTTCCGCATAACCGCAGCAGAAACAGGAAATCCGCTTGTCAAGACCTACTACGATGCACTGAAACGGGAGGTACGCACCGCAACCACACGTTTCGACGGAAAGGAACTGAAGACTGACAAGGTATATGACACGAAAACAGGACTGCTTGTCAAAGAATCCCTGCCGGACAAGGACAGTATTCCTACCTTGTGGAACCAGTATACCTACGACCGATACGACCGGAAAACCTCTACACGTTATGCATCCGGAAAAGTGGACTCGTGTGCATACGGAGCCTTGACAGATACCCTCACGGAAAACGGAATACGACACATCCGACAGTACAGTGCAGACGGACTGATGACAGGCACAGCCGATGAAGGGGGAAGCATTGCCTACTTCTACCGCGCAGACGGACAGCCGCTCGTAATAGTGGCAGCAGACAGTGTACAGACAAGATTCTACTACGACATATATGGAAGACGGACTGCCATCAAGGATCCGAGTGCAGGAATACGAAGAACCGAATACGATAAGGAAGGAAACGTATGCAGGGAAACCGATGCCGACGGAAGACAGGTGGTAAGGGAATATGACCGATACGGACGTATCACCAGACTGGTACACCCCGACTTTACCACTGTATATACCTATGCCGAAGACGAAGACCTGCTTCTCTCCGCCGTTTCCGACAACGGTACTGCCACCTACTACACCTACGATGCATACGGAAGGGTGGAAAGTGTCAGGGAAGAAGCACCCGACGGATACCGGCTGGAGAAGACATACGGATATACAGAAGACGGAATGCTTTCTACCATCTCCTATTCTTCACAGTACGGAAAACTCTGTACTGAACAGCTGGTTTACAGAAACGGAACCTTGACCGGAGTGTATCTGGACGACGGAACCTGTGTATACAGCTACGGCGAAGAGGACAGACACGGACAGCTTACCCGAATCGCTACCGGGGAATACGACAGAAGGTATGAATTCGATGAATGGGGATTCCCCACCCAAAGACGTATCCTGTACGGAAACGGAAAGGTACTGATGGACCAGCGATACGAATTTGATGCTGTAACCGGAAACCTGAAGAGCAGACAGGATGCACTGAGAAACAGGACAGAACTATTTGAATACGATGCTCTGCAGAGACTGACCCTCTATGCCGGGAAAAAGGTGGAATACACACCCGACGGAAACATCATACGCAAAGGGGATGCAGGAGACATGGTATATACCAACCCCAACCGACCCTATGCCGCTACAGGAAATACACCGGAAAAGGAAGCCTGCATACACAGCGGACTACAGGTGGGATATACTGCCGCAGACAGACCCGCATGGATAGAGGAAGGAAACAGAAAGGCGGAATTCACCTACAATTCTCAGTTTGACAGGGTACGGATGAGAATGACCGAAGAGGGAAAGACGGTATACACAAAGTATTACCTTGGAGGGAACTATGAAGCCCATTGCGACAGCAGCGGAACGGAGGAAAGGCTCTATGTAGGAGGAGACTGTTACGAAGCGCCTGCACTCCTCGTCAGAAAGGAAGGGAAAACCGAAATCCGATTCCTGCACAGAGACTATCTGGGAAGTATCCTGCAGGTGGCAGACAACAAAGGAAACATCATCGAGGAAAACAGCTTCGATGCATGGGGAAGCAGAAGAGATCCCGATACACAGGAAATCTATACCGGTACAGAAGTGCCAAGCCTGATGACAGGAAGAGGGTTTACAGGACATGAACACCTAAATGAATTCGGGCTTATCCACATGAATGCGAGACTGTACGACCCGATACTGGGAAGATTCTTGAGTCCGGACCCCTACGTACAGCTGCCGGACTTTACACAGGCCATGAACAGGTACGGATACTGTATGAACAGACCCCTGTGCTATGTGGACAAGAACGGGGAAATTATCGGATGGATCATAGCGGGAGCCATTATAGGTGGAGCCATCAATGTAGCAACACATTGGGATAATATTAGTAACTTTGGGCAGTTTCTTGGATACTTCGGTGTGGGAGCCGCCGCAGGGGCACTGGGACCACTGGTCGGAGGAGCTGTCGGAGGGGCAGGATTTATCGGTGGAGCGATTTCAGGAATGGTGGGAGGAGCCGCTTCAGGATTCACGCTCGGAACAGGAAATACACTCATGGCAGGAGGAGGTTTTCTCAATGCATTGGGAAACGGGACTATGGGGGCTTTTTCCGGAGCGATGTGTGGAGGCGCACTAGGAGGAGTCTTTGGAGGAGGAACAGCCATCGCCAAAGGACAGAACTTCTGGCATGGAAATACCATCGCACAGGGAAGAGGAATGTTCTCATGGAAGAATACACCTGTAGGAGAAACCGGAGCATTAAACTCTGTGCCGGATGCTATGCCTAAAACGCCTAAACCTGACACCCCTCTTGCAAGTAGTCCACAACCTGAAAACGGTACAATTACAGAATACACTATCACAACAACTAAGAAAGCACCAACCCATATAATTGAAAACAATAAATCTTTAACACGTTCATTAAGAATAAAAGGATATCATCCAAGAATAGATATACAAAAAGACTTATATCATAATTTCCCTTATTCATTTGATAATCAAATAGTAAATGAAGGATATATTATAGGTATAAAAGGAAACAGTCAGATGATGGTAGCTCCAGGAACAATCAATGGAGTACAAGGAGTTTATACATTAGGAATAAACACTGAAACAGGTATAGTTTACCATAGAGCATTTTATGAATTAAGTAATTTTACAAAACAATTTAAATTTTAGAATTAAGTATTTTATTCAAGGATAATTTGAGGTACTTTTTCGATCTTTTTTCTTGGTTTCATTCGTCAGATAAGCCATGCCTACTATACTCTTATGAACGTCAAGAAAAAAAGGTCGAAAAAGGGCCCCAAAAAAATCTGAGAAAATAACTTATTGGAAAATTTAAGCAAGCTCAACAAAAATGTACTATTTTAGCAATATAACATCAATACGGTTTTACAAATCAAAAAACATAAATTTATGCAAGAAATAATATTTTACGATTCTAAAAATGTACCTTACATGACATGGTACAATTTTTCTTATAATCAACAAAATGGGACATTATTATTTAATGTACAGTTTGAATATTCCATCTTTAATATTTCCGAATGTTATAAGACCAATATTACACAAATCATTAATTTTGAGAAAGAATTACAAGATTTATATCATGGAATAAGCCATAAAATTTCATTTATTTCAGATGATTATTCACTATATATTGAATTGGAATCAAATCAGTTTGGGCATATCTATCAATATGTACATCTTACTAAAAAGTCAGATAGCAGAACTGAATTTACATTACATTTAGATTTTGACCAAAGTTTTATTCCTAAGTTGTTAAACTTTATTCACGAAATATCACAAGTCAAGCCTTGTGTGGAAAGTATCGACTCTACCTATCCTAACATTTGCAACATCGATTTCATTCAAAAAGAAAAGCTTGAGTTCAATGATTATATCCATATGAACATAAAATTAAAAGAATCTTTTTTCCAGGTACTAATGAATACCAACATAAGCACAGACGAACTTATCTCCTTTAAACAAGATTTAACTTTATTCCAAGAAGAAAAAATAAGTGAAGTGCTTTTAGCCCCACTCGGAGAATATTGGAGTATACGGTTTATAAGAGCAAAAGATGGAGTAAAGATACAAGGAAACATTTGTGATAAAAATATCATTTCCCTACAACATAATCTAACTTTTAATTGGATTGTCAATCAAGATTGGATGCATCATTTTCAGCAGAAGATTTCCAGTATATAAACAAAATTAAGCCACTTTTACCAAATTAAATCGGTCATAGAAATGGTCTTACTATCATTCTCTAATGACCGATTTGATTTTAATGAGGAAACCTTCTGAAGACCATCTACCCGGATGGCAGAAAGAAACAGACTGGAACCACATAGATCCGCCCCGAAGAACCCGGACTGTTCTGTGTAACCGTGGCAGAAACCGGAAAGCCAATCGTCAAGACCTACTACGATGCCCTGAAACGGGAGGTACGCACCGCGACCACACGTTTCGACGGAAAGGAACTGAAGACTGACAAGGTATATGACACGAAAACAGGACTGCTTGTCAAAGAATCCCTGCCGGACAAGGACAGTATTCCTACCTTGTGGAACCAGTATACCTACGACCGATACGACCGGAAAACCTCTACACGTTATGCATCCGGAAAAGTGGACTCGTGTGCATACGGAGCCTTGACAGATACCCTCACGGAAAACGGAATACGACACATCCGACAGTACAGTGCAGACGGACTGATGACAGGCACAGCCGATGAAGGGGGAAGCATTGCCTACTTCTACCGCGCAGACGGACAGCCGCTCGTAATAGTGGCAGCAGACAGTGTACAGACAAGATTCTACTACGACATATATGGAAGACGGACTGCCATCAAGGATCCGAGTGCAGGAATACGAAGAACCGAATACGATAAGGAAGGAAACGTATGCAGGGAAACCGATGCCGACGGAAGACAGGTGGTAAGGGAATATGACCGATACGGACGTATCACCAGACTGGTACACCCCGACTTTACCACTGTATATACCTATGCCGAAGACGAAGACCTGCTTCTCTCCGCCGTTTCCGACAACGGTACTGCCACCTACTACACCTACGATGCATACGGAAGGGTGGAAAGTGTCAGGGAAGAAGCACCCGACGGATACCGGCTGGAGAAGACATACGGATATACAGAAGACGGAATGCTTTCTACCATCTCCTATTCTTCACAGTACGGAAAACTCTGTACTGAACAGCTGGTTTACAGAAACGGAACCTTGACCGGAGTGTATCTGGACGACGGAACCTGTGTATACAGCTACGGCGAAGAGGACAGACACGGACAGCTTACCCGAATCGCTACCGGGGAATACGACAGAAGGTATGAATTCGATGAATGGGGATTCCCCACCCAAAGACGTATCCTGTACGGAAACGGAAAGGTACTGATGGACCAGCGATACGAATTTGATGCTGTAACCGGAAACCTGAAGAGCAGACAGGATGCACTGAGAAACAGGACAGAACTATTTGAATACGATGCTCTGCAGAGACTGACCCTCTATGCCGGGAAAAAGGTGGAATACACACCCGACGGAAACATCATACGCAAAGGGGATGCAGGAGACATGGTATATACCAACCCCAACCGACCCTATGCCGCTACAGGAAATACACCGGAAAAGGAAGCCTGCATACACAGCGGACTACAGGTGGGATATACTGCCGCAGACAGACCCGCATGGATAGAGGAAGGAAACAGAAAGGCGGAATTCACCTACAATTCTCAGTTTGACAGGGTACGGATGAGAATGACCGAAGAGGGAAAGACGGTATACACAAAGTATTACCTTGGAGGGAACTATGAAGCCCATTGCGACAGCGGCGGAAGAACTGGACGCGGCAGAAAGTGCGCTGTTTCAAGATCAGCTGCGCACGGCGGTAGAAGAAGCGCTTAAACAGCTGTCTGACAGTGAAGCAGATGTTTTGCGCCGCCGGTATTATCAGCAACAACCACTGCGGGAAGTCGGCGAGGTCTACGGCGTGACATGGAGCCGAGCCCAGCAGGTAGAGAAAGCAGCTATGCGCAAGCTGCGCCGTAACCCGGCATTATGCCGCTTTCATGATGAGATCATACAGCACCACGCATACAGAGGCACAGGCTTTGCAGCGTGGCAACACGGCAGCAGCGTAGAAGAACACATAATTGAATACTTGGAAAGTAAAAGCGCCTACCTGTATGCGGTGCGGTAAAATGTGCGGTGAAACAAAAGAAACCAGCCTAAGAATCAACGCTCTTAAGCTGGTTTCTTTGGTGCGGATGAAGGGATTTGAACCAATGCCGCGCGGTAGGTTGCAAAAAATCAGTGTTCAGAAAGCCGCATAACTAAAGGCTTTTCCGGCTTTTTCGTTCTGCTGTGGGAGCGGCGCAAAGTGCGGTAAAATCTGAAAGTGCGGTAAAAAGTGCGGTATAACCACGGGCACAAAATGCGGTAAAAGTGCGGTATTGACAACACAGAAAAAGAATTGTATTATAATTTTAGGGCTGTTCCTCTGCCCATTCTGGCGGGGGCCAACGGCCCTGTGAGGCTCC
>OKYT01000359.1_pt1 | contig 11934 bp, 10 predicted proteins | sample 1601811 | NCBI WGS metagenome assembly OKYT01 (sample SAMN02675044, study PRJEB24791) | human gut metagenome, SKBSTL002 | isolation source: stool | host: Homo sapiens | place: USA | reverse complement strand
CTGCTGACGGACGACGGCGGCTTTGCCCACGACATCCTCGCGCCTAAACGCCATGTCTCCAAGACCTATACCGTCGTCATCGACACCCCGCTGACGGAAGAGATGAAGGCCGGCTTTGCCGCAGGCGTCACCCTTGCCGACGGCACGGCCCTTTCGCCGGCGGAAGTGTCTGCCCTCACCCCCGACGGGCTGACGGTCCGCGTCCTGCTCAGGCAGGGCGTGTATCATCAGATCAAGCGGATGTTCGGCGTCTACGGTGCGGGCGTCAACGCCCTGCACCGGGACGCCATCGGCGGCCTTACGCTGGACGAGAGCCTTGCGCCGGGCCAGTGGAGGGAGCTGACCGCCGACGAAGTGGCGAAAATTACCACGGGGTGAGGCGGCGCTTTTCACCCCTTCTTCAAAAAAGTATCACAATTTGCCGGTAAAATAGCTCTCAGAACCACGCAGAAAGGCCTTTTTTGGCCCTGAAAATGCCCCGAAAGATAATTTCAACAAGAAAGAAGAATTTTTTTTGGTGAAATATGTTGCAAAAGTAAATTCTTTTGTGTAAAATATAGATTGTAAAGCGGCGAAATTGTTAAAAATCACAATCCATGCCACAGCGGCTTGCACAAAAGAGGAAAAGGGGTATCCATTTATGGCCAATAGAGTATTTCAAAGCGTGATCTACCAGATGAAGGACGCAATCAATCGGGTGGTCGGCGTTGTGGATGAGACTGGCGCTGTCATTTCCTGCTCGGAGCTGAACCTGATCGGCGAAGTGCGCGAGGGCTATATGGCCGAGCGTCTGACCGCAGGCGACCGCTTTGTGCGCGACGGCTATACTTACCAGCAGTTCTCCAACGCCAAGCATAACGATTATGCCGTGTTCGTGGAGGGCGCCGACGAGACTGCAGGGCAGTTTGCCGGTGTACTGGCCATCAGCCTGCAGAGCATCAAGCAGTACCACGACGAAAAGTTCGATAAGTCCAACTTTATCAAGAACGTGGTGTTGGACAACATCCTGCCCGGCGATATCTACGCTAAGGCACGGGAGCTGCACTTTGCCACCGATGTTTCCCGCGTGGTGTTCATCGTGCGGGTGATCAGCGGCGGCGATATCTCTGCCTACGATGTGGTCAGCAGCCTGTTCCCCGATAAGCAGAAGGACTTTGTGTTCAATATCAGCGAGACCGACACCGTGCTGGTCAAGGAGATCCGCAAGGGCATCGACCGCACCGATATGGAAAAGCTGGCTGCCAGCATTGTGGATACCCTCTCCGGCGAACACTACATCAAGGCCGTGGTCGGCATTGGCACCCCTATTGCCAACGTGAAGGATCTGGCTACCTCCTTTAAGGAAGCCCAGATCGCCATGGAAGTGAGCAAGGTGTTCGATACCGAAAAGCAGATCATCCGCTACGATAACCTGGGCATTGCTCGTCTGATCTACCAGCTGCCTACCACCGTGTGCGAGATGTTCCTGCGCGAGGTGTTCAAGCAGGGCAGCATTGAAAGTCTGGATCAGGAGACCCTGTTCACCATCCAGCGCTTCTTTGAGAACAACCTGAATGTGTCCGAGACCAGCCGCGGCCTGTTTGTGCACCGCAACACGCTGGTGTATCGTCTGGAAAAGATCAAAAAGCTGACCGGTCTGGATCTGCGTGAGTTCGACGACGCTATCGTCTTTAAGGTAGCGCTGATGGTAAAGAAGTACCTGTCCAACAACCCGGCCAAATACTGATATTCCGCTGTGCGGGTTTTGCCCCGCCGGCGCCGAACCGGCCGCTCGAAACCGATGCTGGCCGGTTCTTTTTGCAGTACGGGCTGCGGACGGGCTGTCTTGACCGTCAAAAATCTTGATGTCAGGAGCTAATACGATTCCATGATCGATTTTGAACACGTTTCCAAAGAATATAAAAAGGGTGGCCGCCTTGCACTGGAGGATATCAACTTCCATGTGGATGAAGGCGAGTTCGTCTTTCTGCTGGGTCACTCCGGCGCAGGCAAATCCACCCTGCTCAAGTTGATCCTGCGGGAGACTCTGCCTACCTCCGGTAAGGTGACCGTGCTGGGCAAGGACGTAGCCAAGCTGCGCCGCCACAAGATCCCTTACCTGCGCCGTCAGATGGGCATCATCTTTCAGGACTTCCGGCTGATCCCCAGTATGACCGTGTACGAGAATGTGGCCTTTGCCATGCACGTCCTCAACGTGCCCCGCAAGGAGATCCGTCCCCGCGTGGAGTACATTCTGGAGCTGGTGCATCTGGAGGATAAGGCCAAGTGCTACCCGGATACCCTTTCCGGCGGCGAGCAGCAGCGTGTGGCTGTGGCGCGTGCGCTGGTGCATAACCCCAAGCTGGTCATCGCGGACGAGCCCACCGGCAACATTGACCCGGAGCTGAGTCTGGAAATGATGCAGCTGCTGGAGCGGGTGAGCAAAATGGGCATCACGGTGCTGGTGGTCACCCACGAGCACGAGCTGGTGCACCGCTTCCATCAGCGTGTCGTCACCCTGAAAGAGGGCCGCATCATCTCGGATGTTCCCGCGGATAAAAAGGAGGTGCTGGTATGAAGCCCTCGACTTTCGCGTTCCTTACCAAGCGCGGCGTGCGCAACCTGGGCAAGCACTGGGCCATGACCATTGCCTGCATCGCTTCTTTGAGTGTTTGTATGACCCTGAATATCTTTGCCAGTCTGGCCGAGGTGAATGTGGGCAGCATGGTGGCCTATCTGGGCAGCCAGAACGAGACGGTGGTCTATCTGGACCCCGAATGTGATGATGCCACCGCCGCGCAGGTAGGCGAGACCCTTTCGGCTATGCCGGGGGTCAGCGGGGTGCAGTACGTTTCCAAGCAGGACGTGCTCGACACCTACCGCGGCTATATGCAGGATTATTCCTCCCTGTGGGATGAATTTGAGACCGACAACCCCTTTAAGGCCAACTACCGGGTCACCCTGAGCGACCTGACCCAGATGGAGCGCATGAGCGTGAAGATGCAGGCCATCCCGGGCGTTGTCAGCGTTACTGCCCCGGTGGAGATGACCAATGTCTTTGTGGAGATCCAGAAGGCAGTCACCAAGGGTGGCCGCATGATCGTGCTGGTGTTGATGGTGGTCAGCATCATCACGGTGGGCAGCACCATCCGTCTGAGCGTTTTTGCCCGCCGCCGCGAGATCGAGATCATGAAGTATGTGGGTGCTACCAACCGCATGGTCACCCTGCCTTTCTTTGTGGAGGGCCTGACTATGGGTCTGATCTCCGGTATCCTGACCGCAGCGGTCAGCCTTGGCTGTTACACCTATGTGGTCAACGCCGCTGGTGGCTTGGGCGGCATCTGGCAGATGCTCATGGGCCGCGCACTGGTGCCGGTGACAAACGTGCTGCCGACCATCGTGGTAACAAGCCTGCTCAGCGGTGCTATCGTAGGCGGCGTGGGCAGTATGTTCTCTATCCGCAAACATCTGAATGTGTGACCGAAAGGAGCCGCGTTTTATGAGTAAAGCAATGCACGCAAAGCCCTTCCGGCTCACAGGCCCTTATACCGCCCGGCACGCCCGGCCGGAAAGCCCCCGCAGCAAGCTGATCCGTGTGGTCAGCCTTGGGCTGGCCTGTGTCTGCCTGCTGCTGACAGCCACAGTGTACCCGGCCTCGGCAGCTACCAATAGCACCAGCATGGCTAGTTTGCAGACCAAGCTGGACAAGCTTTCCCAGTCTATCAATCAGCACAAAAAGGAACTCTCGGACGCAAAAAAGAAGGAATCTGCCGCAAAGGCGCTGGAAAGTGAGCTGAAAGAGCGGGTCACCGTCCTACAGGATCAGATCAGTGTGCTCGGCGGCCAGATCGCTGCGGTGCAGAACAGCATTGGCGAGAAGGAACAGCAGATCGGTGTGATGCAGACCCAGATCACGGACAAGCAGACCCAGATCGAGCAAAAGCAGAACGAGATCGACGGTCAGTGGGATGATTTCAAAAAGCACATGGCCGCCATGCAGGAGCTGCGGGACGGCGGCAGCGTAGCCATGCTCAGCGCGGTGAACGACCTGTACGAGCTGCTTACCTTTAACGAGGTGATGCAGGATATCTCCATCAAGGACACCGAGATCATGAACAACATGAAGTCTGCCAAGCAGGAGCTGGAGGACGATAAGGCCGCGCTGGAAGAGCAGAAGGCCGGTCTGGAAGCCGAAAGGGCAGAGCTGCAAAGCCAGAAGAGTGAGTTGGACAGCCAGAATGCCCAGATGAAGGGCAAGCAGAGCGAGCTGAACAACAGCATCTCTGCGGCAAAGCTTTCCGCTGCCGAGGCACAGGCGGCGCAGCAGAAGGCACAGGCAGCCATTGAATCCGACGAGTTGAACTACGAGGCCGTGAAAAAGGAGATCCAGAAGATGATCGCCGCAGCCTCTGCCAGCAAGCCGCAGCTGAGCTTTAGCGGCTTTGCCTGCCCGCTGAAGAGTTATAGCCGCATCTCCAGCGAGTACGGCTGGCGCAAGAACCCGGTCTCCGGCGTAAACAAGCTCCATGCCGGTATCGACTTTGCGGCAGCCGGCGGCACGCCTATCTACGCAGCCGCCAGCGGCTATGTGCAGGTGGCAGGCTGGTCTACCGGCGGCTATGGCAACTACGTTATCATCTACCACGGCAAAATGTCCGATGGCAATACCTATTCCACCCTGTACGCGCACATGCGCTCGGTGGCTACCAGTGCAGGCAAGTATGTGAAGCAGGGTGAACTGATCGGTTATGTGGGCACCACCGGCAATTCCACTGGCAACCACCTGCATCTGGAGGTGTGGAAGGGCGGCTCCAAGGCCAACGCCGTGAACCCCCGCAGCTGCATCCCCATCCCCCATAACTAACTAACAAGCAACGCAAGGAGTCTGGTTGATCTATGAACGAACAAAAACGCAAGCGCGTGCTGCGCATCGGCTGTCTGGTTCTGGCAGGGGTGTTTGTACTCTCGCTGCTGGGCAGCATCCTTATGATGCTGCTGCTCTGACCGGAGGAAACAAACCATGAACCGTAAAATTTCTTTGGGTATGGCGGTCACTATCGTGATCCTTGCCATGACCGTGACCTTTTCCATCACGATGCTCATCGCCATGCGTCTGTTCGACAGCACGGTCAACAGCGTAAAAGAAAAGGAAAGTATGTACAACAAGATCGCTGAGGTGGACCGCTATGTCCGCAGCAACGATTACTACACCATTGACGAGGCCACCCTGTATGACCGCCTGACCGCCGGTTATCTGCTGGGTACGGGCGACAAGTACGCCCGCTACTATACCGCCAACGCCTACACCGAGCTGATGAACATCCAGAGCGGCAAGATTTTGGGTATCGGCGTGGAGCTTGGCATCGACCAGACCGGTTACGCCAAGGTGACCCGTGTTTACGACGGATCTCCCGCACAGGAAGCAGGCATCGCCGTGGGCGACTACATTACCACCGTGGGCGATACCGATATCAAGAGCCTGTCCGGTGCAGATGCCGTGTACAAAGCCCTGCAGGGCGAGGCCGGCACTACCGTTACCGTGACATGGCTGGACAGCACTGCCGCCAGTAAAACGGCTGAGCTGACCCATTCCGGCTACACCAGCACCACCGTGGATTACCAGCTGCTGGACAATGTGGGCTATATCCGCATCCGCCAGTTCGACGGCACTACGCCCAGCGAGCTGGACTATGCCCTGCGCACCCTGACCGCAAACGGCGCGGCCAGTCTGGTGTTTGACCTGCGGGACAACGGCGGCGGCATTCTGGAAGATGCTGTCAACTGCATTGACCTGATCGCCCCGGAGGGCACTGTGGCCTACGCCGAGGATAAAAACGGCAACCGCACCGTCATCGGCAGCAGCGATGCCGAAAGTGCCGTCAGCCTGCCGATGGTCTGTCTGGTCAACGGCAACACCGCCAGCGCAGCCGAGCTGTTCGCAGCCACCCTGCGCACCATGAACGGAGCCCGTCTGGTGGGTACCACCACCATGGGCAAGGGCACGATTCAAAGCAGTCCGCAGCGCCTGTCGGACGGCAGTGCCGTGGTCATCACGGTGGCAAAGCTGGTCTGCGGCGACGGCAGCTGCTTTGACGGCACCGGCCTGACGGTGGATGTGGAGCGCGCTTTGAGCACAGAGGAAGCGACGAACTTCTACGACTATACCCCCCAGACCGACCCGCAGGTACAGCGCGCTGTCAGCGCTGCCCAGCAGCTGAGCGGCACCACTACGCTGGCAGGCGCAAGCTCTGCAGCCGCAGCGGACAGCGCTGCTTCCTCTGCCGCAGCAGACGATACCGCCCCCGCAGAAGCTGCGGAAGGGGAGACTGCCGCGTCTGAGCCGGAAACAGCTGCAAGCGCAGCGGAGTGAACCTCACGATCCTGAACCATAAACACCAAAAAGGCTGCTGCGTTCTGCAACAGCCTTTTTCTGAGAAAGGAAATGACCCTATGCCGGAACTGACCGACCTTTCTGTGATCCGTGCCCTGTGCGAAAAATACGATTTTGCACTTTCCAAGGGCTTTGGGCAGAACTTTATCATCAACCCGGGCATCCCCACCAAGATCGTGGATGCCAGCGGGGTAGACAAGCGCTACGGTGTCATCGAGATCGGCCCCGGCATCGGTGTGCTGACCAAGGAGCTGGCTAAGCGCGCCGCCAAGGTGGTGTCCATCGAGGTAGACGAGCGTTTGCCGCCCCTGCTGGCCGAGACCATGGCCGGGGTGGACAACTTCAAGTTGGTGCTACAGGATGTGCTGAAGGTGGACCTGAAAGCCCTCATTGCCGAGGAGTTCCCGGGGATGCCGGTGGCAGTGTGCGCAAACCTGCCCTACTACATCACCAGCCCTATCGTGATGAAGCTGCTGGGCGACCGTCTGCCCATCGAGAGCCTGACCGTTATGGTGCAGAAGGAAGCCGCCGACCGTCTGGCCGCCGTGCCCGGCACACGCGCTTCCAGCGCCATCAGCTGCGCGGTGAACTACTACGCCACCTCCAAGCTGATGTTCACCGCTGCACCGGGCAGCTTTTACCCCGCCCCCAAGGTGACCAGCGCTGTGGTGCGCATGGATATCCGCCCCACCCCCGCCGTGCAGGTGGAGGACGAGGCGGGCTACTTTGCGCTGGTGCGCGCCGCCTTTGGGCAGCGCCGCAAGACTGCTGCCAATGCCATTGCAGGTGGGCTGAACCTGCCCAAGGAGAAGGTCATTGCTGCCATCGAATCCGCAGGCTTTGATGCCCGCATCCGCCCGGAAGCCCTGACGCTGGAGGACTTTGCCAAGATCCAGCAGGCACTGGGCTGAGCAAAAAGCAGTATAGTCGGTGGGCGATAGCCCACTGAAAAAAGATCGCAAAAAAACCGGAACCTTTTCAGAGCCGCAAGGGCTCACAAAAAGGTTCCGGTTTTCTGTTTTTTAATGGTTATGCGGCAGCATTCGCCTTACTCAGAAGGGGAAGATGGTGCCGTCCTCCTTCACGGTGCAGGCGTTCAGGGCGACCTTACCGTGAATGTCTGCACCGTCTGCAAGGGTGTTAACGTTTGCTGCGGAGGAGGTGCCGAAGGCCTTGAATTGCCAGCCCTTTGCAGAGGCGCTGTCCTCTGCTGCCCAAACTGCGGCAGACAACGACGGACTGACTGCGGCATTGCCAAGAAGGGTATTATTTTGTGAAATGCTGGGACGAATGCGCAGGCGTACCGGACTTTTTTGCGCCCTTGCGCACCGGGCAAAAAAGAAATTTCTTTTCATAGTCCTGCGGTGGGTAGGACGAAACTTTGTCAAATGCGTGGAATATTACAGAAAAATTTGTGAAAGGCGACCAATGAATATCCCCTAAACGTGTTGATATTGAGAAAAAAGACGGAGGATTGTTTACAAAAGAATGACAGGCTGGTATACTTTATAACGGTAGATCCCTATGAGATCCGCAAAGAAATAAGAAAGGAAATACCGAACCGTGAATACCGCCGCACCGCACGCCCTGAAAAAACGATTGCTGACCCTAGCACTGAGCCTTGCTTTCCTGCTTACCTGTCTGCCCGCTGCACTGGCAGTGGATCTGAATGTGGACGCAGGCTTCTACTTCAAGCAGAGCCGGGGCGGCACCTGTACGCTGGCCTCCGCAGCCATGATGCTGCGCCGCCGTGCCTACTTTGACGGGCTGAGCGACTGGACGAACGTGACCGAGAACAGTGTGCGCTCCACAGCATGGGCCAACGGCCTTGCGCACAGCTTTACATATAAGGAGATGCAGGTGGGCTACGCCACTCTGCCTTCCGGGCTGCAAAGCAAAACGGCGGTGCTGATTTCCCTGCTGGAGCAGCACCCGGAGGGCATCGTCCTCTACGACCGCACCCAGCCCCATGCGGTGCTGCTGACTGACTACACCAACGGTATTTTCTATTGCTCCGACCCGGCGGGGAACATCGGCTACGGCCGCATCCCCATTACCAGCTCCAGCGTGTCCATTGCAAGAGCGTCCTGTTACTGGTACGTCACTGCAGATCACAACAGCGTGGCGGCACAGGCCGATGGTCTGCGGCTGGAGGGCGTGCGCTACCCGGTGAATATCCGCACCGGCAGCGGCATGGCGCTGACCGGTACGGCTAACAGCGCTACCGGCACTACCTTGACCAGTGTACAGGTGGCCATTCTGGATGCGGCAGACCAGACCGTGCAGAGTGCGGCGGCGCAGGCAAACGCCGCCGCTTTCTCTCTGAACACGCTGGACAGTCAGATCCGCTTCGGGGAGCTGCCGGAGGGCAGCTACAGCTATATGGTGCTGGTGACCGACTCTACGGGCGAGAGCCTGTGCTTTGCCTCGGACTTCACGGTGTCCGGCAGCGCAAGCAGCACCCAGACCTACTGGTCGGTCAAGGATGCCGAGGGCACCAAGCTGCAGCAGACGGTCCAGCAGATGGAGACCACGGTAGAAACTGCTGCTGAGACCACCGTAAGCTGGTTTGCAAAGCTGTTCGACTGATAAAAAGAAATAATTCAGGGCTGCTGCACATTGCTTTGTGCAGCAGCCCTATTTGTGTAATTTAGGATTTTTCTGCAAAAAAGTAGTTCAGAACCGCCCGCAGGCGGTTCTGAACCACAAAATTTAAAATGATTTTTCCGCGGCTATTACCTCCGCAGTTCTGTGCCGGGGTAGTAGTGCGCCAGAATGGCGCGGTAGTCTGCGCCCTGCTCTGCCAGTGCCTTTGCACCCCACTGGCTCATGCCTACGCCGTGGCCGTAGCCCCTTGTGGTAAAGGAGAAGGTGCCGCTCTGGCAGACCACCGTAAAGCAGGCGCTGCGCAGCCCCAGCGCTTTGCGCAGGGCGGTACCCTGCACCGTCTGCCCGCAGACCGGCAGGCTGTCCACATAGCCGGAGGGAGTGAGCACCGGCGTGCCAAACCACTGCGCCTGTTGGGAGAGGTCGGCGGTAATGCCCAGACGCTCAGCTAGCAGCTGCTGTAACTGGGCGGCGGAAAGGTTCAGAGTATATTCGTAGTTGTCGGCGGCGGTGTCAGTGCTGCTGTCCACCGGCACCAGATAGGGCAGGGCGGTGCCCCACACCTTCTCGCTGGCTTCGGTGCGGCCGTTGGACATGGCAAAGTAGCTTGTCCCGGCGGGAGCATCCTCGTAATATAGCACCTGCGTCTGTACTGCATCCACCAGCGCAGAAAGCCGGGCGTAGCTGGCCGCGTATGCGGTGCCCCAGTAACTGTGCAGCACTGCATCGGTCAGGCAGCCCTGCCGCCGGGCGGGGTCTGCGGTGAACCATGCGCCGTTTTCCCTGGTGCTGTGGTCCCGGCGGTACAGAGCGTAGCTGTGCGCCGCCACTGCCTGCGCCTTCAGCGCTTCATCCGGCCAGCTGACCGGCATCTCGGCGGCAACTGCCCCAATCAGGTATTCCCGCAGCGGCAGCGTTATCGTCTGCCCGGTGCTCTGATCCGTAAAGCAAACGGTATCGGCTGTGTCAGCAGGGGAGGGAGCCACTCTGCTGCTTTCTTCTGAGGTGACAGAGGCCGCTTCTGCTGCGGACGGCGCAGTGCCCTGCACAACAAGCGCCATACGGGCAAGACGGTAGGCAGCACACGGCAACGCGCAGCCCAGCACCAGCAGAACGGTGCACAGCAGCAAAAAGGAACGTTTCATACTAGACCTCCTCCCGGAACGCAAGCTTTGGGTACATCATACGCCCGGCAGCGTGCAAACCGGCAGGAAATACGCAGGGAAACCCCGGTATTTTTGCGCTTTGCGGTGAGAAGTGTACACTTAGCGCTTGAATTTACTTCATAAAAGCGATATTATAAAAGTATGTCCATCAGAGAGTAGGATGGACTGGATCGGAAAGTATAAGAAGTAAGAGACGGAAAGGAGCACTCCTATGAACTTTGCACACGCAGAAGTGGCAACGCTGGACCCGACGACCATGCGTACCCTGTGCGAGGAGTACATCGCAAACAACTACATCGACCCGGAGACCAGCGAGCGGCTGGGGGTCAAGCGCGGCCTGCGCAACCCGGATGGCACCGGCGTGCTGGCCGGCCTGACCAACGTCTGTGACGTTGTGGGCTACAAAAAGGATCAGGAGGGTCATGTGATCCCCACCCCCGGCAAGCTGATCTACCGGGGCGTCAACATCAACGAGATCGTGGACGAGGCTTACCGCAACGACCGCTTCGTGTTTGAGGAAGTGATCTGGCTGCTGTTGTTCGGCAGCCTGCCCACCCGGGAGCAGCTGGACGATTTCTGCGAGATCTTGGCAGAATCCCGCGCCCTGCCGGACGGCTTCATGGACACTATGAACGCTCCCTCGCCCAATATCATGAACAAGTTGCAGCGCTGCGTGCTGGGCCTGTACTCCTACGATGACCGCGCCGAGGATCTGAGCCTTGAGAACATCCTGAACCAGAGCATCAACCTGATCGCCAGCATGCCCACCATGATGGTGAACGCTTACCAGATGAAGCGCCGCTACTACGATAAACAGAGTATGTTCTTCCACCTGCCCAAGCCCGGCCAGAGCACGGCAGAGCACATCCTCAGCACCTACCGCCCGGATCAGAAGTTCACCCACGAGGAGGCAAAGCTGCTGGATATGTGCCTGCTGGTCCACGCAGACCACGGCGGCGGCAACTGCTCCACCTTTACCACCCGTGTGCTGTCCTCCTCCGGTACGGACACCTACTCGGCCATCTCTGCGGCCATCGGTGCTCTGAAGGGCCCCAAGCACGGCGGCGCGAACCTGATGGTCAACCGCCAGCTGCAGGATATCCTCAAGCACGTCGAGAACCCGGAGGATGACGATGAGGTGCGCGAGTATCTGCGCCGCATCCTGCGCAAGCAGGCGGGCGACGGCTCCGGCCTGATCTACGGCATGGGTCATGCGGTTTACACCATCAGCGATCCCCGTGAGGTCATCCTGAAGCAGCGCGCAAAGCATCTGGCCTACGAAAAGGGCTTTGAGGAAGAGTACAATATGCTGTGCAGCATCGAGCGGCTGGCACCCGGCATCTTTGCTGAGGAAAAGGGCAGCTCCAAGCCGGTGTGCGCCAACGTGGACCTGTTCAGCGGCCTGATCTACCGCATGCTGGGCATCAGCGAAGATTTGTACACCCCGCTGTTTGCCATTGCCCGTGTACCCGGCTGGTGCGCCCACCGCGTAGAAGAAGTTGAGTACGCCAACCGCATCATTCGCCCCGCTTACAAATACCTGGGCGAGCCGCAGGAGTACCTGCCGCTGGAAGAGCGCTGATTTCTGCTTATATCATCATGAACTGGCACCCGGATTTTTCCGGGTGCTTTTTGTTTTGGGGTGGCGCAGGAGGCAGTTATCTGATATACTGGAAAAAAGCCCCTTATTCCATTGGAACATGACCAGAAAGTGAGAGAAACATGGAAAAATTCAAACAGCTGCTCTTCTCCGAAAACGGCATTAAAATTGTAAACATGCTGTTCTTCTTG
>OKYT01000357.1_pt1 | contig 11975 bp, 10 predicted proteins | sample 1601811 | NCBI WGS metagenome assembly OKYT01 (sample SAMN02675044, study PRJEB24791) | human gut metagenome, SKBSTL002 | isolation source: stool | host: Homo sapiens | place: USA | reverse complement strand
GCTTGCAAGCCAGCTGATGAAGTCAAGAATCTGATTGCTGAGCCAGTTAATCGGAGTGTTGAGAATTCCTACATAAAGGAGAACAAAAAGGCCGATGAAGAAATACATCTGATATCTGTAAAAGAATTCAACAGCCTTGTCGGGTAAAAATACGAACAGAACCTTTGAGCCGTCAAGAGGCGGAATCGGGATAAGGTTGAACACAGCAAGTCCGACATTGCACGAAATATAAAAACTTAAAAACTGAATAATGTAATCACCGATTGTTGAAAGCGGAAAAGCACCCGTAAAAAGGATAATCGGATAGTAAATGAGGAGTCCGACAAAAGCCGCAACGATATTTGCAATCGGTCCCATAATTGCGGTGATTGCCATACCGACCTTTGGATTTTTAAAATTTCTCGGATCAATCGGAACAGGCTTTGCCCAACCGAATCCGAACAAAAGCATACACAAAGCACCCATAGGGTCAATGTGGCTGAGCGGATTAATCGAAAGTCTGCCTCTGCCCTTTACCGCCTTATCACCGAGAAGTGACGCAGTAAAAGCGTGCGCCCATTCATGGAACGGGAGAATTAAAAATATAATAACGAGTACAGCCAATATTTCGGCAATTACCGAGCCGAAATCAAGGTTGCCGTTTCTGATGCCGTTAAGTAATAATGAGAGCATAAGAGCCTCCTGAAATCTGAATTTTTAGGTAACAATCGTGTAACTATATTTATTCCTAATTATATAATATATCGTCAAAAATTACAAGAGCAAAAAACAAGTTAAGAAATTTTCAAAAAACACTTGCATTTTCTCTCATTTTCTGTTATTATAACAAAGTTAGAAATAGAATTAGTTTTCTTTAAGGAGGTGCAGACGCATGGCAAAATGTGAATTCTGCGGTAAGGATGTAAAGTTCGGTATTAAGGTATCTCACTCACACAGAAGATCAAACAGAACATGGAAGCCCAACGTACAGCGTGTTAAGGCTATTGTTGACGGTTCACCAAAGCGTGTATATGCTTGCACCCGTTGTTTGCGTTCAGGTAAGGTTACCAGAGCTAACTGATTTTACAGATTACGAAACAGCTCCACTATTTACGGTGGAGCTGTTTTTTTGTATTTTTATCAGAATTTTAAACCTCAATCACATCACAGAAAGAGGGCTGACCTTTGTTTGGTCAGCCCTCTTAATTATTAGTCTTTATCAGCCGTTAAAGGATTTCCTCTTTCTTACGAAGAACGAACATTACACAAGTTGAGCCGATGAGGAGTGTAAGAATTACAACAGCCAGAGGAGCTTCACCTGTCTGGACAACGCCGTCATTGCCGCCGCTGTTATCAGATGTATCGGGAGTGTCGGATGTTGAATTGATTTTCTCTGTTACAGATGTTGCATCCTGTGAAGTTACAGGAGCAATTGTAACCTTAGTTGATTCCTGCGTTTCCTCTGTAGCCTTAGTAGCCTCAGTAGATGACTCTGCGGTCGAAGGCTCGGCTGTTGTCGGTTCTGCATAGGTTGAAGGAGTAAGCTCAGTTGAAAGACCATTTTTTGCTACCACAGCAACAGGATCTTTCTTAACTACTTCTTTATCAACAAGAATAACTTCTTTTGAACCGTCAGTCATTTCTGTGTCCGGATTTACTTCCGAAACACGAAGCACCTCAACAACAAGGTCAACCGTCGTCGAAACCGGTGCAACCTTTGAAATGTCTTTAACATCAAAAACAACTGTTGCAAAAAGCGTCTTTTCGCTAAAGTCATAAAGACCGAGATTACTTGCACCGAATCTTACATAACCAACGCCTTCCGACTTATTCTTGAAGTTTACATATACACCTCTGCCGTCCATTGTCGGGCAAACCGACTTAGCAGTATTCACATCAGCAACCGAAAGGATTGAAGGGTCATAAGAAATGTGCCACTGCGTGTCGAGCACATTCTTTGGAGACTGCATAATATATGTAACCGTTACCTGATTTGTAACTGCATTATACTTTGCACTTGCCATTGGGAAGTAATTAGATGTTGCATTTACTGTAAGAGCAAGCGAAGATTCAGCAGATGATGTTGTACCCTCTGTTGCAACGGGGGCATCAGTTGCAGACTCGGTTGTTTCCGATTCTGTTACAACCTCTGTTGTTGATTCGGCTGTTGTTTCCTCACCCGATGGATTGTACTCTGTCGGGAACACACCGTCTTTGCCGTAATAGTCGCCGGCCTTGAGGTCTGCCTTTTTAGGAGCATTGCCGTATTCACCGTTACCGTAGTAGTAGAACCACTCACCGGTAAAAATCAATTCATCCTTATCGTTCTCGGAAGTAAATTCAGGATTGATAATATAAATCATATTGTCAAAGCTTTCAACACCGTTGGGATAATAATCAGACTCGCCTTTTTCATAACCTTTAAAATTAATATTGGTTGTTCGATAAGCAAGTTTATATTCAGGATTTGTCGGATCGTCTGTACCCTTAAGAGCGTTGTTCCAGATTACTTTATCAACATCGGTCGGTACATCAGAACAGTAAACATTTTTGATATCAGCATTGCGAGCTGAATAACCCGGCCACGCTGAAGGAGTATCCGAACCGTTTTCCCAATAAACACCTGCATCAGATGTATATTTGTTTTCCCAGTCATCAGGCTTACAGAAATATATATGGTAGGTTTCAGTGCCCTCAGAAGGCACATAACTGCCTTCATCGTCCGTATCGGCAGAAACGCTTATTGCAGCAACCACTATCATTGCCGCTGTGAGCATAACAGCCAATAAAAGACTGATAACTTTTTTGGACATTTGTATTTCCTCCTTATGAATTTCCGACACCATACTTGCATCTGTATGCTTATTATAGTATAAAACGCAGTAAAAATCAAGTGTTACAGGGAATTTTGAGCCTTAATCTCAATGTAATAACAACCAAATTTTTGTGTTAAATTCCACCAAATTTGCATTTTACGGAATTTTGGCATATTTTCAACCGTAATTTCCGCTTATTCAGTCATACATAAGAGAACAAATAATAAACAGTAATGCAAAAATGCCCTCCAAAGCGGAGGGCATCAAATAATTATGTATAATTATTTAAGATTATTCAAATCTCTTGCGTGTGTAAAGAACTGCACCGCCTGCAACAAGGAGAACTGCGAGAACTGCAGCTGCTGTTGTAGCACCTGTCTGAACTGCGCTGTTGTCTGTGCTCTTTGCTGTGTCAGCAGTTGAAACTGCGTTTGCAGAAGATGTTGGGTTCTGACCTGCAGTAGGAACTGTGTTCTTTGTAGGATTTGTGTTGTTGTTATTTGACGGAGTTGTTGTTGTAGGCTGATCAGGTGTAGCAGGTTTTGCATTCTTGTCTACTGTCTGAACAAGACCTGCTTCCTTAGCCATATCATAGTTAGGAAGTGAACCGTACTCGTACTTGCCTGTTTCTTCGTTAAGACCATAGTAGAAGTAGAACTCACCGGCATATGTTTCCTTACCTGTTACGCTTACAGAAGTGTTGCTAGGGTCTATAACATAAATCATGTTGGTGAGGTACATTGAGATACCCCAGTCAGGATCCTCAAAGAAGTTGTCAGCAAATTTACCGAGGAATGTCTTGTCATCACCGTCAAATGCTTCCTGAGCCTTTGTCCAGAATTCGCCGTCAAGCAAATTGTCATAATATTCATTGTCGCCTTCCGAATAGTACTGACAAGAAACATCGGCAGTCTGCTTAGCAGCCTTAAACTGTTCCTCACTAAACTCGTAAGTTACTTTACCTGTTGCGGCATCTTCTGTCCTTTGACCGCCGTTAAGGTAGTTGTTGAAATCAAGATTAGGAACATCTGTAGGAAGGTCAAGATAGAAGATGTTATTTTCAGCATTTTCAACCTGCATCTTATAACCCGGCCAAGCAACACCTACTGACGTACCGTCAAGAGAGTTGCCTGCGTCTGAACCGTTCCACCAGTATGCACCTGCATCATGAGCATTGTACTTTTCACTCTTCCATGACTCAGGCATAAGGAAGTAAACTTTGTGTGTTTCTTTTACGCCCTCACTTGGGACATAACGACCGTCTGTATCAATAGCTGCGGAAACGCCGATTACACCTACAAGAGCAAGTGAAAGAACGAGAGCGCATGACACTATGATACTAATAAGTTTTTTTGACATTTGAATCTCCTCCAAAAAAATTTCCGATTTTTATCGGTATGAAATCATTATATAACAAAATTTTCAAAATTGCAATCTTTTTCAAAAAGCTTAAAACAAAAAAATACACAAAATTGCAATCGCAATTTTGTGTATTTAGCTTGTATTATAAAAAATTTTCCTATAAAAGATATTTATCTGTTTTATTTATCCGCATCTGCGTCGTCCGACATTGCATTATTGTCCGCCGCTTTGTTCTTTTTTTCGTCCTTTTTCTTTACGAAAATAATTGCACCTGCGGCAATCAAAACAACAACAATTGCAATTATAATAATCAATGTCGTGTTTGAACCCGAACCGTTTGCAGAGCTCTCAACAACCTTTGTAACATCTACAACCTGACTATTCTGCTGAGTTGAGATGTACTTTTTCTCAACAACTACCGACTTATGGTCGTCTTTGTTAGGTGAGTTTTCCTCTCCCATTCCGTCAATGTAGTTTACAAAATCACCCTGAATTTTTTCGGAATTTGCCGTATCATTATTTACTATTGGAACGGCACTATCCTCTACCTCTTTACCGTTCACCCAAAGCTTGCAGGTGATTTTATACGATTTGAGATATGTCATATCATCGCCGTACATATCCGAGATGAAATATGAAAGATCGGTTTTGCCTCCCTTGAGTACCTTGAATTCAGCAGAAACAAGAGCCTTGTCACCGTTAAGCTTTACGGGATTCTGAACATCTGTCCATGTAAAGGTGTAAAAATTCTTAAGTTTAGGGTTGCCAATCGCATTTTTAAAGCTTTCACAGTTTATTGAATCGGCATTCAACTTCAAATATTCATCGTTGTAAAAGAAACTCATTGCAGCTCCGATTACTTCTTCTTTTGTATCGGTCATATAAATAGCATACTTTACCGTATCGCCGACTTTAGCTGTTACGGAATCCTTTTCATCTGTTGAAATGCTGATTGTAAGGTCATCCTCGGCAGCACTTGCAGGAATACAGAATGCTGACACGGTAAGTACAGCCACGAAGAGAATTGAAAGCATATTTTTGATTTTTTTAGACATTTTTTTCATTCCTTTAGTTTGATATCCCTATTATATATCATTAAGTCTAAAATTTCAATCAATAATTTAAAATTCTCGGTGAAATTTATGTGAAAAGTAAATTAATTGCAGACTCGCTTTTAAAGAAATGATATTTTAGAAATTATAATTCAAACTGATTTTCACAACATTACGATATAAAAAAACGCCCCTCGGAAAACCGAGAGGCGAAAAATTATTTTTTTAATCTGTCAACACCGTTAACAGTCTTACAATAGGAAATTCAATTACTTATTGAATCTCTTTCTTGTGAAGTAAACAACACCTGTTGCAGAAACAAGAGCTAAGAGGATAACTACTGCCATAGAAGCATTACCTGTCTGTACTGCGTTGCTGCTTGTGCCGTTAGCCGGTGTGTCAGCTGTTGACTGACCCTTTGTTGCAACCTGTGTAGCAGATGTAGCATCAGGTGTAGTAGGAGCTACTGTAGCCGGAGCATCTGTTGCAGGAGCGTCTGTAGGCTCTGTTGCAGGCTCTACTGTTGTAGGCTCTGTTGAAGGAGCGTCTGTAGGCTCTGTAGCAGGCTCTGTTGTTGTAGGCTCTGTTGTAGTAGGCTCTGTTGTTGTAGGCTCAACATATGCCTCAACCTTAGCTTCTGAGTTAATGTGATCAAAGAGATCATTAGCCATGTCGCCGTTAACTACTGCTTCATATTCTGAATCAGCATCAACTGTGCCTGTTGCAGGATTGAGCTTACCAAGTGTAAGATCAACTACATTGAGGTCAACATTTGTTGTACCTGTACCGTTAACTGTGAACACAGCCTCAACAAGCTTCTTGCCACCTGCAAAATCATAAAGTGCAAGGTTTGAAGCATTGCCTGAAACATCATTCATATTTACCATGCCGTCAGCGATTTCAGGCATTGTAAGTGAATCAAGTGTAAGGAGGTTCTTATCATATGTAAGAGCCCACTGTACTTCTTCAAGCTGTGCGTCCTTAGTGTCAAGGAGATAGTAAACTGATACCTTGTCGCCTACATTAAATGTGCCTGAACCGATAGCCTGGCAAATATTAGATGTAGCGTTGATTGTTAAATTATCAACTGCAGGAGTTGAAGGCTCAACCTTAACAGTAGCCTTAGCACCTGAACGTGTTGAATAATCAAAGTTTGTAATGTCGAGTGTGATTGTTACATCAACGAGTGAATCTTCTTCAAAACCTGCAGAAACTGTGTTAAGAAGCATATTCTGACCATTGAATGTAAGGTCAAATTCTTCGCCTATAGGAGTTGCGCTCTGTTCGGGAAGACCCCAGCTAGCTGCCCAATCATCGTTTGCAGCAAACTTGAACTGATAAGCATCGTCTGCAGATTCAATGTTTTCATACTTAATCTGATATACCTTGTCAGAAACCTGAGTCATGTGGTTAACTTCAGCGTCAACACCCCATGCTACACCGTTGAGCCAGTTGTCTTCACCGTTACCAACAACTGTAATGCTGTTAACTTCAAGGTCTGTTACCATTTTAACGCCGTCACCTGTTACAGTAATCTTGTTTGTAGCAGGATCGAATGTTACAGTAACATCACAAGCTGTTTCTACATCGAAAGTTACATTGTTATCTGTACCGTCAAGACCGATCCACTTCTGCTCGTCGCCTGTGTTTGCAACAACCTTGAGCTGATAGTTTTTACCGGCAGGAACAGCAGAGAATGTCTTTGTGAATACGCTACCGTCAGCTGTCATAACATTTTCAGGAGCTGCATCAGGTGTACCAACCCATTCGTAGCCTGTAAGATTTGTTGTACCGGCAACTACATATGTAGTATCGGCAGCAGGAGCTGTTGAAGGCTCTTCTGTTGTAGGCTCTTCTGAACCGTCGGGATCTGTTACAGTATTATTAGCTACAACATACTTATCAAATACTTCCTGGTCAACGATTGACTTGTCAGCAACTGAAACTTCTTCATCGCCGATTTCCATGTCTGTTGCAGGATCAACCTTTGAAAGACGAAGTACCTGTACATCAAGATTAACAGTAGTTGCTGTAGCCTCAGGATCAATTACTTCAAACTCAGCAGAAGCAAATACGATTTCCTTTGATGTTGTGTCATAAAGGCTGAGTGTATTACCGTTAGCTTTAATTACACCCGGAAGAGAATTCCAAACATAACTACCAATCTTTGGATATTCAAATGATTTAGCTCTGGTTGTGTTAGCTGTTGGCTTGAGTACATTTGCATCGTAGTTCATATCCCACTGGAAGTCCAACATGTCCTTATCCTTAGACTGGAACATGTATGTAACCTTTACAGTCTTCTTATCTGCGCTGAGAGTAACCTGCTTCTCAGGGAAGAGGTTTGAAGTAGCTGTAACTGTGAGACCCTTTGCAGGAGCTGCAGTTGTAGGCTCTACTGTTGTGGGCTCTGCTACTGTTGTAGGCTCTGCTGTTGTGGGCTCTGCTGTTGTAGGCTCTACTGTTGTAGGCTCTGCATCAGTAACGATGTCAACCTTACCCTTTGCACCCTGCTTTGTAGCATAGTTAAAGTTTGAAAGGTCAAGTGTAAGAACGATGTCATAACCGTCTTCGTAACCAGCTGCATCTGTATCAATGATCATGTTCTGACCGTTGTATGTAAGGTCAAACCACTCATTGAGAGGAGCTGTGCCCTGCTCAGGAAGGCCCCAGTTATCTGCCCATGAACCGTTGGCAGCAAACTTGAACTGATAGTTCTCATAAGCGTCAAGGCTCTCAAACTTAATCTGGTAAACCTTTGAACCCTCAGATGTTTCTGTCATGTAGTTAGCTTCAGCATCTACCTTCCAGTCCTTACCGTTGAGCCATGCATCTTCACCGTTACCAACGACTGTAATGTGGTCAACAACAAGTTCTTTCGGAATTACAACACCTTCACCTGTTGCAGTGATTTCATTTGTTGTAGGGTTGTAAGTTACTGTTACATCACATTCCTTTGTAACATTGAATGTGAAGTTGTCATTGCCGGTATCGCCTACACCAATCCACTCTTTATCGTTTTTAACGATTTTGAACTGGTAGCCGTTGCCGACTGCTACGTTGGTAAATACTTTTTCGTAGTTACCATCGCCGTTTTCTGTCATTACATTATCTCCGCAAGTTGCTTCAGTCTCAGCCCACTTGTAACCTGTGAGTTCTTCAGAACCGGATACGAAATATGAATCGCCGGCAGCAGAAACGCTCACTACAGTTGCAACGAGTGATGTCACAACAAGCATCATAGACAGTAAAAGGCTAAGTGCTTTTTTGAACATTTTCTTTTCCTCCTTATGTGATAATGCTTCTATAAGCAGTTTAATTATACAACAATCAACCACCAAAAGTCAATGCTAAAAACTCTTGCTGGCTGATTATTTGACAAAATATTGTTTTTTTGTAGGAATGCACAAATAAAATATCGTTTATTTGTTATTTGTAACCATTCACATTGTGAGATTGCCAGTTCCAACTGTCACGGCACATATCCTCAAGACTTTTCTCGGCAATCCATCCAAGTATTTTCTTGGCTTTTGTTGCATCGGCAAAGCATTCTGCAATGTCGCCTGCTCGGCGTGGCTTTATAACATAAGGAATTTCAATCGAATTTGCCTTTTCAAAAGCCTTTACAATATCAAGAACGCTGTAGCCCACACCTGTTCCAAGATTAAAAATCTCAGTTCCCTTGTGCTCTGCGGAATATTCAATAGCCTTTACATGACCTTTTGCAAGGTCAACAACATGGATATAGTCACGCACACCCGTGCCGTCATGCGTAGGGTAATCGTTGCCGAAAACACCGAGACACTTGAGTCTGCCGGCGGCAACCTGTGTTATGTACGGCATAAGGTTATTCGGGATTCCGTTAGGATCTTCACCGATTCTGCCGCTTTCGTGAGCACCGATTGGGTTAAAGTAACGAAGAAGAACAACAGACATATCGGGATTTGCGTTTGCGGTGTCTGTAAGAATTTGTTCCATCATAAACTTTGTCCAGCCATACGGATTTGTAGGAGAACCCTTTGGCATTGTTTCAACAAGCGGAACAGTTTCCGGAGTACCGTAAACCGTGGCACTTGAGCTGAAAATAAAGTTATTTACACCGTGTTTTTTCATCACCTCAAGCAATGTGAGCGTTGAATCAATGTTGTTACGGTAATATTCAACAGGCTTCTCACAGCTTTCGCCTACTGCTTTAAGACCTGCAAAGTGAATTACCGCATCAATCTTATTCTCCGAAAAAATCTTTTCAACGGCATCTCTGTCACATACATCGGCCTCATAGAGCGGAATTTTTCTGCCTGTCAGCTCTTCAACTCTTTCAACCGCTACGGGACAGCTGTTTGAAAAATTATCTGCAATTACAACATCGTGACCTGCGTTGATGAGTTCAACACAAGTGTGCGAGCCGATATATCCGGCGCCGCCTGCAAGCAAAACATTCATTTTAAAATTCCTTTCTTAACAATCAGCATTTTTCAGGCTCGGGATAGTCAACACCAAAGGTTTCGGCTGTAACCTTTGCCATAATCTGAGGATCAAGAGGCTTGTCGGAATAGTCTGTGTCACACTCTGCAATTTCATTGACAACATCCATACCCTCAATTACCTTGCCGAATGCGGCATACTGACCGTCAAGGTGCGGAGCGTTTTTGTGCATAATGAAGAACTGCGAGCCTGCTGAGTCGGGCATAATTGAACGAGCCATTGAGAGAACACCCTCTGTATGCTTGAGATTGTTTTCAAAGCCGTTCACGGCAAATTCGCCCTTGATTGAATATCCGGGACCGCCCATACCCGTGCCTTCGGGGCAACCGCCCTGAATCATGAAACCGTAGATTACACGGTGAAATGTGAGGCCGTCATAGTAACCCTTGTTTACAAGGCTGAGAAAATTATTTACAGTATTCGGAGCAATTTCGGGATAAAGCTCCGCTTTGATTGTTTTTCCGTTTTCCATTTCAAAAGTAACAATAGGATTGCTCATTTTAAATCGTCCTTTCGGTTTATTAACACTATTTTAGTATATTCTTGATAAAATAGCAAGTGTTTTAGTGATTATTTGCGAATAAATCAGCCTTTTTCAATGCTCATTGTAGCAAAAGCATTGAGGTCTGTTCCTGCAATATTTCCGCTGAGAAACTCGTAATATCCCTGTGAACCGACCATGGCGGCATTGTCACCGCAAAGAGATTTTTCGGGCATATACATTTCCCAATCACGCTTTTTACACTCTTCTGCAAGGGTTCTTCTGAGAAGTGAATTTGCCGAAACACCACCTGCGATTACAAGCTTTTTCTGTCCCAAGTCTTCAGCCGCCTTGATAAAGTTTGTAACAAGGCAATCGACAACGGCATAGCGGAATGATGCACAGACATCGGCTTTGTTAAGCTCAACACCCTTTTGTGCCGAATTGTGAATGAGGTTGATTACGGCTGTTTTAAGTCCCGAAAAGCTGAAATCATACGGTGCATCGTGAACTGCGGGACGAGGGAGCTTGAATGCAAACGGATTGCCGTTTTCCGCAACTCTGTCCATTTCAATTCCGCCCGGATACGGCATTCCCATTGTCCTTGCGGCTTTGTCAAAAGCCTCGCCTGCGGCATCATCACGGGTTTTGCCGATAATTTTCATCTTTGTGTAGTCCTCAACCATAACAATATGGCTGTGACCGCCTGACACAACAAGGCAAAGGAACGGCGGTTTTAATTCTTTATTTGAAATATAATTTGACGCAATGTGTGAACGAAGATGGTGAACAGGAACAAGCGGGATTCCTGTTGCAAGTGAAAGTCCTTTTGCAAAATTCACTCCCACAAGCAACGCTCCGATAAGTCCGGGGGCATATGTAACACCGATTGCGTCAATGTCGGAAAGCCTGCAGTCTGCATCTTCAAGAGCCTGTCTTACAACAGGAACAATTGCCTCTGCGTGACGGCGTGATGCGATTTCGGGAACAACTCCGCCGTAAAGCTTGTGTTCCTCAACCTGAGAAGCAACCACCGAGGATATTATGTTTCTGCCGTCCTCAACAACCGCTGCCGCAGTTTCGTCACAGGACGATTCTATTGCGAGTATCTTCATAATTTTCCTTTCACTACGAAACATTTATGATGAAGTTCCGTAATATCGTTAATATAATGTTTTATTACATATATATCAAAAACAGCGTGTCATTAAAACAGCGTTTTCGGTTGGATAGGAGTAGTAATTTTTCCTCTCTCCCACCTTGATAAATCCGAATTTTTCATAGAGAGAACGGGCGTTCCCGTTACTTTCACGAACCTCAAGAGTGAGAAAGCAAAGGTTATTTTTCTTGGCATAGGTCACAAGCGTTTCAACAAGCGCCGAACCTATTCCCCGATTTCTGTGTGTATCGTCAACGGCAACATTGAAAATGTAACCCTCATCAACAACAACACTCATTCCTATATATCCGACAACGGCATTATCTTCCGTTGCGGTAAAAAACAGCGAGGTTTCGTTGTTCAGTTCTTCTTCAAGGCTGTTAAACGACCACGGATGCGAAAAACACCGCTGTTCAAGCTGTGCAACCGCCTCAAGCTGATTTTCGGTCATTCTGTCAATTTTCATACGCTTTTAATATTTCCTTTACAGAATTAACAATTTCATCACGGCAATGTCTGTACACATCAATGTCGCCGCCGTAGGGATCGCTTATACCGAGCACGGCGATTTTTTCGGGCTGTACAAGAAAAAACTGCATCAACATTTTTGCGAGATCGGAAGAGCGTCGTGTAGGGAAAGA
>OKYT01000339.1_pt1 | contig 12468 bp, 16 predicted proteins | sample 1601811 | NCBI WGS metagenome assembly OKYT01 (sample SAMN02675044, study PRJEB24791) | human gut metagenome, SKBSTL002 | isolation source: stool | host: Homo sapiens | place: USA | reverse complement strand
GATAGTGCGCTCTTTTTCAGGTAAACAGTTTCTAAAATCAAGAATGTAAATACAAAAAGACACTATCTCCTGTTCAAAAATATTGGAAAGATATTATTTTGAAAAGGAGATTTTTTTATGTGTAATTTTAATATAAAAAGACAGATCAATAAATTGTATACACTTACTACGGTAAGCTATTTTCGGATTGCGGGAGCATCGTGGGTGGCGCTTCTTGCACTCAGAGGGTTTTCATTGTTACAGATTGGAATACTGGAGAGTATTTTTCATATCGCAAGCAGTTGTTTTTGAGATTCCATCAGGTGTTGTGGCAGATGTTTTTGGAAGGAAAAGGACACTGGCTCTTTCGAAGCTGGTCAGTGTGCTGTCTTGTCTGGCTATGATCTTATCCGACAATTTTGGAACGGTGGCATTTGCAATTGCATTCAGTGCGATCAGTTACAATCTGGAATCGGGAACAATAGAAGCTTTGGCGTATGACAGTTTAAAGTCGGTAAAGCAGGAAGAAAAATATAACCAATATGCTTCCACGGAAATGATGTTATATCGGATCACGAGTTCCACAGCAACGCTTTGTGCAGGGGTTGCATTGTGGCTGGGGTACAAAAAGGCATATGCGATTGATATTTTCTTTGGGATGATTGCACTTGGAATTGTATGCAGTTTAAGAGAAATTTCCGGTTTCACTGGTGCTGACGATAAATTGATAAATTCACAGACGGATGAGCATAACAAAGAGCAGATGAGTGAAGAAAAGCAGGAACGGATGAATGAAGAGGAAACTGATCAGAAAAACATTCAGAACATCCGCATTTCAGAGAGACTTCAAAACGTCCTCACAGAGAGCTGGCATTTCATGAAAAACAATCGAAAAGCCAGAAGCATTATGATCGTAAATGCATTGATCGGTGCAGTGTCAACACTTATCCTGTTTTTCCTGCAGGCAAAGCTGCCACTGGCGGGATTGAACGAGGCACTGCTTGGCCCGGCTCTTTTTGTCATGGGACTTGGAGCTGCACTCGGCGCCAAAGTGGTGGGATATTTTCCAAATTGGAAATACAAAAAGTATGTTATTTTAAGCGGAATCGGTGTGTTGTCTGCATTTGGAATGACGTTTTCGGGCAATCCTTATCTGATGGTTCTTGGCGGATTTGCAGGTTCTTTTGCAGATGATTTTCTGGAAGTGCGTACAGACATCCTGTTAAATGATATGATTCCATCGGAGCAGAGAGCTACGCTTATTTCGGTAAATTCTTTTACATTTTCGTTGGTGATGATCGTGATGTCCACGTTGATGGGAAGTATTATGTAGTATATTTTACAGGGCTTGCGCGCTTGCAGATTTTCTGTGGGGTGGAAGCCCTGTTTTTTTGAATATACGGAAAGCCTGAGAGGAACTAAAGCGAATACGAATGCTGCTCAAGGATTAGGGGAGATGCTTGAGATTGCCTTTAATGGGGAAGTAACACCTAATAAAAAATTAAAACATGAAATAGATGGAGCGAATGGATGGTATCATTACGAATCAAGATTTGGGCTATCAGTTTATTCGGAAAATGGAGAAGTAGAAAGATATAATGTTTTTCATGTATATATGATTGTTCGGCATGACAAAAATGGCAGGAAATATTTATATGATATTATAAATATAAAAAAAGAAACGAGCACCCCGCTTAGCTATTAACAAGTAATACATACGGTAAAAAACCCATTTCTTGAGAAAATCATAAAGGATTTTATATAAAAAATCAAGGAAAATTTATATAAAATCAATATATTCAATTATGATGAAGGAATATATGACAGAAGAGGAATACAGTAAATGATTGCAAAGCTGATCGGGTAAGTAGATAATTGACAATATGGTATATATACCATACAATAATTACAAAGAGGATTGTATGACAAAATTTAAACTGATAGCATAGGAAAAGGAAAATGGAGAAGTTCCAGTAGAGGAATTTCTTGATTCGATTAATCCTAAGATGCGTGCTAAGATATTTGGATTGTTGGGGATTTTACAGGAAAAGGGAAATATGATTAGAGAACCTTATAGTAAGCATATTGGTGATGGAATTTTTGAATTGCGTTGTAAATTTGGAAGTGATATCACGAGAGTTTTATATTTTTTTATTATGAGGGAAAAATTATATTGACCACTGGGTTTGTAAAGAAGACACAGAAGACTCCAAAGGAAGAGATACAGATTGCAAAAGATAGAAGAAAAGATTTTATAGAAAGGGTAATGAAGGATGAGAACATTTGATGATATGCTTGCTAAGCAGTTACAGAATGAAGATTTTAGAAAAGAATATGAAGCTATTCAGCCAGAAATGGATGTTATAAGAGCTATTGTAGAAGCAAGAACTTCTCAAAATCTTACACAGAAGGAACTTGCTGAGCGTACAGGAATTAATCAGGCTGATATTAGTAAGCTTGAAAATGGAACCAGAAATCCTTCTGTAAATTTACTGAAAAGATTAGCAGATGGAATGGGAATGATGCTTAAGATTGAGTTTGTACCTAAACAGAAAGCTTGATGTGCCAGGGCTTGTGGAAGAAGTAAAACAGCAATTTGTCCCAATCGATGAGCAGGAGAGTTTCTTTTTTAAAACTCCCTTTTCGGAATTGTGTACCCACTGAAAACGAGCCTATAAACATGCATTCACAATGCATAAAAACACGTTCTGGCTATTTCTCACACATTGAAATATACACTTAGATAACGTATAATACGAAATATATTTTGGGGAGGATTATGACCATGAAAAAGAAATTATGCAGTATTGTTTGTCTTTGCTACTTTGTTTCAATTATGTTATGTGCATGTGGAAGAAAAGAACAGGGGAATCCTATTAGATTGCCAGCCAGAGAGGATATTGTATCGATTGGTGTCTCTGACGGTGACAAATATGCTATATCACCTAACACAGAAGGTGAAGCTACGGAGTTTATTGATGAATTTTTATCTATGCTAATGGATATGGAAACAACCAGTCAGCAATCAATCAATGATGCACCGGTCAACAAAGATTCTATTACGATCAATATAAATTGTGATGGGGCGGCAGGAACTACTCTTTTTTACTATGTAGATAAAGGAATCGAATATGTAGAACAGCCATATCAAGGAATTTATAAACCAACGCCTGCTTTAGGTAATTGTATAACTGAAATGCTTGCTTCGGCAGATAATAGACCGCTAATGGTAACATTTCAGGCATCGGTAATTGAAACGAATCATGATTCAATAATAGTAAAACCGGTAAATGGTTCTTTGGAACTTGATTCAGCAGATAAGTTTTATATATCAAACGAAACATCGGTGTACAAGGGGTACAAACAAGATAAAATAGAAATGAGGGGCGATAGAGCGGAAATGTCAGATTTTCCACTCTATCTGAACACGGTCGCTGGTGGCCTTGATCGTAGAGATCAAACCATCGGCGGCTTTTCTTTTGTCGTCAAAATCTATGCTGTCCCAGTTGTCGAGATAATAGGATAACTTCTTTATCTGCTGGGGAGATATGGTTTCAACGCTCAATTCAGCGATTGCCTTTGAAATGGTCTGGCGTCGGGTGTCCAGTTCTTCAATTTTTTTGTTAGCGTAGGCAAGCAAGGTCGCATTGGCTCCGGTCAGCGTATCCAGCAGCTTTTCAATTTCTGCCTCCACCTGTGCCAGTTCCACTTGATAGGCTGTCAGTTTCGGATTGACTTTTTCCTCCCTGCCGTGGAGTATCTGAAAATCTTTGAACTTTTCCTGCATGGCCGAGAAAATGAATTGCTCAAATTCTTCTTTGCGGATTTTCCCGCAGCCCGGACAGCCTTTGTTTTCCGTCCGTTTGGTACAGCGGAAATATCCGGTGCTGTTTGGTACATGGGTGGCTTTCAGAGCATACCCACAATGCCCGCATTTGATTTTTCCGGCCAGCCAAGTGTTCTTCGGTTTCCGTCCCTGCTGGAAGGTGGTATTTGCCATAAGTTTTTTCCGACATTTCAGCCATGTGTCAGAGGAAATGAGTGCTTCGTGGGGAGCGATAACAAGTATCTGGTCTTTTAAGCACCTGTCCTTGTCCTCCTTCACATCCCGCCCCTGATAGAGATAGCAGCCGTTTGTTCCGGCAAAGTCAGAAGCGTCATTGACAATCGCTGCGCCCTGGCTCTTGAAAAATTCGTACAGCTCCAAATCGGCCTGTGCGTAAACGGGGTTTCTTAAAAGCTGGGAAAGAAATGTACGGAACATGGATTTGCCATAAATTTTTATGTCATGTTCCTCGAAGTATCGGGTAATATCTCCGAAGGAGGTTTCCGGTTCAGCGTACATTTCAAACATCAGCCGAACATGGTCGGCGGCTACGGGGTCGGCAACCATTTTCTTTGTGCGGATACCTTCTACCACAGTAGGCTCTAACTGATAACCGTATGGTGCCTGTCCGCTCATGTGAAAGCCTTTCAGGCACCGGGAATAGTAGGCGTCTGTGACACGCTTCTGAATTGTCTCACGTTCAAGCTGGGCGAATACAATGCAGATATTCAGCATGGCCCGGCCCATCGGGGTCGAAGTATCAAACTTTTCCGTGGAGGATACAAACTCCACATCGTACTCTTGAAACAGCTCCATCATCGTTGCAAAGTCCAGAATAGAGCGGCTTATACGGTCCAGCTTGTACACGATGACCCGCCGAACCTTTCCCTTGCGGATCTCGCCCAGCAGCTTTTGAAACTCCGGCCTGTCCGTGTTCTTGCCAGAATAGCCCTTGTCCTTGAATACCCGGCAGCTCCCGCCTTTCAATTCATACTTGCAAAAGTCGATCTGACTTTCAATGCTGATACTGTCCTTGCGGTCTACTGACTGTCTTGCGTAAATACAATCTTCTCTGATAAATTCCATATTGGGCTCCTTTCCTTGTTGGAATGGAGCTACCAACCTTACAACTATATTATACCATCAGCAGCCCCGGACAACAATGTTGCGAATGATTAGGGAAATCTGTCCCCATATTTTCTGAACACCTCATAAAGACAACGCTCAATTTCTTTTTTGCGCTGTGCTTTCTCCTTCGGGGGAAGTACCGGCGTGAGGCTTTCCAGCACAATGATCTTCCCTTGAAATGCGACAGACTTTGTTTCTCGTTCATAAGTGACAGCTTGCGTCATTGAAAACCTCCTTTGCGAAAGTGCGTGTATATGCCAGCCTTTCCCACTTGTCCCGTGGGGAAATGTCAAAAGACGGCACCCCGCAGGTGCCGCCCTTTGAGCTTTCTCCACTTCGGGTCGATGTGGCCCGAGGTCAGTAAGGACTGGAATGGTACTTTTCTTTGGCGTCCTCCACGCTGTTGAGGTCAAATACTTCATAAAGCTGCCCCACAACACGCCGTATATCCTTCTTTGAAAATCCGCAGTTCTCCATTGCCATAATGACATAACCACGGCAGGCGTCATTGCTCCATTCGTCCGGTTCCAAGCCGGGGATCATTCCAAACGCATTTCCCATAAAGTGCTCCTCTTTTGAAAAGATGGGGAGCCACGCCGGATCGGTTGGCCTATCATCAGACAGCATTGCCGGGGGCTCCCCATAGGTTTTCACTTCATTTCAGACACACCGGACGGACATAGGCTTCATGCCCCATAGTATTTCAACTCTCCCCATTCTGATGGCAAGGCGTTCTCATTGCCTGCGACGGCTCACGGCTTGCAAGGCCGCTTCAACGCTCGGACTGTGACTAAACGCAAGTATCCGGGTTCTGCGCCTGTTCCGGTGGAGCCAGCCTTGCCCCACCTATGGCATGGACCTGTTCGCTCGCTCAGTTTTACAAAGACTGTATTCTCTGAAATCCGAGGTCATGGCGGGTCTGTCACACAGCGCGTTCCCCTTCGTATCCGGGTGTCTTTTTATTCAATTTTCAATCTGCATGAGGCTTGTCTGAACCTCGGGCCATTGTGACCCGAAGTGTTTTGCCTCTCATAAGCCATTTCATTTTCCGGCCTAAATCGGTACGCCTTACAAAGAATTTTTCAAAATTTTTTCTAAGCGCCGCAGACCTCGCTCGATTGCGACACGAACCACTTTTTCATGGACGCCCTCTGCCCGGGCAATGTCCTGTTTGGTCATGCCGAGAATGAAATGAGCATAAATCCGTTTTGCCTGTTTGTCCGGCAAACTGGAAATCGCTGCGTGAAGCTCCTGCATGGTCACTTTCCGCTCATACAGTTCATGGGGAGATAAGGCAACAAAGACAGCTTCATGCTCCAGCCCGTCATCCCGATCAAGGGAATAGTAGGCTTTGTGGCGGTATGTACGCAGCCGATAAGCAGCCTCTTTACGATCAAACTCTTTGAACATTTCTGCAACTTCTTCCGATACTTCCATGAAGCAATCCGATGTATAGAATGGGTAATAGTCCCGCAAATTGATAATAGCCATATTGACCTCCGTTTCGGTTGTTGGTTGACGAGTGACCGAAACGAAGGCGGCGGGGAGCGGCACCGGGGAATGGCTTCGGGCCAACATGACCCGAAGCCGCCCCATAAGAACGCAAAAGCGCCCGGGCGGCATGAAGCCACACGGACGCATGAAATGACATAATAGTTAAGGTTCCAACAAATTTCGCATACATAGCCGGAATAACCCGGAGGGGGAGCTACGCTTTTTTTAGCTGGTGCAGATCATGGGTACTGTGAAAAAAGACAAAAATAGACACGGCGGCAATCCTCCTATATGCCGCCGTGGATTTACACGGTGTTAGGTCGTCGTTGGTTTAGGATAGACGAAAAGAAACGGCGGCTCTGAAAATCAAAGCCGCCGCTTCATAGGCGCGTGAAAATGTGTCTGCTTTACGACGGCTTTTTTTCTTTTGCCGTCGTCCGGCAGATCATTAGATATATTGCATTTATTTAGTCTTGCGGTTCAATCCTTTCAAAATTAACAATGACAAAATCACACAAACCATCAGAATTACAACGCCGATTAAAACCTGAAACATATTTGCATTATAATAACCAGAGATATTGAAAACGGCTGTCATGGGATATACCGTCTTTAACTGCTGGGACATACTCGCAAATAATCCAGCAAACGAATAAATTTCTGCAAATATCAGAGCCAGCCAATACCCCTTTTTCATCCGCGCTACCAGAGCGATAATAGGAGAAATTGCAAAGAATACGCCTACCCCATCCAGAAAATATATTTTCAGATTTTCTAACACAAGGCCAACGGAAAGTGCTTCTAAATGCAAAACTGCCTCGACAAGAAAGGTAATTGCAAAAAGTAAAAGGTAAATCAGAACGCTGAACACAAAGGCAAGTATCATTTTGGCAAGTGTCAGTTTCACTTCATCTACGGGAATGAGCCGCAGAGATTTTAAGGTATCCTCCTGTTCCTCCCGGCAAATCATATAACTTCCCAATAGGGCAATTACAGCAGGCAGAACATAAAAGGTAGCAAGGGATTGGGCCGCTGTCATAAACCATCCAGCCCCGTCAATATATCGGCGGTCATAGAATGTAAACTGTCCCTGTGCAAAGACGATCAACCCTACCATGACTGTTGCAAACCCAGCAATCCAGAGTATTTTGGAACGGTGGAGTTTCTGACTCTCCGCCCAAAGCAAATCTTTCATCATTTTTTGCACCTCACTTTCTCCGAACCAATGCCACATTCGCCAATACAGCCGAAGCAGCAGCCCATACACCAATACACAGAAATGCGGCTGGAATATTTAATGGCTGATCGAATACAACACCCGGAATATCATACATAACAATAGCGGTCATACTGGACAGCGGATGTAGGTACATATTCACCATCAAGAGGATAAAGCCGAGGAATGTATAAATCAGCGTCAGGCAAACAGGGAGAATATAGCCCTTTTGCGCTGCGGCAACCGCCAGTACTGGTAACATCGCAAAGGCGGTCAACAGAGAAATTTCCATACACTTCCGCAAAAGATAAAGGACACTTTCACTGTCAAAGGGAATATAACCGGATAGTATGCCGGTCAGAATGGACGCCGTTGCGGTAACTAGCATAAAGCAAATGGAATACACCAGCACCACAGCAAACTTGCTGAAAAAGTATGCCATTTTATTGACCGGTACAATCCAAAGCTGTTTGAGCATATCATACTGGTTTTCGTTATACATCAGCATGGTACACAACATCCCCAGCACTACCGGTAGGATGATCCACGGGGTATAGCTAAACGCTGTCCATTTGTAAAACATAATGGGGCCCACACCGGTTCCTTTGACACTTGAAAAGTAAAATACGGCAGCCAGTGGCATAAAGAGCGCCGCCAGCAGCATGAGCCAGATAAACTTTCTCCGGCGCAGTTTTAGAAATTCAACTTGTATCAGTTTAAGCAATTCCCTCTCCCCCTGTGATCTGTTTGAAATAATCCTCAAGGGTATCATTGCAGATTTGGGAGCTGATAACAGCTACATCCTGCACCACAAGGGCCTTGTTGATTGCCGCCATATCCAGTGCGGTGTCATAAAGCCGCAGGTTGTGTTCGTCCTGCACCGCATAATCGGTCACATGGAATTGCCTTTCCAAAATTAAAGAGGCTTTTGGAATATCCGACACTTGAAGCTGGATGTATTTCCGATTTTTCTTTTCTAATTCTTCCATGCTGCTTTCTTCCAGCAGAACCCCGTGGTCGATAATGCCTATGTCATCTGCCAACAGTGAAATTTCGGAAAGTATATGGCTGGAAATTAGGATGGTTTTGCCACGCTCCACACTTAAATTCTTAATAAAGTTCCTCACTTCGGCTATACCGATAGGGTCAAGTCCATTGGTCGGCTCGTCCAAAATCAAAAGCTCCGGGTCATGCAGAATAGCGTTGGCAATACCGAGGCGCTGCTTCATGCCGAGGGAATACTTACTGAACAGCTTTTTGTCCTTGTAGGGCAATCCCACAACTTCCAGCGCGTTCTTGACGGCATTGGGCTGGGGTGTCCCTCGTAACTTCGCAAAAATTTCAAGGTTTTCTGTGCCGGTCAGATTCGGATAAAAACCGGGAGTTTCGATGATGGCTCCAATACGGGGATAAATGCGTTTCTCATGGCCTTTGATGTTCTGTCCGAACACATCTACTTCGCCGGAAGTGATTGGTGTAAGGCCCAAAATCATTTTCATAATTGTGGTTTTACCGGCTCCGTTGCGTCCTAAAAGTCCATAAATCCGGCCCGGTTTTACATGAAGATTCACAGAATTAACGGCAGTTTGTTCCCCGTAAATCTTTGTCAGCTTTTTGGTTTCAATCACAAGATCACTCATAAAAATGCCTCGCTTTCTCATTTTGTTTCGTTCTTCCAGATAACATAGTTGTAAAGGCTGCCATCCGGGAAATAGTTGATGAATACTTTGAAATTGCCTTTGTCACAAGGAATGACAAATTCAACACGGATTTGGTCAGAGTGTTCCGGCACATAGCAGGACACATCCGGGGAAGTGTTCTCCGGCAGCCCGCCCAGCTTATCGACTTCTTCTTCCCATGTTTCCTGTATCGTCTCCGCAGAAATATTGTCCTGTACGCCCTGCGGCAACGCATTGAAGAAAGTTTCAAAATCTCCATCCATCATTTGGTTAAAGTATTCGGTTGCTTCTTCCGTAATGGCCTGTTGGTCGGGAGCCTCGCCGGAAGATGGAGCGGCCTGCTGGCAGGCACAAAGAGAAAAAACAAGCAGAATACCGAGTAATAAACAACTCAATCGTTTCATAGGTCTTTCCTTTCAGTAAGATTGCTTTTTTAGAGCCACTACGGATGCGGCGGCAAATGTAGCACCGATCAAGAGCAGCGAACCGACACAAACAAGCGGCGAAGTATTGAATAAAACGCCTTGCATCAGGCTTTCTACCATAGCTGCGGCCGCTTCGGAAATATGGGGATAAATCCCCATCACGCTTGCCAGCGGGTGTATTCCCGTAAGATAAGCCGGGGCAATGACTACGGGAATCAGATAAAGCAGCGTTGCGCCAATGGGCAGGATATATCCCTTTGACAGCGTGGAAAGAAACACAATCGGAAGCATGGCTATGGGAATCAGAATACCACCTGCCAGATACAAAAGACCAGCGTCCATCAGTGTTTGGGCGTTCAGATCTGGAAAGCCTCCGGCAATCAGCCCACCGACAACACACAAAAGAAAAGTAATCAGGCACAGTCCTACGGACATCAGAATAACCACAGCGACTTTTGAAAAGTATAGCTGTGCTTTTGTAATAGGGATGATAAGCAGTTCTTTCATCGTGTCATTTTTGTGTTCATCGAAAAACAGTGTCGTTGCAAACATTCCCAGCACAATCGGCAGAAACAGGCTGGACAGATTCTTAAAGGCCAGTGTGTAAAGGTCGCCAAAACTATCCATAAAGGGACTGCTCCTTGAAATGCTGCAAGCCCTTTCAATCGCAAACGCTCCAAGCAGAAGTGTTAGAGCCAAAATGCACCAGACAATTTTATTCCGTTTCCATTTCTGGATTTCAGTTGTAATAATCGTCATACGGTTTCCTCCTTTCATGGTTCCAATTATAAAACGCAAACCTTGCCATAACCTTGCCGAGATAAAATTTTTTCAAAAAAAGCTCCGTGGGATCACAGAGCTTTCGGAAGTATGATGATAAAGGTTGTTCCGTTTCCGGGAACACTAGCGGCTGTAATCGTTCCTTTATGAATACTGACTAACTCTTTGGCAATCGAAAGGCCCAGCCCGTTCCCTTTGGCAGAACGGGAGTGATCGCATTGATACATCCGTTCAAAGATATGCGGGAGATCAGAGGCGGCAATCCCGTTGCCGTTATCAGCAACAACGATTTTTGCCTGCTGCTCAGTTTCAGTCACGGTCAGGAAAACTTTGCTTGCATCACTGTGCGTCAGAATATTTTGCAGTAAATTATTGAGAATACGAGTGTAGGCGGTAGAGTCAACCCGTGTCATGTATTCTGTTTCGGGTATCTCAATTTCATAGCTAAGATCGTGGTTTTCCAGCAGCGGCACCCAATCAGCCATGATGTCACGGGAAAGCTCATTCAGGTCGCAGACCTCAAAATGAAAAATCTGTTCCCCGGCATCCAGCTTCACCCATTCAAACAGGGCGGTCACAAAATCTTTCAGGTGGTGGGCTTTTTCCATAGCCACCCGAATGTATTCTTCCTTCTCAGCTCCTGTTACCATCTTGCTTTCCACAGCCTCCAAATATCCAACCAGAGAAGCAAGAGGGGTTTTTACATCATGGGAAAGGCTTGTCATAAGCCGTTTATAAGCCTGTTCGGATTGCTTTTGCTGTATAAGCCGAGATTGGCTGCTCATGGCAATCTCGTTAATATCATAACAGATTTGTTTTGTCAGGTCGCTTTCCCGCACCAATACACGGCGGTTCAAATTCCCGGCTTTTATATCGTTTAGGGCATCCCTAATAAGAAAAAGCTGACCACGGACGCGGTGAAGTTTTCCCAAAAGATAGCTGATTACCAGCAAAGCAATCAATAAGGACAACAATAGATAAAGGTTAATTTCCATGCTCATGCCTCCTTGTTAAAGCGATACCCTACACCGCGGACAGTCTGAATATAAAAAGGTTGTTCTGGATTTGGCTCGATTTTTTTTCGCAGTTTACTGATAAATGCCATGAGGTTATTGTCGTCAAAATCATATTCTTCTGTCCACACCTGCGTATAAAGTTGTTTTTTAGTAAAGACCCGACCCTTGTTGGACGCCAAAAATAGAAGCAAATCAAACTCTTTGCCGGTCAAGTCTACCGGGAGATTTTGAACCGTTACGGTTCGGTTGATTTTATCAATTACCATATCTTTCAGAAGCATGGTGGCGGCTTCGTTTCCGGTCACAGGGTTTAAGGTGGTATAGCGCCGGATTAGAGAATTGACACGAGCCATTAGTTCGTTAATTCCAAACGGCTTTGTCAGATAATCGTCCGCTCCCAGCCGCAGACCAGAAACCTTATCTTCTTCGTCGCTTTTGGCGGTCAGCATCAGCACCGGCACATTGTTTTTCTCTCGGATTTTCTGCAATACTTGAAACCCGTTCATATCTGGCATCATCACATCCAGAATAATTAGTGAACAGGTATCCTTGTTTTTTTCCAGTAGCCTCAGACCCTCTAAGCCGCCATGTGCTACTACCGCAGATAAATTTTCTTGTTCCACACATTTTTTCATCAAGGCACAAAGTTTCTTGTCATCGTCTATAATCAAAACACTATTCATGTTTCAGCAACCTCCCTTGTTTTGTCCGGCCATCAATCGGCTTTTCCGCAGCTTTAGGGATCAGCCAAACACCAGCCATTTTCACAGCACCGGGGATACGTCCACCAGCACAATAATAATTTACCCTACGAGGTGTCACGCCCCACTTTTCGGCGGCCTCTTTCAATGTCATATAGTCCATTTCGCACCTCCACAGGATATATTATAGTTCTCTACCTCGAATAATACAAGTTAGAGCCTAC
>OKYT01000326.1_pt1 | contig 12983 bp, 13 predicted proteins | sample 1601811 | NCBI WGS metagenome assembly OKYT01 (sample SAMN02675044, study PRJEB24791) | human gut metagenome, SKBSTL002 | isolation source: stool | host: Homo sapiens | place: USA | reverse complement strand
CGCAAGCCCCAAAAGCACGCCCGCCGCAAAAAGCCCCGGCATAAGGAAGAATAAATCATTAAGCAAAAAAGTCGCTGCACGAATGTGCAGCGACTTTTTTGCTTTTTACCCTACCCGGGTGCAAAAAGCCTCCCGGACGGCGGCTTCCCGTCCGCGGGGGATGGGGATGCGCGCCCCGCTGCGCATCCGTACCTCGCCGGGTGCCAGCAGCTGTACTGCTTCCAGATTGACCACATAGGAGCGGTGCGGCTGCACAAAGCGGCCGTCCGCAAGCAGCGGCTGCGCCACCGCAGAAAAGGGCACCCGCAGCGAGAGGGAGGCTACATCCTCCCCGGTGGTCAGGTGGAAGTGCACGATGTGGTGGGTGCATTCCAGATATTCGATTTCGGCATAGGTCAGCGCCCGCACGCCGTCGGCGGTGGTCACGGTAAGGGTGGGGCCGTATTCCGGCTCCACCGCCCGCTTGAGCAGGGCAGAAACTTCCGGCTGGTGCACCGGCTGCAGCAGATACTGCATGGCGTCCACCCGGTAGGCGCTGTATGCATGGGCCGGGGTGCGGGCCACAAAGGCCAGCGGCGCGCGGCGGCCCCGGCGGCGCAGCTCTGCCGCCGCCGTAAGCCCCTCGGGCCGGGCTACCGCCGCAAGCTCGATGAGGTACAGCTCGTACCGCAGCCCGGCGGCATCCTGCTGCAAAAGCGCTTCCGGGCTTTGCAGCTGCTCCACGATGCAGGCGTCCTCCCGCCGGGCGAAGAACTCTATGCACTGGTGCTCCAGCCTGCTGCGCAGCGCCCCGTCCGGGCTGCAGATCGCAATGTGAAAGATCATGGTTTGGTTTCCTTTGCAGGGTAGACGATTTGGAATGGCCTCCGCGTTGCTCTGGCCATCATCAGCGGAAAAATCATCTTAAATCAAGCAATTCCGGGCAGACTGCGGTCTGCCCGGAATTGCATTTTTACGGCAAGAGTCAGGACGGCAAGCGGCAGCTGACTTTTGTTCTTTTTAGCATTAGCAGCCGATGGCAGCGCACTTCTCGGCCAGCCATGCGCGCTCGTCCTCGGTCAGGCGGGGTGCCAGCTGCTCGAACACCTTGCGGTGATAGTCGTTCAGCCAAGCGATCTGCTCCTTGTCCAGCACGCCGGGCACGATGGGAGAGGTGGCGATGGGCACAAAGGTGAGGGGACGGAAGGCAAGGAAGGTACCGTACTGGTTGTCGGCCTTGTGGTAGCACTCGATCTCGTTCTCGATGCGGATGCCCACCTCTCCGGCCTCGTACACGCCGGGCTCGTCGGTGACGATCATACCCGGGCGCATCAGGGTGGTGTTGCGGCCGTTCAAAGCGTGGGGACCCTCATGGACGTTGCCCACAAAGCTGACGCTGTGGCCGGTGCCGCAGCGGTAGTTGATGAGGTGGCGCCACAGCGGCTCGCGGGCGATGGTGTCCAGCATATGGCAGTCGCAGTAATCCAGCCAGACAGCCTTGGCAATGTCGATGTGGCACTGCAGCGTCCAGGTATAGAACAGCCGCTCGTCCTCGGTCAGTTCGCCCAGCGGGTAGGTGCGGGTGATGTCAGTGGTGCCGTCCAGATAGGTAGCGCCGCTGTCCACCAGCAAAAAGCCCTTGCGCTGCAGAACGGCGTGATCCTCCGGGGTGGCGTGGTAGTGCATCATGGCTGCGTTGCCGCCGTAGGCTGCAATGGTGCCAAAGCTTTCCACAAGGAACTTATCGTCTGCGCTGCGGTACTTGTGCAGGATCTCGTCCACGGTCAGCTCGGTCAGCTGTTCGCCGGAAGCCAGACGGTTCTCCAGTTCGATCTGGAACCGCACCATAGCCACGGCGTCCCGCAGATGGGACTCGCGCAGGTGTGCCAGCTCCACCTCGTTCTTCACGCCCTTCATGGCAAGCAACGGGTCGGCGGCGTCCTTCACGGTCAGGGCGGGGTTGTTTTCCAGCACCTGATACACGGCGTAGTTCACGGTGGCGCTCTCGGCCAGAACAGTCTGCGGCTCGGTCTCGGCGGCCATCCCGTCCAGAATGCTGTCGTAGTCGGCCAGCGTTACGCCGTTGGCTTCCAGCTCTGCCTTAGCCTCCGGGGTGACCCGCGCCTGATCGATGAACAGCACGGCGCGATTCGGGGTAACATAGCAGTAGGCCATGGCGTAGGGGGTGCACTCGATATCCATGGCGCGCAGGTTCAAAAGCCAAGCCAGATTATCCAGCTTGCCTACCAGCTGGGCGGTGCAGCCCTGCTCCTTCAGCTTGCCGCGCAGCTGCTCCAGCTTTTCCTCATATTCCGGAAAATCCAGTGGATTTTCTGATTCCAGATATTCAAACCATGGTTCAAAGGTTCCTGCATCTGCCACCATGCGGATCCTGTTTTTAGTCCGCACGCGGAAATAGCTTCCGCACTCATAGCAGACATACTTATTCTTTTCCACTTCCGCCTTGTTCACTTCTCTCTTACATGCGGGGCAGACCACTGTACTTCCCGGTATTTTCTGCTGATCCGCTGCAGGTGGTGGTGTCATAACTTCCGCCTGCACTTCCTCTTTGCGGTAAGTCACTGCATTTTTTCGTTCAGGTTTTATGGATATCAGCTTTCTTCTTCTCAAAATTGCTGGCATAATATTTCCTTTCTGTTACAGCTTCTATGTAATGCCTTTCTATTCTGTTACTCAACTGCAAAGGTGAGTTCTGCAATGCATGCAATTTCATCTCCGACTTTTGCCGTCGCTTTTCCCACCCCGATCGGTCCTTTCACTTTTATAATTTCCGTCTCCAGCGTGAGAATATCTCCGGGAACTACTTTTCTTTTAAATTTTGCAGAATTGATGGACGCAAAATAAGCTGTTTTTCCACGGTTTTCATCTTTTCCAAGGATTGCGACCGCACCGGTCTGCGCCAGTGCCTCCACGATCAGCACCCCTGGCATCACCGGTTCTTCCGGAAAATGTCCTGCAAAAAAAGGTTCATTGAAACTGACGCATTTCTTCGCCACTGCACGGACACCATACTCAATTTCTTCTACCGAATCAATGAGCAGCATTGGCTGTCTGTGTGGCAGGATTTCCATGATCTGACTGATGTTTAATACTGACATCGCTGCCTCCTTATCTGCAGCCATTGATATCTTTGTCAGATACAATGGTATATTTTTTTAATAGAATACTTGCATTATGACCGCCAAATCCAAGGGAATTGCTCAGTGCATACTGCACCTCCATCGAAACCGGTTCTTTGCAATAATCGAGATCCAGTTCCTCATCCGGCACTTTATAGCCAACTGTGGCATGAATGTAGTCTTCCTCAATCTCTTTCACACAAGTGATAAACTCGATCGCTCCGGCAGCTCCCAGCATATGTCCGACCATGGATTTTGTGGAATTGACCTTCATTTCACCGGCATGCGCACCAAATGCAAGTTTGATCGCGCGCGTCTCAAAGAGATCGTTATGGTGCGTGGATGTTCCATGTGCATTGATGTAACCGACCTCATCCACTGTGATTCCTGCATCCTGAATAGCATTTAACATAGCTCTTGCTGCGCCGCTGCCATCTTCTGCCGGAGATGTGATATGATACGCATCCGAAGAACAGCCATAACCCACAACCTCTGCATATATCTTTGCGCCACGGCGTTTTGCATGCTCTAATTCCTCTAACACGACCACCGCTGCGCCCTCTCCCATGACAAAGCCGCTGCGTTCTTTATCAAACGGAATGGAACATCTCTTCGGATCGGTTTCTGCTGTGAGTGCTGTGAGTGACGTAAAACCAGCGATTGCGGTCGGACAGATACTTCCCTCGGTTCCCCCGGAAACCATAATGTCTGCCTCACCATACTGAATGGCACGGAATGCCTCACCGATCGTATTCGTTCCTGTGGCACAGGCGGTCACAACATTGATACTTTTTCCTTTTAATCCAAAATGAATGGAAACATTTCCTGCTGCCATATTAGAGATCATCATGGGAACGAATAAAGGTCCCACTCTCCCCGGTCCTTTTTCTGTCAGCCTTGTATGTTCGCGCTCGATCGCCTGAAGGCTTCCCACGCCGCTTCCAATGGCACAGCCTGCCATATACGGATCTTCCTGATCCATTTCAAGCCCGGCATCCTCAATTGCCTCCTTCGCTGCCGCCACGGCATACTGGCTGAATAGTTCCATGCGCCTTGCTTCTTTTGCATCCATATAATTTTTTGCATCAAACTCTTTTACTTCTGCTGCAAGCTTACATTTATAATTAGTGGTGTCGAATTTTGTAATTTCAGAAAACCCGGTTTTCTGTGCTTTTACATTCTGCCAGAATTCATCCACACTCAGTCCGATCGGTGTGACTGCTCCCATTCCCGTTACCACTACGCGTCTTTTTGCCATATTGTTCTCCTCATGATATATATTCTTTACATGTGCATGCCGCCGTCCACGGAGATCACCTGTCCGGTGATATAATCTGCCAGATCCGATGCTAAAAATGCAGCCACACCGGCCACATCTGACACCTGCCCTGTCCGCTGAAGCGGAATCTGTTTTTTTACCGTTTCCCTGGCAGCCTCCGGCATAGCCTCTGTCATCTCTGTCTCGATAAATCCGGGTGCAACTGCATTGCATGTGATTCCTCTCGACGCAAGCTCCCTTGCCACACTTTTGGTAAGACCGATCACTCCGGCTTTGCTTGCACTGTAATTTGCCTGTCCTGCATTCCCCATGACACCGGAAACAGAAGAAATATTAATGATCTTACCGGATTTCTGTTTCAGGAAATAACGCGAAGCATGGCGGATCGTATGGAATGCACCTTTCAGATTCGTATCAAGTACCCTGTCAAAATCTTCCTCACTCATTTTCATGATCAGTCCATCTCTTGTGATCCCTGCATTATTGACCAGAATATCGAGGTGTCCATAGTTGTTTATGATCATTTCCATCATTTTTCCGCAGGCATCAAAATCAGAAACATCACATTGTACAGGCGCTGCCATTCCACCCTGTTTTATGATTTCTTTTACAGTCTGTTCTGCTGCATCCGGCGAACTGTTATAATTGACAATGACAAACGCTCCACATGATGCCAGTGTCTTTGCAATCTCTTTTCCGATTCCGCGGCCGGCTCCTGTGACAAGTGCCACTTTATTTTTCAAAGAATCTGTTAACATGCTCCCGCCTCCACATGACTTCCGATAAACTGAATAAAATCTTCCATTTTATCAATGCTGCTCACTTTTACATCCCGGTTCACTTTTTTCACAAATCCACTCAATGTTCTTCCCGGTCCGATCTCTACAAATTCATCCGCACCATCTGCAAGCAGCCGCTCTATGGTCTGCTGCCAGCGCACAGAAGAAGATACCTGACTGGCAAGCAATGGTTTCACTTCCTCTTTTTTTGTGACATAGTCTGCCGTTACATTTGCAATATAAGGAACAAATGAATCACTGATCTCTACTTTTTTTAATTCTTCTTTTAACTTTTCTCCTGCGCCCTGCAGCATTTTCGAATGAAACGGGCCGCTGACTTTCAATGGAACAACGCGTTTTGCCCCGGACGGATGATGCCTGATGCGCCTGCCGCTTTTACGGCCTGCTCATTGACCTGATTGTAGTTCTTGACCACAAAGCGCAGGCGGGTAGTGCAGTAGCTGGCAGATACTACGTTGTCTTTGCCGCCGATGCCTTTCAGAATGTCCTGTGCAACCAGTGCATATTTGTTTGCTTCGGCAGGGTCAGCCTTTTTCTCAGCCGCTTTGTTTTTTCCGGAGCGGGAAAAAAGCACAAAAACAACGGCACACACGACCACAACAGCAAGGATGACAAGTAATGTTGATGAATTCATAAAACTTCTCCTTTTACAATCAGATAAGACGCAGCGCGTCCTCATCTGCAAACACTGTCGAATGCTCTTTGTTTACCCTAACACAATATCTCTGTTCTGTCCAGTCCCTTTTCAGCTTTACACGGACATTCTTTCTTTCCTTGCGGATTGCCACAAATTGCCATTCCGTCGAAAGTCTTGGATAATGCGTCAGGGAGGAATATGCCGCATGATTTTTATTCTCCGCCACATAGTCCTGCAAGGTCACCTTGGAAAACCGAGGGTCATGGAGCTGCGCTTCTTCGGGGTGCGGCTGCTCCGATTCTACGCTCGGTTCCAATTCGATCGGTTCATCGGTCAGCCAAGTGTCCATAAGACAATATTGTTGTTCCTTTTTCTCCGGGTGAAAGCGATAATGAAGGATCACATAATTGGCGGGGTACTTGACTGGTCCCTGCTTTTTGAAAGGGTGTTCGATCACACCGTTTTCCAGCACAGTGACCGTGATCATTTCCGCTTTTTTAGTAAGCGGATTCTGAAACACGATATGTTGCCCGGCTTCTTCGATCTTCAAGATCGGCCCCGGCACAGGTTCATCCGGTGCTTCCAGCATCAGCGTCAGTTCCTGATCGTGAACTGACAAAAGCTCACTTTTGAAATACAGCCGGAAGATGACCCACCCGGTATTCAGATCGAATCCGTAGTGTTCTACCAGCTTTCTGGCCGAGTAATGTTCCTTTGAGGCAATGGGAGACATTCGGAGCGGATTCCAGATGAACCGTTCCGAACGCCATTCATCAATACAGTCGTTTCCTGTCAAAAGATGTCCCATAGGATGAAAATGAAAAGGATCGTATTGATCCATCATCAGCCGTTCCAGCGGCGAATGGAACCCGGCATTCCTGTGCTTTTCATAGATCGTCAGGCGGTTCTTCAGGTGATAATATGGCAGCTTACGAGCCACATCCACTACCAATCCGCCCGGAATCGGAAAGACTGCAGGGATCAGCCATTCTTCCTTTTTCCAAGTGAACGATACATCCATTCTGACCGCATCGTTACTTTTGATTGCCCCCCATACCATAGTGGGATCGACCATCTGCTGATAGTTTGCTAAGCGCTCCATAAAACTGTCCTCACCTGTTTTTTAACGAAAAAAGACGGCTCCGTATAACCGAAGCCGTCTTTTATCAACTGTGGAAATGGAAACTCACTGGACGAATTTCAGTTTTCCAACCATGCGTAATCAAATTCTGTAAAGTCGTGGATGTAATGCTCTGCACCAAGCCGGATCAAATCCGACCCGTCTGCTTTTTCACCGATCGCAACGATCCGGCCTGCACCATTTCGTTTCGCCAAAGTGATGGCAGCCACACTATCCTCGATAACCATACATTCCGCGAACGGAACGTTCAGTCGTCTGGCAGCTTCCAAGTGCATTTCGCCTTTATTCGCATAGGTTCCATCGTCGTAGACAACATCTTCTTTCTTCAACCATTTCCCAATAGGGAAGCTGTCGAAGTAAAAGTCAACGTTTGCCTTGATAGAAGCACTTGCCAGAATAAAAGGGATGCCGCGCTCATGCAAGCCTTGCATCAACTTCTCAGCACCTGCTACGAGGTGTAAACTGTCAGGATTTCTCCTGCACATCCTGCGATACAATTCCTCTTTCCGCTCCGAACATTGCTTTCGCTCATCGGCATTGAGCCACGGTGCCATGTTCTGAATGATCGACTCATTACACGGTCCGCAAATCAACTTAGGGTCAAGGGGATTCGGATCTTCAGGATGCAATTCATGATAGATCTCTGACCACGCCTCCATGTGAAAGCGGGTATCAAAGAACATCGTCCCATTAAAATCAAGAAGTACAGCGTGCATTGTAGCTCCCGCTTTGAATTAAGCGAAGATACCAAAGAATGCGCCGACCAGACCGATCACCAGCAGCAGAGCGATGCAGGTAACGGGCTTCCAGTTCTTCTTCTTCATCAGGAAGAACAGGCCGAGGGTCAGAGCCAGAGGAATCAGCTTGGGCAGAACGCCATCCAGAATGCTCTGGATCACGATGGGGCTGTCGCCGTTCTCGATGACGGTAGCAACGGTGGTGCCGCCGTAGTTGGAGGTCAGAGCACCAACGATGAAGACGCCCAGCATGGAAGCGGCACGAGTGAACTCCTTAGCGTTTGCAGTCAGGATGTCGATAGCCTTAGTACCCAGATTGTAAGACCAGTACATCAGGAAGAAGCGGCAAGCAAACTGCACAATGTTGAAGATCAGCAGGAACATGATAGGACCAGCAAGCGATCCGTTTATTGCCATGTTCGATGTGATACCTGCGGTGATAGGAACCAGAGTGAACCAGAAGATTGCGTCGCCGATACCGCCCAGAGGACCCATAGCAGCAACACGCACGGCACGAATGGTTTCGATGTCAGCCTTCTGCTGCTCCAGAGAGAGGATGATGCCCATAACGAAGGTAACGAGGAAGGGGTGAGTATTGAAGAACTCAAGGTTATGCTCCATGGAGAGCTTCAGATCTTCCTTGTTATCGCTGTGGATCTTTTCCAGACCGGGCAGGATGCAGTACAGCCAGCCGGCAGCCTGCATACGCTCGTAGTTGAAAGATGCCTGCAGGTTCAGGGAACGGAACACCATCTTATTCAGCGTAGCCTTATCCAAAGGCTTCGCGGGAGTCAGATTGTTGTAATGAGTTGCATTAGATGCCATCTTCGTCGTCGCCTCCATTCGCAGCAAAACCAGAACCAGCAGCCTGCTTGATAGCAACGCGAGTCTGGTAGTCGTACAGAGCAATTGCAATGCCCACAAATGCGATCAGCAGCAGAGCAGAGCCGGACAGTTCGGGGATGTAGCCGATGATGGTTGCCAGAGCAAAACCAGCAAAGTAGATGCCCCAGAACTCGTTAGACAGCATGATACGCAGCAGGGTTGCGAAACCGACGAAACGCATCATACCACCGGCAGCGCCCAGACCAGCCATGACCCATGCATACTTGGCGGCCAGGTTGCTCAGGGTAGTACCCATTGCAGAGCCGCCCAGCATACCGAGGGTGCAGACGATGGCGAACAGCAGGCCCAGAAGAGCCATTGCCAGATAGTTCAGACGGACAATGCCCTTAGTGTCGCCCTTTGCTGCCAGCTGGTCAGCCTTGGACATCATGGGGGACATGAGGGTGAACAGGAAGGTAACCATGTACTGGCCGATCAGAGCGAAGGGAACTGCCAGACCGACAGCAGCGGTGGTATCCAGATGAGAAGAGATCGCAAACACGGTAGCCATGACGCCGCCGATGACTGCGTTTGGCGGCTGAGCGCCGCCAACAGGCATGTTACCGATGGTCATCAGCTGGTAAGTACCGCCAACGATCAGACCGGTGGGGAGATCGCCCAAGATCGCACCGATGACAGCACCGGAAACGATAGGCTGGTACAGGGATTCCAAGAAATCAAACTGGTCGATGGCCACGATAAAGACCCACACAAAGACCAGAATGATCTGAAGTGCACTAAAGCCCATAATAAGTACTCCTTTTCAAGTATTTAGGAGAGCAGCCGTCTGTTTACTTGAACAGCTTGTCGGTGCTTTCCGCATGTTCGGTAGGAACACGACGAATCTCCAGTTCCACACCGAGTTCCTGCAGCCGCTTGAAAGCAGCCACATCGGAATCGTCAACTGCAACGGAACCTGCCACCTGACGCTTGCCGTCAGCCATGTGCATATTACCGATGTTGACTTTCTTGATGGGAACGCCACCCTCCACCAGCTTCACGACATCCTGCGGATTCTCGCAGACGATGAAGATCAGCTGTTTTGCGCTTGCCTTGTGGATGGTGTCAATCGTCTTCTGGATGGTCCAGTAGCGCATAGATGCGTACGAAGGAGCAGCCATATTCATCAGGCCCTGACGCAGGCTGTTGCCAGCCACCTCGTCATTCGCCACCAGAATCAGGTTTGCGCCGATTGCGCCGCACCACTGCGTAGCAACCTGTCCATGAACCAGACGATTGTCGATTCGAGTTAGAACAATGTTCGGCATTTTTTTTATTCCTCCTTGAAATTTTTTGTCTGAGTTTCCAATTCAGAGTAACTACATTATAGGCGATATTTGAACAAATGTCTTTATATTTTTTAACAAAGTGTTTCTAAAAATCGGTTATTTTCGTGGCTTCTCATTACAATCTTCCAAAACTCGTCGGAAAAAGCTAGTAATATTCAACAAAAAATGTTATACTCAATACAAGTTTGAGAGAAGGAGGATTCTGGATATGCAACGCGAAACTTCCAACGACAGCTTTCTGGAGTACGGCCAGACCTACCACGAACCCATCAGGCTCACACACCCTGACCTGATCCACCAGCATCAGACCGCCATCACCCGCCGCTATGTATCACAGTTCTATTGTTTTAACTGTGATACATATATAGAGGTACATGACGGCATCGGTGTTTTGCTGGTCTCCCATACGGCAGATGCCGCAGATGTACAAGAGTTTGCCATGAACCGGCTGATTCACATCAAGCCCAATGTCTATTTTGCGGTGGTTTCTACCACACAAAAGCTGGAATTCGAGCTGTATGCCGAGAGCAACTATTCTCTCCATGTTACCGATTTCCCTTCCCAGTATGAGTTCCTTGCGGTTCTGCCCCGTATTGAAATGCAGAAGATCTTGGGGTATTATTATAGAATCCGCACCCCGAACTACTGCTTCAAGGGTGAGCAGCATAACTTTTTTGAGTTGACGTATGTAGACGAGGGCGAACTCGAAACTGAGGTGGACGGAACACTGTACCAGCTGAAAGACAAGGAACTGATGATCTACGGTCCCGGTCAGTTCCACACCCAGTATACGGATGACAGCCACAACGCATCCTATATGACGGTGCTGTTCGATATGCGCAATCTGACCCCTGTGGAACAGGAGGTCTGGTACGATGCTCTGATCAACCGGGTGTTCCACTATGACCAGAAAATCAACTCCTTAATAAAAGCGTTCGTCCGGGAAAGCACCACGGGCATTCCTTATATGAACAGTCTGATGCTCTGTCTGTTGACTGAGATCATCATCCGGCTTCTGCAAGGAACCTATGCTTCTCCCATGAACCAGCCCAGCAATTCCGTGCACAAGAGTGCAATGGATGAACTGTTTGACCGGATCATTGCCTATATTGATGAAAACATCTACCTTCCTCTGACGATCCCGGAAATCTGCGAACACTTTTCGCTGTCGCGGACAGCGTTGCAGCTGATGTTCAAGAATTCCATCGACCAGTCCCCGAAAAAGTACATCAATGATAAAAAGCTGGAGAGAAGCTGCCAGATGCTGCTGGAAAACCGCTATACCATCAGTGAGATCTCCCTGCGGCTGGGCTACACCTCCATCCATTATTTTTCCAAGTCCTTTAATATGAAGTATCATATGTCGCCCAGTGAGTTTGTAAAGCAGAATCTTCAAAATAAGAAGTGAAAGGAATCCTCTATGAATATTGGAATAGTTGGAACAGGCTCCATCGCTCATACGATGGCAAAGGAGTTTGCGCGTCCTACAACAATGCCTGTTGTTGCCGTGTGTTCTCGCAACGCAGACACTGGGATCGCAATGGCCCATGAGTTTAATATTCCCATTTCCAAGGTCTATACCGAATACGATGAAATGCTTGCGGACTCGGAGGTGGAACTGGTGTATATCGCCACTCCCAACAGCCTGCACTTTGAGCAGGCCAAGGCCGCACTACTTGCCGGAAAGCACGTTCTCTGCGAGAAGCCCATTGTTCCCACCGTGGCGCAGCTGGATGAACTGCTCAGCCTTGCGGAAGAGCGCCATTTGCACCTGCTGGAGGCTATTACGACCATCGACCATCCGAACTATGGTCTGGCAAAGCTGTTTGCAAAGGAGATTGGTGACATCAAGACGGTATCCTGCACCTTCTGTCAGTATTCCAGCCGGTATGATGCCTTTATGAATGGGCAGACTCCTCCTGTGTTCGACCCCGCCTACTGCGGCGGAGCCTTGATGGACCTCAATATTTATAACATCTATTTTGTTGTAGGGATTTTTGGCGACCCGAAAGCCGTCCATTATTATCCGAACCGCCACGCCAACGGCATCGACACCAGCGGCATCCTGATTCTGGAATACCCGAATTTTGTCTGTCAGTGTACGGCTGCAAAAGATAGCTCTGCGCACAACAGTGCCCAGATCATTGGCACCGAGGGCAGCATCCTGATTGAGCCGGGCAGCAACAACTGCCAGAAACTTGTTGTCACCCGGAAGGGAAAAGAACCCTACATCAGTGAAATCTCCGATACGCCTTGGTGGTTTGAAGTTCTTGGCATCTCCAACTTCCTGATTGTTCCGCAGGATGCCGTCAAAGAGCGGCGCATTCGTGCAATGAGATCGGCGGTAGCCGTACTGGAAGCCGCCCGGAAAAACGCCCACCTCGACTTCTAACCGTAAAATACAAATCTTTCACCGTTTTTTACTCTTGATAAATTAGTAACGACTATCTATAATAATGGTGGATGTTTGTATATCCTATCTGCCGTTACGAACAATCGGCTCTTGCAAGGCAGAGTAAATGATACGAAGGTAAATGTTTCAGGAGGGTAATTATGGCTTTAGTCACTACCAAAGAACTGATGCTTGATGCTCAGAAGAACCATTACGCAATCGGCGCATTCAATGCAGAGAACATGGAGATGGTTCAGGCCATCATCGCTGCTGCAGAGGAACTGCGTGCACCCGTTATCGTCCAGACCACTCCGGGTACTCTGAAGTACGCTTCTCCGGCTATGTTCCATGCCATGGTCGCAGCTGCCGCTTCCGAGGCTACTGTTCCTGTTGTGATGCACCTTGACCACGGCAGCAGCTACGAGCTGGCTATGAAAGCATTCCGTGCAGGCTACACCTCTGTGATGATCGATGGTTCTCACCATGTTTTCGAGGAAAACATCGAGATCACCAAGGAAGTTGTTCGTGCCTGCCATGCAGCCGGCATCCCTGTGGAAGCTGAGCTGGGCAAGGTCGGCGGCAAGGAAGATGATCTGGACGGCGGCAATGGCAATGGCTACACCGTTCCTTCCGAAGCTGCTGAGTTCGTAGAGCGCACTGGTGTGGATTCTCTGGCTGTTGCTATCGGCACCGCACACGGCGTT
>OKYT01000315.1_pt1 | contig 13354 bp, 7 predicted proteins | sample 1601811 | NCBI WGS metagenome assembly OKYT01 (sample SAMN02675044, study PRJEB24791) | human gut metagenome, SKBSTL002 | isolation source: stool | host: Homo sapiens | place: USA | reverse complement strand
GCATTGATGAAACTATTTGTTTTATTAAAATGTTTTGATGTGATGAAAATTATGGATTGTTTGTAGCGGCGAACACGGTTCGCCGCTACGAATTGTTTCGTGTTTGCACACAAAACAAATGGCGGTCACTGACCGCCGCTACGGGTTGACAATTACTTTATGACATTTATTATGTTTTGCATTTATCATACATTCGTGTTAAAATACAAGATGAAAAAGTGTGTGGAAAGAAAGCGGTGACTGTTAATGAAAAAATCCGAAAAACCAATCGGCAAAATAAAAGTCAAAAAGTCGATTTTCAAAAGGCTTTTCTTTCACATACTTGTGCTGTTTATTTTGGCGGTGATTGTTTCGGGTACGCTCAATTGCATTGAAAACATTCAGCGCACAAGGCGGTTTACACGACAGCTGACCGAAAGTGCGTCAAAGGTTGCAACAGAAACTTTTGAACGCTGCGATATAAACGCATTGCTTGATAATCCCGATTCCGAAGAATATCGGAAAGCCGTTAAGACCTTGAGGTGGATTTGTCAGACGAATCACCTTGAATATATGTACATTTACATTCCGAATTTTGACGAAAACAAGGTTACATATGTTATGACTGTTGCCGATGATGACAGCGAAAACGAGAATGTTTTAAATGTGAGAAGTGCAGGTGCAGAGGTTGACCACAGCTTGTGGGACGCTGAAAAAGAGGCGTGGGAAAATCCTAACCTTGTCACGGCTTACGAATATCAGAACGACAGCTTCGGCAGTTTTTACACGGCATTTTCAGCGATTCAAGGCAATGACGGCAAGCCTGTTGCATTAATCGGTGCGGACTATTCGCTGACGCAGATTTATACGGAAATCATTTTTTATACTGCAATGCGAGTTCTTGCGTTGTTTGTTGTGCTGGCAATTGTATTCTTGCTTGTAATGCGGTTTGTCAGAAAAAAGATGTATAATCCGATACTTTTGATTTTTGAAAAAATTCGAGGATACTTTTCCGACAAGGCTGACTGCACAAATACAAAGAAAGCGTTTGTTCCGATAAAACTCGGCTCTGACGATGAAATTCAGCTTTTGGCTGATTATTTCAACGATATGGCTCACGATGTAGAAACTTATGTTGAAAAAAATTCCGCCCTTGCGAGTGAAAAGGCTAAGAATGAAACCGAGCTTGAGGTTGCAAGGCGGATTCAGTACGGAATAATTGCGAGAGAAAAGAATGTTGTCTTTGCCGATTGTTTTGATGTTTCGGCAAGAATGGAGTCTGCAAGACAGGTAGGCGGCGATTTTTACGATTGCTTTGCATTGCCTGACGGCAGAATATGTGCCGTAGTCGGTGATGTGTCGGGCAAGGGTGTTGCGGCGGCAATGTTTATGGCTTTTGCAAAAACTCTTATCCACGAAAAAATGACCGAAAATGCAGAACCCGACAGGGCATTTGAAGAAATCAACAGGGAACTCTGTTCGTCAAATCCCGAGGGAATGTTTGTAACTGCATTCGCCGTGATTTTTGACAAAAACAGCGACAGCTTTTTGTACATAAATGCAGGTCATAACAAGCCTGTTGCGGTGAGCAACGGCAAGGCTGAATTTTTAGAATGTAAGCCGTGTATAATGCTCGGTGTGTTTGATGATGCAAGATATGTTGTGAACAGCGCTGAATTTGGAAACGGCGATATAATCTGCCTTTACACCGACGGTGTGAACGAGGCAACAAATGCGGATAATGAATTTTTCGGCAACGAAAGACTTGTGTCTGCCTGTCAAAATGCCGAACAGACTGCAAAAGGTGTGTGTGACGGAGTTTATGACGCTTTGACGGACTTTACCGAAAATGCGGAGCAATTTGACGATATAACAATTGTTGCAATAAAAAACAGCAAAAACAGAGATTGAAGGGTTATGAATGTTTAAATCGGAAAACAATCAGATTACAATAGAACAGGTGAGAAAGCTTGACGAGGAATATACTCTTGTCGATATCCGAGATGAAATTTCGTTTGAATACGGTCACATTGACGGTGCAAAGAATATTCCGCTTGCAAAAATCAAAGGGGATAATTCACTTTTGCCAAAAGACAAGCTTGTTGTTCTCTGTTGCAAAAGCGGTCAGATAAGTGACGAGCTTGCAGAAAATCTGCGTGATGACGGATTCAACGCCGTGAATCTTGAGGGCGGTTATTACAGTTGGTTGAGAAGTCAATTCGAGAATGAGGACTATGCAACCGATGTTGAAAAGAGCATTCGCAAAAAATTCAGCAAGACGATTTGGAGCAGATTTACTGCGGCGATAATCGAGTACAAGCTTGTTGAGCCGAACGATAAAATTGCTGTCTGCATTTCGGGGGGCAAGGATTCAATGCTGATGGCAAAGCTTTTTCAGGAGTTGAAAAGGCACAATAAATTTCCGTTTGAGCTTGTTTTTCTTGTAATGGACCCGGGCTACAGCGTTGAAAATCGTGATGTAATCGAGAGCAACGCCCGTAGGCTGAACATTCCGATAACTGTTTTTGAAACAGATATTTTTAACTCTGTTTACAATGTTGACAAATATCCCTGCTACCTTTGCGCAAGAATGAGGAGAGGTTATCTCTACAAAAAGGCAAAGCAGCTCGGCTGTAACAAAATCGCACTCGGTCATCACTATGACGATGTTATAGAAACTATTCTTATGGGTATGCTCTACGGCGGTCAGGTTCAGACGATGATGCCGAAGCTCCACAGCACAAACTATGAGGGAATGGAACTTATCCGCCCTCTCTACCTCGTTCGTGAGGCTGAAATCAAGCATTGGCGAGATTACAACAAGCTGAATTTCATTCAATGTGCGTGCCGTTTTACGGACACCTGCACAACCTGTTCCCCGAACAGCAACACAGGCTCAAAACGACAGGAAATCAAACAGCTTATCGCAAATCTGAAGAAAATCAATCCCCAGATTGAAAGCAACATTTTCCACAGCGTTGAAAATGTCAACCTCGATACGATCATTTCATATAAACAGGGCGATAATAAAGTTTCGTTTCTGGACAGATATGATGATATGTAGAAATAAGAGTACAAAGCTATGTTTATAAATATTAAATCAGATTACAGCACAGCTGAAATTGAAAGAATACTCAGTTCAAAAAGAAATGTAAAATATATGCGAAAGTATGTGGACTATGACCTTGGCATAAACTGGGTGTCGCATCGAAAAAATTTGCTTTGTCTGTTTTACAATTTCGGTACAAAGGACACACACGGTTGTCAATCAACGGTGCGTCCATATTTTTACGGAAGAGTATTCAAAACGAAAAAAGGAAATAGAATTATAGGTATCGCCCTACCGGAAATTACCTTTTTGCTTTTGTCGCTTGTAATCTTTATTTTTTGTGCCGCAGATATGGTTGAATCATTTTGGCTTGGTTTAGGCGGTTGTATATTTGCGTTGTTTGTATTTGTACTATTCAACCTTGATATGCCATCAGGCATAAGCCGAATAAAAGATTATCTGGAAAAACAATTCAAATCAGAATACGACTGATTTAATAAAAATCGGGTGACAGATTTGCAAAATTGCAAGTCCTTGTCACCCGATATTTTTATATGAAAGTTGTTGTTAATTTGTAGGGGCGTTCATTGGACGCCCGCCTTGATGAAACTTTATGTTTAATAAAATTGTTTTGATGTGATGAAAGTTATGCATTGTCTGTAGCGGAGAACCGTGTTCTCCCGTTAGTAACGGTAGAAATTATATTTAAAAACAAACTTTATAAATTCGACAAAGCGATTGTAATACTGTAGCGGTGGTCACTGACTGCCGCTACTACTGATTTTTTTCTTCTTTTATTATGACTGCGATATTTTCAACAATTTCTGCAATTCGCAATTGTTGTGTGTCAGGAATTTGTTTTAACGCTTCTTCAATTCGCATTTTTGCCTGATTATTAGTTGGCGATGAGTCGATTTTGGAATCAAAACAAATAAGTTCATTGATTGTTATACCGAGCGCACAGGATATTTTATACAGTGTGTCTATTGTGGGACACTTTTCACCTCGTTCAAGTCTGCCGAGATATGCAGGATAAAGACCTGCCGACATAGCAAGATTTTCTTGGCTGATATCAATTTTTAAACGATATTTCCGAATGTTTTGTCCTATCTTTTTGTTAAGTTCGGTGCGTTCCATATGCTTCATCCTGCTCTTTAGGGTACTTTTTAATTATACTAATACACATTTATTTTGCACACAATGTAATAAAAAGCATAAAATATGCACTATAGTGTTGACAATGCCTATACTATAGTATATAATCTTATTGTAATCGTTAATTGAACATTGTTGAAAAACAAATTAAAGCAATAAATAATATATTATGAATTGAGGAGAGAATTATGTATTGTCAAAAATGTGGAAAACAAATTGATGATGGAAGTGATTTTTGCAAATACTGCGGAAGTAAAATAAATGGAGAGATGGTATCAAGAAATAATTTTGTTGTACAAAGACAAAGCACAGAGCATACCAAAAGCAAAGCAGAATTTATTAGTGATTATAGAGCAAAACATTCTGAACGAATGGTATATACTGTACTTTTTATAATTTTTGAAATTGTTGCAACGGTTGTTTTTATTATGAATGTTTCAAGTTATATCGATTATCATCGTGATGATAATCTTATTGGAATGATTATATCTGTATTCATAGAAGTGATTGCAATTATATTTGCTTGTGCAATAAAAAAATATGATTCAACTGCTGAACAGGAATATAATAAATATCGTATGATTAATGATTCATCAAATCAAAGAAATTCTTCTTGGCGCTGTCAAAAATGTGGTGCGTATAATGACGGAACCAGTTTGTATTGTGCTCGTTGTTCTTGTGAGAAACCATATGTTATAACCGGAAACAGTAATAAGATAAATAAAAGTGTGCATAGAGCAGATGTTTGGATATGTCCAAATTGTGGCAGAGAAAATCAAAACTATGTTGGCTCTTGCGGATGTGGAGAGGTAAAACCAAAATGAAAAAACTTATTATTTTAATAACAGCTATGTTTATTATTTTACTGACCTCTGCCTGCGGAAAAGCAGAAAATACAGAAAACTCCGTTATGATTACGGATACTGATACTAAATACATTGACCTCGTTTATGAAAATATTGAAAATTGGGATGTTACAAAGGACGATAGCGGAAAAACATTTTCAATAGATAAAATCAGTTTTTTTAATTTTGCCAACGGAGGTCAAATGGCATTTTACATCAATTACCCAATCGGAGGTTATTATGGATGCGGTTATTATCTTAATGTTGACGATGGTACAATGGAGAAAATAACTTATGATATATATGACCACGATATTAAGGAGTGGAGCACTTCATATATGATAAAAAACGCAACAGATGGAACAGATTGGAAGAGTGATGCAGATAAAGACGAAAAACATTCAGTTATCAAAGAAGCTTTTGAAAACTATCTAAAGTCAAAACGAGAATAAGGGTGTTCAGGTACATAAACATAAAAACGGCATAACCGATTAAATTTCGGTTATGCCGTAATTTTTTACTCAGATTCCAATTGCTAATAGCTAATAGTAGAAATTATATTTAAAAACAAACTTTATAAATACCACAAAACGATTGTTATACTGTAGCGGTGGACCGTGTTCGCCAATCGAAACGATTGTAAAATCGGTTTGACTTAATCCAAAGCATTTTATTATATAAAATTCATATTTACAAATATTTACAAAAAATTGGCTTGTTTATTTTGGCTGTTCAACCAAAACAAACGGTAGCCTTGCGACTGACGGTATAGGTGAATGGTGGTTTACTCACGCTGTTTAAAACCATACACCGTGTCGGGTGTTGCATTGAGATGTAAAAAATAGCCCGAAAAGAAAAATAATTCTTTTCGGGAAATAAAACCTGTAAAAATATAAAAAAGTCAGTAAAATCCGAAAAAAATCCGAAAATTCTCTTGACTTATTGATTATTTCAATATAGAATAATAAAATGTACCATAATGGGGATATGTACCGAAGAGGTCGGGAAAATCCGCAAAAAACTTTATCCGACAAGGGGATATTATCACAAAAATCCTTTTGTGTCAAGAGCTTTTTATGAGCAGATTTTCAGTACCGCTTGCCCCGTTTCATAGATTTTTTAAGGAGTGATACGCCTATGGTTAATGTCAAACCCGTAAAGCTTGGCAACACCGAAAGAATGAGTTTTGGTAAAATCGATGAAGTAATTGATATGCCTAATCTTATCGACATTCAGAAAGCGTCATACAAATGGTTGCTTGACGAAGGTCTTAAAGAAGTATTTAAAGATGTTTCGGGCATTACCGATTATCAGGACAACCTTGTTCTCGATTTTATCGACTACACACTTGATGTTGATCACCCGAACTACAGCGTAATTGAGTGTAAGGTTCGTGATGCAACATATTCAGCTGCTCTCAGAGTAACCGCAAGACTTTTGAACAAGTCAACGGGTGAAATCAAAGAGAGCAATGTATTTATGGGCGATTTCCCGCTGATGACCGCAAGCGGCACATTCGTTATCAACGGTGCTGAGCGTGTTATCGTTTCACAGCTTGTAAGAAGCCCGGGCGTTTACTATAAAATGGATCACGATAAAACCGGTAAGGAACTGTATTCAACAACAGTTATCCCGAATCGTGGTGCATGGCTTGAGTATGAAACCGATGTAAACGATGTTTTTTATGTTCGTATTGATAAGAACCGTAAGCTTCCCGTTACATCATTTATCAGAGCACTCGGTCTTGGCACGGATGCCGAAATTCTCGACTATTTCGGTGACGATGAAAGAATGAGAGCTACTATCGAAAAGGATGCCGCTTCAAATGTTGAAGAAGGTCTTATCGAGGTTTACAAAAAGCTCCGTCCGTCTGAGCCTCCGACAGTTGACAGTGCGCAGACACACATAAACAACCTGTTCTTTGACCCCGGTCGTTATGATATGTCAAGAGTAGGCAGATATAAATACAACAAAAAGCTCGGTATTGCAAACCGTCTTGAAGGTCAGGTTCTTGCAGAGCCGATTGCCAACCCACGCACAGGCGAGGTTATGGCTCTTCGTGATGAAAAAATTACAAAGGAAAAGGCTTTTGAAATCGAAAACGCAGGTGTTAAGATTGCCTATGTAAAGGCTGCCGATGAAACAATCGTTAAGGTCATTTCAAACGGTATGGTTGATATCGCTTGCTATGTTGATTTTGATGCAGAAGCAGAGTGTGATATCAAGGAGAATGTTCGTTTTGATGTTCTTTGCGAAATTCTTGATTCCTGTGAGAATGAGGATGACCTCAAGGAAATGCTCAGAAGCCGTGCAGATGAGCTTGTTCCTAACCACATCACGGTTGATGATATCTTTGCAACAATCAACTACCTTAACTGTGTTGCTCACGGTGTCGGTAATACAGATGATATTGACCACCTCGGCAACAGAAGAATCCGCTGCGTAGGCGAACTTCTTCAGAACCAGTTCAGAATCGGTTTCTCCCGTCTTGAAAGAGTTGTAAGAGAGAGAATGACAACCCAGTCACAGGATATGGAGTCGCTTTCGCCTAACTCACTCATCAATATCCGTCCCGTAACAGCGGCAATTAAAGAATTCTTCGGTTCTTCACCGCTTTCACAGTTCATGGATCAGGGTAACCCACTTGCAGAGCTTACCCACAAGCGTCGTCTTTCAGCCCTCGGTCCGGGCGGTCTTTCAAGAGATCGTGCAGGATTTGAGGTTCGTGACGTACACTACACACACTATGGCCGAATGTGTCCTATCGAAACTCCTGAAGGTCCTAACATCGGTCTTATCTCATATCTTGCTTCATTTGCCCGTATCAACAAGTACGGCTTTATCGAAGCTCCTTATCGTAAAATTGACAAGGAAACAGGCGTTGTAACCGACGAGGTTGTTTATATGACAGCCGATGTTGAGGATAACTACGCTGTTGCACAGGCTAACGAACCGCTTGATGAAAACGGCAGATTTGTTCATTCAAGAGTCGTAGGTCGTTACCGTGACGAGTTCGTAGAGTATTCTCCCGAAAGATTCGACTTCATGGATGTATCTCCTAAGATGGTTGTATCTGTTGCTACGGCTATGATTCCGTTCCTTGAAAACGATGACGCAAACCGTGCTCTCATGGGTGCGAACATGCAGCGTCAGGCAGTTCCGCTTCTCCGCAGTGAAGCTCCTATCGTCGGTACAGGTATGGAGTACAAGGCAGGTACAGACTCAGGCGTTTGTATCCTCGCTGAGGAAGACGGTATCGTTATGAGCGTTGACGCCCGTAACATTCGTGTACAGTATGACTCGGGCAGAGTTCAGGACTTTGAGGTTATCAAGTTCCTCCGCTCTAACCAGGGTACATGTATCAACCAGCGTCCTATCGTGTCAAGAGGACAGAGAGTTAAGAAGGGCGAAGTTCTCGCAGACGGTCCGGCTACCGAAAACGGTGAAGTTGCTCTCGGTAAGAACGCTCTCATCGGCTTTATGACATGGGAAGGTTACAACTACGAGGATGCTGTTCTCTTAAGTGAGAGACTGGTTCAGGATGACGTCTACACATCTGTTCATATTGAAGAATATGAAGCAGAGGCAAGAGATACAAAGCTCGGACCAGAAGAAATCACACGCGATATTCCTGGCGTAGGAGATGATGCACTGAAAGATCTGGATGAGAGAGGTATTATCCGTATCGGTGCAGAGGTTCGTGCTGGTGATATCTTAGTCGGAAAAGTTACTCCTAAGGGAGAGACAGAACTGACAGCAGAAGAGAGACTTCTCCGTGCAATTTTTGGTGAGAAGGCAAGAGAAGTACGTGATACTTCCTTAAAAGTTCCTCACGGCGAATATGGTATCGTTGTGGAAGCCAAAGTATTTACAAGAGAAAATGGAGATGAGTTATCTCCAGGAGTAAACCAGGCAGTCCGCATTTACATTGCACAGAAGAGAAAAATCTCTGTCGGTGATAAGATGGCCGGCCGTCATGGTAACAAGGGTGTCGTTTCCCGTGTATTACCTGTAGAAGATATGCCATTCCTTCCAAATGGTCGTCCTCTTGATATCGTATTGAATCCATTAGGTGTACCTTCCCGTATGAATATCGGTCAGGTCCTTGAGATTCACCTGAGTCTTGCTGCAAAAGCATTGGGATTCAATATTGCAACACCAGTATTTGATGGTGCAAAGGAAATTGATATCCAGGATACACTGGAATTGGCTAATGATTATGTAAACTTCGAATGGGAAGATTTTGAAGCAAAATACAAAGATGTACTTGGCGAAGAAGTTATGAAGTACTTATGGGACAACAGAGACCACAGAGCACTGTGGAAAGGTGTTCCAATTTCCCGTGATGGAAAAGTTCAGCTGCGTGATGGACGTACCGGAGAACCATTTGATTCACCTGTAACAATCGGACACATGCATTACCTGAAACTGCACCATCTGGTAGATGATAAGATCCATGCACGTTCTACCGGTCCATACTCCTTAGTTACCCAGCAGCCACTTGGTGGTAAAGCGCAGTTCGGTGGACAGCGTTTCGGTGAGATGGAGGTTTGGGCACTGGAGGCTTACGGTGCAGCATATACCTTACAGGAAATCCTTACTGTGAAATCTGATGACGTTGTAGGACGTGTTAAGACTTATGAGGCAATTATCAAAGGTGATAATATTCCTGAACCGGGAATTCCGGAATCATTCAAGGTATTACTGAAAGAGTTACAGTCCTTAGGACTTGACGTTACAGTATTAGATGACGAAGGAAATGAAGTTGAATTAATGGAAACAAGTGAGTACGGTAACACCGACCTGAACTCCATTATTTCAGGCGATAAAGATTTCGCTTTTGAAGACAGTGAATCATTCTCCAAGATGGGATTCACAAAGAAAGAATTTGATTCTGAAAACGAAGAACTTGTTGACGTAGAAGAAGAGGAAGACACCGATGCAGATGATGACTCTGATTTTTACGATGATATGCCGGAAGACAATTTCGAAGAGTAAATAATCAATAAGCATTTAAGGTCTGTGCATCCGCACAGACCGATAAAGAGAGTCGATTCTGTAAAGTAGAGAAAGGGAGTGTCATAGATGCCAGAAACAACAAATAAAGAGGCAATTAACCAGTCTGTTTCATTTGATGCCATCCGTATTGGTTTAGCATCCCCGGAAAAGATCAGAGAATGGTCCCGCGGTGAAGTTAAAAAACCGGAAACAATCAACTATAGAACATTGAAACCGGAAAAAGATGGTCTTTTCTGTGAGAAGATTTTTGGACCTAGCAAAGACTGGGAATGTCATTGCGGTAAATATAAGAAAATTCGTTACAAGGGCGTTGTCTGCGACCGTTGTGGCGTTGAGATCACAAAATCCAGCGTTCGTAGAGAGCGTATGGGACACATCGAGCTTGCTGCACCTGTATCCCATATCTGGTACTTCAAAGGAATTCCATCGCGTATGGGATTGATCCTTGACTTATCTCCAAGAACATTGGAGAAAGTTTTATACTTTGCTTCTTACATCGTATTGGATGCAGGCAATACTGCATTACAGTACAAACAGGTACTTTCCGAAGGAGAATACCAGGATGCAAGAGAACAGTACGGCAATGCATTCCGTGTAGGAATGGGTGCTGAGGCAATTCAAGAATTATTACAGGCGATTGATCTGGAAAAAGATTCTGCTGAATTAAAAGCAGAGTTAGAAGATGCAACTGGTCAGAAACGTGCCAGAATCATTAAGAGACTGGAAGTTGTAGAAGCATTCCGTGAATCTGGAAACAAACCAGAATGGATGATCATGACCGTTGTACCGGTTATCCCACCAGATCTTCGTCCAATGGTTCAGTTGGATGGTGGACGTTTTGCCACCTCTGATTTGAATGATTTATATAGAAGAATTATCAACAGAAATAACCGTTTGAGAAGACTTCTTGAGTTAGGAGCTCCTGATATCATCGTTCGTAACGAGAAACGTATGTTACAGGAAGCTGTTGATGCCCTGATCGATAACGGTCGTCGTGGACGTCCGGTTACAGGACCAGGAAACAGAGCATTAAAATCCTTATCCGATATGTTAAAAGGTAAATCCGGTCGTTTCAGACAGAACTTACTTGGTAAACGTGTTGACTATTCAGGACGTTCCGTTATCTGTGTTGAGCCAAAATTAAAGATTTATCAGTGTGGTCTTCCAAAAGAGATGGCAATTGAATTATTCAAACCTTTTGTTATGAAAGAGCTTGTTGCCAACGGATCTGCACACAACATCAAGAGTGCTAAGAAAATGGTCGAGAGACTCCAGACAGAAGTTTGGGATGTCTTAGAAGACGTTATCAAAGAGCATCCGGTTATGTTAAACCGTGCTCCTACACTGCATAGATTAGGTATTCAGGCATTCGAGCCAATCTTAGTAGAAGGTAAAGCAATCAAGTTACATCCATTGGTATGTACCGCGTTCAACGCCGACTTCGATGGTGACCAGATGGCTGTACATCTTCCATTATCTGTAGAGGCTCAGGCTGAGTGTAGATTTATGCTTCTCTCACCGAACAACCTGTTAAAACCATCTGACGGTGGTCTTGTAGCAGTTCCTTCACAGGATATGGTCCTTGGTATCTACTACTTAACACAGGAGAGACCAGGAGCTAAGGGAGAGGGCAAGATCTTCAAGAGTGTCAACGAAGCAATCCTTGCATACGAGAACGGAGCAGTAACACTTCACTCCAGAATCAAAGTCCGTATGACAAAGACAATGCCGGATGGAAAAGAAATCACAGGAGTTGTTGAGTCCACATTAGGACGTTTCATCTTCAATGAGATCATTCCTCAGGATTTAGGATTTGTTGACAGAAGCATTCCTGGCAATGAATTAAAACTGGAAGTAGATTTCCTTGTTGCCAAGAAACAGAACAAACAGATTCTTGAAAAAGTAATCAATATCCATGGTGCTACCAAGACAGCAGAGGTTCTGGATGCTGTAAAAGCTATGGGTTACAAATATTCCACAAGAGCAGCGATGACCGTATCCATTTCCGATATGACGGTTCCGCCAGAGAAACCTGCAATGATCAAAGCAGCTCAGGATACAGTAGACAGAATTACAAAACAGTACAAACGTGGTCTTATTACAGAGGAAGAACGTTACAAAGAAGTTGTTGAGACATGGAAAGAGACCGATGATGAGCTTACAAAAGTGCTTCTGGAAGGTCTTGATAAATACAACAACATCTTCATGATGGCGGATTCCGGAGCCCGTGGTTCTGATAAACAGATCAAACAGCTTGCAGGTATGCGTGGTTTGATGGCTGATACAACCGGTAGAACAATCGAGCTGCCTATCAAATCCAACTTCCGTGATGGTCTTGATGTATTGGAGTACTTCATGTCTGCGCATGGAGCACGAAAAGGTATGTCCGATACAGCGCTTCGTACAGCCGATTCCGGATACCTTACGAGACGTCTTGTAGACGTATCACAGCATATGATTGTTCGTGAATCTGACTGCTGTGAAGGCAAGAACAGAGAAATCCCTGGTATGTGGGTAACTGCATTCATGGATGGAAAAGAAGAGATAGAAAGTCTTCAGGAACGTATTACAGGTCGTTTCTCCTGCAATACAATTTGTGATAAAGATGGCAATGTCATTGTAAAGGCAAACCATATGATCACACCAAAACGTGCAGCAGAAGTTATGAGCCGTGGTGTTGATGAGAATGGCAATCCAATCGAGAAAGTGAAGATCCGTACCGTATTATCCTGCCGCTCCCATATGGGTGTATGTGCAAAATGTTATGGAGCCAACATGGCAACAGGTGAGCCGGTACAGGTTGGAGAGGCTGTCGGAATTATTGCTGCTCAGTCAATCGGAGAGCCTGGTACACAGCTTACAATGAGAACATTCCATAATGGTGGAGTTGCCGGTGGAGATATCACACAGGGTCTTCCTCGTGTCGAGGAGCTTTTTGAGGCAAGAAAGCCGAAAGGACTTGCCATCATCACCGAAATCGCCGGTGTTGCACAGATCAAAGACACCAAGAAGAAACGCGAAATCGTGGTTACCAATCCGGACGATGGCGTATCCAAGACATACCTGATCCCTTACGGATCCCGTATCAAGATCACAGACGGACAGATCCTTGAAGCAGGTGATGAACTTACAGAAGGTAGCGTAAATCCACATGATATCCTGAGAATTAAGGGTGTACGTGCAGTTCAGGATTATATGATCCGTGAAGTACAGCGTGTATATCGTCTCCAGGGTGTTGAGATCAGCGATAAGCATATCGAAGTTATCGTTCGTCAGATGCTGAAGAAAATCCGTATCGAAGATAACG
>OKYT01000310.1_pt1 | contig 13660 bp, 10 predicted proteins | sample 1601811 | NCBI WGS metagenome assembly OKYT01 (sample SAMN02675044, study PRJEB24791) | human gut metagenome, SKBSTL002 | isolation source: stool | host: Homo sapiens | place: USA | reverse complement strand
TTTCCGACCATGCACCCACGGTGTCCGGGCGAAGCCCATTCGGGCAGAAATCCGCTCTCGCGGTAAGCGTTTGCCAGCCCGGCCTGAATTTCGGCATTGACCGACGGATAGACCAGATTGAGCAGCGGAAACAGACTGCGGAAGGTGTCCCAGAATCCCGTGTCGGTATACATGTATCCCGGCAGTACCTCACCGTTGTAGGGGCTGTAATGCAGGATATTGCCGTTCTTGTCGATCTCGTAGAACTTGCGCGGGAACAAGGTCGAACGGTAGAGGCACGAATAGAACGTGCGGTACTGGTCCGTCGTGCCTCCCTCGACTTCAATACGTCCGAGCACCTCGTCCCAGCGTGCTTGCGCCTTGGCCTTCACGGTTTCGAAATCGTCCTTTCCCAGCTCTTCGAGGTTCTGCACGGCCTGCATCTGCGATATGAACGACGAGGCTGCGCGCACCGTTACCTGCTCTCCGCGCCGGGTTTCGAAACCTACCCGCACGAGGGCGTGTTCGCCGACTAACTGTTCGCCTTCGACGGGCTTCGTGCCGTCATAGATCTGGAAATCCCGGATCTTCCGGTCGAAGCGCACGATAAACCAGTTCTTGAAGTTGTCGGGCACACCTCCGCTGTTGCGCGTGGTGTATCCCGCGACAGTCCGTTTGTCGTGCATGACCCTGATGTACGATCCGCGGTCGAAAGCGTCGATCACCACGCCCGACTCGTCCGATTCGGGGAACGTGAAACGCATGATCGCAGCCCGCTCGGTCGGGGCGATCTCGGCCTTGATGTCGTGGTCGGCGAGGTATACCGAATAATAGTAGGGGCGTGCCTCCTCCGACTGGTGCGAGAACCAGCTCTGACGGCTCTCTTCATCGACCTTGTCGCGTCCGCGTACGGGCATGATGGAGAACTGCCCGTAGTCGTTAATCCAAGGACTGGGCTGGTGTGTCTGCTTGAAACCACGGATCTTGTTCGCGGTATAGACGTATTGCCAGCCGTCACCCATTTTTCCTGTCTGCGGAGTCCAGAAGTTCATCCCCCAGGGACGGGCAATGGCCGGATAAGTATTACCTGTTGATAATTCGAAAGTAGACTGGGAACCCATTAGCGGGTTGACATACTGTGTCCGGTCTTTGGCTTTGGCAAAGAATGTGTAAGCAAGTACACAAATTATTATTAATAGTCTTTTCATGGCGTATATGTTTTAATAGTAAGCAATCAAACGTATTATCTCACTCCCCATTTCGTGGGTTGGGCGGTCATTTTGATTTCCATTGTTCCTCCGTTTGCAATATCCTGATGATGGAAGAATGGGGTATTCAACGGTTGGCCGTTCAGTGTTACGCTTTCAATGTATTTGTTCTTCTTTTCGTTGTTTTTTACTACGATACTGAATGTCTTTTCTTCGGGCAGATTAATAACTGCCTTGTCGAAGGCGGGACGTCCGATAGAATATATCGGTTTGCCGGGACATACCTGATAGAATCCCATAGAATTGAGTATATACCAGGCAGACATTTGTCCGCAGTCTTCGTTGCCGCAAAGGCCGGCCGGTTCGTTCTTGTAGAGCTCATTCATTACTTTTGCCACGTAATATTGAGTCCGGTCATTGAATCCTATCGAATTGAACAGGTAGATAACGTGGTGGCTCGGTTCGTTGCCGTGCGCGTATTGACCGATCATTCCTGTGCTGAAAAGTGGGAGCTCGTCATCTTCGGACGGATGATAGGTAAACATACTATCCAGCTTTTCCGCAAACCGGTTTTTGCCTCCTACGAGATTGACCAGTCCGTCAACATCATGCTGTACAGACCAGAAATATTGCCATCCGTTGCTTTCGCAAATATGCGGAGTATAGTCGTCTGCTTTGAAATCTTTGATAAAGACGCCTTTGTCATCACGCGGTTGCATGAATGAAGTGGCCGGGTTATAGACATTCTTGTAGTTTTGCGAACGTTTATAGAATTCGTCTGCAATATCTTTCTTGCCCATTTTCTGTGCCAACAGTGCCAGTTCAATGAAGCTCTCGTCCTTATATCCGTTACAAACCACGAGGGAACCCGGGTCTGTATTGACCCCTATCACAGCATGCAACTCCGGCTTTGAACCCGCTTCCAGCCCCAGATTGAACTTCTTCCCATGGTTAATCATCTCTTCTACCACGGGACGCATCTGATTCACTTTAATGGGATAGATAATAAAGTTCTCTCCTTTATACCCGTACTCGTCGGCTGCCTGTCTGAAGCAGCAGGACACCTTCTCGATGCGGTTGTCCAGAATATCGGGAAAACGCACCAATACCGGAGCCGCTACATCGCGCAACTGCAACTCGTCCACCAACTCTTTTAAATCGACGGCAACCCCATCCTTACGCGGTGTCACCACAACATGACCTTTGTCATTGATACCAAAGTACGAAGTTCCCCACCCTGTTATGTTGTAGAGTTCTTCCGAATCTTCAATACGCCATTTTCTCATTTCTTCTTCTGTACAAAGAGTGTGTATTTTACTATATATAATTATTTATTCAATTTCTTTCTCAAGCTGTCAACAGAGGCTTGAATTTGTCTTTTATCCTCCAGCTCATCAGCCTTAAACAGATGTTTCGCCTTTGAATAAAACGGATGTCTTTTCTGTAACGCCTCACAGATAAAATCCATCAGTTCCTCATCACTTTTATTTGCTAACAATGGACGTTGCTGCTTGGCCACTCTCAGACGGCGGAACAATACGGCAGGTTCCACATCCAGAAACACCGTATCACCGCAATCATTCATATACTCCATGTTATCAAAAAAACAAGGTGTTCCTCCACCGGTCGAAACAACCACATCTTCAAACTCGGCCACTTCGTGCAACATTTTCCGTTCCAGTTCCCGGAATCCGTCTTCTCCGCGTTCCAAGAACAGCTGTTGAACGGTTTTATGGAAACGTTCCTCGATAAACCAGTCCAAATCAATGAAATTCAGACTCATTTCACGGGCAAACGCCTTACCTAGAGTCGTTTTGCCCGCGCCCATATATCCTATTAAAAATATACGTGTCATTTTTTTGCTTTTGCAGTGCCCTTTACCTTGGAAGCCGCCTTACTTTTTGCGGATTCTTCGGGCTTTTCGGACTCCTCTTCCATATTCACGGTTCCCCTGTTTCTTGAAGCCGCTTTCGTTTTACGCGTTTCCGCCTTGCTTTTCTGCAATTCAATCACCTTAAAACAAGCCTCCAGACTTAAATCTGCCGGTTCTACATTCTCAGGAATCTTATAATTCTTTTTCTGATAACTGATGTATGGGCCGTAACGTCCGTTCAAGACCTGCATATCAGGGTCAGCATCGAATACTTTAATAAACTTCTTCTCCTGCGCTTCTATCTTATTCTTGATCAACTCTACCGCCTCATCCAAAGAAATCTCCATCGGATCCGTTCCTTTAGGAATAGAAACAAACAGTTTGTCATAGCGCACGTATGGTCCGAAACGCCCTACTCCTACCGTTACCGTATGGCCGTCATAATCCCCCAACGTACGGGGAAGCTTGAACGCATCCAATGCTTCTTCCAACGTAATGGTTTCCATCGACAATCCCTTTGCCAACTGCGCAAAACGCGGTTTTTCCTCATCATCGGCAGTACCAATCTGAATAACCGGACCGAAACGACCGATCTTAACCGATACCGGCTTACCGCTTACAGGATCTGTTCCCAATACCCTTTCACCCACCTTATGCTCAGTCTTAGAGTGAATGGTCTTATCTACCAACGGATGGAAGCCTTTATAGAAACTGTCCATCATGCCAGTCCATTCCTTTTCTCCTTCCGCCACTTCATCGAACTCTTTCTCCACATTCGCTGTAAAGTTAAAGTCCATGATTTCAGGAAAGTATTCCATCAGGAAATCGTTTACCACGATACCGGTATCAGTAGGCAACAACTTGGCCTTTTCATTTCCCGTCATCTCTGTCTTGGTAGTTTCCGTAATCTTGCCGCCTTTCAGTTTCAAGATATCATACGGGCGTTTCACACCTTCACTGTTTCCTTTTTCTACATAACCGCGTTGCTGCACAGTAGAAATGGTAGGTGCATATGTAGATGGACGACCGATGCCCAACTCTTCCAGTTTGCGTACCAGGCTGGCTTCCGTATAACGGGGCGGACATTGGGTAAAGCGCTGAGTCGCCAGGATTTCTTTTCTTATCAGTTTTTCCCCTTTGCTCAGAGGCGGCAACAGACGGCCCTCGTCTTCCTGCTCATTGTCATCATCGTATGATTCCTTGTATACACGCAGGAAACCGTCAAAAGTAATCACCTCGCCGGTAGCGATAAATTTCTCGCTACTGTTGCTGATTACAATAGTAGCCGTTGTTTTCTCCAGCTCCGCATCTGCCATCTGTGAAGCGATGGTACGTTTCCAGATCAGTTCATACAATTTCTGCTCCTGACCGGTTCCGTTCACCGTTTCATTCTCCATATAGGTAGGACGGATAGCCTCATGTGCTTCCTGTGCTCCTTTAGTCTTGGTGGCAAACTTACGGACTTTGACGTATCTTTCTCCCATCAGGGACAAGATAGTCTGCTTGCTGGTATTCAAAGCCAGATCCGAAAGGTTCACCGAATCCGTACGCATATAGGTAATTTGTCCGTTTTCATACAGACGCTGTGCCACCATCATGGTCTGCGCTACTGTAAATCCCAACTTACGGGCAGCTTCCTGCTGCAACGTAGAAGTAGTAAACGGTGCCGCCGGCGATTTCTTCACAGGGCGGGTTGTTATATCTTCAATAGAGAACTGCGCATCCTTACAAGTTTCAAGGAAAGCCTGTGCTTCTTCCTTGGTTTTGAAACGGTTGGACAATTCCGCTTTCACTTCAACTTCATTTCCATCGACATCAGGTACTTCAAACACTGCTGTAACGCGATAAGACGGCTCACTGACAAAAGCATGCACCTCACGTTCACGTTCCACAATCAAACGAACGGCAACAGATTGCACACGTCCGGCAGAAAGAGCAGGCTTTACCTTCTTCCACAATACCGGTGAGAGTTCAAAACCTACAATTCTATCCAGAATACGGCGTGCCTGCTGGGCATTTACCAGATTCACATCAATGTCACGCGGATTTTCGATGGCCTTTAGTATCGCTGTTTTGGTTATCTCGTGGAATACAATGCGCTTGGTCTTCTCAGGGTCCAGCCCCAAGACTTCAAACAAGTGCCATGAAATAGCTTCTCCTTCACGGTCCTCATCGGATGCAAGCCATACCATATCAGCTTTCTTTGCCTCCGCTTTCAATTCGGCTACCAATTTCTTTTTATCTGCCGGTATCTCGTAAGTCGGCTCAAACCCATTCTCTACATCGATACTAAACTCCTTCTTTTTCAAATCCCGGATATGCCCGTAACTGGAAAGGACTTTATAATCATTGCCCAAGAATTTCTCAATGGTTTTAGCCTTGGCGGGTGACTCAACTATTACTAGATTTTTTTGCATAATACTATGTATTCCATTTTATTTTGGGGCAAAAGTAGAAAAAAAGCAGAAGCACACCTATATAATAAGGTATGTTTCTGCTTTTTTTTCTTAAAAAAGTCCTTTCCGAGTGCCTATTTAACTAAAAAGCCAAAGAAAGCCCGGCTAGAACATTCAGTTTTTCAGCAGGATAGCCGTACTCATAATAATATTGTTTATTCAACAGATTATTCACACGCCCAAAAACAGACAGATCTTTCAGGAAAGTATAACTGGCTCCCACACTCAAATTGCTGATATTGCCCAAACCAAAATCCCTGCTGCTATTCCCTTCTTCTATCACATATTCTTTCCGCTGTACATATTCATAGCCCAAATTAACCTTCAATCCTTCAAAAACCTTAGCCTCAGCATAGAAATTCAATTCAAACTTGGGCTTGGTCACTAAATACAGCTCTTCATTTTCATTGTCTGTCTTCCAGCTATAAAATGTACCTTTCAATGAAGCGTCAAACCAGTCCTTATAACCGTATTTCAATTCAGCACCTCCATACGCGGTTTTCGCTTTATCCTGCAAGAAATGAGTAAAATAATACCCGTCCGCATCCACCAGATTGCAAAACAACTCATCTTTACTGATCCGATATCCACCAAAGACATTAAACCACAAACCATTTACCGGAGATGCTTTAAAACCCAATGTAGCATTCAGTGGCACATAGGTAGAAGGCATCCGGGCGTTTAAAGACCAATAAGGTGAAAAAGCATTCAACCGGCGATAATCATTCAGTTCACGCCCTCCCAGCGCATGTAAATAAAGCACATAACTCTCCGAGAACAAGTATTCGGCTTTCACGTCAGGAGACACATCAATACCACTGTCCTCTCCCGACTGCCAATCCACATGAGCACCGACACGGACCCGCCAGTCATCACTTTCCAACATATAATAAGGATTCAAACCCAGTGAAGTATAGTTGCCCATTAAACTGTCCGAAGAATAAAACAGGTTATCCATCTCGAAACGGATGCCTACCCGTTGCTCATTATCCAGCTTGCCCCATACATCTCCTTCAGTGTGGACAATCTTCTCCTTACCTGTAGATGCATTGCCTGAATAATCCAGCGGATATTTGATACCAAAATACTTCAATCCGGTCTGCAAAGTGAATTGCAAAGGAAGCGATTCATCTCTGGAAGAAACACCTATGTGAAAATCGCCTAAAGTATGATGCTGTTTATCAGTAGCTCTGGCAGAAGCCGTATGCATTTCGGAATCAGGCATATAGTTAAACACTTGTGATTGCAGGCCGCCACCTAAATTCAAAGTTACCTTGCTGAAATCATGAGAATAGTCCAAACGGAACTCAGTAGAATAAAAACGTGATTTCCAATCCTCAGCATTCCAATGCTTCAGCTTTCCGTTCATGCCATCCAGAGATACCCCGACTTTCAGACGGTCCTTTCCGGTGATATTCCACAGATACCCAGCCTTAAAATCCACATTCCCATAATTTCCATATCCGGCACGGACATATCCACGTTTCGCGCGGTTCATAGCCCATTCACGGGTTATAGGAGACATACTTTCATACGTCCAGGCCGAAACAGGGCGCAAGGCTGTAGCATATTCTATGCCTTTCTTCATTACAGCCGGCTCCTCCACCCTAGGCAGGACATTAATCTTTGAGGCATCCATGATATTGGGATTATACTCATTCTCTACCACCACAGTGCGGTTCAACGTACTATCTTGCTGCGCATATGCAACAGACAGAGGCAAAAAAGCCAATATAATGGACAATTGACAATGGACAATTGACAATTTCTTACTTATCATATTCAGCACTTATTTTTTAATTTTTAATTCTCTGTTTTCAATTTCTCCAGTCTGCTTTCAATCATTCCGGCAATATCATCATCGGCCTGATAGTTCTGCTTCAATGAAAGCAAATATTGTTTAGCATCCAAGTTACGCCCCAACTTCATATACACATCAGCCAATAACACAAAGCTGCGTGCCAGCCAATAGGTATGCGGTGTACTTACCTCAATGTAATTCAGCACCTCCTGCTCCGCCTTATCCGTTTGTCCGCCGTCAAAGTAAATCTGGGCGACTTTATATTTGGCCTCCGCTCCATATACATTACGGGTGTCTTTCGCCAAGACCTTCAAATCTTCCATAGCTCCATCCGTCTTGCCGGCATCCAAATAAGCTTTTGCACGGTAATAATGTGCCTCGTTAGACAATTCCGGCGCCAGTTTAGTATCGGCCAGCAAATCTGTTGCGGCAAAGATAATCTCTTCCTCATTTCCCAGCATATGCGCACTGCGTAACATTCCGGTTTTTGCAAGCCGGCGACGCTCCATAGAAGCGGCTTTATCTTTCAATTGCTTGTAAATATGCAAGGCTTTTTCATAATCCTTCGCCGTATAAGCCATTTCGGCCCCCATCAACATGGCATCTTCAGAATATTTGTTGTTGGGATATTCCAATACTTTATCCAAATGCCGGGCTGCACTTTCATAAGCTTTCTGATTATAGTCTATCAAACCGATATAATAGTTGGCATTCAGACTGAAAGCACCTTCGGGGAAAGTCTGTAAATAACGGGTAAAGCTGTTGCGGGCCTCGGCGACCTCACCCCGCATATATACCCTTTCGGCAGCCACATAGGTCAATGAGTCACGCTCATTCACATCAAAGTTGGCACCGCCGGGGATAGTTGAAGCAAAATTGGCATACTCATCCACCTTATTCAAATCAATATAGATCGATTTCAAGTCACGCTGCGCCAAACGCGCCTCCTCACTGCCCGGATAACCGGCTATGACCTGCTTATAAGCCTGGATGGCTTCAGGATACTTGTCATCCTGATAGTATAGCAAACCGATCTCGTTAGCCGCCCGCCGTGCGACATTGCTCTCCGGAAATTTCTTCACCAGAATATTGAAACGGGCAATGGCATTGGCATTATCCTCCATCTGCACAAAAGCACGTCCCTGCTCGTAAAGGGCATCATCCATGTATTGTGATTCCGGATAATCCGAAATCAAGCGGTTCAACGTCTGCACTTTTCCATTGTAATCACGTTGCAAACCACGCACAAACGCCTCCTGATACAAAGAGTAATCCCCCAGTGACGGATCAATCTCCACCGCACGGGCATAATCCTGACGAGCCTGTTCAAAACGGCGGTCATAGAAGTTGCAGTCACCTATGCGGTTATAGGCATCTGCCTGCATGGTGCGTTCATTGATACTTCCCCTGTCCACAAAACGGGTAAACCAAGTGCCCGCATTTCCATAATTTTTCTGTTTGAAATAAGTATATCCCAAGTTATAGAGCGCCAAACCATATTCCTGTCCGTTCTTACTGGTGGCAAATTCCAGATACAAGCGGTAATCGTTACCCGCCTGCGGAAAACGGTCCAGACGATAATTGGATTCCCCCCTCCAGAAATAAGCGTCCGCCTTTGTCGCCTGATTGTATTGCCCCACAGCAAGCGATTGGTTGAAGAACTCCAGAGCCTCCTGGAAACGGGCATTCGCAAATGCCTGTGTGCCCAGCCGGAACAAAATCTTCTGCTTGGCCTCCATAATGCGTGTGCCCGGATGCTCAATCTTTGCTATAGATTTTAAAGCAGCTTCATAACTGCGGGTATTCATATACACCTCTATCAAATAATCATTGACACGCTCCGTATAAGGTGAATTCGGGAACTCATTCAGAAAACGCTCAAACACGGTTACCGATTCGGCAAATGGAGAATAAGAGGTTTCATGAATACACAAAGCATAATTATAAAGAGCCTGTTCCTTTACTTTCGGATCAAAACTGAAATTGGCAGCCTGCTCGAATGCCATGCGTGCCCTGTTCCTCTCCTTCAAGTTCAAATAAGCCAGCCCCATGTGTAGATAAGCATTCTGTGACAAGGCATCATGTACCGAAGCCATTTCCCCCAAAGTAGCGGCAGCCTTGGAATAAACACCAGTATAATAATAACTCATACCGAGTTCATACAAAGGTTTACGCTGCGGGTGGGAAACACTTTCACGGTATCTTTCCAAAGGAGGTATCGCCGCTTGGTAATCATTCAATCCGAAACAAGCCTCTCCCCAAATCCGTTCCATCTGAGGAACATCCTTTTTAGCCGGATATTGCTCCAGATACGCTTTTGCCACAGTACGGGCCTGCTGATAATTTCCTTTCACCAAATAAATCTCTCCTATATAATAAGGAACCAATGCTGCATATACGGCATCATTCTGCAAAGACTGGAAACTTTTCAGCGCCTTGTCATAGCGTTTCTCCACATAATCAATATAAGCCAGATTATAAACAGCGTCATCCTGATACAATGGGCTTACCTCTTTCAGCAAGGTAAACCATACAGCCGCTTCACGCAGATTGTCTTCTTTCAGATAAGAGGTGGCCAGACGCATGGCACAATCATCTCTTTCCTTATCAGGCAAAGCCTCCAGATCACACGACCGGAACAGGGCAATGGCCTCCTTGTATTTTCCCTCCATAAAATAAGCAGAGGCAATCAGTGACAGCACCCTGTTTTTATGGCGGGAATCAGGATATTTGTCCAGATAAGCCTGTAACAGCTCCATGCTGTCCCCGCCTTTCAACTCATATTCCCGGCATACCCGGTTATATTCCTTGTCACCTGCCACATCCTTGGGAGTGATCTGCTGCGCCATTCCCTGCAAGGAACAGCCTCCCATCAATGCGGCCATCAATAAGGTTTTTCTTTTCATATCTTATCATTAAAGTTTATGTTCTTTCAAAAAACGCCGGACTCCTTCACGCACAGAATCCAGCCCGAATTCTTCGGGATTCACTTCATCCAACGGAAGCCAGAAAGACTCCGCCACATCATCCATCGCCTTTATCCGGCTGGTATCTTTCACTTTACAAAGAAAGAACAGATCCAATGTATGTACCAGAAATCCTGAATAAAGATAAGTGTTGGGCAATGAGAACTGATAAACAGCCTCCTCCACCTGCAAGCCGGTTTCTTCCAACACCTCGCGTGCCACACCTTCCTCGCCGGTTTCATGCATATCAATAAACCCGCCGGACAGGTCCAATGTTCCCTTCGCCGGTTCTTTTCCCCTGCGGCACACCAACAACTCATTCTTATCATTCAAGATAAAAGCTACAGTAGCGGCACTGGAATTGAAATAATACACAAAGCCACAATCAGCGCAACGCTTTGATTTCTCATTGTTCACTTCAAAGTGCGGCGAACCACACTTCGGACAATATTTGAATAGTTCCAACGGATGCATAATTACTCCTTTCTAAGTATAGACACCGCAAAGATAGCGCAAATGACAGATAATTCATTAATTAAATCTAAAAGAAGAAAGAGAAAACACAATTCTTAGTACATTTGTTAGCAAAACAAAACGTAAATTCTTACATGGAAATTGCCATTATTATCGCACTTATCTTATTAAACGGGGTATTCGCCATGTCCGAAATCGCCCTGATCTCAGCGCGTAAAAGTAGTTTGTCCAATGATATCCGTCATGGAAGCTCTACAGCGCGTATCGCTTTAAAGCTTGCCAATGACCCGGACAAGTTTTTATCCACCATCCAAATCGGAATCACCCTGATTGGTATATTGACCGGTATTTACTCCGGTGACGTGCTGGCCACCGACTTTGGGAACATACTGACTGACGCCGGCGTACCCGCCACATATGCCTATTTATTGGCTCAAACCCTGATTGTCATCCTGGTCACTTACCTCACTATTATCTTTGGCGAGCTGGTGCCCAAACGCATTGGCATGAGTGCCTCCACCCGTGCTGCCAAGCTATTGGCACGTCCCATGTACTGGCTGTCCGTCATCGCCTCTCCTTTTGTATGGATACTTGCCAAAAGCACTTCACTTATCTTCAACCTGCTGCATATCAACACAGCGGAAGAAAAAGTGACTGAAGAGGAAATCAAATCCATGATAGACGAAGGAACCGAGAACGGTGAAGTGCAGGAAGTGGAACAGGATATTGTGGACCGCGTCTTCTCCCTGGGCGACCGCAGTATCAACACCATCATGACCTATCGCAGCGATATCGTATCCATTGACATAGACATGAACAACAAGCAGCTGTATGACATCGTATGCCAACACCTGTACCAAGTTTACCCTGTAACTCAAGGAAACACCCTGGACAACATCATCGGAGTAGTTTACCTGAAAGACCTCTTCGGGAAGCTGAACAGTTGCGAATTCAATCTGCGTGATGTGATCCGTCCGGCACAATACTTCCACGAAAACATGGATGTATATAAAGTATTGGAACAAATACGCCAGCACAACATCAAATACGGATTAATCTGTGATGAATTCGGCAGTCTGCAAGGCATCATCACCATGAAGGACATTCTGGAAGCCCTGGTAGGCACCTTGCCCAGTGACTCGGAAGATCCCGATATCGTTCCCCGCAAGGACGGAAGCTGGTTGATAGACGGCCAATGTTCTTTCTATGACTTTCTGAGTCATTTCGAAATGGAGGATTTATACCCCGATTATAATTACAACACGTTGAGCGGCCTCATCCTGCAACAACTAGGCCACATTCCCAAGACCGGTGAATCCATGGAATGGAATGACTTCACACTGGAAATAGTCGACATGGACGGAGCCCGGATAGATAAAGTATTAGTAACACTAACCCATAAAAACGAAGAGGACAATTAACATGCTGCAAAGAGATTACATTATGCGGTTGCTTCAACAATTTTTCGAAGCATTGGAAAAGTTGGTAGAAGAAAGAGATAAAAAGGACGGTCCCGAGCTGCAATTGCAACTTCAAAGCATTTATCGTGCCTACTTCAATCATCCTTCCACCTTCTATTATGATCAGGATGCGGAATATATACTGAACGAGATGGGACAGAACTATGGTGGCGAGGAATTGCTCACGCGCATCGACATGTTATCCGAACTGCTCTATCAGGATGCTTTGTTGAAAGAGTCCGAAGAACAAAAATATTTGTTAAGAAAATCGCTATTCCTGTTGAACTATTTAGATACACATAGCGATACCTTCTCATTTGAAAGAAGAGGGAAAATCGGCGAAATAGAGAAGAAAATAGGTGATTAGCTCCTCTTATTGCACTTTTTTTCAAAGAAATCCTGTTTTTTCTTGCAAAATAGTAGATAAATTAAAAAGTATTCCTATATTTGCTTACAGATTGATAACATTAAAATCGGTATATTATGGAGAAAATTGATAGTCTCGACAGACAAATTCTAGAAATTATATCCCAAAATGCCCGCATCCCGTTTAAAGATGTCGCAGCAGAATGTGGAGTTTCACGCGCAGCCATTCATCAGCGTGTGCAAAGATTAATTGATTTGGGAGTTATTATCGGTTCAGGATATCATGTGAACCCTAAGAGTTTAGGGTATAGAACCTGTACATACGTAGGAATCAAGCTGGAAAAAGGTTCCATGTACAAAAACGTAGTGGCAGAACTGAAGAAGATTCCCGAAATTGTGGAATGCCACTTCACTACAGGTCCCTATACCATGCTGACCAAACTTTATGCATGTGACAATGAACACCTAATGGATTTGCTGAATAACAAAATGCAAGAGATACCAGGTGTAGTAGCTACCGAGACATTGATATCTCTGGAGCAAAGCATCAAAAAAGAAATTCCTATCCGAGTAGAAAAGTAAGCCCATGGAATTTCTAAGTGAATATCACCTTGCAGGGTTATTCATCGGAATTTGTACCTTTTTGATTATCGGCCTTTTTCACCCTGTCGTGGTAAAGGCCGAATATTATTGGGGCACCAAATGCTGGTGGATATTCCTGATACTCGGCATAGCCGGTGTGGTCGCCTCATTAAGCATCGATAATGTGATTTTATCTTCTTTGCTTGGCGTGTTTGCGTTTTCTTCCTTCTGGACGATTAAAGAGGTTTTCGAACAGGAAGAAAGAGTAAAAAAAGGCTGGTTCCCCAAGAACCCGAAACGCAAATATAAATTCTGAGAAGAAAAGTCACGTAGTTTTTTATTGAAAGAATTTGCATAATTCAATAGAAAATACTACTTTTGTCACCGCATCCGATAAAAGGATACATCGGACTTGTAGCTCAGTTGGTTAGAGCAACAGACTCATAATCTGGAGGTCCCTGGTTCAAGCCCAGGCTGGTCCACAAACTAAAAGGC
>OKYT01000309.1_pt1 | contig 13701 bp, 10 predicted proteins | sample 1601811 | NCBI WGS metagenome assembly OKYT01 (sample SAMN02675044, study PRJEB24791) | human gut metagenome, SKBSTL002 | isolation source: stool | host: Homo sapiens | place: USA | reverse complement strand
CAGTAAAAGCCCTGTCCCTTCAGGGTGCCGATGTAATCACCAAACAGGGTGAGCACCAGCGCCTCCTGCGGCTTTAACACCTTAAGGCCGCAGAACAGGAAAATGCCTGCGATCCAATACGCAATGGACAAAATCAGCAGCGGCACGCCCAGAAGCATCCGGTCTGCATTCAGCAGGGTGATGCTGTAGATGAACAGGGCGATGGCCACCACATAGCCCAGCAACGTGAGCAGCAGCGCGGCCATGCCGTTTTTGCGGGTATTCAAAATTTTCTCTTCCATAACAAGTCCCTCCTTATCAGGGTCGGAAGCGTTTCTTTGTGATATCAAAATCATATCATTTTATAAAAAAATTGTCAAGTACTTCCAACAAAAAATCCCCGCCTGCCCGGATACTGCGGACAAAGCGGGGTCAGGCATTATGGGTGCGCCGGGCAGACAGAGTTTCAGGCGTCTGCCTGCGCTTCTCCCCCGATCAGCACCACGGCAACATCATTGACGTTGGTACCGGTAGCGCCTGTGATGATAAGCCCATCCACCGCCTGCAAGGCGTGGTAGGCATCGTTGTTTTGCAGGGTGTCGAACACGTTCCAGCCCTTTGCCGCCAGTGCTGCGGCGGTGTCGCCGTCCACATAGCCGCCGGCGGCATCGGTAGGGCCGTCGGTGCCGTCACTGCCCACGGAGAACACCGCCGCGTTTTGTCCGGCCAGTGCCGGGGCTGCGGCCAGCGCCAGCTCCTGATTGCGCCCGCCCAGCCCTTTGCCGGTCAGGTGCACCACGGTTTCCCCGCCCGCGATAAAGGCTAGCTTTTTTCCTTGTCCCGCATGGGTGCGGGCGATGGCCCCCAGAAAGCTGCCTGCCTCCCGCGCCTCGCAGCAGAGCCGGTCGGTGAGGAGGATGGGCTCATAGCCCAGCTCCCGGCAGGCTTTAGCGGCAGCGGTGCACAGCTCTCGGACGCTGCCGGTGATCTGTGTGGTCACGTTATCAAGGGCTTTCGGCGTTTCCTGCGCCAGCAGCGCCTTTGCCTGTTCTGACAGGTCCAGGTGGTATTTTTCCGCAATGGCAAAAGCCTGCGCACAGGTGGAGCTATCCGGCACCGCCGGGCCGCTGGCGATCATATCCAGCGGATCGCCCAGAATATCGCTGAGCACGATGCTGAACACCCTTGCGGGCGCGCAGTGCTGTGCGAACCGACCGCCCTTGACAGCGGACAACCGCTTGCGGATGGTATTCATCTCCACGATATCGGCTCCGCTGGCAAGGAGCTGATTGGTAATGTCCTGCAATTCCCCGCCGGGGACAAGCGGCTTTTCAAACAGGGCGCTGCCGCCGCCGGAAAGCAAAAACAACACCGTGTCCTCTGCGGTCAGTCCCTGCACCAGCGCCAAAGCTTTTTCGGTGGCTGCAAAGCTGTTGTCATCCGGCACGGGATGACCCGCCTCATAACAGCTTATGCCGGGGATTTCGCCCTTCACATGGCCGTACTTGGTCACCACCACGCCGCCGTCCACGCGCCCCAGTGCCTGCACGGCGGCGTGCGCCATCTGCCACGCGGCCTTGCCCGCCGCCACGAGAAATACACGCCCCTGCGGGTGAAAATGCTCCAAAGCGCGGCGCACCGCCTCATCCGGCAAAACGGACCGGATGGCCGCTGTCCAAATCGATTCTGCGCGTTGGCGCAAGAGCTGCTCCATTGTGTTGCTCCTTTCCTTTCGTAAAAGCAGGGGACAGCCGCCCGCACTCCCTGCGGTTTGTAGTACCGGGCGTTGTCAGGATATGCCCTGAATATTCTCTTATCCGCAGAGCATGACTTTGGCGGTGAAGGTGCCGTTCTGATGGGTAAAGGTACTGGTGCCGCCGGTTTTCTCCGCAATACGGGTGACGGACTGGATACCGATCCCATTTTCCCTCCGCTTGGAGGAGCGGAAAACGCCGTTCTTTTCGTTGACCTCGCCGTCAAACGCATTTTCAACCTCGATCAGCAGAATCCGGTCGGCGTGAACACAAGCGGTTATTTCGATCTGCCGCCTGCCCGGTGCGGTGCGAAGGCTTGCCTCCAGCGCATTTTCCAGCAGGTTGGAAAGCACCAGACACATATCGATCTCGTCAACCGGCAGTGTCTCCGGCAGGTCGAGTCTGGCGCGAAAGGGGATCTCATCGCGCTTTGCCATGGCACAGTAATAGCCGACAACACTGTCAGCCGCACGGTTTTCACAGAAGCACATATCAAGATTCGGGATGCGGGAGACGGTCTTTGCAAGGTAGCTTTTCATGTTCTCCATGTCACCTGCCTCGGCCAGCGCAGAAATATGATTTAATTGGTGGCGCATATCGTGCCGTGCCTGCCGCGCTTCCTCGATGGCGGTCCTGAGGTTTTCATAGCGCTGCTGCTGCATCGAAAGAAACTGGTTTTCCTGCTGCAGCTTCGCATTGCGGTTGAGACTGGTTGCCATCAGCAGGAAAACTGCATTGAAGCAGAACATAAAGACCAGAAGCGCACTGCTCAGCACAATATAGCCCTGCAGTACGCGGCCTGTCTGGAGCGTTGACTGATAGCGCGGGATCATGAAAAGGTTCAAAAGGATGAACGCCAGCGGCAGGACCCAGAACACATACCAGGTCTGCGCAAAATTGTCGTCCTCGACCATCGCACGCACCGTATGTGTCGCAGGATAATACGCGGCCAGCACGATGACCCAGCAAACGGCGTTATAGAACACGCAGGCGCCCAGGCAGAGCCACGGTCCGTCCGGCGGCAGCTGCAGATTCCGGATGATCGCGGCGCTGACGGCACGGGACAGGCTGTTCACGCACGCGAACACCGCGCAGACGGACAGCGCAATCGTGCCGGATTTCCAGAGGGAGATGGTAAGCGTTCTGGTATACAGGCAGATCGCAGCCAGCGCGACCCCCGCAAGGGCAAAGAACGTAGAAGCCCCAAGCCGATAGCAGGCAAGCCCACTGCCGATGCACAGGCACGCCATCAAGGGAAAAAGCCAGGCGGCCAGCCTTCCGGGGGACTGCTTCAGATAGGTTTTTACAGGGAAATATCCAAGCAAAAGGCCGGGGAGTACGACGAGAAGCTCCAAAACCGGACGCAGAATATCCTTCATTTCATACGCTCCCTTTGCAGCAGAAATTCCATAAACGCCTGCCGGGCAGGTTTCAAAAGCTCCTGACTGACATAGACGCTGCTGCCGTCTGTCATGCAGAAGGCACCGTCCCGAAAATCTGCGGCGTGCTCTAAATTGACGATCATGCCTCTGCCGCAGACGAAAAAGCGGGGATCTTTTTTCAGAGGCTCGGTGAACACCTTAAAGCTCTGGCGGGTGACCAGCGTTTTCAGGGCAGTCGTGCGGATGTTGATCAGATGTGCAAAATGCTCGGCAGAAATAATGTCCCGATAGCAAAGGCGGACATCGCTGCCGCTGACCTTCACCGTCAGGACAGGTTCGGGGCGGGGGAGTCTTGCGAGCATCTCGGCAAGCAGGGCGGAAAGCTCCTCCTCGGAAAAGGGCTTCACGAGATAGTGGAGCGCACGGACCTGAAAGCCCTCCAGCGCGTGGTCGGTTGAGGTCGTGGTAAAAACCAGAAGGCAGTCTGCGTCCGTTTTGCGCAGCTCCTTTGCAGCGTCCATGCCGCTCATCCCGTGCATGTAAATATCCAGAAACGCGGCGGTAAAGCGCTGCTCTTTTTCTGCGGCGAGAAAGCTCTCGCCGCTTTCAAATTCCAATAGCTCCGCCTCGGCGCCGCACAGGCGCAGCTGCCGCGTAAGGCGCGTTTTCAGCTGTGCGCGCTCGGTCTCAAGATCATCCACAATTGCTATTCTCATGCCGGACTGACTCCTTCGGGAAAAATTCTATTTAGATTATAGCACAACTTTCCGACTCCGGCACGGCGGAAAAACCCGATTTCGTGCCGGAATTGGGGCTTTCGTGCCAAAAAGCTTGAAAAGCCTGCACCGTTCCGTATACTGAAAGCAGAAACAGTCAACGACGGCAGAAAGGGGGCGGAGCGCTATGTACCACATTGCCGTGCTGACAAAGAGCGAAACGCAGGAGACCTTTTACAGAGAACAGCTTTCACGGTTCTGCGCAGAGCGCGGTCTGTTTCCCAGGGTGGACTGCTACTGCGGGCAGGAGGTATTCTTTGAGGTCGCGCGCAAAAATGCGCCGACCAACGCTGTAATTTCCCTTCCGGGCGTGGATGGGCTGAATGCAGTGGAGCACCTGCGGGCGCTTTTCCCGGAAACGCGCATTATATGGTGCAGCGAGCTGGATTTTTCCCTGCATGCGTTCCGGCTGCGCGTAGACTACTTTCTGCTGGAGCCGATAACGGAAGAAGCATTCCGGCAGGGGCTTTATGTATGGGTAGAGGAAAAACAACCGTCTGCTTCGCCACGAGCGGATCACAACCAACACAGCAAGGAGGATCACCGATGAAAAAGAGAAACCCGATTTATACTGCAGGCAGCTTCCTGCTGGCAGGAGCATTGACCCTGTCGATGGCAGCCTGCAGCGGAGCACAGGCACCGGCGGAGGCCACGCAGACGCCTTCCGCCACTGCAACACCGGCTGCCACAGCCGCACCTGTCGAGGAAACGACCCCTTCCGCGCCGGTATCCGACGCACTCCCCGTGAAGGCCTTGCAGCCCAAGCAGGTCGAGGAAAACCCCTACATGGCAAAGAGTGATGCGAACATCCATCACGACGGCTATAACACCGATTCAACCGATGAAATTCTGCCGCTCGGCATCTATCCGGAGATCCATGTTTCCTATGAAACGACAAACCCGAATGCATCGCCCGCCATTTACTTTGACAGCTACGGTCATGCAGTCGTTCCGCTGCTCGGCGGCATCGCCATCCGCGATCTAAATGCGGAGGAGACAAAGACGCTCGGTTATTTTTCCCCGAAGCAGCATGACGGCGGCGGCTACCTGATCCAAAGCTCCTACACCTTCCTGGACGCTGAAAACCGTATCGTCTGCCCGACCAGCAACAACCATGTACTGATGCTCCGCACAACGGATGAGGCGGGCAACGTCCTTCCCGAGTTTGAAAAGGTGCTTGACATCGACATCAAGGCGGCGGCAGAGGCCGCGCTCGGCAAGGAGCTGACGCAGAATCTTCTTTCCGTGGTATTTGACTACGACGGGAACCTCTGGTTCGCCACCGGCGGCTTCCGCATCTATCCCGAGCGCCAGCAGCAGGGCGTTCTCGGCTATATCGCCCACTCGGCAATCGAAGCGATCCTCAACGGTGAGCAGACCGACCTGTCGAAGGCGGTTTTCGTCTACGAGCTGACGCCCGGCGAGGGCGCGGAGAACGGCATTGCCGCCTCCAAGGACGGCGCGGTCATTCTGACCAATAAGAATTGCTATCTGCTGCGCGCCAACAACGGTGTCGAGGCTGTCTGGTGTACGCCGTATGAGAGCGTCGGCGCGAAGGTCAGCGGTGAAGGCGACAAGACCACCGGCGGCGGTCTTGCGTGGGGCGGCGGCTGCTCTCCCACACTGACACCGAACCTTGTGCTGTTCACCGACAATCAGGATATCGTAAACCTTCTTGCGCTCGATATGAAGACCGGCGAGGTCGTGGCAAGCGCCCCGGTGCTGGATGACCTGCCAGAGGGCTATCAGGTAGCCGTTGAGAACTCTGCCATCGTCTATGACGACGGCAATGGCACCGTCAGCACCATCGTCTGCAACTGGTTTGGCGCGGGCAATGCAGGTCTGGCGGACCCCAACAACGACTCCTCCATCCAGAGCTACGCTAATATTTACGACCAGAACTGGCTCATGAAGGGCAACGTTATGATCGCCCCCGGCATCGAGCGCATGGACACCGTAAAGACCGCAAACGGCTACGAGATGAAGAGCATCTGGAGCCGGAACGACCTGAGCGACACTTCCATCCTGAAGCTTTCCACCGCAACGGGCTATATCTACGGCTATGTGCAGGATGTGACCACCGGGATGTGGCAGTACATCATTCTGGATTTTGAAACTGGTGAGACTGTTTTCACGATGGATGTTTCCAACAAATACGGCTACAACAACATGGCCATTGGTATGTATGCCGGCAACAGCGGCAACGCGCTCTACTGCCCGACGGGCTATCTGGAACTGCTTCGTCTGCAGGACCGGTTTGTTTATCTGCCCGAAATGCCCTACCGCAAGGTCGAGCTTGATCAGGCGGCAAGAAACGTCCTTTCGCAGGAGCGGTTTGCGCAGGACGGCGGCGAAGGCACCGTTGCAAGCTGGCGCAACACTGTGACCGTCCGCAACGTACATCCCAACACCACGGTAGCTTTCCGCATGAATAACCTGTCCGGCAGCACCTCCGGTCTGACCCTCTACGCCTATGGCGTGGACGGCAAGCTGGCAAAGGTCGATCCTGCACTGTGGTCGATCACAGACGAGGACGGCAAGGCTGTAACGGAACTTACCGCCGGTACGCTCTATGAGCTGCGCGTGACCGTCGCCGATGGCGGCGCTCTTGACCTGAGCGAGACGGAAAAGGAGATCGGACTTTCCGTTGTACTTGGAAAGTAAATCCGTTCCGGACTGTTGCAAAATAGCTCTCTGAAAAATATACAAGCCCCGGAATCTTTTTCGGAGCCTTTATGGCTCGAAAAATTAAAAGCCTTGCCTGAGCCGTAAATTCCGGCACGATCCAAGAACCAATAAACCAAAAAATCCGAACCCTTCTCCTATCGAGAAAAGGTTCGGATTTTCTATTTCAGTGGCAGTCCTCCTGGTAGACATTCCTACACGTTGCCCCGCCTGCGGCGTTGCAGTGCTGTTCAAGTCCTGTTATCCGCCGTTGCAGCCAAAGGGAAATAGTCATGTAAAACAAAAAAGACAGCTTTTGATAGCTGTCTTTTTTGTGGTGCAGGAATGCAATCCAAATCCGAACCACTTCCCTCGGATGCAACTTCTGACGCTTCTCCAAAGGTGACGGTCTGTGTTCCCTCTTTATAATTGAAGGTTATCAAAACCTTATCGTCATACAGGTAAATCGCATTGATGAAGGTATCCACCAGCGCCTGCCGCTGGTCTTTCAGGCGCATATCCAGCTTGCGGAACCGCAGCAGCCATCGCAATCCAACTTTTGATCGTTTGCAACATCGTTGGATTGCATATCGCAAATATGCTGTTTTCGTGTTGCACTATTTTCTTAACTTGCGAAAAAATCACAGCAGTGCGTTTTCCAGATCACTCAGCATTTCGCTCAGTGCCTGAATGCCGCCCTCTGCGGTGTACCAGACATTCGGGTGTGCCAGATAAACGACGTGGCCGTTCTTGTAAGCATCCGTGCTCTTGACCAGCTCGTTTTCCAGGATCTCCTGTGCCATCTGCGCGCCATCGGTGCCAATGGCTGCATCGCGGTCCATGGCGAAGATGTAGTCGGGGTTCTTGTCCACAATGAACTCGAAGGAAGCCTCGTTGCCGTGGGTCGAAGTGTCGATATTGGCATCCACGCCGATGTTCTCAAAGCCGATCTCCTTGCCGATGATGGAGCAGCGGCCATCGTTGCCCAGAACATTGAAGCTGCCGCTGGTGGTCATGCCGACGATGGCAGTCTTGCCCTCTGCAAAGGCTTTCAGGGCGTCGATGCGGCTGTCAAAATCCGCCATCAAAGCTTCCACATGGTCTTCCAGACCAAAGATAGAAGCGATGGTCATGGCGTTTTCACGGGTGCTTTCCACAACGCCCTTTTCGGCGTCGGTCGCAAGGAAAACAACGGGTGCGATCTCGCATAGGGCATCATAGGATTTGGACAGGCGTCCGCCGATAAAGATGATGTCCGGCTCGCAAGCCATGACTGCTTCCATATCAGCTTCCTTGATGTTGCCAAGGTTCACAATGCTGTCATTGGTGACATAGCTCTGAAGATAGTCCAGAGAGGTGGATGCCGTGCCGACCACACGGTCGCCAACGCCCAGTTCATCCAGAATGTCCAGAGAAGCAAGTTCGAGGATGGCGATGCGCTGCGGGTCAAAGGGCACTTCCACATCTACCAGTTCCTTTGCACCGTTGAACGCCTTGATGGTCACCGACTCCGGCACCGCTTCCGAAGAGGCTGCGGTTTCGCTGGATGCAGCCACAGAGGATGCCACAGAGCTTGCCGTGGAGGAGGAAGCGCCGCAGGCGGTAAGAACACCCGCCGCACTCACAGCGGCCATAGCGGTCAAAAACGAACGACGAGAAATTTTCTTCATAAGAATGCTCCTTTTAAAAAGTACTGAAATCAATAATATATCGACAAAGGCTTGCCTTCGATCTGCATGATCTCAAAGTCCACCTTATAGATATCGGACAGGTTTTCTTTGGTGATCACTTCCTGCACAGTACCGAATTTTGCGATTTTTCCATCCACGAAGGCACAGATGTAGTCGGAATAAAACGCAGCATAGTTGATCTCGTGCAGAACAAGGATCACCGTTTTGCCCAGCTCATCGCACAGGCGGCGGACGATGCGCATAAGGTTGGTTGCATGGTAAATATCCAGATTGTTGGTCGGTTCATCCAGCAGGATATACTCGGTGTCCTGCGCAATGACCATGGCAATATAGGCACGCTGCCGCTGACCGCCGGACAGTTCATCGATGAACTGCTCCTCAAAATCGCCCAGTTCCATGTAGGCAATGGCACGGTCAATGATCTCGTTGTCCTCTTGGGTCAGCCGCCCGCCGGAATACGGAAAGCGGCCAAATGCAACCAGTTCCCGGACGGTCAGCTTCATCTGGACATTGTTGGCTTGGGTCAGGATGGCGAGCCGCTTGCTCAGCTCCCGGCTTTTCCAGCGCGTGATCTCCGTCCCCTCAAAATCCACAAGACCGCTGTCCCGCGCAATCAGGCGGGACAGCATTCCCATCACGGTGGATTTTCCTGCGCCGTTCGGACCGATGAGGGAAAGGACTTTGCCTTTCGGAACCTCAAAACTCACGCCATCGACAACGGCTTTGCCATCGTAGCGTTTGGTGATCTCTTTTACAAACATGGTGTTATGCCTTTCTCTGGGTGAGCAGCAGATACAGGAAATACACGCCGCCGCCCACGGTGATGAACACGCTGACCGGAACCGAGTAAACGAACACCCGTTCCACCAGAAGCTGTCCGCCGATCAGAACGACCATACCGAACAAGACAGAGCCGGTGATGAGCTGGCTGTGCCGGTAGGTACGCAGGAACTGCCGGGAAAGGTTGGCAATGATAAGCCCCAGAAATGCCAGCGGCCCAACCATAGCGGTGGCTGTTGCAATATACAGTGTGACCCCCAGCAGCAGGCGGCGGATACAGCGGTCATAGTCCACACCCAGATTGATGGCCTGATCTTTGCCCAGTGTCAGAACGTCCAGCAGCGCAAGCTCTTTCCGGAAGGCAAAGGTGACCAGCGCCAGAACCGCAACGGACAGTACCAGAATCGCCGAATTGACATTGGAAAAGCTGGCGACCAGATCCGTCAGCAGCGTGTCGTACTCGTTGGGGTCCATCACACGGGTCAAAGTCGTCTGGATGCTGGAAAAGAACGAGGTCAGCACCGTGCCGATAAGCAGGACGTACAGAACATTGTGGTTCGTTTTCCGGAACAGATAGCTGTAAATTACGGTGGCAACAGCGCCCATAATGGCAAGGTCTACCGCAAAGGCTGCGTTGGCATTGACCGCCAGAAAGCTGCCCGAACCTGCCACAAAGAACACGGCTGTGTGGATCAGCGAATAAAGCTGATCCATGCCCAACAGGCAGGGCGTGACGATGGTGTTGTTGATGATGGACTGAAACACGATGGAGGCACTTCCAATGGCAAATGCCGTGATGAGCATGGCGATCAGCTTGGGCGTGCGGATGCGCATGGCGTAGGCAAATAATTTTTGGTTTTCAAAGTGGACTCCCACTGTCATATAGCCCGCGCAGGCCAGCAGAACAAGAAGCAGAAGGATCAGCAGGCGCAGATGATTTTTGTGCGTTTTCATGCTGCACCTCCGGTTTTCTTGGCAGCTTTGTCCAGTCGGACTGCCTTGCGCCCATGCCGAAGCCGATACAGCAGCAGACCGACAAACAGGATACTGCCGATGACGCCAACGATCAGCTCGATGGGCAGCTCGTAGGGATAGATCACAACCCGTCCGATCATATCGCAGACCAGCACGAACAATGCACCAAACAGAGCGGTATCCACCAGCGTTCCTCGAATTTGGTCACCCTTGAACATTGCTACAATATTGGGCACGATGAGGCCGATGTAGGAGATCGAGCCGACCACGACAACAACGGATGCCGTGATCATGGCAGCAATGGTCAGCCCCATAAACAGCACCAGATCATACGGAACGCCGAGGTTCTGAGAAAAGTCTTTTCCCATGCCCACGATATTGAAGTGGTTGGCAAATACAAATGCCAGAATCACCAGCGGTACCGTCAGCCAGACAAGCTCATACCGCCCACGAATGACGGTGGAAAAATGACCGACCAGCCAGCTGGAAAGAGCCTGTGTCATTTCATATTTGTAGGCAAGATAATTGGTGACGCCCATTACGATGTTGGAGAACATGATGCCGACCAGCGGGACCATGACAACATCTTTGAACTGGATACTCTGGATGAACCAGACAAAGACCCATGTACCCAGAACGGCACAAACGAAGGAAAAGGCAGCACGTCCCCACAGGGTAGAACCCGGTGCAAACAGCAAAGCCAGCAGAATGCCAAACTGCGCAGAAGAGATCGTTGCGCCTGTGGTGGGCGAAACAAACTTGTTCATGCAGAGCTGCTGCATGATAAGCCCCGCCACGCTCATGCCAATGCCTGTGCAGAGGATGGCAAGCAGACGCGGCAGGCGGGAGATCAGAAAGATCTCCCATGTTTCCACGCTGCCTGTAAGCAGGTCAGAAGGCCGGATGTCCAGCACCCCGACAAACAGAGAGCCGACCGAAAGGATCAGCAGTAAAATGCCAAGAAAAATAGTGGAACGACCGTTACGAATGAGAAGCCCTCCCTTAAATTAGTTTGAACTAACTTTATTGAAACAAAAAAAGAGAGCGCCTGTGTGTGAAGAAACTGGTCTTACGTGTTCACACACAGCGCGTTCTGCTGAAGGGATTATATCATAAGGCATTGATGGGTTTCAAGTGGCAAACTCTCACGAAGGTTTTACATAACAAACCATCCTTCTTTGTTGATTCCTACAAAGTTGCTCCGAACAAAAAGAGCCTTTGCATTTGTTGGTAAAAATCACCATGCAGCTTCAGCGCAAAATCTCGAGCAGCCGCCTGCCGGCTTCCTGCTGCGATTCCCCAAACGCCACCGCCAGCTCCTCCCGCAGGACGCGCTCTACCATCTGGTAAAAGTACGCATCCATAGCGTTGATCTTTCGGCCGCGGCTTTGCTGCTGGGTCTGCTTTTGCCCCAGCTCCTTGAACAGGGTCAGGTACTGGTAAAAATCGTTGGTGTGCAGCAGCGCCTGATAGTGTTCTGCCAGCGCTGTCTGTACCCCCGCCGGGATGGGCAGCTTCTCCGTTTTGATGCGTGCAAGGTCGGCTGCTGCCTGCTGCGCCGGGGTCACCGGGCGCAGCGCCGCTTCCTTTTCCGTGGGGATATAGCTGCGATCGTGGGAATCCGAAAAATAAGGCCGGAGGGTGTAATACTCTCTGGCGGGCTCATCGCAAAAGCGCCGCAGCCCGACCCCTTCCACCTCGTGCACTCCCAGATTTCCGTAGACCACCAGCGCTCCCGCTTGAAACCGTGACATGGTATTTCCTCTTTCCCTTGTATGAAAAGGCTGCAAAAACAGACTTTCCAGCGTAATTTTACTCTTTACTTTATTGTACCACGGTAGGTTGGCGGGCTTCAAAGGGCATCTTCCACAAAGTTTTCCTCGTGCAATCTGCGCAGAATGCCCAGTACAATTCTTGTGCAAAACTGCCTTTGCAAATTCCAGACAGGCAGGCTATAATGATTTCGTACAACGAGTAGCACTCATGCGTAAAACCGGTTGCATGAGGGCTGCCCGTTGTTTTTTTTGTCCTCAAAATGGAAAGGTAAGGTGAATCCCATGGAAAGTTCCAATCAATTTCTCGGCACGGAACGCATCGGCAAACTGATGCAAAAGTATGCGATCCCGTGCATTATTTCGCTGCTGGTGGGTGCGCTGTACAACATCGTGGACCAGATTTTTATTGCAAACGCCAGCTATCTCGGCTCTTATGGCAATGCCGCCAATACGGTCGTTTTCCCCCTGACGGTGGTAGCGCTGGCCATTGCCGTCATGATCGGTGATGGCTGCTGCGCCTTCGTCAGCATCAGCCTTGGGCAGAACGAAGTCCCCAAGGCAAAGCGGAGCGTCGGCAATGCGGTGGTGATGTGTCTGGTCAGCAGCATTGTGCTGGCCGCGCTCTATCTGATTTTTGCGGACACCATTCTTGCCATGTTCGGTGGAACGGTGAACGCCGAGACCTATCATCACTCCCAAGAATATTTCTTTTATATCACGCTGGGCGTGCCCTTTTATATGTTCGGGCAGGCCATGAACCCCATCATCCGCGCGGATGGCAACCCCCGGTTTGCCATGATCTCCACCCTTGCGGGTGCGGCGCTGAACATCATTCTGGACCCCATCTTCATTTTCGGCTTCCGCTGGGGCATGATGGGCGCAGCGGTGGCTACCGTCATCGGTCAGCTGGTCACGGCAGCGCTGGCAGTGTGGTATCTGCTGCACATGAAGATCATTCGCCCTGAAAAGGGTGACTACCGGCTGAAAGGCTCCATCTGCGGCCGTACCCTGACCCTTGGCATGACCAGCTTTCTGTCCCAGATCAGCCTTGTGGCGGCAATGGCAGCCATCAACAACATGATCCGCAAATACGGCGCACTGGATGCCGTGTTCGGGCAGGAGCAGTACGCCCAGATTCCCATGGCAGTTGTTGGCATCGTGATGAAGTTCTTCCAGATCGTCATTTCCATCGTGGTGGGCATGGCGGCTGGCTGCATCCCCGTGGTGGGCTTCAACATGGGCGCCAAAAAGCCCACCCGTGTGAAGGAGCTGTTCACGAAGCTGCTGCTGGCAGAAGCCGCAGTGGGTGCCGTTGCACTGGTGCTGGTGGAGCTGCTTCCCCGGCAGCTCATCGCCCTGTTTGGTTCCGCCAACGAGAGCGTTTACTACACCGATTTTGCCGTGAAGTCCTTCCGCATCTACCTGTGCATGATCATTCTGGCCTGTGTCAACAAAGCCTGCTTCATCTTTTTGCAGGCCATGGGCAAGGCAGCGGAATCCACCGCCCTGTCCATGGTGCGTGAGGTGGTGTTCGGCGTGGGCTTTGCCCTACTGCTGCCCCGGTTCTTCGGGCTGGACGGTGTGTTGTACTCCATGCCCATGTCGGATATCCTCACCTTCCTGATTGCAGGCTATCTGATCTGCAAAACCTACCGTGAACTGAACCAGAAAGGAGAAGTCTAATGGAAAAACGCATCATCATGCCGCCAACTATCATATTGCGCTGGACAGCGGGGTTATCGGCATTGAAAAAAGCGCCAAGGTCATTGAAAGTCTTGCCTGAGCCGTAAATTCCGACACGATCCATGAGCCAATAAAACAAAAATCCGAACCTTTCTCCTATCGAGAAAAGGTTCGGATTTTCATTATTTGGTGCGGATAAGAGGACTTGAACCTCCACCGAGTTGCCCCGATTAGAACCTGAA
>OKYT01000299.1_pt1 | contig 13874 bp, 4 predicted proteins | sample 1601811 | NCBI WGS metagenome assembly OKYT01 (sample SAMN02675044, study PRJEB24791) | human gut metagenome, SKBSTL002 | isolation source: stool | host: Homo sapiens | place: USA | reverse complement strand
CGGTACACATCCGCCAGCGGCGAGGGAGATTCCAAAAGCGCCTGGGCCTGTGCGTCGGTCAGCTCCAGCTCCTCCATCGCCATCACAATATCCTCACGGACAGTATATTCATAGGTGTGGTGCAGGATTTCTTCCGGGGGCTGGCTTTTCAGCCAGTCCCTATATTTTTCCTGCTCAGTGGCCATCTTTTCATAAAGGGCTGTATTCAGATTATTGGTATTCATGTTATCGCACCTCCTCATGCTGTTTTGGTTTCTTGTCTGTACTGCGGGGCGTCGCCGGACGTTTCAGATGATCCAGCACCGAAGGCCGTGTGCTTTTGGCAACAACAGCCTCGGCGTGTGCCTGTCCCTTTCCGTCGATGTTGAGCAAAGTATCCAGCTCCACCAGACGGGCATTTTTGCTTCGCAGTTCTTCTTCATAAAGGAATGGCTTTCCGACTTCCTCCTTTGCGGCAGCCTGCTGCTGATAGAGGTTATCCAGCTGGGCCTTTGCCGCCTCCAGACGCTGGGGCATCTGGGCGAGGGCATTGTCGATACGGGTAAGATTTCCGCGAGGGTCTGTACCAAGGGTTGCCCGGTGGGTCATCTGTCCTTTCAGCAGGAGCGTATACTCCTGTTTCCAAGCGGAAAATTCCACGGATATGGCATAGCCCCGGTAGCTGCCGATCTGCACCGGATCGGAGGTTTTGACCTCCTTGCAGGCATCCAAAAGGGCTGCGCCGGCGTTCTCCTTATCGGTCAGCAGATCGCCACGGATTTCCATACCAGCAAAACCGTCCTCCGGGTGCGGGTGCGCTGCCAAAACCTCCAGATCGGATTCAAAGCCCTTGATAAAGCCTTTGTGCTTTTCAATCTCCTCCGGGAAGTATTTGAGCAGCTGGTCCTCCAGACGATATTGCTTGCTCTGGTGGTCGGCTTTCATCAGCTTCAGGCGGGATACCTCCACATCCAAATCCATGCGCTCTTTGATACGTGGGTCTCCGGCACACAAAGCCTTGATCTCTGCAAAACTGAGGGCGGTTTCATCCACATCATCGCAGGAGCGTACCGGCGATTTAGAAGTCATGATCTGACTAATGAATTTTTGCTTATTCTCCACCGTCTGCCAGAGGTATGCGTCAAAGGTTCCTTCGGTCACATAGCGGTACACATGGACAAGAGGATTCTGGTTACCCTGGCGCTCGATACGGCCCTTGCGCTGGGCAAGGTCTCCCGGTCTCCACGGACAGTCCAGGTCATGAAGTGCCACCAGACGGTCCTGCACATTGGTGCCTGCGCCCATCTTGGCGGTGCTGCCCAAAAGGACACGCACCTGACCGGTACGGACTTTAGAGAACAGCTCCTTTTTCCGCACTTCGGTGTTGGCTTCATGGATAAAAGCGATCTGGTCGGCAGGCATCCCCTGAGCAATGAGTTTCTGACGAATATCGTCATATACCGTAAAGGTCGGTTCCTGCTCCGGCAGAGGCACGGCATCTTCCAGTGCGTGAAGCAGTGGATTATCCAGCGTTTTCGCCGCCTTGCTTGCAGTAGCTTTTGCCTGCGGTGTAGAAATGTCGCAGAACACCAGCTGGGTCAGCTTGTCAGCTTCGCCATCCCGCCAGATCTGCATGATGTTGTCCACGCACTGATTGACCTTTGTGCCAGGTTCATCCGGCAGCATCTGGTTGACGATCCTCTGGTCCAGTCCCAGCTTGCGGCCATCCGAGGTGATTTTGAGCATATTATCCACCGACGGGTCCACACTGCCTCTGTGTACTTCGGAAGCGCGCTCAGAGAGTGCCTTCACCATTTCCTGCTGATGTTCGGTAGGCTGCGCCACGATGTTGTGGTATTCCACCTCCGGGGTGGGCAGGTTCAGTTGGTCGGCGGTCTTGATGTCCGCCACTTCTTTGAACAGGTTCATCAGCTCTGGCAAATTAAAGAACTTGCTGAATCTCGTTCTTGCCCGGTAGCCGGTGCCTTCCGGTGCCAGCTCCAATGCTGTGACGGTCTCCCCAAATCGGGAAGCCCAGCAGTCGAAGTGGGTCATGTTCAGTTCTTGCAGGCGTTCATACTGAAGGTAACGCTGCATGGTGTAAAGCTCGGTCATGGAGTTGCTGACCGGGGTGCCGGTGGCAAAAATCACGCCACGGTTTCCGGTGATCTCATCCATATAGCGGCACTTGGCAAACATATCGGAGGATTTCTGCGCGTCCGATGTGGAAAGACCAGCCACATTCCGCATTTTTGTGTATAGAAACAATGTGCAGCACCTCTGCGGCTGCGAAGCAGTCCGCAGAGTAGTCTGCTTTGTTGTGATAGGTAACTTTTTGAAGTAATCTCCAAGTTTTCCCCCACCTCACGCCGGGCGTGCACCTTTCAGCGCACCCGGCGTACCATCAAATCGATTTACTTTCTTCCTTCAGATTTCAACACTGCTGTGTTCTCACGGACACAGAGTGGTTGTAAATTTCACAGTTTAAGTTTTTCGCGGTATTTCATGATTTTGCCTACCGTCTTTGCATCAAGTTCAGGCGGTATTGGACTGTTGTGAACCATGCGGTGGCATGGTTCACACAGCCAAACCAGATTTGGCACTTTATTGATTCTATCAAGTGGAAGCTTGTTTTTAACGTGGTGACAATGCTTTTGAAGCACGGGTGAGAAGGCATTTCCACAGCATTTACATTTTCCTTTGTCCCTGCTGTAAGCATACTCCCGGTTCATATAATACTCAAAATTCATCCTTCCCTTTGCGTATGCTGACATTGCAATATCGTTCGGGGAGTTAACGGATGGACGGTCACATGGCAGTGGCTTGTGCTTAGCACGATAGCTCACATACCGTCTGCGCCCTTCCACTGTATACGGCGTCATTTTCTGGTCAAATGGCTTGGGTTCATAGTGACTATGCGTGATGAACGCATAAGTTATACCAAACCATTTTCCTTCGACCCATACAGCAAATGTCTTACTGTCGTAGCCCTTGTGTCGGTCAGAAAGATTGCAAAGCACCTTCAGCGGCACCTGCATGGAGTTGTACCGTTTGGGGTACAGCTTTTTCCATACAGTCAGTGCAGCGTTGTTTACTCTGCGGTCTATCGCATGGTAGGCATGAGAGCAGATGGATGTCTGCAAGTACTGTGCCATACCCATAATGACAGAGTTGACGTACTGAATTTGCGCAGCCTGCACATTGACTTTTTGACAAAGTTCTATGCGGTGCACTTCTTCGAGCAGTTTCTTAATCTTCTTTCCTAACCGTTCCATATCCGGCAGCGGCTTTCCAACCAGATGTTTCGTCCATGTTGCCGGGTCAGGAGTTTTCCGTTTTCGTTCGGCCTTTACCACAAAGCCAAGAAAGTGTATACCGTTTGTCCGCAGGTCTGTTACATAGGTCTTTTCCTGCGACAATTCGAGTTTCATTCTGTTCCGAAAATATTTTGTCAAGACACGTTTCAAGCGGAGTGCTTCCTTCTCCGTTGACGTCAGAATCACCCAATCATCGGCGTAGCGATAATTGTACTTTGGCGTTACACCAGCCCATTTCAAACGCCTTGTGTCGTTGCCTTTATGCTTGCACTGTCTGTGCGGCTCCATATACATACGACCAACATACCAATCGAAATCGTTGAGATAAACATTGGATAAAAGCGGTGAGAGGATTCCTCCCTGCGGTGTACCAAGCTCTGTTGCATGAAACAGGTCATTTTCCATATATCCAGCTTTTAGCATCTGACTGATAATTTTCAGCACACGCTTGTCATGGATACCGATTCTCCAGAGTTTTTGGAGCAGCAGGCGGTGATTGATATTGTCGAAGCATCCCTTGATGTCACCCTCAATAGCCCACACGGGTTGGTCGGGCGATTTACATCCAGCATTTATGACATTGATGATACCCCGGATTGCATGTTTCTGTGCCCGATAGGGGCGAAAGCCGTAGCTTTGCGGATAAAATCTCGCTTCACAGATCGGCTCGATAATGATACGCACGCACTCCTGTATGATCCTGTCCAATACAGTGGGGATACCCAGCGGTCTTTTCTTGCCGTTACTCTTTTCGATATATTCACGGCGGGCTGGTTTGGGGCGGTAGTTGCGAAAACTCGATTGAATCAATAAAATAAGCTCATCTTTGGGCATTTGAAGGTATTTGTCCATTTTCATCTTATCCACGCCAGCAGTTCTGCTGCCTTTGTTGGACTTGATATTGTGGACGGCGGTTACAATGGTCACTTCATTTGCCATCGCTTCCACCAGACCGGTGAACGATACTCCTTGACCGGACTTCTCATAGAGAAAGTCCTGAATCTTTTTAAGTTCCGTTTCCGTTGAAAATCTGACGTTCAAATGCACAAGGTTTTCACCTCGCAGTTCGTCACCCATCTTTCAGGGAGTTATAGGATTTTCGTTTTGTGAAATTTACAAATCGATTTGACTCGTATCCTTCGCCATGGAATATTTCAATTCCGTTTGACTGGCATTACCCAGCCCAGACTACTATGATACGGCTGACTTCCTGTTGCTTTCACTGCGCTGTAACGCTCCAACAACAGGCTCTCAAACGTTCCTTAATCTCTATCCTTGTTCTGAAACCCTTAGGCCGCTACCTTACACCGGGAAAATCTAACCATGCTTTGAACCACAGTTGCTGCATGATTCCTGATGGGGATTTCATCCCACAGGGCGTGTGCAGAAAAACCAGCCACACACACTTTTTCCAAGGGTCACCCTTTCGGATGTCGTTCGCTCTTACGATGCTGCATAGCTTTCCCTAACGGATAGCCATAGGTTTCGGAAGCCCGCACCATTATTATCCATGCCTCTTTGCAGAGGTTTAGGTTTTCAGGTTACGCCTTCACCACGCTCTGTACAATGCACACTTACAGGTGGCAACGCACAGTGGAGTATTAGCTCTCGTACTGTCTTGAATTTTGACCTATTCTCTTGAACTTTGTTCCTCGACATTGGTTCTGTACGGCAGAGGAATTTCACCCCTGATTTTGAGATTAAAGTTCTCTGTGATATTTTCTTATTGCTAAGTGCAATCACATGGTGCTTTTCGCCCTTGCTGTCAACAAGGTCTTATGCACAACGTTTCGCACGGTTTTTATAGTTGTGGGCCTCGTCCACAAACAAACGGTCCACACCCAGCTGCTCGAAGGTTACCACATCGTCTTTTCGCCCCTCGGCTTGCAGCTTTTCCAGTCTGGCTTCCAGAGACTTTCTGGTACGCTCCAGCTGCTTGACGGTAAAACGCTCGCCGCCACTGGCCTGTACCTCTGCAATCCCCTCAGTGATCTCGTCGATCTGTTCATAGAGAAGCCGTTCCTGACGCTCCCGGCTGATGGGGATACGCTCAAACTGGCTGTGTCCCATGATGATGGCATCATAATCACCCGTCGCAATACGAGCGCAGAACTTCTTTCGGTTATGGGTCTCAAAGTCCTTTTTGGTGGTGACTAAGATATTGGCGGAAGGATAGAGACGCAGAAACTCCGACGCCCACTGCTCTGTCAGATGGTTTGGAACCACAAAGAGAGATTTCTGGCACAGTCCCAGGCGTTTGGCTTCCATCGAAGCAGCTACCATTTCAAAAGTTTTGCCTGCGCCTACTTCATGTGCCAACAGTGTATTTCCTCCATACAGCACATGGGCAATGGCGCTTTTCTGGTGTTCCCGCAGGGTAATGGCCGGGTTCATGCCTCCAAAAGTGATGTGGCTGCCATCATATTCACGGGGACGGGTAGAGTTCATTTCCTCGTTGTACTGGCTCACCAAAGTCTGGCGGCGCTCCGGGTCTCTCCAGATCCAGTCCCTAAAGGCTTCCCGGATCGCCTGCTGTTTTTGAGCCGCCAGGGTGGTCTCCTTGGCATTCAGCACGCGGCGCTCTTTTCCGTCTGCGTCCTCTATGGTGTCATAGATGCGGACATCCCGCAGGTTTAAGGAATCCTCCAGAATCTTGTAGGCGTTGGCGCGGCTGGTCCCATAGGTGGTATAAGCTGCCACATCGTTGTAGGATACAGAAGATTTTCCCTTGATCTGCCATTCAGCGGTAAAGGACGAATAGTTGACCTCGATACTGCGTTGGAGATAAAACGGGGTATTAAAGGTCTCATACATAAACTGCTGGATATATTCCTTGTCGATCCAGGTAGCGCCCAGACGCACCTCGATCTCCGACGCATCCAGGTCTTTGGGCTGGGCGGCGGTAAGAGCTTCCACATTGACTGCATAAACCGGGTCCTGCTGTGCTGCCCGCTGTGCCTGACGCAGCTTTCGGCGTACATTGCCAGAGAGGTATTCATCAGCAGTCACATAATGGGGCGTTCTGTCCTGCTCCAACTGTCCCGGTACACGGAAGATTACGCCTTGCAGCTCTCCGGCCAGTTCTTCTTTTGTTTTTCCGGTAAGCTGGCTCATATAGTCCATATCCACGCAGGCTTTTTCCGAGATGGACACCGCCAGTGCTTCACTTGCCGTATCCACCACAGCCACCGCCTGATGGGGCTTGATGGTCCGCTTGGTGAACATATCTGCCTTACGTTCCAGTTTACCGTCCTCGTCGATGACTTCCAGCGCACAGAGCAGGTAATAGGAAGAATCGTCTGCATAGGCCAGACGGTTTGCACGGTCATTGATGAGACCGTATTTGGCAGAAAAGCTGTCATAGAGGCTGTTCAGTTCCGCCTGCTTCTCCCGAATGGTGCTGTCCGGAACCGCTGCATCCATCTGAAGGTCGATCAGTTCCTGCACACAATCACGCAGTCCCACAAGACCTTTCACGCGGGCTTCGGCGGTGGCGTTGAGGTCAGGGCGCACCATACGGCTGTTTTCCCGGTAGTACACCTGCCCGTCTACAATGGCATAGGAATAGTTCTTCACATTGGGGTCGGCAGGAATGGAGGTGTCAATGGCTTCGCCTTCGCCCAGCTCCGGCAGCTCTGCCTCCTGATAAGTGCCATGAATGTACTTCACAGCATCATGCAGCTGGTCGGAAAGCTCCAGTCCCTCGATAGGGTTCACGGTGTAGTCCATACCATGAGCAGTGCTTACCGGCTCCTGTCTGCCCAGCACCATTTCCGGGTGGTCGATAAAATACCGGTTGATGGCAAACCCGTCCTCCGTCTGTCCGGTCTGGGTCCATTCCGGCACGATGTCCAGCGGGCGGTCCCGCTTTTGGAGGAAGATGATGTCCGATACCACCTCGGCACCGGCATTCTTTTTGAACGCGTCATTAGGCAGACGGATAGCTCCCAGCAGCTCGGCACGCTGGGCAAGATAGCGGCGCACGGTGGAATCCTTGGCGTCCATCGTATAGCGGCTGGTGACAAAGGCCACCACGCCGCCGGGACGCACCTGGTCGAGTGCTTTGGCAAAAAAGTAGTTGTGGATGCTGAAATTCAGCTTGTCATAGGCTTTATCTCGAACCTGATACTGGCCAAAAGGCACATTACCAATGGCAAGGTCATAGAAATCTCGCCTGTCGGTGGTCTCAAACCCGGCCACGGTGATGTCGGCCTTGGGGTAGAGCTGCTTTGCAATCCGTCCACTGATGGAATCCAGCTCAACGCCATACAGACGGCTGTTTCGCATTTCTTCCGGCAGCATACCGAAGAAATTGCCCACACCGCAGGACGGCTCCAGGATGTTGCCGGTCTCAAAACCCATGCGGCCCACGGTCTCATAGATGGCCCGGATTACCGTGGGACTGGTGTAGTGCGCGTTGAGGGTGGAACCTCTGGCGGCGGCATATTCCTCCGGGGTCAGCAGTTCTTTTAGCTGGGCATACTCTAAAGCCCATGCCGGTTTCTCCGGGTCAAACGCATCAGAGAGACCGCCCCAGCCCACATATCGAGAAAGAACCTCCTGCTGTTCGGGGCTTGCCTGCTGTCCGGCAGCTTCCAGCTCTTTCAGCAAACGAATCGCATTGACATTTGCCTGGAACTTGGCTTTCGGACCGCCCTCACCCAAATGCTCATCTGTAATGCGGAAGTTTTTTGCATTGCGGCGCAGGTTAGCCTTGTATTCCTCATAAGATGCTTCCTCGGCAGCTTTGGCATTGGGAAAGGTCTGCCACTGGCCATTGACCTGAATGGAAACCGGGTGTTCGTCCAGCACTTCCTCAAAGGTTTTCTCCGGCTCAGTCACAGGGGCTGGCGGCTCCGGCTCCTCGATATGCAGTCGTTCCACCACCACATCATAAGGCAGATTGTTCTTATCGCCCGGATAGACGGCCATGGTCTCGGAATGGAAGGTCGGGGATTCGGTAGCCGGTTGGGGCTGTTCCTGTCCAAAACCGTCCTGCTGACGGGCATACATCCCGCGCAGCAAAGGCGCAACCTCATCCCAGCGGAAATACAGCATAGCCAGACGCTTTTCCTCTGCATCCATGACTTCCAGTTCTATGCCCTGTGCCGTGGTACGGTAATCGACAATATCGCCAGTCTCCAGATTCAGTGTCTCAATCTCACCGGAATAGGCTCTGCTCAGCCAGTAGGCGATCTCGCTGTTGCTCCTGCCGGATTGCAGCAGCGTGGAAATCTGCTTTTTATCCGCTTCATCCATCAGTCCATGAGCCAATACATCCCGCAAGTCTTGTTCTGCCTTGTCCGGGTCAATAGGAAGAAACTCGGTATAGTAAGCATTGCGGCGGTCTGCCCGAAGCAGCTGCTCGAACTGTTCTTTGCGCTCTGCCCGGTAGATGGGATATACCATCCCGGTGGGCAGAAGCTGTACGGTGTCCTCCCGCAGCTCGGTGATCTGATAGGCGTCATCCTCGATATACACGGTATCGCCCACGGCATAGACCGGGGCGGCTGGGTCATAGGAGGTTCTTTGCGGAATTGGGCGGCGAACTGCGTCATATTCCTCATCGGAAATGGAAACTTCGGAAGTCTGCTCTGTCTCGGCATCTGCAATCTGCTCTGCATCTGACCTCACCTGTTGGATAAACGGATCATTGTCCAGTTTTTCCGGGTCTGCCACCTGGCCGTTGACAATCCCTCTTTCCTCCAGAGCTTCCCAGATGGCGATTGGGTCGATGTTGTCAAAACGATCCTGTTCTTCTTCGGTATAAAACCGTTCCTCCTGAATGAGCTGGGCAAGCCTGCGCTGTACCTTCGGCCAGGGCAGCTGCGTTTCCTCCGGGCTGCCGGCACGGACAACGAACAGGCTGTTGCTGTTACTGCCGCCGTATTCCTGAGCCAGCCATGCGGCGGTATCTTTTTCTCTTGCATGGTCTTTCATATAGCGGACAACAGCGTGTTTACTCTCGATATTGCCGTTCCATGCACAAAGGGCAGTATCAATATCTTCCTGAGAAAGAGGGCGCAGAAGCTCATGGAGCTTTGGATAGGTCTCGTCGATCACTTCCCGGTGCAGACGCTGACGGAACTCCGGCACATCCGAATAGAGTCGGATCAGCTCCATATCCTTAGAACCAAGAACCGCACGGCGCACAGCGGCATTGCCCTCGATGACAGCATTTTCACGGTCAGAATGCCCGCAGGCATTGCGGTATGCGGCATCCTCGGAAATAGCGGCAGTCACCACAGGCTTATACTGCTCAAACTGCTCCCGAAGGATAGGCTTTGGCGTTTCTTTCTCCACCTCCGGCTGCTGTGTTTGAATGGCATCTTCTTCGGCCAGTTCCTTTTCAGACTGGATTTTGTCATACTGCGCCTGTTCCTGTTCGGTAAGATAGCGGTCTTTCTGGACAAGTGAGGTAATGCGCTTGGCAACCTTTTCCCAGTTCAAGTGAACATCCGGGCAGTCCTGCTTTTTATAGTGCAGTCCTTTCCCATCGTGATCTTCGCCGCTGTGTGTTGCACCGGACAAGGCATGAGAGCGTCCGCCAATGCCATACTCGTCTTTGAGGAATCTCACTTTCTCCTTATCCGTATGGTTTGCCATGAAAAACGCATAGATACGGCCTTTTCCACCGGCGAAACTGCTTCCGCCGGTCATGGCGGCGTCGATCTCATCCTCGGTAATAAAGTGCTGGACGGTTGGCACTTGGGAAAGCTCTGAAGAAAAGGTCCTGCGGGGCAGGTCAAGGTCCTTCAGGTTCTCCCAGATCTCCCTCGGTCTATGATAGTGAAAACGCAACAGGTCACGGTCCTGCTGATAGGCAGTCCAGAAGGCAGCGTATTCTTCCTTGAGGGTCTGGCGGAAAGCCGGTTCACTCAGCTGCTCCATCAGGTGGCGGGTCTCCTCCGGGAAACCATTGCCTTTGATCTCTGACAGGCAGGACAAATATCCGGCTTCTCTGGCATCCTCACTGAGATCGTGATACAGATACCAGAGCTTTTCTGCAAGGAGGGATCGTTCATAGCCTGCCACTTCTGCAAGCTCCACATTGGAGGCAAACTGGCCGCTCTCCAAAAGCTCCCCGATACGCTCTGCGGCGCTCTCCCAGGAAATGACCTGGGCAGACCTGTCATAACGGACAGACTTCCCGTGGGAAAGATGGATACCATCCTCGGCATACCATGCGCTCACACTGCCAAGGCCATTGCCGCCGTGGTACAGCGTTTTCAGTATCTCGGCAATCTCAGCGGTGGTTTTCTGCTTTTCAAAGGCTGCAACCACACGCTCCCTTTGACGGTCTGTATTGCCGCCCAAACGCAGCACATGGTCGATGTCATTTTGGGCAAAAGAAAAAGCAGAGGATGTATGCGCTACATTCTCTGCTTCATCTATGGATTGGATCTGTTCCGCTTCGGAGAGGAACAGGTTTAGAGTCAGCTGTTGATAAGCTCCGTCATCAGGATTTCCTCGGCCTGAGCTTTGCAGGTGTTCATCAGCCCCACCCACTTCATGGGATCGCTGGCTTTCAGTTCCTCGGTGGCTCCCGCTTCCTTCGTCAGCTGGGGCATCATCTGCTCCAGTCTGCTCTGGGCGGTCTCGTCGATCTCCAGAAGGTGCGGGTACAGCTTCTCGCTCAGCAACATCTGGTTGTAGAGGATGGGACGGTGTTCCTTCAGATAGGTTTTCCTCATCCTGCCGTACTTGCCCAGGGGTTTCTCCGGCTGCTGGCTCAGCTTCAGGTCGGGAATCAGATAGTCTCCGTTCTGGATATAGGTCATGGGATTGTTCATCTTGTTTGCTCCTTTCTTGGTTGGCTTCGCGCTCTGCATTTCGGACGGTAACGCCGATCTGCCGCAGCACCTGCTGGTTGATCTGGCTGACCGCTGTTCCCAGCGCTCCGATGGTTGCCGGAGTATTGAAATCAAAGATCGCCATGAAATCTTCGTGGTCGAAGTAGCGTTCCGGTTCCAGTCCACAGCGGGACATCAAAGCATAAGTGATACTGACGGTGGCTGCTGCCTTGAACTGTACTCCGATGTTAAACTCATCATATTCCTCCAAAAAGGAACCGTCAACGATATAGAAGAAGTCCTGCTGATGCTCCGTCCAGTATTCCTCAGCCAGTTTTCCGGCTACCTCGGTGAGCTGTCCGGCAAGGTCATCACCGGAAACATCATAGGTGCGCTCAAGCATGGCCTGCACCGAATCCAAATGGCGCTCCTCCAGCTGCCACAGCCAGGGAGTGCGGGAATGTTCACGGGTTCCGGTGTCGGAAATATCAAAAACATAGCGCAGGCGGGGCCTGTCCCCGGAATCGTCCACCAGAGCAATTCCCTTGGAGCCGCGCCTTACATACCGGCCCATCTTTTCATTCCACAAATCGTACTCTGCACAGGCGGTAGCGTCCGGACGCTGGGCGTAGATCATCAACTGCTCATGGAACGGGTACTTGTAAAGGCGGGAAGCAGTGGTGAGAAACCCTGCCCATTCCTGCCAGCTCCCCGTGAGCTGCGTTGTCACCTTCTCCGCCATCTGTGCATATAGTTCAGCTTTGGTTGGCATAGTGTTCTGTCCTCCTTTCAGTTTTGGGGTAAAAAGGTGGGGTGGCATATTGCCACCCCATCCCTGCGATTATGGTGTTTACTGGTCAAAATCCGGATACAACTCCAGCTCGGCAAACTCGGCATCACTCATGGCCTGGAGCTTGCCCAGTGCGCTGTCTGTCAACTCCCGCAGCTCGGTTTCCTCCGGGGCCAGCTCGCCGCGCATCTCACGCAGGCTGTCGATCAGTCCGGTGCGGCTGCCGGTATTGTAAATGCACATCAGGTTCATTTCCTCAAAAGTAAAGTTTCCCATATCAAATCTCCCTTTCCGCACTCTTTTTTGGCGCTATCTTTTTGTGTTCTGCCTTGGGCTGGCTTTTCAGCTGCTCCATGACGGACTTTTTCTTTTCCCGTTCCTCCCGATGGGCAGCGGCAGCCAAATCCATGAGGGAAATGGGCTGACCGTTGCGGGCCTGCTGTTCCAGCTCTGCCACCGTAGGCTCTTTTGCGCCATTGTTGATGATACCGTCGATCATGCCGTAATCGTCCTCCACGGCCATCTCCGCATTTTTCAGCGGATTTTCCGGCAGGAATCCGGGGATCTGGGTAAAACCAACACTGTCACAGTAATGACAGGATACCTTACCGTCCTGCTTGATCGCAACGATGTCACTGACACTCATAGAAGGACTGTGAAAATCCGCCGGCTTTTGCAGATTAAACTGCTCATATAGTTTTTCCAGCTGCTCCGGTACCGTGCCAGACTCCCTCAGCGGAGCAGTGTAAATGAGATCATAATTGCTGCGGTCTATGGAAATGTCATGGGACTTTAACCAATCCAGATTCATAAAGCGCACATTCTGCGGATCGTCACGGCTCACCTGATAGATGGCAAAGCAATCTCTGTTCTGGGAGAGAAATGCCTGTTCGCGTTCCTGCTGATGTTCCTGACGCTCCATGACCTTTTCGTGGAACTGAGGGCTTTTCTCCCATTCCTCACGGTCCACGCCAAAAAGACCGCCATGATCCATGATTTCCTGCGGGTCAAACACCATGCTCTCCGTATTGTCCTCATGCAGCACATAGACGGTCAAACCAGCGGCATCCAGTTCCAGCGCCCGTTCTCTGGTGACAGGGAGCATCCCATCATAGAAGTAGCCGTATTCCTGCATATCCGGTGTGGATACCTGCTCATCAGGCATAGGGTATTCATCCAGCGCCTGCTCTTGTGCTTCCGGCAGCTGAGAAGAAGCAGCCATCTGACTGGCCTCTGCCTGCATCTGCTGGTAGGCAGCTTCCTGCAAGGTCTCAATCATGGACAACGGTGCGTATTTTACCGAGTCTCTGCCCAAATCGTTGTCATCACAAATCTGGAGAACTGCCTTCATGCGGGAAATCTCCGGCATATCCAGCTGACCACCATCCAACTCTTTCATGGACGCGGCATCGTAAAGGGTATAGTCCCAGCCGCTGTCACAGGACTGGATATGAAGATAGGTGGCATCGTCGATCAGAAACAAAGCCTCCTGCTGGTTGGCATCCGCCCCCAGCACTTCCATTTCCGGCATTGCCGCAGCCAGTTCCTTTACCGCTTTTTGCACCAGAGGATTATCACGGTAATAGTCGATTGCCTGGATGGTGTCCAGGTCAATGGTCTGGCCGGTCAAAATCGGAAAAGGTCCTTCATAGTCGCTTCCGTCTTTCAGCTCAAAACCAATTCCTTTGATCCCGTTCATTCGCTCTGCCGGAATCTCCTGATAAATGCGGACAGCTTCCTCCAAAGACAGGTTATCGTGGTATTCTCCGAGGTTTGGAAATTCCATGCACTCTGCTACATAGTAGGTCAGATCGCCGGTCGGCAGCCTATCAGATACCTTAATGGCATCTGCTGGCTGCTCTATCGGGGCGGTTTCCGGCTCTACCTTTGCATGAGGGTCGATTCCACGCTCTTTGCAGATTTCCTTATAGTGGCGCTCAATGTCGGAGATCAAAGTGCCGGAGGTTTTGTTGATGGTCTCCAAACTGGCTCTCA
>OKYT01000279.1_pt1 | contig 14665 bp, 10 predicted proteins | sample 1601811 | NCBI WGS metagenome assembly OKYT01 (sample SAMN02675044, study PRJEB24791) | human gut metagenome, SKBSTL002 | isolation source: stool | host: Homo sapiens | place: USA | reverse complement strand
CTTCCGATCTGGCTTGGAAAGTGATGAAGGACTATGCCGAGTATCAGGGGTATACCGACATCCGCGGCTCCCGTGATGCCATACGCAAAGCCCTTGAAATGGGATTGATTGATGACAAGCAATGGATGGAGACTATAGAAGCCCGAAATCTGACATCGCACAATTATGACAACGATGTAGTCTCTGAAATCTATGAAAACATCACAAACTTCTATTTCCCCCTATTCTGCAGATTTGAAGAGAAAATGCAATCCTTGAATACACCATCCTTATTCGATTGAGCTATGTACGGATTGACCGACAATGAACTGGAAAAGCTATGCAATCTCTTCCGGAAACATGAAGAAATAGAGCAGGCTGTTTTGTACGGCTCACGAGCCAAAGGAAATTTCAAGCCTTTTTCCGACATAGACATCACGCTGATGGGAGACAGACTTACGTATAATACTTTAAGCAGCCTTTCCGATGAAATAGACGACCTGCTTTTGCCTTACAGCGTAGACCTTTCCATCTATGGCAAATTAAAGAATGCCGACCTTTTGGAACATATACACCGTATGGGAATACCCATATTCAGCCGCCCATCAAACTAAACTAAATTTCACACATCCACCCTCACCACCCTCACCTTTCGCACGCATCGCCCTATTCATCGGCATTCAAGAGGTGGGTGAGAGCAAATTTAAAAAGTGAGGGCAAAATTTGCCCTCACCACAAGATTTCTTCGTTCAAAGTTATAAGTCACTCATTCTTACCGTAATATCCTGAAACGGGTACATAAATCGGTTGCAGCATTGTTCCCTCATTCTTCAACTTTCCTTCGGTGCGCAGCCGACGGATATGCCGCATGGCAGTAGTACGCATCATGCCGCAAACGCTTTGAAAGTCATTCCGTGTCATAAAAGGGCGAGTGGCGAAATAGTTGGTCAGCCGACGGTCTATCTCTTTATCCGTCAGTTTAGCCGAATGCTCGTTTGCCTTCAAAGCCTTTGCCGACAGATAATTTCCATAATACATGGCTACTGTTCCCAAAGAAGAATGTTTTACCGGTAACACTTCAGCCTCTTTAAGATCATCAAGAATAGATGTGTAACACTGGCGGACAGTCGCTCTCGCTTTCGGGGTATTGTCACGCACAGGAGCGTCATGAAGCACGATACCATACTGAGAGTCCATGTTACAAAATTCACCATACAAACGTAGCAGCATAAAGTTTGCCATCGCCCGGTTGAACTTCGCTTCTCTCTGATAATTCAGATTTTCTTCTTCAGAAAGTCCTTTTATATCCTTATCCAAAGCCGCCAGCACCGAATTTGCCTGATTGATTATGTAATACAAGAAGATATAAGTTTCTTCCACAATTACATTGTCATCCTGTATATCTCCAGTCAAAAAGCTTCTGGCACCACTTACACTCGAGCTTTGCATAACTCCGGTACGCAAAAACAATGCATTGTAAATAGAACTTTTCGCTCTCCAGCCTTCATAGATACCATTTACTGCTATTTCGGCCGAACGGGCATCGGTTATGACAGTTTCATCATCCAACACATTTTCGGGATGGATATCATCAATAGGTCCCAGCAGGCTGCACGAAGCCATTGTCAGAGAAAACATGCCTGCCACTAAACAAGATTTTATATTCAGTTTCATAAATAGTCTTTTTTTAGAATTGTAACTTAACTCCCAGTGAGAAGGAACGGCTCAACGGATAAGGGTCGTTGTTAGTTCCCATACTTGTAATGCCAGTAGCAACAGTTTCCGGATCAAGTCCAGGCCATTGAGTAATCGTAAATAAATTGGTAGCCGTCACAAAGAGTGAAGCATTACTTAAATACAATTTATTTATCCATGCCTTAGGCAATGAATACGACAGCGTAATATTCTTCATTCTCAAATAAGATGTATCAAAAACAAAACGGTCGTTCGCCATATAATTATAACTCATTGTACCTGCAACCAGACGTGCATACTTAGCATCCGTACGTTCCGGTGTCCAGGTGTTTCCGTAAAGCTCTCTGCCAACGCTTTGTCCCAAAACGCCGCTGATTTCCTCTCCTAAGTTACTATATACAGCTTCTCCTCCACAAGAGAACTGCATAAGGAAAGACAAAGAAAGATTCTTATAAGTAAACGTATTGGTCCATCCTCCGAAGAATTTAGGTTCAGGAGTTGCTATGACTTGACGGTCGTCGGATGTAATCGTACCATTTCCGTCAGTGTCTTTCATCAGAAAATCTCCAACACCGATACCAGACTGATACTCAGCAAAACCTTTTTCTACAGCCTTTGCATTCAGTTCATTCACTTCATCCATATTTTGAACAATATGGTCAACTATATAACCTTTCACTGTTCCTGCCGGTTTTCCCACAATAAAAGCATCCTGCATGTACGAATTGATCTGTGCATTGTTCAGCGACTCTATACGGTTACGGTTTACCGAAATATTCAAATCCGTATTCCAGGCAAAATCCTTACCACGAACAGGATAACCACCTAGCGAAACTTCCACTCCACGGTTTGACATATCGATTATATTATCGTAATAATTCGACATTCCGGATTCCAGTATATGAGGAGCAGGAGCCAGTGCACCATCGGTATAACGATAATATGCATCCAAACTTCCGTACAAGCGGTCGCCAAAGAAAGAGAAATCCAGACCAAAATTCACTTCATTTGTCTTTTCCCAATGGATACCACGGTTAGGAAGTAAATCCTGCAACTTGACAGACGAACTTTCTCCATACTGGCTGGATGTATAGAACTGGCGGAATGAAAAATCGGAAACATTCGTAGATCCGGTCTGTCCCCAGCTTAAACGCATCTTCAGGTTATCTATCCAGGATGCCTTTTCCATAAAAGCTTCACGGTTTATTACCCATCCGGTAGAAACTGCCGGAAAGACTCCCCACTGGTTTCCCGGACCGAATTTAGATGAAGCATCGGCACGCATACTCACTTCCAGCAGATAACGTGAGTCGTAATCGTACGACAGACGTCCATATACAGAGTTCAAACCACTCTTTGCAACGTAGTCGGAATACATCAATACAGACTGTGCTGAACCCACATTATCCAAATTATCATCATTCGGGAAGCCCTGATACATATTTGTTCCACCAGTACTGCGTGAACGGTCGGCTCCATATCCAGCCATTGCACCAAATAAGTGTTTGCCTGTATGATAGTTATAATCTAAACGGAAATTTATCGATGTACTGGCATACTTCGAGTTGTTTGTGGTAAGCTGAGCATAATAAGGACTTCCTACCCAAATTTCCTGCAAATAACTGGGCGAAAAATAACTATTGTCATAATTATAAGAAGCCAGCGTAAAATCGGAATGGAACTTCAGGTTACGCAGCAGCTCTATGTCGACATAAACATTTCCCATAAACTGGTCGCTTTCATATTTTGCTTTACGGTTCAGCAAAGCAACCGGATTCGGGCCACTTACATACCCTGACGGCATAAAATACAACGATCCTTTATCCAGTCGGGTATAATCACCATTCTCATCATAGACGGGCAAATCCGGACGAACCAGCCACGGATGTGTATCAGGAGCCATGATACTTTCCTGACTAGGACTAGTACGCTTTGAGTAAGAATAGCCAAGCAAAGCTCCCATACGTATGCGTTTGGTTATGTCGGTATTGACAGACAAACGTCCGCTATAAGTTTCAAGATTGTCATTTTTGTATAAACCTTCCTGATCGATGGCATTGAAAGCAAACGAATAATCTGTTTTTTCAGATCCGCCACGAACAGAAACATTATACTGATTGGTTATTGCATTTTTATTTCTTGTTTCATCTTCCCAATTAATATTTTCCTTACCAAATGCGCTTTCGTTCAGTCCCAGGAATTTAGTATACATCAACGTATTCCAGTCGACTTCAAAATTACCGTAAGCCATCAAGATTGTCGGATCGTACATCATGCTATACTGCGTAGTCATGGTAAAATTCGCCATATCATAATTGTACGCATCCATCGTGTTACGCAAAATTTCTTCCTGCAACGAACGGAATTCCTGATTGTTCAACGGCTCAAAGACCTTTACCGGATTTGCAATGCTCAATGTATATCCGGCTTCCACAGTAGCCTTCTCTCCTTTCCGTCCATTCTTGGTAGTCACTATAATTACACCATTTGCTCCACGCGAACCATAAATAGCCGTAGCCGAAGCATCCTTCAGTATATCAATGCTTTCAATGTCATTCGGTGCAATATTCATAAGTGGATTCAGTGCATTACTGTCGACAAACATCGGCACACCGTCTATTACATAAAGCAGAGCGTTATTTGCCGTAAGCGAGGTAGAAATCGGATAAGGGGAAGTAATACCACGTACATTGACCGTCATCGTCTCACCGGGTTCACCGCTGTTTTGTGTCACCAGCACACCTTTTATCGTTCCGCCAAGCATATCTTGAACTGTAGATGATGTTTCCGACAGTTTATTCAAATCGTCTTTCTTGACAGACGAAATAGAACTTGTCAGGCTTTTACGGTTCTTGCTTCCGTAACCGATGACAACCACATCGTCGAGCACCTGATTATCTGATTTCAAAACAACATTTAGAACTCAACCGATTTCAAGCCTATAAACGAAAATCGCAACACAGCTCTATTTCTCGGCAATGCAAGAGAATAAGCTCCGTCCATATCGGTTACAGTTCATTCCGTAGTACCTACAACTACTACCGAAGCCCAGGTACAGGAAGTTCGCTTTCATCGGTAACCGTTCCCTTCACAACATTTTTCTGCTGATTTGCCTGTCGCACTTCCACACTTTTGACTGTAGAACTTACTGTGGCAAAAACTGATTCCGCATGCAAGACTCCCACGCTCAGTACAGCTAAAAGATTCATCCACTTACGACCATTCATATTTTTAAATATTTAAGATATTATCCGAAAAAAGGAATTAGTTTTTGTGTTATATGCAAATATAAAATAACTTTAACACATAAACAATTCTTATTCTGAATATTTTTCACATATATATAGAAAAGTTTGTTTTGCTGACATTTTGTAATCTGTTTTACTTCGGATACCCATCATGGCTTTCAGAGAAGAATTACAGCATCAAATTACCTTATCACGCTCGTGACTATAGCTTATCACGTTCGTGACGAGATATTCACACGTACGTGACAAGAGCTCACCACGTACGTGACGAGGTATATTTTCATATTTATAAGTTCTTCATTATTTTTGTATCCGAAAAATAGAAAAACAAATGGCAGGAATTTATCTTCATATCCCTTTTTGCAAACGTCGCTGTATATACTGTGACTTTTATTCTACTACCCAAAATGAAAAAAAATCCAGTTATATCAACGCTTTGTGCCGTGAACTGGAAGAAAGAAAAAACTATCTGGAAGGTGAAAAAATAGAAACAATCTATCTGGGTGGAGGAACTCCATCGCAACTGGAATATAAAGATTTTGAGCTTATTTTTCAGACACTCGGCCGACTCTACGATATTCAACCGAATGCAGAAATAACCATTGAGGCAAATCCTGATGACCTGACAAGTTCCTACGTCAGTATGCTACGTGAGTTTCCGTTCAACCGACTGAGTATGGGTATCCAAACTTTTCAAGAAGATATTTTACGCCTGCTACACAGGAGGCATACTGCACAACAAGCTATTGATGCTTTCGAACGGTGCAGAAAAGCTGGATTTAAGAATATCAGTATCGACCTCATGTATGGACTGCCGGGAGAAAGCATGCAAACCTGGGAATCAGATCTGAATCAGGCTATCCGTATGAAACCGGAACACATATCGGCTTATCACCTGATTTATGAAGAAGGAACTGCACTTTGGAAATTGCGTGAACAGCATCGGGTGGAAGAGGCTGATGAAGAACTGAGCGTATCCTTATTCACACTACTCATTCATAAACTGAAAGAAAAAGGATACCAACATTACGAAATATCCAATTTTTGTCTGCCGGGAATGTACTCACGACATAATTCAAGTTACTGGACCGGAAAGAAGTATTTAGGATGTGGTCCCTCTGCACACTCATACAATGGCGTATCAAGACAATGGAATATATCCTCTTTAGACGAATATATCACCAATATAAACGAGGGAGAGCCTTATTCTGAAATAGAAGAGCTGGATTTATATACCCGCTATAACGATTTTGTAATTACTACCATACGTACGATGTGGGGGATGAATCTCGACATGCTGAAAAAAACATTTGGCAGCAAGCTATACGATTATTGCCTCCGTATGGCCTACCCGCATTTACAGCAAGGCACTCTGGAACAGTCTGAAGGAGTTTTGAAACTCACAGAAAAAGGCATTTTTATTTCCGACGGCATCATGAGCGACATGCTATGGGTAGACTGATACGGAGGGGAAGTTATATTGAGAAAAACACTTTATTTAATCAATCATTGTACTCCTCAATGCAAAAATTATTGATAGTAAAGCTGAGGGAATCATAATTGGCACGATAGGCTACAACACGTACAGTCATTCCATCATTGGCAGTAAGTATATATTCGTTCTTATCATTGTTCATCCGGTACCACATACCGTTCTGACCATATAAGAAACGGATTACATTTAACCGTGAAGTATAATCCCAGCTGATTTTATATTTTGCCGTTTCTCCTTTATGAAAGGAAAACGTACAGGTATGTTCATCATAATGTACATCATCCAACTCTGTTATTTCTTCTTTATAAAAATTCAGGATAGCTGCCTGCCCCAGTGAGTCGTATTCAAGCTGCACATAATTGCTTACGTCACATTTATAAGTAAAAGGTTCTCCTAAGTGCAGCTTAGGTATGGGAGTATATGCTCCTATCTCTTCTTTATTACAAGACGATACAACCAACAAAGCAAAACCGCAGCCCGCTGTCAGCAAATATTTTTTCATGATTTTTGTATTGTTTTTAATATAAGAATCCCACCCTATTCCTCACGAACGAGGTGGGAAAATAAAAAATATGAATATGTTGCGAAAAAAACTCAATTATCGGAGCCTCCTCCCAAAGCATGGTAAAGGCTGATTACACTCTGAATCTCAGAGTTTCTGTCGGAAACCAACGTCAAACGCGAAGACAGAAGCGACTGCTGTGCAGTAAGTACCTCCAGATAATTCGTTGTGCCATGTTCCATCAACAAACGAGTATCATGTACAGCAACCGACAGATATTCTACCTGCTGACCATCCAGCACTACTTTTTTCCGGGCATTTTGCCACTGATTCAATGCATTGTTTACTTCACCTCCCGCATCAAGTAATGACTGCTGAAACTGTAGCAATGCTTCTTCACGCTGAGCTTTGGATATTTTCAGATTGGCTATATTTTTACCTCGATTGAAAATAGGCTGAACCAGCGAACCTACAGCCTGTAAAAGCCATGTTCCGGGATTGGTTATTGTCGCTCCGGCATTATTTGTCCATCCGGCCGAACCACTTAAGGTTATGCTTGGATAAAAATCGGATCGGGCCTGATTAACTCCATAAAAAGCCTGCTTCAGTTCAGCTTCTGCCTGCATAACATCAGGACGACGTGACAATAGCTCCAAAGGAACTCCTACAGAAAGCTCCTGAGGAAATACCTGACAATCCAGTGAGCTGCGCTCGATATGGGCAGGCTGCCATGCCAAAAGAGAACAAAGGGAGTTCTCCATTTCGACAATTTGCTGTTTCAGGTCGAGTAACGACGCTTCTGCACCAAGCCGGGAGGCTTCTGCCTGACTGACTGCCGCACGGTCTGCCTGCCCGGATTTCATCAGAACCCGCAAACTATGAATATATTCCTTCCAGTTTTCTATCGTTTCGGTGGTAATATTAATCTGCTCATCGAGCATTAATAAGGTATAATAGCTTTCGGCAACAGTAGCTATCAGCTGCGTCTGAACAGCCTGCTGATAAGCCTGACTTTGTTCCAGTACAGCCAGTTCACTGCGTTTCGCATTGGTCAACTTACCAAACAAGTCAATTTCCCAACTAGCCGAAGCTCCGAGTGTATAAGTCTTGCTGGTCTGCCCGTCCTTCACCTTGCTGAGTGAACCTTCCGGATTCAGTTGCACCGAAGGCAAATATGCCAGTTTTGCCGCAGTCAGAGAAGCTTGTGCTTCCTGTACTTTCAGTCTGGCTACATTCAAATCAGTATTAGCATCAAGCGCACGAGTTATAAGCTTCTGCAACAACGTATCCGTAAATAATTCGTGCCACTTCAAATCAGCAATAGAAGAACAAGTATCTGTTTCTACCGGCATTTCCCCGAAAAGATTATCTGTCTTTACTTCCGGACGCCGATATTTGTTATAGATGCCACAGCCGCTAAACAATAGAACGGCTGCTATAGACATCAATATATAATTAGCTTTTTTCTGCATATTTCATTAATTCTAAAAAATGACTAGTCCTGAATTACCTCTCTTCATCGTCGTCTTCTATCCTGCGCTTTGGCATCACCCGTTCTTCAATTACCTGAAAAACCATAAACAATACCGGCACAACAAAGAGCAAAGCCAATGTACCGACCAGCATACCTCCCACTGCACCAACTCCTAATGAACGGTTTCCGTTAGCACCGGCTCCTGATGCAACAATCAGAGGGAATAAGCCTATAATCATAGTCAGGGCAGTCATCAGGATAGGACGCAGACGAACACCAGCTGCCGAAATTGCTGCCTGTGCGATAGACATTCCTTGTCTGCGGCGTGAAGAAGCATATTCAGTAAGCAAAATAGCAGTCTTTGAAAGCAAACCAATAAGCATGATCAAACCAGTCTGCATATAAATATTATTCTCCAGTCCGAAACATTTCGCAAACAAGAAACTTCCCATCAGACCAAAAGGTACAGACAATATGACTGCCATAGGAATAAACATACTTTCGTATAAGGCACACAAAATCAGATAAACAAACAAAATACAGATGACAAAAATGATAACCGTATTGCTTGAGCTTTGTGTTTCCTCGCGTGTAATACCACTAAATTCATAGCCATACCCAGTAGGAAGTGTCTGAGCGGCAACTTCCGCTATTGCATTGATGGCATCGCCCGTACTATATCCTTCTGCCGGCATACCATTGACCGGAATAGAGGTATACATATTGAAACGTGTAAGAGTTTCAGCTCCATAAACTTTTGTCAAGGTTAAAAACTGTCCTACAGGAGCCATCTCGCCACTGCTTGTACGAACAAACATATTGTTCAATGACTCTTTGTCAAGCCGGTAATTTTTATCAGCCTGTATCATTACACGATAAAGTTTCGAGAAACGGTTCAGGTTTGAGGAATAATTACCTCCGATAAAACCTGAAAGCACTCCCAACACATCGGAAACAGTAATACCTGCACGTTTACATTTAGCCGCATCTACCTCAACCATATATTGAGGAAATTTGGTATCGAAAGTTGTATAGGCCATAGAAATTTCAGGGCGCTGGTTCAGAGCTGCAATAAAATCCTGACAATATTTCTGCAACGAGTTTACGTCACCTCCGGCACGGTCTTGTACATAAAGTTCAAAACCACTTCCCATACCATATCCCGTAATAGTAGGCTGTGCAAATGCAAATAATTTAGCCGATTTTATATCTGCCGTACGTGCATAAATCTGAGCAAGAACTGCATTTATATTATCTTCCGGTCTGGTACGCTCATCCCAATGCTTCAGCTTGATAATAAGCATACCTCCCGAAGCAGCTTGTCCTCCCATCATACTATATCCGCTCACATTACTGTAAAGCTTTATTTGAGGAATTTCGCGAATACGTTCATCTATCTGCTCCATAGCCTTTTTCGTCTGTGCAAGGCTACTTCCCGGAGGTGTGGTCACATTCACGAATACAGTTCCCATATCCTCATCGGGTACAAGTCCTGTCTTGGTTGTACGAAGAAAGAATACCAGCAATACACAAGCTGCAGCCAGAGCAATCCATGCCAGCCATCTGCGATGCAAGAAGAAGGAGACTCCATTTTTATATTTCAATACTAACCTATTAAAAGATGCTTCGAAAGCCTGATGGAACCGGCTCGAAAAACTGAGTTTTTCACCTGTCGTTTCATCCATATGAGGCGTCATGATTAAAGCACATAAAGCCGGGCTCAAAGTCAGAGCATTAATAGCAGAAATACCTACAGCAACCGCCATGGTAAGTCCGAACTGGGTGTAGAAGACTCCACTGGTTCCTCCCATAAAAGAGGTAGGAATAAACACAGCCATAAACACCAAAGAAGTGGTGACAATAGCTGCCGATATGCCATCCATGGCTGCAATAGTAGCTTTATACGGAGAACGGTAGCCTTCATCGAATTTTGCCTGGACCGCTTCCACCACAACTATAGCATCATCGACCACCGTACCGATAACAAGTACCAGCGCAAAAAGGGTAAGCAAGTTCAAACTGAAACCGGCTACATAGAGAAACGCAAATGTACCTATCAGTGAAACGATAATAGATATAGAAGGTATAATGGTGGAACGTACACTTTGCAGGAAAAAATATACCACAAGGATAACCAAGATAATGGCTTCCACCAGTGTTTTTACGACTTCGTGTATAGAAGCGTCAAGGAAGTCTTTCGTACTCATCAGGTCGGTAAGTACCAGACCTTTCGGCAAATCCTTCGAAATCTCTTCAACCAGTTTGTCTACCTCTTTCACAATCTCGTTGGCATTGGATCCTGCCGTTTGTGAAATCATACAAGTAGCTCCAGGATGTCCGGCTATCTGGCTATTATAGCTATACGTCTGCGCACCAAGTTCAATCCGGGCTATATCTTTCAGACGAAGAACTTCTCCCGATGGAAGTGCCTTGATAACCATATTGCCGAACTCTTCTTCCGTTTCATAACGCCCACGATACTTCAGTGTATACTGAAACGTGTTCTCAGAATCTTCACCCAATGTACCCGTAGCTACTTCTATATTCTGCTCATCAAGCAAAGCTGTCACATCACTGGGAACCAGACCGTATTGCGCCATAACCTGCGGATTCATCCAGATACGCATAGCATAGTCGCCACCCATCACATTGACATTTCCTACACCTGTGATACGCGACAAGCGAGGCTCAACATTTATCTTGAAATAGTTATTTACAAAATTCTGGTCATAACTGTCATCTTCGCTATAAAGAGCCAGAATCTTTACCATACTGTTCTGGCGTTTCTCTACCGTAACACCAATCTTGGTAACTTCGGCTGGCAACACTCCTTCTGCTTCCGACACACGGTTTTTCGTATTAATGGTTGCCATATCCGGATCGGTTCCCTGCGAAAAGTAAACCGTAATGGAAGCCGAACCATTATTGGTAGCAGTAGAAGTCATGTATGTCATGTTCTCCACACCATTTATAGCCTCTTCCAAAGGAGCAATCACACTTTTCTGCACAGTTTCAGCATTGGCTCCGGTGTAAGTTGCCGAAACCGTAATAGTAGGCGGAGCAATATCCGGATATTGTTCCATCGGCAAATTGGTAAGCCCGATAATTCCCAGCATCAGTATGAGTACAGAAATCACACATGACAGGATGGGACGATCAATAAATGTTTTCAGTTTCATAATAGTCCTCCTTCCATTATTGTCTGCCTACCGGAGAAGTAGCAACCTGTGTATTTTCCTGAATCAGTCCGGCTCCTTCTGCAACAATTGTTTCCCCCTGCTGCAAACCGTCTTCTACAATATATTCCTTTCCGTTATTCAAAGGGAATACGGTAACCTGTGCCGATTCAGCCTTGCCCTCACTATTTACTTTATATACATAAACTCTGTCTTGTATTTCGAATGTTGCTTCCTGAGGAATGACAAAAACATTTTTCTTGACATAAGGGAAGATGATGGTCGCCGTACTTCCATTACGCAACATTCTTTCCGGATTCGGAAATACTGCACGTAAAGTAATTGCTCCGGTTTCTGTATCGGTAGTCCCACTGATAGCATCAATCTTTCCTTTATGAGCATACATACCTCCATCACTTAAACGCAACTCCACTTCCGGCATTTCCTCAAGTGCCTTATCCATTGTGCCATATTGTCGAGCCAGTGATAAAATCTGCTGTTCAGTCATAGAGAAATAAACATATATCTCCTCATCGTCTGATACAGTCAGCAACGGAGTCGTAATGGAAGAATTGACTAATGCTCCCACACGATATGATGACATACTTGCCACTCCATCAACGGGACTTTTTATGACAGTGTACGAAAGATTATTTCTCGCGTTGATTTCTTCAGCCTTAGCCTGTGCCAGTGTAGCCTCAGCTTCCAGCAAAGAATTCTGGGCTGTCTGTCGATCGAAATCGGAAACGACATGTTCCCTGAACAATTCTTCTTTGCTTTCTGCCGTAAGGCGAGCTGTAGCAACAGCAGCTTCTGCACTTTTCACATTCGCTAAAGCTGTCTGTAAAGCCGACTGATAAGGAACCTGATCAATAATAAATAAGGTTTGCCCTTTAGTAACCTTAGCACCTTCGTTTACACAAATGTCTGTAATGGTTCCACTTACTTGTGGACGAATTTCTACACTCTGCCTTCCATTGATTACGGCTGTATAAGAGCTAGTCAATGTCTGGTCTGTTTTTTCTACTGTTATCAGCTTGTATTCGCTTCCTCCCTGCTGACCTGCCGGTTGGCTGCATGCTGTAAAAAGCAATGCCAAAGAGAAAGAGGCGAAACTCATCGGTAAAAACAATCTATTCATTTTGCCTTTCTTTTTTTAGTTAAAATCCGGCGTAAAGTTAAAAGGCTGTATCAGTAAAATATTTGTCCCAAACCGAAAGATACTTGCCCAAAACCGACGTTTAGGAATTTTTCTGTTTACAAAACATAAAACACTTAAAAGCCCTTTTTACGATTGAAATATATCCGTATTTTTATCGCGCTCAAAAACGTTCACAAAATGAAAAAATGTATTATTTCGCAATGGATAAACAATGAAGCTATATTAAAAAAGCAGGTAGAAGAACTGGCTGCAAACGATAAAATGGCAATTCTGAAACTAAAAGGAGAAAATGTATTGTGCTCCAATCAGCTGGAAGAATCGCATCCTGCCTTTCTTTTTCTAGCGAAAGGAAAACTAAGCTTTAAAGTTAATGGAGATTATATAGAGATTCATGCTCCTGCACATATAGATTTCATACTTATTCATCCGTGGAGTAATATGAAAACCAGCAAAGACTTTGAAGGATACTTTATCATGACGGAACAAAGCTTTTTTGTCAGGATATCAGAAAGCATACGCTCTAAATTTGTAGGACTTATTTATCAATACGCACACAGACCTTTTGTTTCTCTTAATGAACAAGCTGTACAAAGAGTACATCTTTTTATAGACATGCTGACCAATATCATCACGCAGCCTGAATATCATTTCCGCTATGAAGCTATGGAAAATATGTTGCGTATGTTTCAGCTGGAAGTATGGAATACGGTATTCAGTCTATATAAGAATGAAACTACTGATGAGCAGCATTTATGGAGTGACATTCTTTCACATTTTCTACATCTGGTACGTACAAACTGCCGGTTTCACCATGACGTAAAGTGGTATGCCAATCAATTGTGTGTCTCGTCTGACGCACTTTCTGCAAAAGCCAGAAGAATGTACGAAAAATCAGCCAGCCAGATTATAGATGAATATCTATTAATAGAAGCCAAAGCCTATCTGCAAAATCCGGCTCATTCGATACAGAATGTGGCAGAGCTACTTTCTTTCTCTGACCAGGCTGCTTTCTGTAAATTCTTCAAAAGATGCTGTGGCATATCTCCCAGTGAATTTAAAAAAGGAAAACAATAAAAAACCGCTATCAATGTTTGACACACTGATAGCGGAGGACTTATAAGCAGAAATAATATTCCAGAATTATTTCAAACGAGCCAATGTTTCTTTAATACGACGCATAGCTTCTACGATATTTTCATCAGAAGTAGCATAGCTCATACGAATACATTCAGGAGCACCGAATGAAGTACCGCCTACACAAGCCACGTGAGCATCTTCAAGCAAGTACATTGCCAAGTCGTCCGAATTTTCAATCTTACGTTCACCGTTGCTCTTTCCAAAGAAGTAGCTACATTTCGGGAACAGATAGAAAGCACCTTGCGGTACGTTTACTTCGAAACCCGGCACTTCTTTAGCCAACTTCACGATCAGGTCACGACGACGTTCAAATGCCTTCTGCATTTCTTTCACCGGTTCTTGTGTACCTACGTAAGCAGCCTCGGCAGCTTTCTGAGATACCGAGCAAGGACCCGAAGTGTATTGTCCCTGAAGCTTGTTACAAGCTTTCACAATCCATTCCGGACCAGCAATGAAACCGATTCTCCATCCAGTCATCGCATAGGCTTTGGATACACCGTTCACGATCACTGTACGTTCTTTCATTTCCGGGAACTGAGCAATGCTCTGATGTGCACCGATATAATTGATATGTTCGTAAATCTCGTCAGCAAGCACTATCACCTGAGGATGTTTTGCCAATACAGCAGCCAGTCCTGCCAATTCTTCCTTACTATATACAGACCCTGTCGGATTCGACGGAGAGCAAAGAATCAATGCCTTTGTCTTCGGAGTAATAGCAGCTTCCAATTGTTCCGGTGTAATTTTGAAATCCTGTTCGATGCCGGCAGAAACAATCACGGGAGTACCTTCCGCCA